>Ga0193706_1000340_pt1 | contig 28744 bp, 33 predicted proteins | sample U3c1metaG_FD_160130 | JGI IMG/M metagenome (GOLD analysis project Ga0193706, IMG submission 160130) | Soil microbial communities from a riparian zone of the East river system, Colorado, United States - U3c1 | ecosystem: Environmental > Terrestrial > Soil > Riparian zone | place: USA: East River... | reverse complement strand
CGCAGGCGTGGAATCGCGGTCTGGAACATCGACTATCGCGGGGTCGATCGCGAGGGCGGAGGCTATCCGGGCACCTTCCTGGATGCGGCCGCGGCCGCCGATGCGCTGCGCGACGCGGCTCCGAGGTACAACCTCGATATCGACCAGATAGTCGCGGTAGGCCATTCGGCCGGCGGCCACCTCGCTTTGTGGCTGGCGGCGCGCAGCCAATGGCAGCGCGGCGGCCTGAGGATCGGCCTGAAGATTGAAGGCGCGTCCGTAAAAAAGATCGGACGGAAATACACGCGCAAGATCGAGCAGGTTCTTCGGAACCTCCGCGGATGGGACCGGATAGAGTCAAACATCAGGCCCGGCCGGAGCCTCACCTGGGTAGGGTTCAGTGCAGAGGCCGATATCCAGGCCGCCTTATCCGAGGCGAGGCGGTCGCTGCTCGCTCTGGGCCTGAAACATCTGTCGGTCGAGCTCGCTCAACAGCCAGTGCCCAGGGAAAGCCCGTTGAGGTCGGGCACGGCCCTGCCAATCTCGGTCGTTATCAGCCTCGGCGGCCTGCCGGACCTCGAAGCGGCGGCACGCCCGCCCGGCAGCGGCTGCGGCACGGAGGTGGTCGCGCGCCTGACCGGCGCTCCCAGCCCGGATCGGCCCGACGTCTTCGCAGACACCTCCATCCCTCGGAGTACGGCAGGTGCTGATCAACGGCCTGCAGGACCGGATCATCCCCACCGCCTATGCGGAAGGTTACGCCGCGCCGATGCGCATGGCTGGCGACTGGGTGGAAGTGCGCATGATCGACCGGACTGGACATGTCGAGCTGATCGCGCCCGAGACTGAGGCCTGGGCCGCCACAGCCGAAGAAATAGAAGCAATCCTGCATCAAATACCGGTCCCAATACGCATGCGAACCGAATGACTGACGAGGAAATCAGAGCGCTCGACGCCACCGATGCGCTGCGTCATTGCCGCGAGCGCTTCGCCCTGCCGGACGGCCTGATCTATCTCGACGGCAACTCGCTCGGCGCGATGCCCAGGGCAGCGGCCGTCCGCCAGCGCGAGCTGGTCGAGACGGAATGGGGCGTCTCGCTGATCCGAAGCTGGAACGAGCATGACTGGATCGGCGCCCCGCAGCGCATCGGCGCGAAGATCGCGCCCCTGATCGGCGCCAGACCCAATGAGGTGATCGTCGCAGACAGCGTCTCGGTGAACTTGTTCAAGCTGATCCTCGCCGCCGCCGCGCTTCGGCCGGACCGGCCGGTGCTCCTCTCCGAGGCGGGCAATTTCCATACCGACCTGCACATCGCCAGCGGGGCCGCGGACTTGCTTCCCGATCTGCGGCTCGAAGTGGTCGGACGCGAGGAGGTCGAGGCCGCGATCGGCCCCGAGACCGGCCTGCTCCTGCTCACCCACGTCCACTACAAGTCGGGCTCGCGCTTCGACATGGCGGCGCTGACCGCCCGCGCGAAGGAAGCGGGCGCGCTCACCATCTGGGACCTGAGCCACAGCGCCGGCGCGGTGCCGCTCGACCTCAACCGCGACGGCGCCGAGCTCGCGGTCGGCTGCGGCTATAAATATCTGAACGGCGGGCCGGGCGCTCCCGCCTTCCTCTACATTGCCGAGCATCTTCAGGAGCGCCTGCTCTCCCCGTTGCGCGGCTGGATGGGCCATGCCGCGCCCTTCGCCTTCACCGACGATTATGTGCCCGCGCCCGGCATCAGCCGCTTCCTCGCGGGAACGCCGCCGATGCTGAGCCTGATCGGGCTGGAAAGCGGAATCGAGAGCTTCGACGGGGTCGGCATGGACCAGGTCTGGGCCAAGTCGGTCGCCTTGTTCGACCTGTTCGCCGATTTGGTCGAGCAAAGATGCGCGGGCCATGGCCTGACCTGCATCTCCCCGCGCGATCCCGGCGGGCGCGGAAGCCATATCTCCTTCCGCCATCCCCACGCCTTCGAGATCTGCCAGGCCCTGATCGCCGACGAGGTGATCGGCGATTTCCGCGCCCCCGACGTCGTCCGCTTCGGCCTGACTCCGCTCTATCTCGGCTACGAGGATATTTGGGAAGGCGTCGAGCGCCTCCGGCTTATTCTCGAATCCGGCAGCTGGCGCGACCCGCGCTTCGCGGTGCGGGGGAAGGTGACGTAAATCCTTCCCTCGAAATCGAGGTGAGGAACTAGGCGCCGATATCCCGCCACTCGTCGAAGATCGCGCGCGGCACGCTCACGCCTTCGCGCTCGTCGTCCCAGATCAGGTGCATCAGCCACCAGCGGCTGCCGTCATTGTAGAGATGGGCGAAGTTGAGGCCCTTCTTGATCACCGATCCGCCCTCGGGGCGGTCGCGCGCCTCGTAGGCTGAATAGGCCTGCGCGACGTTGCCGAAGCGCACCGTGCGCCGCTCGGTCTCGATCTCGTAGAAATGCATGTCGCTCAGGATTCCGCGGACATTGTCCTCGTACGAGTCGACCGAGAAGGAGAGCAGGGTCGGCTTGCCCGCCGAGTCGACGCCGGTCCTGACCAGCCGGGCATCGAGATGATGGATGCGCCGCGACAGTTCGAAATCCTGCCCGCCCGGCGGCCCCGAAATGGAGGAATAGAGCGCGTCGAAGAGGCCATCCAGGCTCGAGAAATCCGGCTCGCTCACGTCTCGACCCCTTCCGTTTCGGAGCGCTCACATTGCACAAAGGGGGCCGCTCCGCTATGTGGCTGGACGACCGCCCTGGGTGCCCGTCGCTGACGACGCGTCCGGGGCCGATTTGTTCAGGGCCGAGGAAAACAGCATGTCGCGCCGCCGCCAGATCTACGAAGGCAAGGCCAAGATTTTGTACGAGGGGCCCGAGCCCGGCACCCTGATCCAGTATTTCAAGGACGACGCGACCGCCTTCAACGCCCAGAAGAAGGGCACGATCTCCGGCAAGGGCGTGCTCAACAACCGGATCTCCGAGCACCTTTTCACCCTGCTCGCCCAGATCGGGATCCCGACCCACTTCATCCGCCGACTCAACATGCGCGAGCAATTGATCCGCCAGGTCGAGATCGTTCCGATCGAGGTGGTGGTCCGCAACGTCGCCGCCGGCACGCTGTCGAAGCGCCTCGGGATCGAGGAAGGCACTCCGCTCCCCCGCACGATCATCGAATATTATTACAAGGACGACGCCCTCGGCGATCCGATGATCGCCGACGAGCATATCGCCTGCTTCGGCTGGGCGAGCCAGGAGGAGATGAACGACATCGCCGACATGGCGGTGCGCGTGAACGATTTCCTGTGCGGGCTCTTCGCGGGCATCCATATCCGGCTGGTCGACTTCAAGCTCGAGTTCGGCCGGATCTGGGAGAATGAATTCTCCCGGATCATCCTCGCCGACGAGATCAGCCCCGACGGTTGCCGCCTGTGGGACATGACCACCAACGAGAAGCTCGACAAGGACCGCTTCCGCCGCGACATGGGCGGCGAGGCCGAGGCCTATCAGGAAGTGGCGCGAAGGCTCGGCCTGCTGCCGGAGGGCGACACCAACACGATCCTCGACCTCGACCAGCATCGGGCGAAGCGGGGGAAGTAGGGGCTACTCCGTCATTCCAGCGAAAGCTGGAATCTCGTTATCTCCCAAGGCTAAACTCGCTGCACCGGCTCGAGAGATAAGGGAGATTCCAGCTTTCGCTGGAATGACGGCCTTGGATCTTGGGCTAATCCCGCACGCCGAGCCATTCAACGATGCGAAGGGCCGTGCCGTCCAGACTTCTGACACATGCGACTTCGCTGGAGAGTGCGCTCGACACGCAGGCGGAGAATCTTACCCTGCAGGTCCACAACGTCTCGCTGCAAGCGCTCATCGAGAATTAGAACGTCTGTGCACTCATGATGCCCACACGACCAGAACAAGCGATCGCCATCAACGTAACGGAAGCGGCCCTCGGCCTCGAAGACCCCAGTCCCTTGATTGCCAAGAGTTGGAGCTACCTCTTGATGAGGCGCCGCCGGTGCGCATCCGAATACCAGCAGCGCCGCCGCGATTTCCGGTCGCCAAGCCATGGGGGAATAGTGCCACCAAGCGAACGCGGGACCAATAGGAATAGGGGCCCGCCCTTTCGGACGGACCCCTCATCCTCTCCCGTGTTCGGGATATTATTCGGCGGATTCGGTCTCGGGGCCGCCGAGGGCGACCTGGGCGGCGCGGCGCTGGACCGACTGAAGGTAGGCGGTGGACTGCATGAAGGGGATCGGGTTCACGGCCTTGCCGTCGATCCGGACCTCGTAGAGGAGGTGGCTTCCGGTGGAGCGGCCGGTCGAGCCCATCAGGGCGATCATGTCGCCGCGCTTAACCTTCTGGCCGGCGACGACCATCGAGCGCGAAAGGTGGCCGTAGCGGGTCTGGATTCCGCGGCCATGGTCGAGCTCGACCAGGTTGCCGTAGCCGTTGACCCACTGGGAACGGCCGACGACGCCGTCGGCGGTCGCGTAGATCGGCGTGCCGATCGGGCCCGAGAGATCGATTCCGGCGTGCATCGCGGCGCGGCCGCGGAACGGATCGGAGCGGACTCCGAAGCCGGATGTGAAGGCAGTGCCGTGGACCGGCTCGGTCGACGGGATGGCAATCGTGCCCTGCTCGAGCTGCTCGAGCTTCTTCCAGGAGAGGAAGAGGGCCTTGAAGTTGGGATCGGCGGCGCGGACCGGCGGCGCTTCCTCGAAGGGACCGCCGACTCCGCCCTGCACCTGCAGTCGGGTGGGATCGATTCCGAGGCGGCGGACTTCGGTGACGGTCATGCTGTAGCGGGCGTGGGCGACCTGCTTGATGGCGGTGACGTCGGCCTGCATCGAGGCGACCTGGCGCTCCATCCGCGCGACATCCTCGTAAGAGGGGGCGGCGGCGGCGCTGGCGATCTGCGCGGCCGCGAAGACCGACCAGAAGAGAGTGATGCCCAATGCGAAAGCGGCGCCGAACTGGACGCCGCTGCTGACCCGGATGCGCTTGAGGCTGGTGCCATCATGGAAAAAAATGTCGCGCGGCTTGAAGATGTTACGGAACTTCGAACCGAGTCCCGCATTCTTGCTTTGAGCCAGTTTCGTCATTCCCACACCCCCGATGGCCGTCCGTTCGGCACGGCCACGCTTCGTCGCGACCAGATAAATTTACCAGGCTTCAGCCCGCTCGATTAACGTCAGGAGCTTTGCCCACCCCGAGACGTTGAGCGGAGCCTGTTAAACATATGTTGCCGCATCAACCCCGTCGTAGAATTCCCGGGACAAACCGGCTTCGAGCCGCGCCGAGTCGTTGAACGGCGGCTTAACGGACCCCCGAAAATGAAGCCCGACGAGTCGTTTCCAATGCGAAACAGCCTCGATTCTCTGCGCCTCACAGCCGATTCTGAACCAGCGCGTGCCCGCCGCGACGTGGCGGATTTCGTCGCGATAGATGCGCCCCAACAGGGCGGCCGAGCGGGCGTCTCCGGCGGCCTCGAACCGGGCGATCGTGGCCGGCGTGACGTCGAGACCGCGCGCCTCGAGGACCATCGGCACCACCGCCAGCCGCGCGAGCGGATCGTGCGCGGTCGCCTCCGCCGCTTCCCAGAGCCCGTCATGGGCCGGCATCGCGCCGTAATGCGAGCCGAGCGCTCGAAGCCGCCGGTCGAGCAAGGCGAAGTGCATCGCCTCGTCGGCTCCGACCGACAGCCAGTCGCCGGTGAATTCGGGCGGGAAGGCTGCGCCGAAGCGGCCGGCCATGTCGAAGGCGAGGTCGATCGCCGCGAACTCGATATGGGCGAGGGCGTGGAGCATGGCGATCCGCCCGCGCTCCGAGCCGCCCTTGCCGCGCCTGGGCATGGACGAGGCGGGCAGAAGCTCGGGTGCAGCCGGGCGCGCCGGCCGGTCCGGCATTGCCACGTCGAAGGCGAAAGCGAGCTCGCCGCGGCGGCAGGCCCGGGCTGCCCGGCGTGCCGCGCGCACCTTGTCCGCCGGATCGGCGGCGAGCAGCACCGAACGGCAGGCGGAAGCGATCGTGGGGGGCGGCGTGCTCACGGTCCGCGGCTTAGGGTCAGGCGCGGGCGCTGTGAAGCAGTCCCGGCTCCAGCGGGCGAGCGGCACTCAGGCAACCGGCGCCGGCCTGATGTCGAGCGTCACGTCCTGCCAGACCGAGGAGCAAGATCCTGCGGGCGGAAGCACGGCCCGCCCGCCTTCTTTTGGCGGCCGGAAGGATGGAGAGCCGCCGCCCGAATTACCTCCGTTTCGAACCAGTCCAGCGATTGAATGGATGCGCCGGGGCTCGCATAGTTCCGGAGGGCCGAACGTGGCCGCGCCGGTGCGCGGCGGCCCGAAACGGGGGGCATGATGGACCTGGACGTGGCGGTAATCGGCGGCGGCTGCGCCGGCACCTACAGCGCATGGCGGCTCCAGCAGGAGACCGGCAAGGATCAGGCGATTGGCCTGTTCGAATATAGCGACCGGATCGGCGGGCGGCTCTATTCGGTCACCGTGCCCGGCGTGCCCAGCCTCAAGGCCGAGCTCGGCGGGATGCGCTACATCCAGGAATCGCACAAGATGGTCGCCGACCTGGTCGAGCATCTGAAGCTGGCGACCCGCGACTTCCACATGGGCGCGCCCGATCCGATCGCCGCCAATTGCAACCTCTTCTACCTGCGCGGCCGCCATCTGCGGCTTCACGAGCTCGGCGACCCGGACAAGGTCCCCTACAATCTCGCCTGGTCGGAGCGCGGCCTCGGGCCGACCAACCTGCAGATCCAGGCGATGAACAACATCTATCCGGGCATGGCCAATCTGAGCCTGTGCCAGCTGATGAAGCTCAAGGTGTTCGGCCGGCCGCTGTGGAAATACGGCTTCTGGAACCTGATGTTCAGGGTCCTCTCGAACGAGGGCTACCAGTTCATGAAGGATTCGGGCGGCTACGACGCCAACGTCGCCAACGCCAATGCCGTCACCCAGCTTCCCTCGACCGAATATGGCGACGACACCGAATTCCTGACGCTCTGCGAGGGCTACCAGCATCTGCCGCTCACCCTCGCCAGGCAGTTCGACGAGCAAAAGGGCGGACCGCTCGCGCCCGGAAAGCGGACCTATCTCAACCATTGCCTCACCGAGATCGCGGCCGGCGATGGGGAGTATCGCTACGTCCTCCACTTCCGTCCGACGGTGACGAAGGACGCCAGGACCTCGATCGACGAATCGGCCGAGCCGGTGACCGTGCGCGCGAAGCGGATCGTCCTCGCCTTGCCCCGCCGATCGCTCGAGCTGGTCAAATGCGACATGCTCGACAGCGATCCGCAATATCTGGACGACCGCAAATCGGTTCTCATCCAGAGCGCGTTCAAATTGTTCCTGGCCTATGAGCAGCCGTGGTGGCGCACCCTCGGCCTCGTCGCCGGCCGCTCGGTCACCGATTTGCCGATGCGCCAGATCTATTATTTCGGCACCGAGGGCGAGCAGAGGGGCGGCGAGCCCTTCCTCAACTCGCTCGTCCAGGCGAGCTATAACGACATCTCGACCGTGCCGTTCTGGAAGGGGCTCGAGAAAGGGACGGCCTATGCCGGCTACATGCCGGCCTGCGTCGAGCCCGGGGTCACCAACCCCATTCCGGTGACCGAGCATTGCGCGACGCAGGAAATGGTCGAGGACTGCAACAAGCAGATCGCCCAGGTCCACGCTCTACCCGAAATCCCGATGCCCTATTCGGCGGTCTACCACACCTGGAACGAGGACCCCTATGGGGGCGGCTGGCACGAATGGAAGTCGGAATATCGGCTCGACCAGATCATGTGGCGGATGCTCAAACCCGTCGCGAGCGAGGACATCCACATCTGCGGCGAGGCCTATTCGTACGGCCAGGGCTGGGTCGAGGGCGCGCTCGATACCGCCGAGCAGATGCTCGAAAGCCATTTCGGCCTGAAGCGGCCGCGCTGGCTCGATTCCGACTATGACCTGATGCCCTGCCCGGAGGGCGGCTGCGACTCCGTCGCCGGCGACGACGATGCCGACATTTGCGTCTCCACGCCCGACACGTCCGACCTGGTCAAGGAGCTCAACGCGCTGACTCCGAGCTGCCTCGTCAAGCGGGGCATCAGCTGAGATGGCCGCCGCGCCATACAGCGTCGCCCAATATCTGGCCGACCGGCTGAAGCAGTGCGGAGTCGGCCATCTGTTCGCGGTGCCGGGCGACTATGCCTCGCATTTCCTCGATGCGCTCGACGCGACCGAAGGAATCGTCCGGGTGCCCAACATCAACGAGCTCGGCAGCGGCTATGCGGCCGACGGTTATGCCCGGTTCAGGGGCATAGGCGCGGCCTGCATCCAATATGGAGTCGGCACGTTCAGCGCGCTCAACTGCGCCGCCGGAGCCTTTGTCGAGCGGGTGCCGGTGGCGTTCATCTCGGCCAGCCCGGCGACCAGGGACCGGCTGCTCGAGACCGAGGAATCGATCCTTTTCCACCATTCGACCGGCGACCTCGAGACCGACCGCGACATCTTCGCCCACGTCACCGTCGCCTCCGAGATCGTCTCCGACCCGGCCGAGGCGGCGGCACAGATCGACTCGGCGATCGTCGCCATGCTCACCCACAAACGGCCGATCTACATCGAGGTCCTGCAGGACGTCTGGGTCGCCGCTTGCGGAGAGCCGGCCGGAACGCTCGAGCCGATCGCCATTCCGAGCGATCCCGATCCGCTCGCCGCCCTGCTCGACGCGGCATGGGCCCGGATCAAAGCCGCCGAGCGGCCGATCCTGTGGGCCGGGGTGCAGATCCAGCGTTACGGCCTGCAGGACCTGCTCCAGCGAATCGTCGACGCCAGCGGCCTCGAATTCACCACAACCAGCCTCGGCAAGACCGTGCTCGACGAGTGTCAGCCCGCCTTCATCGGCACCTATGCCGGCCCGGCCTCGCCCGGGATCACGCGAGCGGCCATGGCCGCGACCGACTGCGCGATCGCGCTCGGCACCATCATCACCGACGACTATCTCGGGATCATGGCATCGAGCTTCGACGCCATGATCGAGGTCAATGACGAGCAGGCGCGGATCGGCTGGTCTTTTTATTCCGGAATTACCCTGGCCGATTTCCTCGAGGGGCTGCTCGCCCGCTTCGAGGCGGACCCGGCCTTCCCGCGCGCCGGCGACCGCCCCGCCATCGGGAGCGGGGACGAGGATGAGGACGAGGACACAGCTCCCGGCGACTCCCTGACCTACAATCGTTTCTATCGCCAGCTGACCGGCTTCCTGAAGCGCGAATCCCTGCTCGACGAGACCGTGCTCGTCCTCGGCGAGAGCACCTCGCTCTACGTGTTCGGAAACCTGTTTGGCCTTCCGCGCGACTCCTTCGTCGCCCAGGCCGCCTGGGGCTCGCTCGGCCACGAGACCGGCTGCGCGCTCGGAGTCGCCTTGGGGTCGGGCAAGCGGCCGTTCGTCGTCGCCGGCGACGGCGGGTTCATGATGATCTGCCAGGAATTGTCGAGCCTCGTCCGCGCCGGGATCAACGCCGCCATCTTCGTGATGAGCAACAAGGGCTATGCGATCGAGCAGGCCTTCGTCGACCTCGCAGCCTTCACGCCCGAGGGGGCGTTCGCTCCGTTCGACGTGCTTCCCGACTGGGACTATCTCGCTCTGGCGGCGGCGTTCCGGGCGAAGGGCTATCGCGCCGAGACCCGGGCGGAGCTGGCGGTCGTGCTCGACGAGCTTAAGGGCCTCGAGGGCATTCCCGCTCTGATCGAGATCGTCATCCCGCCCAAGGACCTGGCGCCGCAGCTTTACCGCCTGGCCAAGCCGCCGGCCCCGCTTCGCAAATATGGCCGTACGCCGGCGGCCGGGTAGCCGCGGTCACCGGCTTCCACCTTGCCGATTCGCCGCGAGTCGCGGCCCGCTCCAAGGGCCGAAGCGAAGCGGAAGGTAACAAAGGTAACGACCACGTGGGTGCCGAAAATCATTTTTCGCTCGAAAAACGCCCGCCGGGCCGCGCAGCGCGATGCGGCAATTGTTCGATATCCACCATGTCAAAGAGTCGGGTAGAACATAGCATGAACATGCGGCGAAAGTCAAGGGCATTCCGGCCCTCGAGGGACGGCGAGAACAGGGATCTCGCGCCGAGGCCAACGCTCTCGAAGTCGCGCGGACCATACAAGAGCGGAAAGCATGATGTCCGCTATGGGTGGTTAGCGGACGTCGCAGACCAACCCCGAGATTGGCTTTATCGAAAGCATTCTGTCGACTTCATACTCGGACATCCACAAGCCGCCGTGACCGGCTCCCAGCGGTGCAAGGCGCTTGCGACCTTTAAACCGCACCTCGAAGGCTTCTAACCGCCACTCACCATGCTGGCTGCGATATGTTCCAGAGCTTGGGAATGGACGTTTGTAGCTATAGCTCTGGTAAATCTTCCTGGGATCGTAATGCAGCCACCCCCCGTGATTGCGGTACAGGTCGCACTCTTTGCCGGGCAGACGCTTTTCAAAAAACTCCGAACCCTCGAATATATACAGCCAAGTGCCCTCAATCACCCGAGTCCGCTGGGCGGCACTGCATCACTTTGAAATAGGCTGGCGCGGTTTGTAGGAGCCGCGAGCCTTCGGGGCCTGCTTCGCATCGAACCGCGCCAGCACGTCCTCAAAGCTGAGGAACGTGGGGGCAAGTCCGGCATGCATCGCCGGGGTCATGCGCAGCTTCGAATGGGTCCGGATGAAATTGTAAAACAGGGTGTAGAGGGCAACCATGTGAGCATGGTTCGCGACCTTCTTGCTGTGCCCGTTCGTCAGCCGAGTGAAGCGGCGAATGTGCATCCGCATCGTCTTATCCTGCGCTTCGACAAAGGACGTGCTGACTTTGGAAATGTCCGGGTTGCCCTCGATCCGCGGCTTTTTGATCCCGGTGCATTCGGCCGGGCTGTAGCGGCCGGCGGGGCTCGGCGTCGGGCCATACATCTTGATGATCTGCGCATAGTCCACATCGCCGCCGAACGCGCCTTCAACGGCCTCCAGATAGGCGCGGTGCCCGTCAGTCGTGATCTGGACCCGGTTGGAGAGACGGGCGCGGAGATCGTCCATAAGCTCGATTGCGGCCTGCCCTGAGCGGTCGCCGACGAGGTAGGAGACGATCAGCTTGGAGTCGGCGTCGATCCCGGTCCAGGTCCAAATGTCGCCAGCGTCAGCCGGAGCGGCCTTGGCGGTCGAGACGGCGCGCTGCTTACAGTAATTGAAGGCCCAAATCTCGTCGCACTCAATCCGGGTCGCCTTCACGTCGCGGACCAGCTCGTCATGCATTTCAGCACAGACCGCCCCGGCGTCGATCAGCGCCTTGGCAACGGTGTTGAAGCTGACATCGACGATGCGGGAGACGGCCCGCATGGACATCCCCTCGCACAGAAGGTTCAGGATTTGGGCGCGCTGGGCGAGAGGAAGCTTGTTCATACCCACTTGATATGAACTTTTATGCTTAGGGTCAAGGGAAAAAGTTCAGTTAGAAACGCATGGCTACACTGGCTTCGTTCTCTTCTCTGCTACCGGTTGGCGCCATCCCCGACAGGCGCTTCACCATCTCTGGGGAGAAGCCGATCTTATCCTCGAACGCGGAGTCTCTGATCACGCCATTATCTATCAGCAAGCGCCAAGCCTTCAGCAGGAGTTTTGGCTCTTCGATAGCGATCTCGTCATCCAGCGGTTCTCGGGTGAGCCATTTGTGGTGGCTGAGCTGCTTACGGAACTGGATATATTGATCGTCGTCGATAGCTCCGATCTCTTTGGCGCGGTGTGCTAGCGCCGCCATCGAGACCCGCCACCTCCGCTTCAGCCCCTTCAGGTGTTCCATTCTTGCGGAATAGAACTCCGCGAGGAACGTGCCTTCCGGCAGAAGGAAAGCGCCCGCGAACAGGTTTGCCTCGCGCTCGATTCGATCGCGCGTGCGCTTATCTTCTACATCTTCCTGAGCAACGCCCCGATGCAAAATGAGGTGGCCCAATTCATGCGCGGCATCAAACCGCGAGCGGCACGCGGAGCTTTTGTCAGAAGCAAGGAAAACGTAGGGCCGGTCATCAATCCAGGAAGAAAAAGCGTCGACGCACTTTGTCTGAGTTTCGAACCGCGTGACGACAATCCCATGAGTTTCTAGCAGCGCTACCATGTTGGCAATCGGGCCATCGCCCAAGCCCCAGAAACGGCGCGCCGCCTGCGCGATTTCTTCAATCTCTTGCCGCGAATACGCATCGCAGCCGTCAGCCTCGTATACGCTCAGCCCCGGCAGTCTCACGAACTCGGTGAGGAAGCTGACAAGCTCCCAAAGCCATTTCGACTTTACCTCGAAGGCTTGGTTCAGCTTATTGCTCTTGGGGCCGACGCTCCGGAAAAATCGCGCACCCTGCCGCCCCTCTATGGAAGGCGATGCCCGAAGAAAAAACGCTACTGACTGATCCAGCTTTTCCGCGATGGACAACAGGGCATTCATGTCCGGCCGGCGCGTCCCGGTTTCGTAATTGCCCACCGCCGTGCCGGTCATGCCGATCTCCCGGCCAAGCTCGGCGCGCGACATTTGACGCGCAAGCCGAGCCTCGACCAGCCGCTGCGGCACGAAGCCAGTGGCCCGATCTGGGAAGGTGAGGACATTATCCATTATTTGATGTCGTCGTCGTTATCTATGACGAGCCGGATGATGTTTTCCATGCTCTCTGGGTCCGGAGATTCACGCGGGCCTTCCTCGGCGGCCTGCTCGACGGGGTGAGGAATCTGGAGAAGGTTGGTGGTCCACTCGATCAGGCGGTTCGCTGCCGGGTCCGGGATGCCCAAAAAGGCGAACTTGAGATCCTGATAGCCATGGAGGAGCAGCGCATGCTTCAGCCCGGCACGTTCGCGGCTTTCCCGATTCCAGTCGTCGAACAGGAAATCTTGGTTTGGCATGCCGAACACATTGCGGAAAATCGCCTTGCGCGGCTTCTTCCCTTCCGCCTCGATCTGGTTGATCGTCATGCAGGTGTCCTCGTTCCGTAGTACGAGATGCTTGCCAGTAGGTGCCGCGTAATCTTCCCATGTCGGCTCAAATGGCAACGATCCGGCCTTCGCCAGTTTCTCGAACTCGGCTTCGACCGCAACGACGATCAGATCGCCGCGCTGAAATTTGCCGCTTGGGGTCAACAACCATGGCGTGCGGGCCATGAGCTCGTCGACAAGGTGATATGCCCGCCGCAACGCACCCGGCACCTGGCGGCGAACTAAAAACGGGAATTGCTCTTCCAGGAAATCGAGGGCGGGGTTGGCGGCTGTCGGCATCGGTGGACCCTGTTGATTATCGCGTGTCGCAACAGAGTCGGAAATTACCGCTAAAAAGTCAACACCTAGTTACCGCCGCTCCATCTCTTTGCCGCCGCCTTGCGGGCGATCTCGGCGCGTCGCTGCGGCGTCATGCTGGCGGCCCGCGCCTTACCGCCCTTCCGGCCCAATTCCTGAGCAGCCTTGTCCTTACCATCGTCGGGCGCCATATCATCGGCCTCACCCGTCAACACGCGCATAACGTGGACGGCGTTTGAGATGACATCGGCGGGACGCTTCTGGCCTTTAGGTCCGGTGGGCATTTCTGTCCTTTGCTTACCGCCAAGCATACACTCCGCAGGAGATTAGACAATGCAAGAATTGAATGCCGACGCTTATGGCGTGGCCGCACGCTCCGTCGTCGCAGCGCTCGTCTTCAAGCTTATCGACGCCAAAGTCATGACGAAACAGGAGGCCCTCGACCTCTACGGCACCATTGCCAAGGCCAAGGCTGCAAAGGGGGAACTTTACGGCAGTGGGGCGGAAAGCGACGCTGCTATCTTGGTCGAAACCATGCGGGTGGAAATTGAAGCTCGCTACTAGGGCCGCATTTCAAAGTGATGCTGTGCCCGCTGGGCATACTGCCATGCTCCGGCAGCCACGACCGCCGTCAAGCACACCGCAAAGCCTGCTGCTTTGATCCCCATGCGTCATTTTGGCTGCGGGCGCTGATGTCCGCAATGGGTCGTTAGAGGACATTCTGCCCCTCGAGGGATGACGAGAAAAGGGGAGCTCGGGCCGAGCGACCATCTCCAACCCAGCCGCCGAAGCTGGCGCCCCGGTGCCCCGATTGCTACCATCGCCCCCTGACCGTTCGCAGGACCGAACTTGCCCCGCCCCATCTCAACCACCCCGGCAAAGACGCTGTCGCTGATCGGCACCCTCATCGCCTTGCTCAGGACGATGAGCGCGCGCCGGCGAAGGCATCTGGCCGCCGCCGCCGCCGCGCTCGCGATCGGCGCGGTCGCCGAGCTGATGACGATCGGCGCGGTCCTACCCTTCCTCGCTCTGGTCGCCGACCCCGCGCGGGCGGCAGAGCTTCCGGGCTTCTCGCTTTTCCTCGCCCTGACCGGCGCCGATCCGGGCGACGACCTGCTCTCGCGCGCCGCAATCCTGCTGATCGCCGCGACCCTTGCGGCGGCCGGCGCGCGGGTCCTGATCCTGTGGGTCATCCAGCGATTCATCATCGCCTTCAGCCACGATATCGGCACCGCGATCTTCAGCCGAATGCTCCGCCAGCCTTATTCCTATTACGTGACGCGCAACCCCAGCGAGCTACTGGCCAGCATCGAGAAGGTGCACATCATCACCTTCGGCACCTTGCTGCCGTTGCTGAACGCGGTGACCTCGACCCTGATGGCGGCCGCGATCGTCGCCTTGCTGGTCTGGATCGACCCGTTCACGGCCTCGATCGCAGCCCTTTCGGTCACGCTGCTCTACCTTGGGGTCAGCATCGTCACCCGCCCCCGCCTCCGGGCGAACTCGCAAATCCTCTCCCAGACCGGGACCGCGCGAATCCGGGCCATCCAGGAGGGGCTGGGCGGCATTCGCGACATATTGCTCGGCAACAGCCAGCATGTGTTCGAGGAGAATTTCCGGCGGATCGATCTGCGCTACCGACGAGCCCATGCCTTGAACCTGTTCATGAGCGGGGCGCCGCGATTCATCATCGAGGCGGCCGGGGTGGTGGTGCTGATCCTCCTCGCCTTGACCCTCAGCCTTCGGCCGGGCGGGATCGTCGCGGCGATTCCGGTGCTTGGCGCACTGGCGCTCGGGGCCCAGCGCCTGCTTCCGCTCATCCAGCAATCCTATGTCGGCTGGAGCAGCTTCGCCGGAAGCGCCGGAATGATCGCGGACGTGATCGAATTGACCCAGGCGCCGGTCCTGTCCGTTCCTCCGCCCGGCAGCCGGGAGAGGCCCGAGCCGTTCGAGACCGACATCGTATTCGCCAATGTCTCGCTCTCCTACCCCGACCGGACGCCCGCGCTTCGAAGCGTGGATCTGCGTATCGCCAGGGGCGAAAGGATCGGCCTGGTCGGAACGACCGGAAGCGGCAAGAGCAGCCTGCTCGATCTGCTGATGGCCCTGATCGAGCCCAGCGAGGGCGAGATCCGGATAGACGGCGTGAAGCTGGACGACGGTACCCGCGCGGGCTGGCAGGCGCAGATCGCCCATGTCCCGCAGTCGCTCTATCTGGCCGACGCCTCGATCGCGTCGAACATCGCCTTCGCCGAGCCGGAGGAGAGCATCGACCGGGCGCGGGTCGAGGAGGCGGCGCGCTTCGCCCAGCTGCACGAATTTATCGCGGCCCTGCCCGAGGGCTATGAGACCAAGGTCGGGGAGCGGGGCGTGCGTCTGTCGGGCGGACAGCGCCAGCGCATCGGGATCGCCCGGGCGCTGTACAAGCAGGCCGGAGTCCTGATCTTCGACGAGGCCACCGGAGCGCTCGACCGCAAGACCGAGAAGGCAATCATGGCCGAGGTCGCCGCCCTGGGCCGCGAGATCACGATGATCGTCGTGGCGCACCGGATCTCGGCCCTGACCCTGTGCGACCGGATCGTGCGGCTGGAAGGCGGACGGATTGTCGATCCGGGCAGCCATGAGGAATTGATGGGGGAAACTGCGTAGGGATTGGGGATTGGGGTTGGTACCTGGCGCTACTCGTCATTCCAGCGGAAGCTGGAATCTCATTTTTCTTCACCGACTCAGCAAAGGCAGTGAGATTCCAGCTTGCGCTGGAATGACGGGGTGGGGCGGTCCGGCGCGGCGAAGCCGCGCCGTCGATCCACTCCGCTCTGCGGCGGGTGGTCGGCCGGGCGGGCGCTGGTCCTCGCCCAAGGTCACGATTGCTGCGCAATCCTGCCCTTAGTCTCGGGCGCTCCGCCTACGGCAGCTCCTGGGCCGCTTCGAGCACTTCCTGGGCGTGGCCCGGGACCTTCACCTTGCGCCAGACGCGTTTCACGAAGCCGTCGCGGTCGACGAGGAAGGTGGCGCGCTCGATGCCCATATATTTGCGGCCGTACATGCTCTTCTCGACCCAGGTGCCGAAGGCCTCGCAGACCGAGCCGTCGGCGTCGGTCGCGAGAGCGACCTTGAGGCCGTATTTGTCGGCGAACTTCTTGTGGGCCTTCGAATCGTCCTTCGACACGCCGAGGATCCAGGTGCCGGCATTCTCGAACTCCTCGGCCAAAGCGGTGAAGGCCTGGGCCTCGGCGGTGCAGCCGGACGTATCGTCCTTGGGATAGAAATAGAGGACGAGCTTCTGGCCGCGGAAATCGGTCGGGCTCATCTCCTTGCCTTCGACGCTGACCAGATTCACGTCGGGTACCGGATCGCCTTCTTCGAGCATGTGAGCCTCCTGTCGCCGACAGGCTATGGCAGGTCGCACGGCGGCTGCAAGCTTCCCATTCAGCCGCTCGCCCTAGATATGGTGAGACCATGATTCACGCCTCAGGCTGATTCAGCCTGAGACGATCATGGTCTAGGCATATTCCTTGCGGGCGAGATCGAGGACCATCGCGAGGAGGACGACCAGCCCGCCCCCGAGCCCGATCGCGAGTCCGAGCTGGGCCCGGGCCGGATCGGCGGCAAGCATGTTGGTCGGCATCAGCCAGGGAAACCACAGGCCCTGCTTCGCTCCGGTCGCGACGACCGCGACGAAGGTTCCGCCGATGCCGAGAACGAGCGGCGGGACGAAGCTTCGAAAGCGAAGCGCGACCCAGAGCTGGAGCCCGATCAGAAGCAGGGCGCTGGCCAGCATCCGGCCGAGCAGGGACAGGCTCTCCAGCCAGTCGAATGCGCCGACCAGCCGCCCCGGCTCGAGCGCCTCGACCGCCATTCCGGCGAGCGGAATCATCAGCCAGAGCGCCAGGTTCATCGCCGCGACGAGAAGCACGACGACGACCGCCTTGGCGGCGTGATGACGCCAGCGGCCGACCGGCAAGGCAAGGAGATGGTTCCAGCTTCGAGCGCCATGCTCGAGCTGGGCCATGAGGATCGTCAAAGCGGTCACCGTCATCGGAAGCATGAAGAATGCCCAGATCGCGGCAGTGGACGTGCTGAACATCGACCAGTCCAGCGGATCCTTGCGGTCGAGCAGGATGACCATGGCGAGGAGGGCGACCATGGTCGGGGCCGCCGCGCAGAGCAGAAGAGCGAGGGAGCGCCGAAGCTTCGCGCATTCGACGAGGATCGATTGGAACATGTCGGGCTCCTAGGCGGCGAGGCGGGGGGTGAAGGCGGGCTCGGGCGGGTTGCCGCGGCCGGCGGCGAGGCTGGCGACGAAGAAATCCTCGAGCGATGGCTCGGCCACTTCGATCCCGAGCACCTCGATCCCGTGCTCGACCATCATGAAATTGATCGCCGCTATGTCGCGCGCCGCCCTTGGGGCGGAGACGTCGGCGATCGCAACCCGGCCGCCCCCGGCCTCCGCGGCCTCGATGCCGGATTCGGCGAGCAAGGCGACGAGACGGCCGGGCTGGCGGACCGTGATCGAGACCCGCTTGCGGGCGCCTTCGCGAAGCGAGGCGATCGCGCCCTGGGCGACCAGCCGGCCCTTGTCCATCAGGGCGATGTGGGTCGCGGTCTGCTCGACCTCGGCGAGGACGTGGCTGGAGACGAAAAGGGTCACGCCCTCCCGCTCCGGAAGCGAGGAGATGAGGGCGCGCATGTCCCTGATACCGTCCGGATCGAGCCCATTTGTCGGCTCGTCCAGGATCAGGAGCTTCGGGCCGCCGAGCAAGGCGCGGGCGACTCCGAGCCGCTGCCGCATGCCGAGCGAGTAAGTGCCGACCCGCCGGCTTCCGTCTCCGGCGAGGCCGACTATGTCGAGGACACGGCCGATCTCCAGCTTCGGCAATGCGAGCAGCCGGGCGGTAATCGCGAGATTCTCGATCCCGGTGAGATGATCGTAGTGGAAGGGAATTTCGACCAGCGACCCGATCCGGCGGGCCGCCTCGAGCCTGCGCCTGATGTCGATCCCGAAGATCCGGGCCGAGCCGGCGCTGGGCCGGAGCAGGCCGAGAAGAAGCCTGATCGTCGTCGTCTTGCCGGCCCCGTTGCGCCCGAGGAAGCCGAACACCGACCGTAAGGGAACGTGCAGGTCTATTCCCGATACCGCCTCCACCGCGCCGAAGCGGCGCGTGAGGCCCTGCGTCTCGATTGCCGCCGTCACTTCGATTTCCCTCCCTGCCGAGCGCGAATGCGACTCGACGCCGCCTCGCATTTCGTTTAGGTAAGGGTTAAATAATTTAATTGCTAGTTAAATGGATGTTGACGGCCTGCGCCGGCAGAGCCTGTGGTTCTCGCGCCTGACCCTGACCCTGTTCCTCGCCACCAGCGCGATCCTCGCAATCTTCGTGATGGGCGCGACGGTTCACCCGGAGAAGCTGGATTTCTTCGGCCGGCTGCTGGTGCGCTGGTCGCCGGCTCTCTTCTATCTCTACGCCTTGTGGGCGATTCGCGGCGGCTTTCGCGACTTCGCCCTCGGCGGCGTGTTCGGCGACGCGATCGCCTCGGGCTGCAGCCGCGCCGGCTGGGCGCTTGCGATCGGCGGCACCCTGAGCGCGATCGGGGTCCCGAACCTGATCCGGATACTGGACGATGCGGGCCTGCTTCGACGGGAGCCGGGCGAATGGGCCGGGCTGCTCGTGTTCGACGTGGCCTATCTCGCCGTGGGCGTGGTCGGGCTCGCGCTCATCCTGCTCGGGCGGCTGCTCCGGCTCGCCGGCGAGACCCAGCGCGAGGCCGCCGATCTTCGCGACGAGCTCGGAAGCTTTTTCTGATGCCGATCGCGGTTACCTTGGATTCGGTGCTCGCCGACAGGCGGATGAAGGCGAAGGAGCTGGCGCGCCGGATGGGCATCAGCGAGACCCAGCTTTCCCTGTTCCGATCGGGCAAGGTGCGGGGAATCCGATTCTCGACCCTCGCCGCCATGTGCGCGGTGCTCGAATGCAAGCCCGGCGAATTGATCGACTATCTCTACGATCCCGGGGATCTGCGGCCCGACCCTGAAGCGGATCTGGACTAGTTGTTGTCGCTCAGCCCGCGGAGACCTTCGACCAAAGCCCGCTCACGACCGCCCGGGCCTCGTCATGGGCGCGGATCAGGCTTGCCCAGTCCGAATGGCCGCAGGCGTGGGCGACGAGCGGCTTGGTGGCGTCGGGCGGCTCGGCCGAGGTCGGGGCGACGAGCCGGGACATGACCAGCATCCGGGTGAGCAGGCGGAGCGCCGGGTCGACGTCGGCGCCGACGAGGCCCGCTTCCTCGAGCGCATCGAGCGCGACCTCGAGATGGGGATCGAGCCCGATCCGGTGACGGAGCTGGAGGGTGTGGACGGCGAATTCCAGGTCGACCAGCCCGCCGCCGCCAAGCTTCAGGTCGAACGGCCCGCTCGGCGGCTTGTGGGCGTTCATCTCCTGGCGCATCGCGACCACGTCGGCGACCAGCTTGGCCGGGTCGCGCGGCCGGTCGAGAGTGTCGCGGATCACCGATTCCAATGCCGCCCTCCCGCCGGCCGAGCCGAAGACTGGGCGGCCGCGGGTCAGAGCCATATGCTCCCAGGTCCAGGCGTTCTCGCTCTGGTAGCGCTCGAAGCTTTCCAGCGAGACCGCGAGCATCCCGTCCTTGCCCGACGGCCGAAGCCGGGTGTCGACGTCGTAGAGCGGGCCGGCCGCGGTCGGAACGCTGAGAGCGGCGGTCACCCGAGGCGCGAGCCGATTGAAATAATCGGTGGCGCGGAGCGGGCGCGGCCCGTCCGATTCCGCCTCGTGGGTGCCGCTGAACAGATAGATGAGGTCGAGATCGGACGCGTGGGTGAGCGCCTCGCCGCCGAGCCGGCCGAGGCCGAGGATCAGCAGTTCCGAGTCCCTCACCTTGCCGTGCGCCTGCTCGAACTCGGCGACCGCCGCGGCGGCGAGCACTCCGATCGTCGCTTCGGCGACCCGCGAATAGCCCTCGGTCACTTCGAGCGGGTCGGTATGGGCGACGATCAGCTGGACGCCCAGAGCGAAGCGTCGCTCGTTGACCCGGCGCCGAACCCGGTCGAGCAGCATCTGATAATCCTCGGCTTGCCGGTCGGGCCGGGCGAAGTCCTCGACCAGGTCGGCGACGGCCGGCGCCGGAGCGAAGGCGCTTTCGTCGATCAGTCCGTCGAGAAGCTGGGGGCGGCGGCCGAGCTGCTCGGCCAGAGCCGGGGCGTGGCTGAGAATGGTAGCAAGATGCTGGGCCAGACGCGGCCGGGCCTCGAGCAGGCGGTAGAAATTCACGCCGCTCGGAAGCCGCCCGACCAAATCGTCGAAGCGGTTCATCGCCCGCATCGGATCGGGCGAGCGGCCGAACGCCTCGACCAAAGTGGGGAGCATCGCCTCGAACGCGGCCCGGGCCGGGGCGGTTCGAAGCGATCGCGCCTTACCCGAGCGCCAGCTTTCGATCCGGAGCCGCCCGGCGACCGGATCCTCGAAGCCCGAGCCGGCCAGCCTCTGCTCGAGCGCCTGGACTCCGAGCGGGAGGCCGTCGCCTTCCTCGGTGTCGAGCGAATCGTAGATGGCGGCGACCCGCGACGCCGGTTCCCCGATCAGATCGAGCAGTTCCTCGCCGCGCTCGAGGCCGTGGAGCCGGGCGACGTTGGCGAGAGCTTCGGGGTCGGCGGGAATGACGTGGGTCTGGAGGTCGTCGACCATCTGGAGCCGGTGCTCGACGGTCCGGAACAGGCGATAGGCGGAGGCCAGTACCTCCCCGTCCCCGGGCGAGATCCGCTCGGCCCCGGCAAGCGCCGCGAGAGCGTCGAGAGTGGCTGGCGCGCGCAGAGGCGGCTCGCGGCCGCCATGGATGAGCTGGTGGATCTGGGCGAAGAATTCGACCTCCCGGATCCCGCCGCGGCCGCGCTTCAGATCGTAGCCCGGGCCGAGCTTCTGGCCCTGGGCATAATGATCGCGGATCCGGCGGCTGATCGCGCGGACTTCGCCGATCGCTCCGAAATCGAGCGAGCGGCGCCAGATGAAGGGGTGGATGGATTCGAGGAAGTAACGGCCGACGCCGCGGTCTCCGGCCGCCAGCCGGGCGCGGATGAAGGCCGCCCGTTCCCAGGGCAGAGCGGAGGATTCGTAGTAGGAAATGGCGGCGTCGACCGGAAGGACGATCGGAGTGACCTCCGGCGAGGGGCGAAGCCGGAGATCGACCCGGAAGGCGAAACCGTCGCCGTCGCGCTTCTGGATCAGCTCGATGATCCGCTGGCCGATCCGCAAGGCCCCCTGCCCCGGCTCCTCGCGCGGCTTGAGCGGAAGAGTCTTCGGGTCGAACAGGAAGAGAAGGTCGACGTCCGACGAATAATTGAGCTCGCGGCTGCCATGCTTGCCCAAAGCGACGATGGCAAAGCCGCGCATCGCCTCCCCCGGAGTCCGCTCCCCGATCGCCTCGGCGAGGGCGCGCTCGAGCGTGGAATCGGCGAGATCGGACAGCTCCTCCATCAGCCGCTCGAGCGGAATGGCTCCGGCCAGATCGGCCACGGCGAGCGCGGCGGAAAGCGCGTTCCGGCCCCGGCGGAGCGATGAAGCGAGAGTGGGCGCGTCCGCCCCGGCGGAGCGGGCCAGGAGGATCGCCCGTTCGACGTCGCCCTGGCCAAGCGCCTCCGCGACAAGGGGAAAATTGCCGAGCTGGAGCTTTAAATAGGGCGAGAAGGCCAAGGCGCGCTCAAGGGCGCTCTTAACCTTTGATTCACCCTGTGTCGCATTCATACAACAGCACCAACCAGTAATGTTCGGGCGGCGCAACATTTGAAACCCTGGGGAGCCCGGGGCGTTCTGGGCAGGTGAATACGATCAATCCAAAGAAGGAAGCGATGGTCCATGCTTCGACCCGGCGGTTCGTGAAGGTGGCTCCCCCCACCGTCCACGCCGGCGTCGGCAATGCGCTGCGCCAGGCCTATGCGATGGACGGCGAAGTGCGCTCGCTCAAGATTTTCGAGGACCTGCTCGCGCAGCTCGATTAGGGTCGGGCCGCTACGGCCGACCGTTTCCTAGAGCATCCGACGCAATTTCTGAATCGCGCCGCCTGCTCTAAATCCCTGTTGCCGCATCGTTTAAGCGGAAAACCGGTGCCCACTTTTCCGCACGATGCTCTAGGCTTCGGAATCCGTCGCCCCGCGTGGCTCGCGGTCGCGGCTCAATTCGTCGACCTCGCCCATGATCGACTGGAGCGCGGTGCGCGTGCCATCGGTCACATGCTCGCGCCGGGAGGGCAATTTGCCTTCGGTCAGCAGATTCTCGAGCGCGACCCGGCCGCGAGCGACCCTGCTCTTGATCGTTCCGACCGCGCAGCCGCAAATCTCGGCGGCTTCCTCGTAGGCGAAGCCGCCGGCACCGACGAGGATCAGGGCCTCGCGCTGCGGCTGGGGGAGATGGAGAAGGGCGCGCTGCATGTCGCCCAATTCGACGTGCCGGTCCTGGCTCGCGGGCGCGGCGAGCAGCTTGGAGGCGGAGATCTCGTCCCATTCGCCCTTGAAGCGGGCGCGGCGCATCTGGCTGAGGAACAGGTTCCTCAGGATGATGAAGGTCCAGGCGCGCATGTTGGTGCCGGCCTGGAAGCGCTTGCGGGCCGCCCAGGCCTTAAGCAAGGTCTCCTGGACGAGATCGTCGGCGAGATCGCGGCTTCCCGAGAGCGAGCGTCCGAAGGCGCGGAGGTGCGGGATCACCTGGGCGAGCTGATCCTTGAACTCGTCGTCGGGCAAAGGCTCCCACGGCACCGGATCCGGGCGATCCTCGCTATCATCCTCCGACTCAGGCTGGCTCACATCGCCCCCACAAGATACGCTCGAAATGTTGAAGTCATCCGTTCCCGGCGCACCCGGGACCCCTGTCCAACCCGTTCCAAGACCTAGGCTTTCAGAGTGCGACTAGCAACAGGACCAGGAAGATGATCACGACCAGCCCAAGCGAGATCGGGAGGATGTAGCGGGTCATGTGCGGCGTCGCGCCGGCCCGCGCGCGAGTCGTGTCGATATGCTGTTCGCCGTCGTCCATCGATCCTGGTTCCATTCGTTACAGGCGAGCAACGCCCGCTGCGTCAGGCGGTTCCAACAGGAGCCGACCCTTGCTCAGGCCGGGATCGTGGCGCTGTCGAAGAACAGGGCCTGGGCGATCGCCGCCTTCACAGTCGAACGCTGGAACGGCTTGGTGATCAGGAAGGTCGGCTCCGGACGCTCCCCGGTCAAAAGGCGCTCGGGGAAGGCGGTGATGAAGATGACCGGGACCTTGAACTCGCTCAATATGTCCTTGACCGCGTCGATGCCCGAGCTGTCGTCGGCGAGCTGGATGTCCGCGAGAACGAGGCCGGGCCGGCGCGCGAGCGCCTGCGAGACCGCCTCGTCGCGGGTGACGGCCACTCCGGTAACCGAATGGCCGAGGTCGCGGACGATGGTCTCGATATCCATCGCGATGATCGGCTCGTCTTCTATGATCAGGACCTCGGCGCGGGTCTGGCGCTCGATCTCGGCCAGCGCCTCGGCGACCAGCCGCTCGACCTCGTCCGGGGTGGCGCCGATCAGATAGCCGGCGTCCTCGGGCGTGAAGCCCTCCATCGCGGTGAGCAGAAGGGCCTGGCGGGAGAGCGGCGTGATCCTGGCCAGGCGGGCCTGGGCGATCGCCTCGGGATCGTCGCCATACTCGGCGCCCGGATCCTCCTCGATATTGGCCGACGACCAGATGGCGTGAAAGGTGCGGTAGAGGCCGAGGCGCGGATCGACGTCGCGCGGGAAGTCGTCCGGCGCGGCGACGATCGCCTCGAGCGTCGCCCGGACGAAGGCATCGCCGTGATTCTGCGTACCGGTCAGGGCCCGGGCGTAGCGCCGCAGGAATGGAAGATGAGGCGCGAGTTCCTGGCCAAGCGACATGATCGTTACGACTCCTTTTCGATACTTTGGGCCTATTGGTTGGCGCGGCCTCGCTTGGCAACCCCGCCCATCGTCCCGCTCAAACACATCCCGAAAGAGGAAAAAGGCCCGGCCCGCTCCTCTTGCGAGGAGTGGAACCATTGGCGGAGTTTTTTGTTTCCACGACGGCTGCTGGCTCTTATCAGCCGGCAGGGCGGCGCTTGCCCCGAACTACGCGCGACGGCGCGGGGGAGCTCCGAATCCGATATGCGGGGGAAGCAGTTTGGCCTTCGACTATAGTGAAGAAGACCGGGGACGCGGCCGAAAGCCGGACTCGGACGCCTCAGACGACAGCACAGGCCAGATCAGGCGCTCCGCCTCCGGCGGCAAGCCCCGAGGCGGGTCTCCGGGCGTCGGCAACGCGCTTCGCGAGGCCTATCAGGAAGCGCTTCGAGAGGACGTTCCGCCCGAGATGCTCGATCTGCTGGGCAAGCTCGGATAAGCAACCCCCAGCCGGAACCTTCCTTGGTGCAGGTCCATTTTCGGGTCTCGGCACAAAATGCGCAGGCATCGGGAAACCAGTCCAGTGACCAGTGACGGAACAGGCTGGGTAAGCACACGCTTCGCGCGACTTTCGACCGGGTCGAAGATGCTCTTCTTCCTGACCCTGGGCCTGCTGGTGCCCGGCCTGATCGCGGTTCTCGCCTCGATCGACAGCGCCAGGCAAAACAATCTCGACCGGATCGAAGAGGTCCGTGCCCGTCTCAGCATCAAGGCGCAGAAAATCGACGAGACGCTGTCGCGCAGCGGAGTCACCATCGACATTGCCAGCGGCGCCGTTTCGCGCAGCGCCGAAAGATCGAACGTCTGCGAGGAGGCGCTTCGCCGGCTCGAGCGGGGGCCGCCCCGAGCGCGCTACGCACTTTACGGAGAGGCGGGCAAACTGAGATGCGCGAGCGCCGGGCTGGCCGCGCCCGCGAAATTCACCAATGCGCGCGCCGGCAAGCAAAGCGTCGAGATCGCCCCCGGCGGCGCCTCGCTTCGACTCTATGAATATGATCAAAGCGGCAATCTGGAGGGCCTGGCCGAATTCTCGCGCCAGACCCTGTCCGACCTCACTTACATTCCCGGCACCAGCCGCAGTTTCGATCTCGTGCTGACCCAAGGCGAGCGGCGAATGCAGCTTCGCGACGAATATGCGCCGAGCGCGCTCGCGCGGCCGCTGACCGATACGCGCCCTGTCGCCCGCGGCAAGCTCGAGCTTTCCATCGCGCTTGCAAGGCCTCCGATCAGCCTGGTCGAGCTGATCTCCATCGCACTGCCGATATTGATGTGGATCTTCGCGGCCGCTACCGGCTGGCTGATCGTCGATCGGCTGCTTCTGCGCCCACTGGTCCGGATGCAGCGCGCCGTCGCCGCCTACAAGCCCGGCGACCGCCATCTCGACATTCCCAGGGTGGCGACTCCGGCGCGGGAGATCGGCGATCTCGGCGCGGCCTTCGACCAGGTCGTCCAGACAGTCGCCCGGCACGAGGCCAATCTCGAAGCCGCCGTAGAGCGCCAGACCCGGCTGGTGCGCGAGGTCCATCACCGGGTGAAGAACAATCTCCAGGTCGTCGCGTCGCTCCTCAACCTCCACTCGCGCGGCTCCCCCAACGAGGAGGTGGCGGCCGCCTACGCCTCGATCCAGCGCCGGGTCGACGCGCTCGCCGTCGTCCACCGAAACCATTTCGCCGAGCTGGAGGAGAATAAGGGGGTGGCGCTCAAGCCGCTCATCTCCGAGCTGGCCGCCAATCTGCGCGCGACCGCGCCCGCCTCGGCCGCCGCAATGACGATCCGGCTCGATCTCGAGCCTTTCCATTCGACCCAGGACGTCGCGGTCTCGGTCGCTTTCCTGATCACCGAGCTGGTCGAGTTCGCCATGTTCCGCCACGCCGAATCGGTCGCGGTCTCGCTGCTCCGCGGAAAGAGCCGGGAGACGGCGACGCTGACGGTGGAATCCGAGCATCTCGGCGACGACGGCGATACGGACGAGACTTTGTCGGACAGGTTCGAGCGGATCGTCACCGGCCTTTCGCGCCAGCTTCGCTCGACCATGGAGCGCGATCCCGAAGCCGGGCGCTATGCGATCGACATTGCGGTGGTCGACCGCGGCGAGCGCTGAGCGGCCGTCAGCCGTCGCTTTCTTTTCCATCTTCAGAATAAGGCGGCCGTGCCACGGAATCCCGGTGCGCGCGCTCGAGATCGGCGCTGTCCTCGCCGGCGTCCCGCGCATTCGCGGCTTTCCGTCCATGGTCCTTTCGGACTCCGTCGATGTCGCTGTGGGGCGTGGATTCCGGCGGTTTGGGCACGATCAATCTCCTCTGCCTCACAACAGGCTCAAAGAGGGGCGGTTGCGAAAAAAACGACTTCCGAAATTTTTTTGCGATTTTTTTGGAACCCGAGCCCCCCTCTGTCGTTCAGCACTTCGGATAGTGACCTTTTGCCCCCCCGCTCTCGCTATCCACGACATGGGCCCGGACGCGCTAACCTCCCCCCCCCCGGTAGCGCCTCCGGGCCCAAATTTTTCTGAAATCTCCTGAAATCTCCCGGTTTGGCGCGGCTACGGTGCCCTCCGTCCCGACACGGGAACCATGCGGCCGGCCGCGATTTGAGCCCGCGTAAACTCCGCGCGTGTGTGGCGCGGAGCGTTCAGGAGACGAGAGATGGTGAAGAAATTCCTCGTGATCGTCGCATTGTCGAGCGGCCTAATGCTCTCGGCCTGCAATACCGTTCACGGCGCGGCCAATGACGTCGAGTCGGTGACCGACTGCGCCGACGGCGTGAACAACAATTGCTGACCGAGCAGACCGATTTCAGATCAGAGAGCGCCGCCTTCGGGCGGCGCTTTTTTATTCCTCCCCTGCATTCTGCGGGGGAGGGGAACCGCACGAAGTGCGGTGGAGGGGCTAGAGCATCCGACGCAATTTCTGAATCGCGCCGCCTGCTCTAAACCCTTGTTGCCGCATCGTTTAAGCGGAAAACCGGTTCCCACTTTTCCGCACGATGCTCTATACCGCCTCGACTTTCGCCTCGCGCGCCCGCTTCCGCTCGGTGAACCAGATGGCGATGAGCGAGAGCTCGTAGAGAAGCATCAAGGGGATCGCGAGCATCAGCTGGGAGAGGACATCGGGCGGAGTCGCGATCGCAGCGACGATGAAGGCGACGAGGATCGCGTAGCGGCGGCCGCGCTTGAGCTGGGCTCGGGTGACCAGACCGGCCCGCTCCATCAGCATCAGCAGGATCGGCAGCAGGAAGGCGATCCCGAACGCGAGGATGAAATGCATGACCAGCGACAGATAGTCGCCGATCGCCGGCATCGCCTCCTGCTCGATCCCGCCGAGATTCCCTTCGAACTGGAGGAAGAAGCGGAAGGCCGTCGGCATCACGAAATAATAAGCGAGCGCGCCTCCGAGCAGGAACAGGACCGGGGTGGCGATCAGGAAGGGCAGGAAGGCCCTCTTCTCCTTCGCGTAGAGGCCGGGCGCGACGAAGGCCCAGAGCTGCATCGCGATGATCGGGAAGGCCAGGAAGAAGGCGGCGAAGAAGGCCACCCGGATCTGGACGAAGAAGGCCTCGTACAGCTTGGTGTAAATGAGCTTGCCCTGACCCTTGCCGAAGGCGTCGACGAGCGGCTGGGCGAGGAAGGCGAAGATATGGTCGGCGAAGTAGAAGCAGACCGCGAAGGCCAGCCCAAGGGCGACGAACGACCAGATCAGCCGGCGGCGGAGCTCGACGAGATGCTCGAGCAAGGGCGCGCGGGTTTCGTCGAGCTCGTTCACGGCAGCTCCCGGGGCGTATCTTCGGCGGGCGGCGGCGTTCCCAAGTCCGCTTCCGGGCTCTCCGGAGTGCCGGGCTGCGGGCCCAGAGGTTCGCCCGGCTTCGCCGGCGGCGCTCCGAGCGCGAGCGGATCGGCGAAGCCCTGGGTGAGCGGATGCTCGCGCATGATCCGCTCATTATCCTCGCGCCACTTCTTCTCCATTTCCTCGAGCTCGGCCTCGCGCATCATCGTATCGATGCCGCTTCGGAAATGGCGGGCCATGCCGCGCGCCTTGCCGACCCATTTGCCCACCGTCCGCATGACGTTGGGCAGATCCTTGGGGCCGATCACGACGAGCGCGACGACCGCGATCATCAGGAGCTCGGAATAGCCGATGTCGAACATCTGCGCGCCTTTCGGGCGGCGGGATCTAGAGCGGCAAGCGCGATTTCAGAATCACGCTCGCCGCTCCAGGTTCTTGTTTCCGCATCGTTCTCGCAGAAAACCGGTTCCCACTTTTCAGCACGATGCTCTAGGGCTCGCGGCGGTCGGCCGGGTCGATGTCGCGGGTCCGGTCGACCGGCACCTCGAGCGTGGCGCTGTCCTTCAGACGCCTCTGCTCCTCGGTCCTGGCGGGCGTTTCTTCTTCCTCGGTCATCCCCTTCTTGAAGCTCTTCAGCCCCTTGGCGACGTCGCCCATCATGTCGGAGAAGCGGCCCTTGCCGAAGAGCAGCAGGATGATCACTCCGACCACCAGCCAATGCCAGATACTGAACCCGCCCATTTCGCTTCTCCAGAGAGCCTTTGAACC
>Ga0193706_1000339_pt1 | contig 28752 bp, 24 predicted proteins | sample U3c1metaG_FD_160130 | JGI IMG/M metagenome (GOLD analysis project Ga0193706, IMG submission 160130) | Soil microbial communities from a riparian zone of the East river system, Colorado, United States - U3c1 | ecosystem: Environmental > Terrestrial > Soil > Riparian zone | place: USA: East River... | reverse complement strand
AGCAGCCCTGGGGGCAGTTCGGCGAAGCCGCTCTTGATCGACTCGACCGGCCGACCCCATTTCTGGGCGAAGCCGTCCGAGCCCACGACGGTGGGCACGCGGAATTCGGCCGAGGCCTGGAAGGGATGGCCGCCGGCCTGGGTGTAGTCCTGACCTGACTCATCCGCGACTTTCGGCACCAGCACTTCGAGCCCGAACGGCTTCCTCGGCAGGAACGTGAAGGTGTCGGTCGCGGTTGCGGCTTTGGCGACACCGCCACCGTTGACGACGACTTTGAACTGCGGGGAGGCGGGAGCGGAGGCGTCGATCCAGACCTCGCCAAGCACCAGATCCGGAAGCGATTTTTCCGGACCGAGGCCGTAGGGCGTGGTGCAGACCGCCGCAGCGAGGTCGCAGGTCCATTCCGACCCTCCGACCTGTACGACATGCATGCCTTCCGGCAGGCTGAGGAAGGCCGAGATCGTCGAGCCGTTCGTGTAGTCGACCGACGAGGTGTTGGTGACTTGGACTTTGTAGCTGACGAATTCATCGCCGCGGTGGATCTCCTCGGGGGTGCGGGTGATCTCCGTAGAGAGCACCGGCGCGGCCACCGCGGGAGCGGCGAAGACGACCAGGGCAAGGACAACCAGTGCGGAAATCCCCAGGAGCTTTTTCTTGACGTTCATGTTCGTGCCTTCCTGCTTCGCCGTGACGGGATCGGAGTGGGTCCTCGCGGCGTTCACCCTCGTCCGCCCTTCTGGCTCTTGGCTCCGGATCGACTGGCCTTCTTGGCCCCCTTCTTCTTGACGCACTTGCCGCCCTTGCGGACCTGGTTCTTCTTGCACTTGGCCGGCTTCTTCACGCACTTGCCGCCCTTGTGAACCTTGCCCTTCTTGCACTTGGCGGGCTTCTTCTTGACGCACTTGCCGCCCTTGCGGACCTGGTTCTTCTTGCACTTGGCGCTTTCGCGCAGCGGCGGGTTGTCCGGGCCGACCATGCTGGCGCTGCCCGGCTCCGCCGCCGCCGGCACCGGGGCCGCGGGGGCTTTGCATTCGTCGCCGCTCAGGCAGGTTATGAAGGTTGCTTCCGGACTCGGGAAGCCGCCGCCGGTCCGCGCCGCGTAGACGTCGTCGGCCGAGTTCTGGTCGGAGGGAACGTGACTGGCCGCGGTGTAGAGGTAGATCACCGAACCGTCGCCGGTCGTGCCGGCGACGGGGTTGGGCCTGGCATCCGGGATCGCCTTCGTGGTGACCAGGGTCAGATCGCCGTCTTCCCAGGCGTAGACATCGAGGCCGCCGTTGGTGTCCTCGCTGACCAGGCCTTCCTTGGTCCAGAAAACAACCACCTTGCCGTCGTCGGAGGCCATCTGGGGCAGGTTCCAGTACGGAGTGGCGTAGGTCGAGACCCCCCTGGCTTCAACCGGGAACTCGCCGTTGCCGACGCAGCTCACGCAGTCGATCCGGTCGGTCGACGCCTCGGTGTCGATCCGGTAGACGTCGGGCTGGCTGTCGGTGTCCTCGGGGACCAGCTTCTCCGGAGTGCGGAGGATCAGCATGTGACCGTCGCCCCACTTGCCGTCGTCGCCGCTGTCGCCATGCACCGGCACCGCCACGACCGGCGCACCCCCCAACCAGAGTTCGCTCGATTCCGAGCCGAAGGTGGCGAGGAACTTGAGCTCACCCCCGGGGTGCGCGGCGTCGCGGCGGTAGACGTAGAGGTTGTTGGACCCGGCCGTCGCATCCGCCGTCAGGCGGCCGGTGGCGACAAAGTAAACCCGCGAGCCGTCGGTCGAGATTTTCACCACGCCCTGGGTCGAGGCGTCGGTGCCGGGGGTCGGATGCTGCGGGGAGACCGCTTCGCCGGCCGAGATCTGAACCAGTTTCGGCTGGCCCGCGGGCGGCGTCTCGTCGTAGACGTAGACGTCGTTGCCCCAGTCCTGGTCGCTGGGCGTGACCCGGCGGTCGGTTCTGAAGACGACCACGGAGCCGTCCAGAGAGGCACCCCGGTACACGTCGCGCCCATCGGGTCCGTCGCAGAGCGGCGTCGGGGTGCAGGTCGGCGCGGAGACGGCGACGGTTTCCTCCGCGTTGACCCGCTTGAACAGCCGCTGCGGGAATTCGAAGGAGTTGCAGTACGTCCCGGTCGCTCCCTGGTTGGCCAGGAAGTAGACGACATGGCCGTCGGCCGAGACCGAGCCGCTCTGGGTCTTCTCACCCCCTTCGTTGAGCCCGGCGCCCGGATGCGGCGGACAGGACCCACCAATCTGCACGCCATTGTTGTCTTGGTTAACCAGGCTCAGCTGCGGGTTGCCGGAGCGGGCGCCGGTCACCTGGTAGTACTGGCCATTGGACTGACCGGATTGAATCGGCGTCTCACCCGGCAGGTAGGTCTCCCCGGTGAAGCCCAGGAACGTGAAGGTGTCGAAGTCGGGCGAGCCCGCGATCATCGAGGCGGTCGTCATGCTTGCCGTGGAAATCTGCCGCGGCTGGATCTGGGTGAGCAGCTCGTTCTCACCGTAGGCCGGGGTGAAGGAGAAGGAGGGCGCGCGGCGTTCGCGCGTTTCGGCGTCGAACCCCTCCCAGAGAACGCCGGAGAGGTCGGAGGAGACCAGGTAATCACCCGGCAGAAGGTTGCCGAGGGCCCGGTTCGGATCGGCGCCGACCTGGAAGACCTTCCAGCCGTCGGGGCCGCGATCCGCCCCGAAGGGCGTATTGAGGCCCGAGAGCGAGTCGGGCGTGCCGATGCTCTGCGAGGAGAAGTAGACGCGCTTGCCGTCCTGGCTGGTGCCCAGGAAGGAGTTGCTGAACCCCGCCGCGGCTCCCATCCCTTCGCCATCGGCGTTGCTGATCAGCTCCAGGTAGCGGGCGTTGTCCCGCGGCGGCGCGACGGTCCTCGCGGCGCCATAGTCGGTGCCGCTGTCGTTGGTCGCGGCCAGTCGATAGTGATAGGTCTTGGTCGGGTCGAGGCCGACGACCGACTGGCGGACGTCGATGCTGATGTAGTTCTGGCCCGCCTCAGCCGGGCGCGCCGGCGCTTTCGGGGCGACCGCGGCATTGGCCCAGCCGGAGGCTTGGAACTGTTCCTCGGTCACGTACTCGAAGACGACGGTCGTACGCCGGTTAGCCGCGTTCACCGAGCCTTCGAGATCGAGGCTGGGTTTGGTGGCGGCGGGGCTGCTCCAGTTGGCGCCGCCGGTGACCGCGGTCGGTCCCGAGGGAACCGTCGTGAAGTTCGGTCCGTCGCTGCGCTGGTAGCCGCCGAACGTCCACCCGATCGTGGAGGTCGAGATGTTGAGGCCTTTCCAGGTGTAGGCCATGACGCGGACTTCGTATTCGGTGGTCGGGCGCAGGCCGCCGGCGACGAAGGAGACCTCGCACTTCGGCGGGTTGCCGTCGGGGCAGGCTTTGGCCGAGCCGCTGCCGGTCCCGTTACCAATCACCGGATCCAGCGGGATCACGCCCGGCTGACGTTCCCAGGTGGTGTCCCCCACCGGCCGCGTTTCGAAGTGGTAGTAAGTGTTCCACGGGCCTTTGAGCGGTTCGATTTCGGCGTTCAGGGTGGCGCTGGTCGCGCGCACCTCAGTTGCCGGCGTGACCACGGCGTTCGGGCCGTCAGCCTCGTCGGCGATCAGGACCGCGGGCTTGTTGGTGAGGTAGAACAGCCGTCCGGTGACCCCGTTGACGGCTAGTGCCCGCGAGCCGGTGTAGGCGAAGGGACCACCGCCGCCGGAGTTGTTGCTGCAGCGCAGGTGCGTGTCGACGAGATTGCCCGAGGAATCGAACTCGTGGGACACGACTTCAGGCGAGGCTTCGACGTCGATGCACGGGGGCAGATCGTCCTTTTTGTAGAGCTGGTTGACAAAGACGTGGCTTTCGGGCCCGATCGCGACATCGGTCGGGTGGTAGTTGAATTCATTGCCTTTGAGGACCGCGGGGGCGAACTCACCCTCCGGCGTAAGCGTGCCACCCGACTGACTGAAGTACTGCACGCGGAAATCCGCCGGGAAGAAGCTTTCGGCGATCGCGTAGATGTTGCCGGTCGCGTCCTCGGCGATTTTGAGCGGCCCCGTGAACTGGCCTTTGGCGGTTCCCGAGACGCCGCGCTGACAGCCGTCGAAGGAGGCCGCCAGGCAGGCTTCGAAGCCCGGCTCTCCGCTGCTGACGCTGGAGACGCTGGAGAAGGCCGATCCAGCCGGGTACGGGGTGCTCGGGGTCGGCGCCGCCTGAGGGGTCGTCTGCGTGGCGTAACTCGCTGCGCTGGTGCTCCCGCCCGCGTTTTTCGCCGTCACCACGCACTGGAAGGCGGTGGCCACCTGTTGTTCGCCGGCCCCGATGGTGATGCTCTGGCTGCTCGAAGCGCTGGTGATGGGGGCGCCGAGCGGTTTGCCGCCCTTGAGGAACTGGTAGGTGTATTCGGTCGGTTCGTTGCCCCAGGATCCGGCTTCGCAGGTGAGGTCCCGGTCACCGCTGGCATCGAGGGTGTCTGACGGCGTCAGGCCGAAGTATTCGGGCGCGATCGGCAGCGCCATGCTCGGCACCGGGCTTACCACGTACGGCACCGTCATCTGGGTGGTGAACACGTTGCCGTAGCGAGCGAAGACCTGGCACTGGATCCCATTGCCTTCGTCGGCCGGGGCGAAGCTATAGGTCGAGGCAGTCGCCCCGGGGATCGCGACGCCGTTGCGAAGCCACTGGTAGGTGGTTCCATCGGGAGCCTCGTACACCGTGGAGCAGCTGGCCTCGGCCCCAACCGCGAGGCCGAGGCTGTTGGTGTCGACGGTGATCGCGCCGACCGCGCGGCCCGCGAGGCCGCCGCCGAAGGTGATGACGAAGGGATTTGAGCCGTCGGCGTCGCCGGGGCCGCCGGTAACTGCCACCGAACCGCTGCGACCGCCGATCGAAGCGAGCTCGTTGAGGGCCGAGCGGACTTCCTCGCTGGTCGCGTCGTACGGCAGCGCCGCGGTCGTCTGTTCTTCGAAGCTGAGTTTGAAGGTGCCGGCGCCGGCGGCGATCGTCAGCTTCTGAACGTCGGAGGCGGTGCCGCCGGTCTTGCTCGGGCCGACGTTGACGACGCCGAACCCGAAGGCGCGCACGAAGGCGCCGGCCGGGGTGAACTCCGAGACGCGAGAGTTCTGGTCCTCGGTGACCAGCACGTTGCCGGCGTTGGGTGCCCCGGGGGGCGCGAAGGTGATGCCCGCCGGGCCATTGAGGGCGCCGGCCACACTGCCAGCGACGCCGGACTTGCAGTCCGCCGGGTCGACGCAGACCTCGAGTCCGGTCCGGCCCGCCTGGGTGGCGGCGACCTCGGCGGAGGCGGCGGCGCCACTCAGCGGCGGCGCACCGTTCGCCGTCGTAATCAGCGGCTGCGGCGAGTCGCCGAGCCCGCCGGCGAAAGTGATTACGTAAGGCACGCTGCCGGCTTCGTCGCCGGGGCCGCCGCTGACCGTGATCCCCTGGGGGCCGACCGAGCTGAGCGCCTGCAGGGCAGCCTTCACTTCCGCGGCGCCCGCGTCAAAGGCGAGGTCGGTAGTCGTCTCGCCCTGGAAGCTGAGCTTGAAGGTGCCGCCCGTTGCTTTCACCGTCAGCGACTGTTTGGCCGACTGGGCCGGAGCGTCACCGGCTTTCCCGGTTTCGACCACATCGAGGCCGAAGGCGCGAATGAAGATGCCGTTGGCGGTGAAGACGTCGATCCGCTGCGCACCTTTGTTGGTAACGAAGACGTTGCCGGTCGACTGTTGGACGGCGATGCCATAGGGAGAGAAGAAGCCGCCGCCGAGCGTCGAGAAGCCGCCGGCCTTGCAGGCCTGCGAGGCCTTGCAGATCTCGAAGCCGCCGGTGTCGCCACCGGCGTTCAGCGTCCGCACTGTGGCGCTCGCAGCGCCGCCGGAGAGTGGGGTCGTGCCAGCGCTAGCGACGATCGGGCTCTGGGCGCTGCCGGCGAGAGAGCCGGTGAAGATGATCCCGTACGTGACCGAGCCGCCGGCGCTGCCAGGGCCGCCGGTGACCAGGACATTGCCGGAGCCGACGCTGCCCAGGGACTGCAGCGCGGTCTGCACCTGGGCGGTGGTCGCGTTGTAGGGAAGGTCCGGCGTGGTGTCGCCGCCGAAGGTCAGCTTGAACTGGCCGGCGCCGGCGTCGACGGTGAGCGACTGGATCGCAGACCCGTTCTCGCTCCCGGTTTCGACTACGTCGGAGCCCCACAGTTCTTTGAACTGGCCGGAGGCGCTGAAGCGCTGGACCCGGCTGTTGCCGGAGTCGACGACGTAGAAGTCGCCGGCACCGGCGCCGCCGGTACCGCTGTCGTTGACCGCCAACGCCGTCACGTTGAAGCCGTTGAATTTGCCGCCTTTCGTCGCCTGGTCGAGAACCGGCATCGGGTTTTCGACGGCGTCGATGACGACCTTCGAGGCAAAGGCGCCCGGAGCGGTCGTCAGGACGCAGACAGCCGCCGCGACGAAAGCCAGAACGAGAGTGGACAGCCGATGGGCGGTCACACCAATCCCTTTGCCGTCACGGAAGGCGCCACGGGTCGCGAAGGCACGACCGAAGGGGTGGCTCCCAATACTGCGGGCACCGTCGAAACTAGGCGCGGCGGCTGCCTTCGCGAGGCGTCTCACTATCTCTCTCCTTGCTCTAACCGGTCCTCTTCCCGGTCCTCCGACTTGCCTTTGGAGGACTCGGGTCCCTGGCCCGGTCGTTTGTATTTCCCGGCCCGCTTCCCAGCGAGCCACGGGCACCTTAGACAAACCTCGACGTTCCTGTCAAGCCAGGTACATGGGAATCTGTAAAAATGAGTACCGAATTTGTCACGGGTGGTACCTAGACTGTCAAGCTAAGTACATGCTGTTTGGCCTGACCCTGGCTATCGTGGGCGCCGGCATGGCGTCGATTGATCCCGCTGCGCGGCCGACGGAGCCGCTCTTCCCCCGCTTGACGGGCGGTCCGGGACGGATGACGCCCGAGCGGGTGGCCCGCCATCAGAAGGCGCGCCTGGAGGGCGCGATGGTCGAGGCGGTCGCCAGGCACGGCTACGCGGGCACGACGATGCGCGAGCTGGTCGCTCTCGCCGGCGTCTCCAAGACCACCTTCTACCAGCACTTCGAGAACAAGCAGGAGTGTTTCCTCGCCACCTTCGACGAAATCGTCGCCGAGCTTGGCAAGCGGGTTGGCGAGGGGTACCGCTCGGGCGGCGATTTCCGCGAGCGCCTCACCGCCGGCCTGGCGGTGTTCATGAACATGGCCGTCGACGAGCCCGCTGCGGCGTCGCTCACCACGGTCGAGTCGTTGACCCTGGGCTCGGCTGGAGTCGCCCATCGCGAGCGGGCCTCGCAGGCCTTCGAGGCCTTGATCCAGCAGAGCTTCGACCACTCCCCCTCCGAGCTCCAGGTCTCCGAGATGACCGTGCGGGCGATCGTCGCCGGCATCCGCGGCGTGACCTACCGGCGCGTGCGCGGCGGTAGGCCTGAGGATCTGCCCGGCCTCGTCGAGGAGCTGGCCGACTGGGCGCTGCGCTTCCAGGAGCCCGACAGCGAGGCGACGCGCCGGGCGATCGCGGCTTCGGAAAGAGAGCCGGTGGAGGTCTCCCCCGGCGACCAATCCGACGATGCCCAGAAGGCCGGCTGGGACGAGCCACCCGACAGCCCGAACAGCCGCGCAAGCCTGACCCAGCGCGAGCGAATCGTCCGAGCGGCGGCGAAGGTGGGGGTCGAGCGCGGCTACGAAGCCCTCAGCATTCCCGCGATCTCGGGCGCGGCCGGCGTCTCCAACCAGACCTTCTACGAGCACTTCGCCAGCAAGCGCGATGCCTTCCTCGCCGCCTTCGAGATCCTCGGCGGTGACGCGCTGGCCAATGCCGCCAGCACCTTCCAGCGCCAGAGCGACTACCCGGAGGCGATCGGCACCAGCGTCAGGGCTCTGCTCGAGCACATCGCCGCCAACGAGCTATTCGCCCGGCTGGCCTTCTTCGAGCTGCCGACGGCCGGGCCGGTGGCGCTCGATCGGGCCGATGCGATGCTCGACAGCTTCAGCGCCTTCCTCGAACCCCCGGTTTCCCCAAGCGAGCTCGGCGGGCCGCTGCCGAGGTCGATTCTGGAGGCGATCCCCAGCGGCATCTGGGCAACGATCCAGCACGAGATCGCCCACGGACGGCGCCAGGCCCTGCCGCAGATCGCGCCGGAGCTGGTCCGGGTCGTGATCGCCTCGTTTAGAGAGCCCTGAGGCCGCCCGCTCACGCCGTGGCCACCCGCCGCGCCTCGCCCTCGCCGAGGTAGGGCATGAGGACCAGCTCGATCAGCTGACTCTCCAGAGCTGGAATCGCCTGCGGATCTTCCATCAGCAGATGGCTGGAGACGATCGAGGCGATGCCGCCGACCAGGGCGCGCTCCGTGGCGTGGGGCAGCGAGGCCGCGTCGGGGTAGTGACGGCGGCCGTCGCGGAGCAGAGCAGCGAGCCGGTCCAGGGTGGCGAACTGACGCTCCGCGGCGCCCAGGCTGGCGGCGGCCGCTTCGACCGCAAACACGCGCGCCAGGCGGTCCGCTTCGACCAGCGAAGCGAGGATCGCTTCCAGCGCCGCCCGCACTTTCAGCGGCCAGGCCGCCGGCGAGTCGCAGGCGCTGAGGACGTCGAGCAGGAGACGATCGAGGAAGGCCTCCTGGGCCGCGATCAGGGCCTGCTCCTTGCTCGCGAAGTTGGCGTCGAAGGCGCCCCGCGAGACTCCCGCGTAGTGCAGCACATGGTCGACGGTCAGCTCCGCGTAGCCGTGCTCCGCCGCTGCCTTGGCGATCGCTCCGATCAGCCGCTCGCGCTCCTCTCCGGCAACCTCCGGATCGTCCATCGAATGTCGTTGAGAGTCCCCGCCGGCCACGTCGATCGCGCAGACTAGGGGGATCGGGACGTTTATGTCAAGTTAGGTACACGATTATTTATCCTGGATCCGGGGGCGGCGAGCCAGATAGACACGGCAGAAGTCGCGCAGCTGAACCGCGCGGTGCACGAAGCCGGCGAAGCTGCGACCCGTGGCCCGGTGCTCGAGGTCCAGCTCGTACTCGCCGAGGCGGTAGCCGGCGCGGACCGCGTCGACCGTCATCCCGATCTCCATGCCGAAGCCGGCGGCGAAGGGCAGGGTCGCGCGAAGGGTCTCCAGGCGCAGCGCCCGCTGGCCGGAGATCGGCGCCGCCGTCTCGGCCCCGCAGAGCCGGCGGATCGCCCAGTGGGCGAAGCCGAGAGCGAGCCCGAAGCCACCGCCGACCCGGCGCGAGAAGGCAGCCACGGCGAGATCGCACTCGCCCCGCTCGACCGCCGCGACCAGCGGCGCCAGGCCGCCCGCCGAGGCGCCGAGGTCGCCGTCGCAGAGCAGGATCAGGCCCGGCACCGGCTCCGCGCTCAGCATCGCCTCCGCCGCGGCGCTGACATTGGCGCCCTTGCCGTGCGGGCGGCCGCGGCTGACCACCTGGGCCCCGGCAGCCATCGCCACCTCGGCGGTTCCATCCGTGGAAGCATCGTCGGCGACCCAGATCGACGCGGCCGGGAACTCCGCCCGCAGCGCCGCCACCGTCTCCCCGACGCGGTCTGCCTCGTTGCGGGCGGCGATTATCACGGCGAGCGAGTCCTTCACGGCGGCTATTGTCCCCGCCCATGCCAGATATCGAGGCTCACATCACCGGTGCAGTGTGGAAAATCGAGGTCGCGGTCGGCGACGAGGTCTCCGATGGCGACACCGTCGTCATCCTCGAGTCGATGAAGATGGAGATCCCGGTCGAGGCCGAGGACGACGGCAAGGTCAAGGAGATTCGCTGCGAGGAGGGCCAAGCAGTCAGCGAAGGCGACGTCCTCGTGGTGCTGGAGTAGCTCCGGTGGAGGAGCGGCTGGCGAGCGGCAAGCTCGTCCTCGACCGACCCGCCGACGCGGTTGCCCGCTTTCGCATCGACAACCCCGGGCGTCGCAACGCCCTCGATCACGAGATCCTCGACGCCTTGGCCGAGGCGCTGCCGCAGCTGAACCGCGGAATCGAGACCCGCTGCGTGCTGATCACCGGCGCGCCGCCGGTCTTCTCCGCGGGCTACGACATCGCCTCGATCCCGGAGGAGACCTTCGAGCGCGACGCCGAGGCCCTGGTCGCCCACCCCTTCCACGGCGCGATCGAGGCGATCGCCAACCATCCCTGGCCGACCGTGGCGGCGATCAACGGCCACTGCCTGGGCGGCGGCCTAGAGCTGGCCATCACCTGCGACCTGCGGATCTGCGCCGCCGGGGCGAAGCTGGGAATGCCGCCGGCGAAACTGGGGCTCATCTACGGCCACACCGGCCTGCGCCGCTCCCTCGACACGATCGGGCTGGCGCGGACCAAAGAGCTGTTCATGGTCGGCCGTAACTACGAGGCGACGCGGGCCGAGCGCTTCGGCCTCGTCAACGAGGTGGTCAGCGACGAGCGGCTCGAAGCCGAGTCGGTGGGGCTGGCGGCCGGCATCGCCGCCAACGCGCCGCTCTCGGTGCGGGGCAACAAACAGGCGATCGACCTGCTCAACGCCTGCCCCGCCCTGACCGACCAGCAGGAGGCGGGCCTGATCGCGCTGCGCGAATCCGGCTTCGCCTCCGAGGACTTCCGTGAGGGCATCCGCGCTTTCGGCGAAAAGCGCCGGCCCGAGTGGACAGGACGGTGAGCGCCAAGGCGCGCGCCGCGCTTGCCAAGTCCGACCCGACGATGGCGGCGCTGATCGAGCGGGTCGGCAAGATCGACCTGGCGGCGCGACTGCGGCTCCGTAACGAGCAGCGGCCGGTCGACGCCTACGGGGCCCTGCTGCGGGCGATCGTCGGCCAGCAGCTCTCGACCAAAGCGGCGCAGACGATCTACCTGCGCGTGCTGGAGATCTTCGGCGGCGCCACCCCGTCACCCGAGCAGCTCCTGGAAGCGAGCGAAACCGACCTGCGCGGCGCCGGCCTCTCCGGGCGCAAGGTCGAGTACATCCGCGACCTCGCCTCGCACGTGCTCAGCGGCGAGCTGGAGCTGGAGCGGCTCGACGAGCTCGGCGACGAGGAGGCGATCGCGGAGCTCGTCGCCGTCCGCGGCCTCGGCCAATGGACCGCGGAGATGTTCCTGATGTTCCATCTACAGCGCCCCGACGTCCTCTCCGGCGGCGACCTCGGCATCCGCAAAGCGGTGCAGATCGAGTACCGCCTGAAGGAGATGCCGACGCCGCAGCAGGTGCTGGAGACCGGCGAGCCCTGGCGGCCCTATCGCAGCCTCGCCAGCCTCTATCTGTGGGAGTCGCTGGCAGCGGTTCCCGGCGTCTGAGCGGCGCCCCGGCGCACGACGTCTCCCACATTGAATGAAACGGCCCGCTTGGCCGACAATGAGCGCATGCGCCTTCGCTTCTGGATCGGTCTCGCCGCGGTTCTGCTGATCGCCGCCGGCTCGGTGGCCGCCGCGCTGATCGTCCACTCCGACGACAGCGCCGACTTCCACGCCGGCCAGCGCGACGAGGCGAGGAGAGCGGCGCACCAGGCGGAGTCGGTGGCCGGCCTCTCGATCGGGCAGCTGGCAAGCGCCGCCGCCTTCTTCCGGGCCGAGGGGAACTTCAGCAGGCACGAGTTCGACGTCGTCGCCGAGCCGTTGCTGCGGGAGGGGGCGCTGAGTGGAACCGTCTTCGTACAGCGGGTGCCCAATGCCAAGCGCGCCGCCTTCGAACAGCGCCACCGGGCGCCGATCTTCGAACGGACCGCCGACGGGCCGCGGAAAGCCGGCACCCGGCCGGTCTACTACCCGATCACCTACGGGGTCAGCAGCCTCGGCAACAGCTCCCCGGTCGGCTACGACCTCGGCGCCGACCCCGAACGCTCGCCGTTCCTGCACCGCGCCCGTGACCTCGGCAAGCCGGTCGCGACGCCGCCGGTGAAGCTGCTGCTTGGCGGGCTCGGCATCAACGTCTACTGGCCGGTCTACCGCGACGGCGCCCCCACCGTGACGGTGGCTCAGCGGCGCGCGGGGCTGATCGGCTTTGCCGCCGGCGCCTTCCACATCGACGACCTTGCCGCGGCGGCGATCTCGGCGGTTCCAGGCTCGGTCGATGTGCAGCTCCAGGTCGACCACCAGACGAGACTCGGTCACAGGGGCGACCTCGACGACGCCTCCAACGCCCCGATCCACATCGCCGACCGCACCTGGCTCTTGGTCGTCCGCGATCCCAACCGCCCCGACGCCAGCCTGCCGCTGCTGCTCGCTGTGGTCGGCATCGCGCTCGCCGCCCTACTGGGGGCGCTGATCCTGGTCTGGAGCCGTAACGAGCGGATGCAGGAGCTGGAGCGCGAGGCGGGCCAGGACTCGCTGACCGGGCTGAGGAACCGCAGGCGCTTCGAGGACGACCTCAACCTGGCGATGGCGCGCGGGCGCCGCGAGCACACGACCGGGGCGCTGCTGATGCTCGACCTCGACCATTTCAAGCAGGTCAACGACACCCACGGACACCCCGCCGGGGATCAGCTGATCAGGGAAGTCGCCAACGTCCTGCGCCGCCGCAGTCGCGAAAGCGACGTGCTGGCCCGGCTCGGCGGCGACGAGTTCGCGGTCGTCCTGCCCAACTGCAGCCTCATCGAGGCGCGCGTGGCGGCGGAAGCGATTGCCGACGCGATCCGCGACCACGAGCCGGCCTGGGACGACGTCGAGCCGATCACCGCCAGCGTCGGTGTGGCGATGTTCGGCGACCGCGCCCGGTCCAGCATCGCCTCGGTCGTATCCGAGGCCGACACGGCGATGTACGCGGCCAAGGACGGTGGCCGCGACAGCGTCCGCGTCTTCGACCCGGTCGCCATCCGCGACGACGCCTCCTGGGACGACCTGGGGTTCTAGCCTGCGCTGTCAGGCGCGTTAGCGCGGCGCCAGGTCACGGCGCAGGTCGAGCACCCGCTGGGCCGCGGCCTCGAACTCCGCGCGGTCGAGGGCGCCGTCGCGGAGCTTCGCCACCAGTGCCCCCCAGGCCCGTTCGGCCGCTGGCAGGTCGGTGAAGAGCAGCAGGTCCGAGCCGGCCCTGGCCGCGGCGACGCCCGCCTTCGCGGGGCCCCCGAAGGCCCGCACGGCGACGCTGTCGAGCGCGTCGGTGATCGAGACGCCCGCGAAGCCGAGCCGGGTGCGCAGCTCGCCACTGGCGATCCGGCGGGAGAAGGCGGCGGGGTCGGGCGACAGCGCCGGGTAGATCGCGGTGCTGAGCATCACCAGGTCGCCGCCGGCGGCGAGGAAGGCGCGGTATGGAGCCTCGTCGACATCCCGCAGGACCTGCTTGGAGAGGCCGATCCGCTGGACCGCGAAGTCGGTGTTTTCGGGCGCCGCTCCGAGGCCCGGGAAGTGCTTGCCGGTGGCCGCGACGCCGCCGCTCTGCAGGCCCATCGCGAACGGAACCGCGGTTGCCGCGACCCGCTGCGCGGTCGCGCCGAAGCCGCGTTCGGTGGCGGCGATCGTGCCGCCGGGCCGGGCGACGTCGAGGACCGGGGCGAGGTCGACGTTGACGCCGAGCTCGCGCAGGTTGGCCGCCGTGCGGCGTCCCTGCGCGCGGCTGAAAGCGCCGCCGCGTTCGCCCATCACCTCGGCCGAGGCGGTGGGAGCGCCGGCGACTCGCGTCACCAGCCCGCCCTCCTGGTCGATCATCACCAGCAGCGGGTCGCGCAGCGCCGGCGGCCGGCGAATCGCCTGCAGGTGGGCGATCAGGCGGCGGCCGGCGGCGCGGCTGGGGAAGTTGTCGGCGAAGAGGACGACGCCGGCCACCCGGCCTGCGCGAATCGCCCCTGCCAAGCCGGGCGAGACGCCCGTGCCGCTGATGCCGACGACGATCCGCTCGCCGGCCAGGCGGGGGATCGACAGCGTGCTCGCCACCTCGGCCTGGGGCGCCGGCGAGTCCCCGAGCGCCGCGCCGAGCGCGAAGGCCGCGGCCGCCAGCCCGGCCAGAACGCCCAGGGTCAGCCGTCGCCTGCGAGCCTTCTCTCGCTCCATGGTCCCGATGCTATGACCCCCGCGCTGGAGAGACCCCCAAGGCGGACCCCCGAATGTCCGCGCAGACACCTAGCCTTGTGCATAATCCCCCTCCCTGAAAGAGACTGTGAATGCCTTCTCTGATCACCTTTGACGAAGCTCTCGACTACGGGCGGCTGACCGGCCACGACGAGATCGGCACCCTGGTCGAGCGCGCCTGGGAGGTCCGCCGCGAGAACTTCGGCGACTCGACCGACATGTGCTCGCTGGTCAACGCCAAGTCCGGCGGCTGCGCCGAGGACTGCGGCTTCTGCGCCCAGTCGCGCTACGCCGAGGCCGACACGCCGATGCACGCGATGCTGGAGCCCGAGCAGATCCTCGAGCACGCCAAAGCCGCCGAAGCCGCCGGCGCCCACCGCTTCTGCATGGTCACGCAGGGCCAGGGCCTCTCCAAACGCGACTTCCAGAAGATCCTCGAGGGGACCCGGCTGGTCGCCGAGCAGACCAACCTGAAGCGCTGCGCCTCGATCGGCCACATGTCGAGCGAGCGCGCCAAGTCGCTCAAGGACGCGGGCGTGCAGCGGGTCCACCACAACGTCGAGTCCTCGCGCTCCTACTACCCGGAGGTCTCCTCGACGGTCCGCTACGAGGGCCGCCTGCGGACGATCCAGGCGGTCAAGGAGGCCGGCCTGGAGACCTGCGTCGGCGGCATCCTCAACCTCGGCGAGACCGAGGAGCAGCGGGTCGAGATGGCCTTCGAGCTGACCGAGATCAACCCGACCTCGGTACCGATCAACCTGCTCAACCCGCGCGAGGGGACCAAGTTCGGCGACCGCGACCCGATGGACCCCTGGGAGGTCGTCAAGTGGGTGGCGATCTTCCGCCTGATCATCCCCGGCGCCCTCTTCCGCCTCTGCGGCGGCCGCGTCGAGAACCTCGGCGAGCTGCAGCCGCTGGCGGTCAAGGCGGGCCTGAACGGGGTGATGATGGGCAACTTCCTGACCACCCTCGGCGCCGAGCCCGAGGACGACCGGGCGATGTTCGAGGAGCTGGGGCTGAACGTCGCCCGCCAGCCCGACAACGGCGCCAACCCACGGCCGGACAACCGCTCCGGCTGGCTCGACGGCGAGAGCCCGGCGACGCCGATGGAGGAGCTCGTCGACCACCAGGACGAAGCCAACTTCTGGGATCCCTCGACCCAGCTGCGGGTGGTCAAGAAGGCGAAGAAGCCGCCGCCTTACCCGGCGGCCTCGGCGACGAAGTGACCGACGTCGCGGAGCGGCTGGAGGAGCTCCGCGACCGGGGCCTCTACCGGCGCCTGCGCCTGGTCAGCGGCCCGCAGGGGCCGCGGGTGCTGCTGGGTGGGCGCCAGGTCCTGCTGCTCTGCTCCAACAACTATCTCGGCCTCGCCGACCACCCGAAGGTGCGCGGCGCGGCGGCGGAGGCGGCGATGCGCTTCGGCGCCGGCGCCGGCGCCTCGCGACTGATCTCCGGGAACATGGAGCCCCACCGCCGGCTGGAGTCGCGACTGGCCGAGTTCGAGGGCTACGAGGCGGCGCTGCTGTTCGGCTCCGGCTACCTCGCCAACACCGGCGCCATCGCCGCCCTCGCCGGCCGGGGCGAGGTCGTCTTCTCCGACGAGCTCAACCACGCCAGCATCGTCGATGGCTGCCGGCTCGCCCGGGCCGAGACCTTCGTCTACCGCCACGGCGACCTCGAGCACCTCGCCTGGGGATTGCGCGAGGCGAGCGGGCGCGGCTCGCTGATCGTCAGCGACGGCCTCTTCTCGATGGACGGCGACGTCGCGCCGCTGCCGCAGCTGCTGGAGCTGGCCCGCCGCCACGGCTGCCGGCTGATGGTCGACGAGGCGCACGCCACGGGTGCGATCGGGCCCGGCGGGCGCGGCGCGGTCGCCGCGGCCGGCCTCAGCGGTGAGATCGACCTCGTCGTCGGCACGCTCGGCAAGGCGCTCGGCTCCTACGGGGCCTACGTCTGCGCCAGCGCCGAGACCGTCGACTTCCTGGTCAACACCGCCCGCTCCTTCATCTTCTCGACGGCGCCACCGCCCCCCTCGGTCGCCGCCGCCAGCGCGGCGCTGGAGCTCGTCTCCCCGCACCGGGTCGAGCGCCTGCAGACAAACGCGGACCGCTTCCGCGCCGCGCTGGCCGCCGAGGGCCTTGACACCGGGCCCTCCCAGACCCAGATCGTGCCGATCGAGGTCGGCGAGGCCGAGCGCACGATGGAGCTCTGCGAGCGGGTCCTCGAGCGCGGAGTCTTCGCCCAGGGCATCCGCCCGCCGACGGTGGCGGAGGGTTCCTCGCGCCTGCGCTTCACGGTGATGGCCACCCACCGCGTCGGCGAGTTGGAGCGAGCCGCCAAGCTGGTCGGCGGCGGCGCCCGCGAGCTCGGCCTGGTCGCGCCCCAGACCATCGCCGCCTGAGGGGACAAGCGTGAGTGAGTCCGCCGCCGGAGTCTTCGTCACCGGGACCGGCACCGAGGTCGGCAAGACCGTCGCCGCCGCCGTTCTCGCGCGCAGCCTCGCCGCCGCCGGCAGCAAGGTCGCCGTCTTCAAGCCCGCTGTGACCGGCCTCGACGAGGCGGGAGAGGCGGATCACGAGCTGCTGCGCCGTGCCGCCGGCTCCGACCAGCGGCTGGAGCAGATCTCCCCCTACCGCTACGGCCCCCCCGCCTCGCCGCACCTGGCGGCGGCGCTGGCCGGCGAGGAGATCGACCCGGAGCGCCTGCGCGAGGCGGCCCGTGAGGCGGCGGCCGGCGCCGACTCACTGGTCTGCGAGGGGGTCGGCGGGCTGCTGGTCCCGCTCTCCCGCGAGTACCTCGTCCGTGACCTCGCCGTCGACCTCGGCTACCCGCTCGTGGTCGTCGCCTCGCCGGGCCTCGGCACCATCAACCACACCCTGCTGACGATCGAGTCGGCCCGCCGCGCCGGCCTCGGGGTCGCCACCGTCGTCCTCACCCCCTGGCCGGACGAGCCGAGCGAGGTCGAGCGCTCCAACCGCGAGACGATCGCCTCCCTGGGCAAGGTCGAGGTCCGGACCCTGCCCCTCCTCGACCTCTCCGATACCTCGACCTGGCCCCCGCTTCAGGTGTTGATGGGCCGAAATCCCGCCATATAGGCGTAATTCCGGCCCATCAACCTGGCGCTTGGGCGGCGACGATCACGTCGAGGTTCGAGCCGCGGAGCTCGACCTCGAAGCCGGCGTCGCGGGTGATCGCGGCGGCCGCCTCTGGATCCGCCGGCGCCTCTTTGGCCAGCAGCAGCGCCCGCGCGACTTCTCCCCGCACCGCCTTCGCCATGTGGGAGACGGGCTTGCGCTTGCCGTCGCTCTCGCTGAACGCCCGCACCGCCAGCAGCGTCGCCCGCTTCGGCTTCCAGGCGGCCGCGTAGGCGGCCGAGCGCATATCGACGATCAGATCGCCCGGCTGGTCGGGCAGCGCCGCCGTCAGCGCGTCACGCCAGTAGCTGGAGAGGGCACCGATCCGCGCCAGCTTCGCCTTGGCCGAGAAGCGGTAGTAGGGAATGCGGTCCTCCGGCCTGACGACGCCCCAGAGGGCGCTGGCGATCAGGACCTGGCGCCGCGCCCTGGCCGGCAGCTCCGGCAGTCGCAGGTGGTCGTAGAGGACGCCGGTGTAGATCGTCGCCGCCGCGGCGGCCGGAGCGCCCCGCAAGGCCGCGTCCACCGCGATCTCCCCCACCTGGCCCTTGGAGATGTCGAGCTGCTTCAGCGCCCGCCCCGTCGCCACCGTCCCCAGCCGCTCGAGCGAGTCGAGCAACCGCGCCCGTCGCTCGCCCAGCTCCGCGGCGAAAGCAAGTGAGTCGAGAGCGACCGGCGCACCCTCCGGGGGCGAGAACTTGCCCTCGGAGGGCGGCAGCAGAATCAGCACGCAGCCGATTCTCGCCGATCTAGACCGTCTCCAGCTCCGCCTCGCGGGCGGCGACCTGCGAGCCGCCGGGATTGACGTTTGCCTCGGCCGCCTCGACGCTCAGCCGGTGCTCGCCGTTGTTCTTCTTGGCCCGGATCGCGACGGCGCCGACGACGGCGCCGAACAGCGCCACCGCGGCGCAGACCGTCATCGCGAAGCCGAGCGCATCGACGAACTGCTGTGGCGAGGCGGTCTCGAAGCTGGTGCCGACGCGGGCCTGGAAGATCGCCCCGGTGACGGCGACGCCGAGGCTGCCGCCGACCATGCGGAACATCGAGAGCACGCCGGAGGCCACTCCCGCTTTCTGCACCGGCACGGCGTTCATCGCGGCGCTGGTCATCGGCGACATCGTCATCGCGATGCCGATGCCGAGCAGCATGAAGCCGGGCAGCAGGTCGAGGTAGCCGGAGTCGACGGCGATGCCGCTGAAGCTGTAAAGCGAGGCGGCGACGATCGCCAGCCCGCCGGCGATCAGCCAGCGCGGCCCGTACCGGTCGGACAGCCGGCCGGCGAACGGGGCCACGCCGACGATCATCAGGGTCGAGGGCAGGAATCTCACCCCCGCCTCCAGCGGCGAGTAGTTGAGGATGTCCTGCATGTAAAGGGCGAGGAAGAAGAAGACGCCGAGCATCGCGAAGGAGACGATCAGCGCCACCACGACCGCGCCGAGGAAGTTGCGGTCCGAGAGCAGGCTGAAGTCGACCATCGGCACCTTGACCCGCTGCTCGACCGCGACGAAGGCGCCCAGCCCGAGCACCGCAACCGCCAGCAGCGCGACGATTTCCGGTGAGCCCCAGCCCCAGCTATTGCCCTCGACGAGGGCGAGAATCAGCGCCGTCAGGCCGCCGGTCAGAGCGGCGACGCCGGCGAAGTCGACCTCGCGACCGACAGTGGTGTCGCGCGACTCGCGCACGGCGAACAGGGCGGCGGTCACGGCGCCGATCGCGACCGGGATGTTGAGGTAGAAGATCGCCCGCCAGCTGACGTGCTCGGTCAGGAACCCGCCCAGGACCGGGCCGACGGCCAGGGCCAGAGCGGAGACGCCCGCCCACATCCCCATCGCCTTGCCGCGCTCAGAGGCCGGGAAGGCGTCGGTGATGATCGAGAGCGTCGCCGGCATCATCAGCGCCGCGCCGACGCCCTGGACGACGCGACTGATGACCAGCGAGGTCGCGTCGCCGGCGAAGCCGGCGGTCGCCGAGGAGAGGGTGAAGATGACGACGCCGAAGAGGAACATGCGGCGGCGGCCGAAGATGTCGCCGAGGCGACCGCCGGTGGCCAGCAGCACCGCGAAGGAGAGGGTGTAGCCGTTGATCGTCCACTCGAGGCCGGAGATCGAGGCGCCGAGGTCTTTCTGGATCGACGGCAGGGCGACATTCACCACCGTGTTGTCGAGCATGATCATGAACAGCGCGAAGCACATCGCTCCGAGCGTCCACCACTTGCGGTTGTCGTCGGTGATCAGGTGCCGGTAACGGGTCAAGCGGACTCACTTCCCTTCAGGAGTTCATAGGTCTGCGCGATGTCGTCGCGATCCATCAGCGAGTCGACGGCGGCGTCGAGCTTGCGCCGCTGGGCAGCGCTGAGCGTCGCCGCGAAGGCCTCGACGCCGGCCTGACGGACGGTGACGAGGGTGTCGACGAGCTCCTTGCCCTTGGCGGTGATCTTGACCCGGCGCACGCGCCGGTCCTCGGGATCCTCGACCCTGGTCGCCAGTCCCTTCTTGACCAGGGCGTCGATCGCCCTGCTCATCGAGGGCATCGAGGCGCCGAAGTGCTCGGCCAGCTCGCTCAGCTGCCAGGGCTCCGCCGCCCGCCCCAGGCCGCCCAGCTCCAGCATCGCCTTGCACTGGGTCATCGAGAGCCCGGTGTCCTCGAGCACCCGCAGCTGGTTGCCGCGGTCGTAGAGGAACAGGTGGCGCATCAGCGCGGTCAATCGCGCCGCCGTCTCCTGCTCGGCCGGGGTCGCCTCGGAGACCTTGTCGACGATCGCCTTCACATCGCTTGCTTGCATGTTCGGAATAGTTGCAGATTCGCAACTATTCCTCAAGCGAAATAGTTGTTCGTGTGACCTACGTCACAGAGACGCAACCTTCTCGGCGCGATACGGGCCGGGCTTCGGGCGCGCCTTGCCGCCGGGAAGGGCCAGCCGCAGGATCGTCCGCTGCACCATCCCCAACTGCTGCATGAAGGGCCCGCTGTTGTAGGGCAGCCCGTAGCGCTCACAGATGTCCTTCACCTGCGGGGCGATCTCGGCGTAGCGGGTACTGGGCAGGTCCGGGAAGAGGTGGTGCTCGACCTGGAAGCCGAGGTTGCCGCTGGCGACGTGGAAGAACGGCCCGCCCTCGATGTTCGCCGAACCGGAGAGCTGGCGTACGTACCAGCCGCCGGGGCTCTCGTCTTCGACCTCGGCCTCGCTGAAGGTGTAGGTCTGGTCGGGGAAGTGGCCGCAGAAGATGATCGCGTAGGCCCAGACGTTGCGGGCGACGTTGGCGGCCGCGTTGGCTTTGGCGGTCGAGCCGTAGGCCTTCGCCCCCTTGCCGAGCGCGCGTCGCACGCTCCCCGCTAGACCGCCGCGGCGACGCCTGCGCCCGGGCTCACGCCGGTCGGCAACCGACTCCAGCGCCAGCTCGACACCGGCGGTGGCCAGCCCACTCAGCAGCGGCCAGGCGATGTAGTCCTTGACGATCTGGCTCTTCGCCTTGCCGACGATGCCCTTGATCTGACGCTGCACCTCCGCCTTCGACTTCTGGCCCGTGCGGATCGCCTCGTAGTCCATGTCATGCAGGGCCACGCCCCACTCGAAGAACGCCATCAGCAGCAGGTTGTAGAACGGCTGCAGGAGGTAGACCGGGTGCCACTTCTGCTCCGGATCGATCCGCATGATCTCGTAGCCGAGGTCCTTGTCCTTGCCACGGATATTGGTGAAGGTGTGGTGGACGTAGTTGTGGGAGTGCTTCCAGGCCTCGGCGGTCGAGGCGGTGTCCCAGTCCCAGGTCGAGGAGTTGATGTGCGGGTCGTTCATCCAGTCCCACTGGCCGTGCAGGACGTTGTGGCCGATCTCCATGTTCTCGAGGATCTTCGCCGCCCCCAGCGCCACGGTTCCGGCGGCTCTGGCGGGCAGGTTGTTGGAGGCGAGCAGCAGCGCCCGCGAGACCACCCCGAGGCGGCGGTGCATCGCGATCATGCTCTCGATGTAGCGGCGGTCGCGTTCGCCGAGGTCGGCGCGGACGTGGTCGCGGATCGCGTCGAACTCGTGGCCCAACGCCTCGATCTGGTCGGGCGAGAGCCGGCTCAGCGGGCTCTCGACCTCAATGGTGGCAGTGCTCATTGAATTCCTCTCGGTTGTCTCAAAGTGCGATCTCGATCGGCCCCTCGGGGGCGTTGACGCAAGTTCTGACCATCTCTCCCTCGCTGCCGTGGACCTCGCCGGTGCGCAGGTCACGGATCTGGCCGCTGCGCAGCTCGCCGACGCAGGTGTGGCAGATGCCCATCCGACAGCCGTAGGGCAGCGTCGCGCCGGCCGCTTCGCCGGCAGCGAGGATCGGCGTGGCGCCGTCGCAGGCGGCCTCGACCCCGCTCTTGGCGAAGCGCACGGCGCCGCCCTCCCCGCCGCCGGCCTCGCCGCCGATCATCGGCTGGAAGCGCTCCATGGCGAGCAGCTCGGGGTCGCCCTGCTGCTCCCAGTGCCGGGTCAGGTCGTCGAGCATCGCCCCCGGGCCGGAGGCGAAGGCGTGGCGCTCGCGCCAGTCGGGGCAGAGCTCGTCGAGCTCGACCGGGGTGACGCGGGGCTGCTCGGAGGTGATCCGCAGGTGCAGGTCGAAGCCCGGCTGCGCCTGCTCCAGTTCGCGCAGCCGGCTGCCGAAGATCACCGTCTCCGCGGTCCGCGCCGAGTGGACGTGGACGACGTCGCCGACCGCGTCGTGGCGGACGAGGCTGCGCAGCATGCTGGCGATTGGCGTGATGCCGCTGCCGGCGCTGATGAAGAGGAGCTTCTCGGGGGCCGGGTCGGGCAGGACGAAGGTGCCTTCGACGCCGCCGAGGCGGACCAGGTCGCCGGGCCTGGCGCGGCGCACCAGGTAGGGAGAGACCTTGCCGGCGTCGACCAGCTTGGGCGTGATGCCGATGCAGCCGTCGGCACGGCCCGGGTCGGAGGTCAGCGAGTAGGCGCGCCAGTGGTGGATGCCGTCGACGACGACGCCGATCCGCAGGTACTGGCCGGGCCGGTGACCGCCCCACTCGTAGCCGGGGCGGATCAGGACGGTCGCCGCCTCGGCCGTCTCCGGCTCGATCCGCTCGATCCGCCCGCGCAGTTCGCGGGTCGAGAGCAGCGGGTCGATCAGTTCCAGGTAGTCGTCGGGGAGCAGCGGGCTGAACAGCGAGCGGACGGCGCGCAGGGCACGCTGACGCGCTTTCGGAACCTGCGGTATCGCTCCACGCTCAGCCATCTGCACAGATCATGACATGAATCGATGTAACATCTGTGGGTGTAGTCACAGAGACCTCATACCCGGATTACGGCGGAACTCACTAACGTCGCCGGAGCGATGCCGGACACCCCCGCGCAGCTCGATCACGATCACCTCTGGCACCCCTTTACCCAGCAGCAGGGCTGGTCAGACGAAGAGCCGCTGCTGATCGAGCGGGGCGAGGGCTCGCACCTCGTCGACGTCGACGGCCGCCGCTACATCGACGGCACCGCCTCGCTCTGGTGCAACGTCCACGGTCATCGCCATCCGGTCATCGACCGCGCCGTGAGCGAGCAGCTCGGCCGGATCGCCCACTCGACCATGCTCGGGCTCTCCCACCCCGGCGCCGCCGAGCTGGCGGGGCGCCTGGTCGAGATCGCCCCGCCCGGCCTCTCGCGCGTCTTCTACTCCGACTCCGGCTCCACCGCGGCCGAGATCGCCCTCAAGATGGCCTTCCAGTACCAGGCCCAACGCGGTGGCGAGCACGCCCGCCGCACCTCCTTCGTCAAGCTCCGCGAGGCCTACCACGGCGACACGATCGGCTCGGTCTCGGTGGGCGGGATCGACCTCTTCCACGCCGCCTACGGGCCGTTGCTGTTCGAGACCCACGCCGCCGAGCCGGGCGACGCCGCCGACCTCGAGCGGGTCCTCTCCGCCCACGGCGAGGAGGTCGCGGCGGTGATCGTCGAGCCGCTGGTCCAAGGCGCAGCGGGGATCCTGGTCCAGCCGCCCGGCTACCTGGCCGCGGTCCGCGAGCTCTGCGACGAGCACGGTGTGCTGCTGATCTGCGACGAGGTGGCGACCGGCTTCGGCCGCACCGGGACGATGTTCGCCTGCGAACAGGAGGAGGTCGCGCCGGACCTGCTCTGCCTCGCCAAGGGGATCACCGGCGGCTACCTGCCGCTGGCGGCGACGTTGACCACCGAGCGCATCTACGAGGGCTTTCTCGGCACGCCCGAGCAGCAGCGCACCTTCTTCCACGGCCACACCTACACCGGCAACCCGTTGGCCTGCGCGGCGGCGCTGGCCAACCTCGACGTCTTCGAGTCCGAGCGGACGATCGAGAACCTGCAGCCGAAGCTCCGCCTGCTCGGCGAGCTGCTGGCGGAGATCGAGGCGATGTCCGAGGTTGCTGAGGTGCGCTGGCGCGGCTTCATGATCGGGATCGACCTCGGCGCCCATGACCTGGCCCTGCGGATGGGTCACCGGGTGACGCTGGCGGCCCGCGAGCGCGGCGCCCTGGTGCGCCCGCTCGGCAACACCGTCGTGCTCGTCCCGCCGCTCTCGATCTCTGCCGACGAGCTCACCCAGCTGCTCGAGATCACCGCCGACTCGATCCGCGCCGCCTCGACCAGGCCAGCCCATCCCGTGGTTCCTCAGGCACGAAATGCGTAACCGAGGAAGCACGGAATTTGGCCCGGCGGCGCGTATAGGGTGAGCCGATGGGTGAGCGAGAGCGGGGACCAGCCGAGGCGCCCAACCCGGGAACGCCCTCCGAGCCTCGCCCCGCCGCCTCGGTGGTGCTGCTGCGGCGCGGCGGCAAGCACGGTGATCGCGAGCTCGAGGTGCTGCTGCTGAAGCGCAGCGCCGAGGCCAGGTTCATGCCCAACGTCTGGGTCTTCCCGGGCGGCGCGGTCGACCTGGCGGACGGCGAGGATGAGGCCGGCTACCGCGCCTGCGCGGTCCGCGAGCTGGCCGAGGAGGCGGCGATCGAGCTGTCCGCCGAGGAGGAGCTGGTGCTGTTCTCACGCTGGATCACGCCCGCCGTGATCAGCACCCGCTTCGACGCCTGGTTCTTCCTCGCCCTGGCGCCGGCCCACAGCCCGCCGAAGCCCGACGGAGTCGAGACCACCGAGGCCGCCTGGTTCAAACCCGCGGCCGCGCTGGAGGCCCAGGAGAAGGGCGAGATCGTCCTCGCCTTCCCGACGCTCACCCAGTTGCAGTCCCTGCTCCCCTACCGCACCTCCGACGAGGCGCTCGCCGCCCACCGCGACCGCCCGGTCGAGCCGATCCTGCCGGTCGTCATCGGCGACCGCGAGAACCACCGGGTCGTCATGCCCGGTGACCCCGACTACCCCTCCTAGCTAGCCGGGAACGGTTCCAGGCCGGCGTGCCAAGGCCCGGGCGGGTAGGCGTGAATGCCGCTCTCGTCCATCTCGCCCTGCAGCCGTTTGAACAGTTCGCCGGCGTTCTTCAGAGCCGCTTTCAGCTCCGCCTCCGTGCGCTCCCCCAGCCGCCAGAGGAACCAGAGCTGGCGGTCGTTGACGCCGAAGTCGATCTCCCCGGTCATTGTGGTCACCCAGGCCAGGAAGCCGGGGCTGAACAGCTCGCGCAGCGAGACCGGGTCGTACTCCTTCGGGACCGTCGCCCAGAAGCGCCGGTTGAAGTCGATCGACTCGAATTCGACCTTGCGCGAGAAGCGCTGAGTGACGACCTCGTGGCCCTCGATCGACTCGACGTTGAAGGCCGGGACGACCTGGGCCAGGTCCGGCATGTGCGCCTTGGCAAGCAGCGCCGTCGGCAGCACCGCCTTGTTGAACAGGCCGCCGACCTCCTTTTCGTCGGCGTCGCAGCAAGCGCCCCAGAAGCCGTCGCTGAGCTGGCCGGTGAGACGGTTGACGCCGCCGACGCAGAGCGCGACCGGGCCGTCTTTGGGGTTGATCCCGCCGACCTCCTCGTAGGCGATCCCGTTGCGCTCGCCATAGCGACGCACCGCCTCGGTCCATTCCTGGGCTTCCTGCTTGGCTCCCATTGCCCGATCCTAAGCGGGAAAGCAGGCGTGGGCGGCGTCGATCGGCGTTAGGATGACCTTTCGCCCCGGTCGACCACAGGAGCCTTCATGACCATCGCCATCATCGTCGTCGTCGCGATCATCGTCATCGCGGTCCTCTACTTCATCGCGAAGCGCAACTCGATCATCGCCTCGCGCAACCGGGTCGACGAGTCCTGGAGCGGGATCGACGTGCAGCTGAAGCGCCGCCACGACCTCGTCCCCAACCTGGTCGAGACGGTTAAAGGCTACGCGGAGCACGAGAGCCAGACCTTCGAGAAAACGACCCAGGCCCGGGCCGCGGCGATGCAGGCGCAGGGTGTCGAGGAGACCGCCCAGGCCGAGCAGAAACTGACCCAGGCGCTGGCCGACGTGAAAGCCGTCGCCGAGAACTACCCAACTCTGCGGGCGACCGAGAACTTCCAGCAGCTCAGTCGCAACCTCTCCGAGCTCGAGGACGAGATCCAGGCCTCGCGGCGGATCTACAACTCCAACGTCCAGTCCTATAACACGGACATCGAACAGTTCCCGGGCTCGATCATCGCCAACCAGGGCGACTTCACCGCCCGCGAGTTCTTCGAGATCGAAGACAAAGCCGACCGTGAGCCGGTCGCGGTCAGCTTCGGCGACAAATAGGGCTCTCTAGAATTCGGTCATGACCGCAACCCAAGAAATCACCCTGTGGATCTGCGATAGCTGCGGGTTCATCTACGACCCGGCGATCGGCGACCCCGACGGCGGCATCCCGCCCGGAACCGCCTTCGAGGACATCCCCAAAGACTGGTTCTGCCCGGTCTGCGGCGCCCGCACGTCGGACTTCAGGCCCCTGGAGCCGGGCGAGGCCTGAGTCACCGGCTCCAGCGCCTCGGCTGGAGCGAATAGGGTTTGGCTGATGAGCCAATTTGATTTCGACTGGATAGTCGTGGGATCGGGGTTTGGAGGCTCCGTGTCGGCGCTTCGCTTGGCTGAAAAGGGCTACAGCGTCGCGGTGCTGGAGTGCGGCAGCCGCTTCGAGGACGACGACTTCGCCAAGTCGACCCTGCGCGAACCCCGCCGCTACTTCTTCGCCCCCAAGCTGGGCATGCGCGGGGTGCTGCGGATGACCTTCTTCAAGGACGTCTTCGTCGTCTCCGGCAGCGGCGTCGGCGGCGGCAGCCTTGGCTACGCGAACACCCTCTACCGGGCGCGACCGTCGTTCTTCGAGGATCCGCAATGGGCCGAGTTGGGAAACTGGGAACTGGACCTGGCGCCCCACTACGACACCGCCGAACGGATGCTCGGCGTCACCGAATACGAAGGGATGGGCCCGGCCGACAAGCTGCTGCAGGAATACGGCGAGGAGATCGGCGTCGGCGACACCTTCACCAACACCCGCGTCGGCGTCTTCTTCGACGAGCCCGGCAAGGAGGTGCCCGATCCTTACTTCGGCGGCGAGGGGCCGGCGCGAACGGGTTGCGAGCGCTGCGGCAGCTGCATGGTCGGCTGCCGCCACGGCGCCAAGAACACGCTGGTCAAGAACTACCTTTGGTTCGCCGAGAAGCTCGGCGTCGAGATCCAAGCCGAGCGCCAGGTGACCGAGATCCGCCCGCTGGGCGCAGCCGACGGCTCCGACGGCTACGCGATCCGCGCCGAGCGATCCGGCTCCTGGTTCCACGGCGAGCGCAAGACGCTGAGGGCGAGAGGCGTGGTGGTCGCGGCCGGCGCGCTCGGCACCAATCAACTGCTCGCCAACTGCAAGCACGGCGGCGCCCTGCCGCGGATCTCGGACAGCCTCGGCGCCGTCGTACGGACCAACTCGGAGTCGATCCAGGCGGTGACCGCCCCCGACGACGAGCGTGACTTCAGCCGTTCCGTCGCGATCACGTCGAGCATCTACCCCGACCCCGACACCCACATCGAGGTGGTCACCTACGGCCAGGGCGGCGACGCGATGAGCGGAACCTTCACGGCGATGACGGGCGCCGGCACGAAGCTGACGCGGCCGCTGAAGTGGCTGGCGGCGATGGCCGCGCACCCGCTGCAGACGCTGCGCGGGCTGGTCCCCTTCAAATGGTCGCGGCGCACCGTGATCCTGCTGGTCATGCAGACCGTGGACGCGGCGATGCACCTGGAGCCGAAGCGCAAGCTGTTCGGCACTGGCGTCCGCCTGCAGACCGAGCAGGACCCGGAGCGGCCCAACCCGACCTTCATCCCCGCCGCCGAGCAGGTGACCCGCTGGTTCGCGAAGCGGACCGGCGGGTCCGCCCAGAGCGCCCTGACCGAGTCGATCCGCAACACCCCCACCACCGCTCACATCCTCGGCGGCGCGGTGGTCGGCAGCGGGCCCGAGAGCGGCGTCGTCGACGCCGCCAACCGCGCCTACGGCTACGAGAACCTGCTGGTCTGCGACGGCGCCGCGATCCCCGCCAATCCCGGCGTCAACCCGAGCCTGACGATCACCGCCAAGGCCGAGCACGCGATGAGCCTGGTGCCGCCCAAGGACGGGGCCGAGCCGCGCGACCTCCCGAACGCCGCCCGCCCAGCCGCTGCGTAGTCCCTGGAAAGGGCGCGAAAACCAAGCAGGTCGGGGGATGCAGGGAGGCCGGAGCGGGGAGCGCACTGTTCGTGCGTGACCCGCTCCGGCCGACCGAAGACCCCGAGATGCGCCGGTTTGCAGCGTCCTCTACTCGGCGAAGCGCTCTGCTACGTAGTCCCAGTTGACGACGTTCCAGAAAGCGTCGAGATATTCCGGCCTTTTGTTCTGGTACTTGAGGTAGTAGGCGTGCTCCCAGACGTCGACGCCGAGCAGCGGCGTGCTGCCGTCGGAGATCGGCGAGTCCTGGTTCGGCGTCGAGACGACGGCGAGGCCGGAGGAGTCCTTGACCAGCCAGGCCCAGCCGGAGCCGAAGCGGGCGATCCCGGCGTTTTTGAACTCGTCCTTGAAGGCGTCGAAGGAGCCGAACTTCTCGCCGATCGCCGCGCCGAGGTCGCCGCCGGGCTCGCCGCCGCCGTCCGGGCTCAGCATCTGCCAGAAGAGCGAGTGGTTGTAGTGGCCGCCGGCGTTGTTGCGGACGGGGCCCTGCTTGTCGCCGGGCAGGCTGGAGAGGTTCTGGAGGACGTCCTCGACGTCGCGGTCAGCCCACTCCGTGCCCTCGAGCGCGGCGTTGGCTTTGTCGACGTAGGCCTGATGGTGCTTGTCGTGGTGGATACGCATCGTTTCCTCGTCGATGTGAGGCTCGAGCGCGTCGTAGGCGTACGGCAGATCCGGAACGGAGAAAGGCATCTGGTGACTCCTCGGGTCGATTTCGAAGTGAGCCACGGAGCCTAGCGGCGGCGATCGGCCGAGGGCCGGCCCGGAGCTATTCCCCGGCCGCGACGGGCGTCTCGCTCGGCTTCGGCGTTTCGCTCGGTTCCAGTTCTTCGCTCGGTTCCAGTTCCTCGCCCGCGGCCCCGAAGAGCGCCGGCGGCACCGAATCGGGATCGCCTCCGGTCCAGGCGTTGAAGCGGTACCAAGCGGGCTTCGCACGTCGCTTTGCGGTCAGCAGCCCGGCGGAGCGGCAGAACTGGCAGCTCCCCCCTTCATCGGTCCAGGTGAACCACCAGACGCCGCCGATCCTCCAGTTCAAGCGCTGGGCAGAGAGCATCGCGAAGGATTGGGAGA
>Ga0193706_1000338_pt1 | contig 28798 bp, 32 predicted proteins | sample U3c1metaG_FD_160130 | JGI IMG/M metagenome (GOLD analysis project Ga0193706, IMG submission 160130) | Soil microbial communities from a riparian zone of the East river system, Colorado, United States - U3c1 | ecosystem: Environmental > Terrestrial > Soil > Riparian zone | place: USA: East River... | reverse complement strand
CCGCGCTTCGCGGCGCCGTCGTGCCCTTGCCGCACGAACTGGTCTGATCGGCAGCGCCGCCGTGCGCGGCATGCTCGCCGGCGCGCAAGACGGGGCTCGGCGAGGACTTACGGCTGGAGGGCCGACGAGGTTCTCTTCATTAAATGAAGCAGAGCTCGGTCCACCGAGGGTCCAGTCTTGTGCGAGATCGAACGGATACGGATCCTCTCCCACGCGATCGCGCGCCGCCTGGACCCTGCGATCGAACCCCTGGCGCATATCGATCGGCTCCGTGCAAACGAAGATCATCTCACCTCAACGTGGCGGCGATACAGCTCTGATGATCAGCGAAGCACTCGAATTCGGATTTTCGCCTAAATAGACAATCGCTCCCCTTACATGTGCAACCAACTAGAGAATTGCATTTACTGCCATCCCACGCGAAGCCAAGTAACGCGTTGCAATCTCCGACCGCAACAGCATCCTGGGGCGCACAGATGGAACCCGCATCGACCGAACAATCGACAGCAACCGGCTTGCAGCTGCCCTGCCAATTACATGTTCCCTGATAGCAGCCGCCGTCCACTGTCCAGCATTGTTCACAATCGTCTCCGCAGTGCTTTCGCTCGCACGGCGCGGTGAGCGGGCCATCGCACCATGCCGGTATAGACTGACAACGTGCGTTGATGCAGCGCGCGGCGGCGCAGATTGTACCGCCAACGTAGCACTCGAGACAAAAGCGCTCCGCGAGCTGCATACAGTCGCTGTCGTCCTGACATGACTGAGCGCTATCGAGGCCAGTTGACGAGTCCTCAACGTCCGCACTGGCTCCAACATCATTAACGTCCGTACTGGCTCCAGCATCCTCCGACGGACTATTTCGCGTACCGCCACCGCAGCCGACGATTGATCCGATCGCCAGCAGGCTAGAGGCGGCATATCTTCGTGGTTTGGAAAGCATTGGTTGCACGTCAGTCGTACTCGTCCAAGGCTTACGAGCCTATCCTTTGATGTGACGTTCTTAATGCTTGCGCGGCGCCTGCGGGCCAGGGTGAGCCTCACTCTTCATCGCGAATTCTACACCATTCGTGTCGAAGTGACGAGTGCGTCCCATGTGGCGTGGTTCCGTGACATCGTAGCCGGCGACTGCTTCGAACGCCGATCGCTCGCTGCACGACGAGTGCCGATGACGACTTGACCGTTGATAAGCCCAGCGGGCGATGGCGCCGAAGCGTGAAGGAAAGCCCGGTCGGTATTTCAGCGTCTTGAAGTGCGCCTCGGAGAACGGGTTGTCATTCGACGTCTTCGGTCGCGACTTGACTCACCTTGAAAAGCTCGTCGCCGAAGGGAAAGTTCAACGCCATGGGTTCGAAGAGACGAGCAAGCTTGCGAACCGGCGCGCGAGCAAGGTGCGGGTCGTGACCGCGCGCGTTCGGTACAAGACGGTCGATGCGGAAGGCAACACGGACATCATCACCGCCGCGATGCCGCCGGAGATGCTGCCGGGCTCGATCGCGGCCCCCCGTCGCTGGCGGCACACATCATCATGGGGAACATCGGCAAGGGGATGCCGTTGTTCCGACTCGAAGACTCTTTTGACCGCGAGGGGATCCCAATCGATCGGGGCACACTCTCGCGATGGAAGAAGCTCGTCGGCGACGGACTTGCCGCGACGGTCGTCAAAGCGATGCACCTGCACGCGCTTCAAACCGCGTTCTGCATCTCGACGACGCGACGGGAGTTTGCGTTCAGCCCATTGCAAGCCACGAGAAGGGACGCCAGCCGTGCAAGAAGGGGAACTTCCTCGCGATGCTCGCCGACCGCGACCACGTCCTGTTCGAATATCTCGAGAAAGAAAACGGCAAAACGGTCCAAGCGCTCTTCCGTGGCTATAGCGGCTATGTGCAAGCCGATGCGAAGAGTGTGTTCAATCTGATCTTTGCAGATGCCGGCGAGCTCGAGAAAAAGGCGCCGGACCTCGAGCATGACGGCTGCGAACGCGTAGAGGTCGGATGCTGGTACCACGCGCGCCGCCGATTTTGGGAAGCCACTGTCGCGAAGAGCCACGTCGTGGTCTCTCCCCTGTTTTCGCGCGATGATGGTCACGGGGACCGATTCTCGCAAGGAACAGCCGATGGCGACCTCACTCTACGACCTCAGCGTGCCGACCTTCTGCAGACCGTCACCGCCGTGGCAGGCAGCAGGAGGACGACGAGAACTGGCGTGAGTCGCGGGCAAATAGAGCGGGCGGGAGCCGTGGATTTCACGGCATTTTCGCTACCACGGGCGGATGGCCGAAGATAGAGAGGCGGTCCGCGGCACGCTGCTCGATTCGCACCGGTGGCGGCTCGGCCGCGAAGGTGCCCGCGGGGCGGCGCCCGGACGCTTCTCCACCACAGACGGGGCGTTGCGCCGGAAGCGAAATGGCCATAGACTGTGTCTATGGTTAAGACGGTTCCTGCGGGCGCGTTCAAGCAGGGATGCCTGGCGCTACTCGATGAGGTCTCCGAACAAGGTATCGAGCTCGTCGTGACCAAGCGAGGCCGCCCGGTCGCGCGGGTCCTGCCCATGGCGGATGCCTCGGAGCGTGACAGAGACATCCTGGCCGAGCTGCGCTCCACGACCCGCACGCTGGTGGCCGATCAGCAGCTCCTCCGTCCCTCGAGCGACACCACGTCCTGGGCGGTCATGCAGCGAGGAGGAAAATCGAAGCGGTCGCGACCCGCAGGGCGAAGGCCTTGATCGTTCTCGACACGCACGTTCTCCTCTGGTGGCTAGGAAGGCCTGAACGCCTCAGCGCACGTGCACGTCGGGCCGTTGAAGGGGAGGATGGTCTCGTCGTCCCCTCGATCGTGTTCTGGGAAGCAGCGTTGCTCGCTCGCGATCGCAAGGTCACGCTGGGTCGCCCCGTGCCAGAGTGGGTGCGCCTCGTCTGCTCGCTGTCGCGCGTCGAGGTGGCGCCGCTCACGCCCGAGATCGCAGTCGCCTCCGTGCAGCTCGACATGCATCCCGACCCTGCCGATCGCTTCATCGTGGCAACCGCTCTCGCGCACGGAGCCGCCCTGGTGACGAAGGACACCAAGATTCGGCAGCTGAAGGGGCTCAAGACGATCTGGTAGCGTCTTTGGAAAAGGCTCGCTCGCCACGCAGCGGGGACCCTCCGATACCAAGCCCGCCGCCCGTCACAGCCTTGAACATAGCTTTGCGACGCACCTCCTCGAGGCGGGCTACGACACGGCCGCCGTGCGATCTCTCATGGCTCGGGCCTGATCGGCGGTTCGACATGCGCATCGAACGGTTCGACGTGCCCGTCGCGAGCGCAGGCCCAGGCGTTGGGGCGCATCCAGAAGTCGCGGCACCATGCGCCGACGCTGCAAGTGAGACACGAAAGGTGCTGGTACTTGGAGTCGGCGAAGTCCTTGAATGCGAGGCTGCCGAGCAGCTGCCAGCGATGACAGCGGGAGCACCAACCAGGGGTTTTCTCGGGTAGAGCTCGCTTGATCGCGAGACACCGGGAGCATTCGCCGGCCATGGGCACCCAGGCTAGCAGCCCCCCGACGGATCGGATCGGCGGCATTGCTCTCGTGCTAAGGAATGACCCATGGCCCTGACCGAATCGCTTCGGACGCAGATCTCCGACCTCTTGGCGCGCGACCGAGTCGTCCTCTTCATGAAGGGCAATCGCCGCATGCCGCAATGCGGGTTCTCGAGCCAGGTCGTGTCGATTCTGGACGGGCTTCTCCCGAACTACGAAACCGTCGACGTGCTCCAGTCGCCCGAGCTACGAGATGGCATCAAGGAATTCTCGCAGTGGCCGACGATTCCTCAGCTCTACGTCGGCGGGCAGTTCGTGGGTGGCTGCGACATCGTGCGCGAGATGAGCGCGTCGGGGGAGCTCGGGAAGCTCCTCGGCGTCGAGACCCCCGCGACCGCGCCGCCCTCGATCACCCTGAGCGCGGCCGCCGCCAAGGCGATTGGGGCCGCTGCGCCTCAAGCCGACGGCGAACCCCTGCACCTCGACGTCGACGCTCAGTTTCAACACGATTTGTTCTTCGCACCGCGCAGCCCGGAAGACATCGAGGTCCATGCGAATGGCGTGACACTGCTGATCGATCCGCGGAGCGCTCGGCTTGCCCATGGCGTGCGCATCGACTTCATCGAGGGGCCCGGCGGCGGCGGGTTCAAGATCGAGAACCCCAACGCGCCGGCAACGGTCAAGCAGCTGACGGCGGCGGAAGCCAAGGCCATGCTCGATCGTAACGAGATTGTCCTCTTCGACGTGCGACCGGAGAACGAGCGCGCCAGGGCCAAGATCGCCGCGGCGCGCCCTCTCGATGCGGCGGGTCGGGTCTATTGGCTGGAGCTCGACCGAGGCACGCCCATCGTCTTCCACTGTCACCACGGGTCACGTAGCCAGGCCATTGCCGAGCAGGCGCTGCGTGAAGGCTTCCAGAAGGTCTACAACCTCCAAGGCGGCATCGACGCCTGGTCGACGGCCGTCGATCCTTCCGTGCCGCGCTACTGACTTTCTTGGAGACACCACCACGCCAGTGAACTCTTCGAGGCACCAAGGAGATAGGCATGTCGTCCCATCCGACTGACTTCAAAGGCTCTGTCATCGATGTCTTGCGCGAAGCCATCGAACGGCAGGTTCCTGATTCCCGAGCTGAGGTCAGCGGAGGTGGCGGACATTTCAGCATCGAAGTGACATCACCCGCGTTCGCCGGCAAGAGCATGGTCGACAGCCAGCGCATGGTGTACAGCGCCATCGCCCATTTGATGAAGGGTGATATGGCTCCCGTCCACGCCGTCGATAGTCTCAAGACGCGAACGAGTCCGGCAAATTAGACGTCCGCATCACCTACGCTTCGCCGAAACCATGTTTCGGTTCACCTTTCGCTCCAGTTCGGGGACGATTGGTGTCGCAACGACTCGCTGAAACGCTCCTTGGGAAAACGAGCTCGTCCGGTGCATCGAAGCCTCGGGCTAGACCTCGTCAAGACGAACGTGCGCACTCGCTTCGTACCGGGCGTCAGCAATGCTGCGCGCTTGGCGCGACCGATATGCGCGCGAAGTTCGCAGCATGGCTAGAGGGGAACCTTATCCGCCCGATCAATGGGCGCGGTCGACGGCGAAAGCACTTCGCACACCCAGTCGGGTGCAAGTTCGAAGGCCGCTGCCTCCATCGGAACGCGCGGCATCCGCTCTCGTCGCCACCCCGCCGAGTCGGGCACCAGAATGTCCCGTGCAGATGCAGCTCGGGTTCGTCGAGCAGGACCCAGCCGCCGGGGCCTCCCTTGCCGCGATCGAAAGGTCCAACCAGCTCGCCGCCCAGCATCGAAGCTGCTCGCGCATGAGGCGCGGCAGGTCGCGGATGCGTGATGAGCTCGCCGCCGATGATCTCCGCAACCAACGTATCGGGGATGGCCAGCAGATCCTCGTATGTGGCTCGGCGAGGACCTGATCGGGCCATTCCCAAAGATTGGAATAAGCCCGTCTCGCGGTCAAGGAACGAAGCCCGTTTGTGCAAACGCCTGCGGCAAACGTCTTCCGCGTTCACCTGCGCGCGGGTGAGCGCACGCGAGCCCGACTTTCAGGTGCAACGCGATGTTCGCCGGCGACCGCCGCCGAGCCAGTAGCGCGCTTCGTGCGAGACTTGATAGCACGACGAGGCGAAGTTCGGCGAGTGGCTCGGTGGTCGGCAATCAGGACCTCGGCGGGGATTGCGAGCTGTCGGTTAATCCGCCGGATCATCGGCAAGGTAAGAGCTCGGCGGCCGGAGAGAATCTCGGAGACGCGCGCCCGCGACCCGATGAGTGGTTCGAGGTCGCGCCTTGTCCAACCTAGCTCTTCGCATCGCAGCTTGATCGCATCGAGCGGATTTAGCGCCTGAATCGGAAACAGGCGGCGCTCGTAGGCGTCTACCAAGGTTGCAAGGGCGTCCAGCTCGCGTTCCTCCCGTGAGCCGGGCTTGGCATCCCACAGCTCTTCGATGCGACGAAGCGCTTTCTGGTGGGAAGGTCCATCAGCGATAGGCTCGATCATCTTAACTCACACCTTGTTGGCATCGATGCGGTCGTACTCAGCGTGCGTTCCGAGGAAGCGAACGAAAACGAGAAAGAGGGGAGCGTATTTGACCTGCGCAACCAGGCGACAGGTATTGCCCTTGATGTCAAAGACGACTCGGTTGTCGGCCAAAAAATCGGCCGATCTGAACGTAGCGCGGACCTGGGTAGGACCAGACCAGGCTGCCTTTTCGACGATCGAGAACCAAAGTCGAAGCGGTCCTTCTGCATCAGGGTGTTTGGTCCAGAACTCAACGAGGGTGTTCCTGCTGAAGATCCGCAATTGCCCATAAACTACCATGCTCCCACCATGGGAGCAAGCTCGCCTAGGCGATGCAGGCCGGGAGCGGCGAGCACGCGCATGCTGTTCGACTCGCGCTCGCGCCGGGGCACCGAGCTGCCGCCGTGCGTTTACCGAAAATTATCGCCCGCCGCCATCATCGCGGTGTGGAGCTACCGGCGCCACCGGCGAAGCGCTGCAACTCACGACGCACGCAACACACCGATCATCGCCGTTGACTGGTCGAATCGTCGTAGACGCCTCCTGCGAGACCATGGCAGAGCAGCGCCAAGCGCGAGAGTCGTAGACGATCCGCGTGCAGTACGTCACATAAGATCGAGTGCGGTTTGCGCTTTGCCCGCCGCACCCGCCGTCGCTGTGGGGCTGCCGCCCGCCCCTGCAGCGCCCGAAGCGGCTGGTTGCGATGCGACCTGGGACGTCGTGCCGTTCATCTGCGTGGGCGCTTGACCGACGTACCCGAATGCGACGGAGTGGCCGCCCGCGCCGCCACCACCGCCGCCTGCTGCGCCACCTTGGCCACCGTTGCCTCCAGTGCAACCTGGAGCGGTCCGGTCGCCACCGAAGCCCCCCATCTGCCCAGCCTGCCCATCGGCGCCCTTTCCACCGTTGCCGCCCGCTCCCGCCACAAGCGTGCAAGCGTCGAGCATGACCGTCGATTGGTAGCTCAGCAGAGCGAAGCTCGACCCACCGCTTTGCCCTCCCGGACCCGCGGCGCCGCCGCAGCCGCCACAGCCGCCGCCTCCTCCTCCGCCGCCCAATGCGATTTGGCCGCCGCCCCCGCCGCCGCCTCCTTGACCAGGACCTGCAGCGGTTGCTGTCGTGCCGTCAGCGCGGGTCCAACCATTGGCCGTCAGCGAGCCGGGCTGAGTGGCACCAATGCCACCGGGTTTGGCGGGGGCGTTCGATCCGCGAGCACCGTTCGTACAGTCGAGCACTCCGATCTGCGGATTGCCGCCCACCCCATCGTTGGAGGGGGGATCAGGAGGTGTTATCGCCGGGCCGCCATTTGCACCAGCCGTGGGAGCTCCCGCGTCAGCACCTCCGTCAAGCCCCGCATCCCGCGTACTCCCAGGTCCACCGTCGCCGCCCTTGCCCCCTGTCGAGTTCTGACCATTCGCACACAACGTCGCGCACGTTTGCGTCGCCCCTCCCGTCGCACCCATCGCGTTCTTGCCCGCGATCGTCGCGTCATTCTGCTGAAGCAACGGATCGTAATTCGACGCCGCAACGCCATCCGCGCCCGCTTGCGCCGCAGCAGCTACCAACTTGACGCGCACGAGTCTCACGTTCGCCGACCCCGTCACCCACGCCGCCACGCTGCTTTCGCCGCTCGTCATCGTCGCGGGCGCATCGAACTCCACGTCTTCGACGCGCAGCCCCTTGGTCAGCGCCTTCGCAACCAACGCCGGCCCCGTTGCGGGCTTCACCATCGGCCGATTCGAAGCGGAATACGCCCACCCCCGACAATCGAACCCTCCGAAGAGACGCGATCCATCGAGTGATCCCTCGACCGTCACGGCTTCGGCGTACGTCGCCGCGCACACGTAAACGTTCTTACCTTGCGCCGCTTGCGCGGCGGCGAGCCCCTTCGTGACGGTCTTGTACGGCGACGCCTTCGTCCCCAGCCCCGCCGTGTCGCTCCCTCCTGCTGACACGAACACTCCATAGCGGTCATCCACCAAGCACGGCTCATCCACAGGCGACTTCGTCACATCGCAAGTCGGCCCCGCATCGGCGTCGGCGACAACGCCGCCATCCGCATCTGCCGTCGCATCATCGACAGTCGCGTCACCGCCCGCATCGAACGCCGCGTCGCCGTTTACGTCGCGGCCCGCATCGATGTCGTCTCTCGTGTCAGGCCTTACCGCCGCATCGGGGTCACCATCGACCACCGCGTCCGCGCTGGCATCGCGGCTCGCTTCCGTGCCACCGTCCGCGTCCTTAATCGTTCCTGCCTCGGCGACGTCGGGGATCGGCGCCTCTGCGCCTTCGGCCCCATCACGGACATCCGGCCACGGATAGGCACCGCACGAATCGCTCTCTTCACAAGTTGATGACGCGCAGCCGCTCTGGCCTACTGCCGCGCACGCGAGGGCGAGCAAGGCTGGCAACGGTCCCCACCAATTGCGATTCCTCGTCATCGATCTTCTCCCACGTGGCCCACGCTCAAAAGCTCGACTGCCATTGGATTCCCGCGAATGTGGGAGCCACCGTCGGCAGCACCATGCCCTGCGACCGCGAGCTTCGCGGCCATAGCCAATAGGTCAGCGTGGCTACCCCTGCGACGCCTGCCACGATGAATCCTGCGGTCGCGACATTGCGCTGCGCATCGGACTTGTCGCCCAGCCTTTGCATTTCCTCGCACGAGGTAGCGTAGGGCGTTGCGCTTCCGCATTTGGGCGACGGTCCGGGAATGCTCGCTAAGAGAGCGTCGCGATCGCCCACGTTACCATTCGCGGCAACGCTATAGCCAATGCCGAACCCGAGACCCGCTAGCGTGATAACGCCTCCGATTGCAAGCGGCGCAACCGCGACCCGCGTCGAATGATCATGGGCATCGGGCGATGGCGGCGGGGGGTATGCCTCTTCGCTGGAATCAGGGACCCGCCCTTCCGGCGAGCTCGCCAGCTTTTCTGCGGGGGCCAGGGCGGTCGGGTCCGACAACGCGCCGGATCGCGCAACGCGCCCACTCGATTGCAGAGCAACTGCGATGCGCGTCGTCCGGCCAGCCTCGAGACGTTGCCGCTCGCGGTGATCATCGTAGCCATCGAGGTGCACCGTCACGACGTGCTCGCCGGGATCGACGAGCCAGGGATCGCGTCCGAGCGGCGTTCGACCGATCGTCTCGCCGTCGACACCGACTTCGGCGCCAGGCACATTCGTTTCGACAACCAACATGCCGCAATGCGACTTCGCTTCAGCGAGGGCTTGCTGAACCGCGTCAGCCCGATCGATTTCCGATGGCTTGGTTTTGTTGAGATAGGTCGTGAAGTGTCGTGCCGCTTCCAAGTAGCGCCCCGCCCTCAGCTCGGCGGTGGCTAGATTGCGAAGTGCCGCCGGCGCCGGTTTCAGCGCATAGGACTGTTGAAACGAAATTCGTGCCTCTTCGTACTTGCCGCTCTTCATCGCGGCGACACCTTCCGCGAAGCGCTTGCGGCCCACGTCGGAATCCTGAGCATCCGGAGATCGGGGGCGAGGATCGGCGTGCACCATGCCGATCGTCGTCATGAGCAGAATTCCCACCCGCGCGGCGAAGCGGGTTCGGCAGTTTTGCGGCTTATATCTCATTGAATCAATCAGTAGCCAGGGTTCTCGATGAGGAGGGGGTCTCCGACTTCGTTGCTGGTCGGCTTCATCGGCGCGGTTTGCGGCGTTGAAGGGGCGCGACCGCGCGCGGTGGATCCGGACGTCGGTGAGCGCCGCGACGGCAACCGTTCCGGTGGCTGGACAACGGACGCGCCGGCCTTACTCGGTGACGCGCCCGAGGGAGCCGTCATCGCAGCGGCGGGCAGGTCTTCAACGGAAACCGCCGTTCGCGTGGTCGGCGTCGCAGGCGCGGATGAAGGCCCTGCGGGCACGGGCCGGCGTGCGGTCGCCAGGACAGCGCCCAAGTCGGTCGAGGGCGCTGGTTCGGCTGCGACCTGACCGGAATCGAATCCCCGCTGCGCCCACACGAACCATGCGCACCCCACCGAGGCAACGACGGCGGACGCCACCCAAATCCAAGTACTTTTGACACGCCGCACGGCAGAGCGGCGGCGCGTTACAGGGAGTTCGTCATGCGGAACGGGCCCGCCGTGCATTTGCACGGTCGGAATGGCGTCGCCGAACGCACCAACTTCCAACCGCTGTTCGGCGCCAGCCCCATGCTCGTCGATGACGACGGTGTGCTCGGGAGGCGGCGCGTGCCGCGCGGCCTCTGCCGCTGTCCGACCAATCACCGCCGCGAGATCTCCGGTGTCCATGCTGCGTGTTTGAACCTGCATCGGAGGCACGTAGGCGGCCTCACTGGGCGGCGCCTCCGCGACGCGCGTCCAGTCGTAGTAGAGCGGATCTTCGCCAGCCTTGAGACCCGCCGAAAGTTCGGCCTGCAGTCGATCAAGCGTCGGGCTGTCGGACCGCGTTGCTGGCTTCTTGGAGCGCTCGTCAGTCATGGCGCCTCAATCGTCCCCCATCGTCCGGAAGAATTCGGATGCGGGCGGGCTCGCTGCGGGCTTGGCTTTTGCTCGCGCTGGTTTTGCGTCGTGAGATCCGTCGGCGGGAAGCCGGTCGATCGCCATCGGTGCACGCTTCGGCGGCGAAGGCGGTCGATTGGCCGCTTTCTTCGCGGCAGGCACGGGCTTCGCGGGCGCCGCGGGGGGAACGGGATCGACCTCGGCGGGCGCTGATGGAGGCTCGGCGGGCTTTTCGAAGGTGCTCGGACGCTCCCAACTCGACGCGGGCACTGCCATGGCGGCCGTCGAGATCTCGGCGCCGCTTTTGCTCGTCGATTGATTGGCTCTCGATGCTCCTGACGAGCGCATCCGAACACCAAGAATGGCAGCCACGCCAATCGCCAGACCCAGGCTCGCCACGATCCACCGCGGACGCGCCGTAACACCGGGAATCGACGGCCGCACCATGCCGCGCCCGAAGAAATGCCGTCGAATTCGCGCTAGGCGAGCTGCGCCCCGACGTCCTCCCGTGTCCGCTGTGTTGGTCGACTTCGTATCGCTAATGAGGACCGTGGGTGCCGTCGGGATCGGCGGCGCGGGTTCGTCCAAAAGCTCGGTCGGGACGCGATCGGGAATCGTTCGAAAGGTCGCGATCCCGGGACCTCCGCCACCGAGCCATGCTGTCACCGCCTTCGTGTCCGGGATGGTTTGCTCGGGATCGAGGTTCAATGCGGCCGCCGAGACGACGACCGGAGGCGCACTCCCGTTCGATCGCGCGACGTCTCCTGACTTTTCTGCTTCGTGCCGTCGCGCCGCTTCACGAAGTTCCAACACGAAGGCGCGCGCCGTCCGGTAGCGTTTTTCGCGATCGCGAACCATCGCGGTCGCCACCACCTCGGCCAGGTAGTGAGGAATGGCCGGATTGACGCTGTTGAGCGGTTCGGGCGCGGCAGAGAGCTGTCGATCACGAACCTCCGCGTACGTGAGCTCGGGCTGCGCAAACGGATGGCGTCCGCTCAAGAGCTCGTACGTGATGGTGCCCAACGCAAAAATGTCCGCGCGATGATCGACGTCGGGACGACCTTCGAGCTGCTCGGGCGCCATGTACTGGGGCGTGCCCGGCACTTTGAGCGGGTTCGTCGTTTTTGCGCCGAACGCCTGGTAGCGGGCGGTACCGAAATCCAGGATTTTCACCTCGTCGGCGTACGTGACGAAGATGTTCTCGGGCTTGAGATCGCGGTGGACGATGCGAAATTGGTTCGCGTAGGCAAGCCCGTCGCCGATCTCGCTGACGAGGTACAAAGCCCTGCTGATGGGCATCGGCCGTTCGCGCCGGGCCGCCTCGCGGAGCGATGCCCCATAGAGCCGCTCCATCACGAAATAGACGATGCCGCCCTGCGCCGTTCCCGCATCGATGATCGAAACGATGTTGGGATGCTGGAGATGCATCAGGAGCAGCGCCTCCTTCTTCAGGCGCTCCACTTGGTCTTCACGCACCGCCTGATCCAGCTGCAAACACTTCAGGGCGACCCGACGCCCAACGCCCGTCGTCCCGTCTCTTAGCGAGATCTTGAACGGTTGCACGGCCTCGTAGACGGTTCCGAAACCGCCTTTGCCGAGCGAGCCGACGATTTGGTATTCGTCACAAGAATCGCCGGGACGAAAGGGACCGTCGTGGTTCATAGGCGCCCCCTGGATCGGCGCTCCGGCATACCCCAAGACCGGCAGGGAAGAAAGCTCTCGAGTCGCTGCATGGGTAGGGCGTTGCCGCCGGGCATGTTGGAGGGGCATCCTGTGGCAGCGCGACCCCACCTGCCTCTCGGCACGTGCCTCTCCGAGTTGCGTCTTTCTTCGTGCCTCCCACGGAGTCGGGCCATCGAGCACGACCTGGTGACCGCGCAGATGCTTTGCGCGGCATCGATCAAGGATGGCCTTGAAGATGGCGATGTCCAACCGACATGGCCATCTATCCGGCTAGGCACACGAGCGCAGCCCCGTCCTCACGCTAGCGACACGGTCGTTCCGCACACGGCAAGAAACTGCGCATCATGCGTTGCGACCACAATGCCCATATCCGCAGGCCTCTGTTCCGCTCGCCGCATCAGCGGGCCGCGAGCCTGCGCGTCGAGGTTCTCATCCGGCTCGTCCATGACAATCATTTGTGACTGCGCGCCGAAGACCCGGGCCAACAGCAAGCGTTGACGGGTCCCGACCGAGAGCGTGCTGACCAACGTTTGAAGCGCGATCGGATGCGCGTCGTCCTTTCGACTCCCGACTAGCCTCTCCCAAACCCCCATCTCCTGCAAACCCCGCCGCGCCTCCTCTTCGCTCAGTCCCGGCACGGTCAACCTCATCGCCTCAATCACCGTGGCCTTCTCCGGCACATACGGTCGCTGCGGCAGATACGCGATCCCCCTTCGCCACGCTGGCAAATCAATCTCCCGCAAATCCACACCGCCCACCATGATCCTACCCTCGGTCGGCTCTAGCAATCCCAGCATCAACTTGAGCAGCGTGCTCTTGCCCGAGCCATTGGGCCCTTGGATGCCCAGCACCTCGCCCGGTTTCCACACGAAGGAGACGTTCTTCAGTACCGATATCTCGCCATAGGCGAAGCTCACCCCTTCGAATCGAATTTCGCAAGGAAGCTCGGGCGGCTGCTTTCGTGACGGCGCGGTCTGCCCTTTGGAGCCAGTGCGAGCGTTCGTCCGGGCATCCAACGCCCGCCCCAACGCATTCACCCGCGGCGCAGTCCGCACCAGCTCGAACACTGTGCGCATCAACCCGGCAATGGGCGGAAAGAACACGCCCAGGCGTATCAATTTGCCAAGATCGAAGCTCTGCGTTTGCACAATCAGCACCACCGCAACGATGACGACTGCAGCAAACGGTATCCGTTGAAACACCGCCGCATTGCGCTCGGCGCGTGCTGCACTCTCCGTCCACTCGCCGACTGATTTTCGCAGCCGTTCCAAGTACGCCCCCTCGTGCCCGCTCGCGATGAGCTCCGGCGCGGCGCGGATGCTCGTCAGCGTGTCGCGAGCGACGTCCATGTACTTGCGCCATGCGCCCCGCTGGCGGGAAACGGTCGCGTTGCGCAGAAGTCCGAGGACAAGAGTGGCGACTGCGACGGCAGCTATTGCCGCGAACACCGGTACGCCGGCGGGTTTCACGACGATTAATAAGACCATTGCCGCGACGGGCTCCCCTAAAAGCGGCGGTAGGTGCCGCACGATCACCTGTTCGGCGGCGTTGCGTCCTTCGAAGACGGCGGCGTCCGCCTCTTCACCGGGTAAGAATGCGCCGTCCGCTCCCGACTCGAGTGCGGTTTCGGCGATCACCATCGTGAGCTTTTCGCGCGCTTCTTTGACGACACTCTGGCGCACGACGCCGCGCAATGCCCAGAGCGCGACGACTGCGGCCGACGCGGCCCACGTGATGCTGAAACGTCCGGTGAGGCCGAATGCGCCGGCGGCGAGCACGAGCCGTTCGACGACGAGCAGCAGCGCGGTTACCGCGAGCCCGATTCGGGCACGACCGCTGAGGAGTTGATAGAGCTCTCGAATGCGCCGGACCACGCGCGATGCGTACCATCCGCGGCCAGGCGGCGCCTAGCGGCTTCTCCTGCGGTCGGCGAAAAGGCATCTGTGGGACGAGCTTGAATGTGTTTTTCGACCGGTCCGCGGTGCAGTGAACCGCTCTCGCGGGTCGGGGCCCCGCGCCACATCCGTCGAATACCCACCAGCTGGCGTCGCCGAACCCGGCGCGGCGCATGCGGAAACGGCGGCACGAACGCCCTCGAGTGTCGATCGTGCGGCCCACAGGCGCGACGGTGCTATCCTGTTTGCCTGATGCAGGCGCTTAAAGCTCAAGTCCGCAATGGCCGGCTCGTCCTCGACGAGCCCACCAACTTGCCTGAAGGAGAAGTGGTGTACCTGCAGCCCATCGATGCGGCGGCGGCCAAGGACGACGACTTTGACGACAAGGAGCGAGCGGCTCTGCATCAGGCTTTGGACGAAGGAATTGCTGCGGCGCGTTCCGGCGATCACACCGATGCCGAGGAATTTGCGCAAGAGCTCCTGGCGCGCGAGTGAACGTCCGGATCTCGGGTCCAGCGCGAAAAAAGGCTGACCGACTCGATCGTTGGTGGCGAGAGAATCGCCCTGCTACGCGTGATCTCTTCGCTCAGGAGTTCGCCGAGCTCGGAGGCAGCTCGCCCTCTCTTCTGAAAGGGGCATCATCTATGGAGAGCGCAACGGCGCCGTTGTGCGGAGGATGCTCCTACCCAAGACGGACAACCACGTCTACTACGAGATCGATCGGGAGAAGGGCGTGGTCATGATCTTCATGCTCTGGGGCGGACGAAAAGCTCGCGGTCCCAAGTTGTAAGTCTCGGCGAACTTCTTCCTTTAGCCGCCGATCCGAGATCGGCGGTAGACGTGGCGACGTGCTGCTCGCCAATATCAGCAATCGAGCGTCAATTGTTGGGCGCGCCGCAGACGAGCCACTGCTCCAACTCCTGCTTCTCGTCCGTCGTCAGCGGCTCACCGCAGGCCTGCGGCATTCGGCACGTGTACACCTGCGTCAGCATGTGAATGAATTGGTTGTTTTTTTGAATCTTGGCGAGCGTGTCGAATTGGTTGACCGGTTCGAGACCGCCCGTTCGATGGCAGACGGTGCATTTTCGCGCGATGATGCCGGAAAGTACTGTCGCATAGCTCGGCGCCGCGTCCGGGCAATCGTCATCCGGCGGCAGATCCTGCGGTCGGCAGTTGACCGTCGCGTCGGGATCGACGACGCACGGCGGCGCTTCATCGCCGGCATCGGCGGCGTCGGTAGCCGCCGGCGTCGCGTCTGCACCGGCATCGCCGGAAGTTCCTCCCGATCCACCGCCCGCGGATCCGCCGCTCCCAAAGCCACCGCGATCGAGGCTAGCGTCACTCGTGGGCGTGCCGACGGAGTCACCTGAACAAGCACCAAGCAACGCTAGCGCGGCAACTAGCAAGAGGGATCCGCCGGTGAAACGCTCGTAGAAAGGCACGCATCGAGCCTGCCTGCCGTCCGCATCGGCTGCAAGCGCACGACAGATGGGCAGATGCGGCAAGTTGTCGCACGCCACGCAGCCTGCTCGTCTCAGCGTCCCACGGGAGCTCAGCTGGTTCTCAGCGCACCGGACATTTCGGCTGCTATTGTCGTCGCGCATTCAAATGCGACAAAAAACCGCGCCAGTCCGGACGAGCCCATGGACTAGATTCCACCGAGCTCTTCACTCGCACAGCCAGAAAGAGATGAACAATGCCTATTCCTTCTTCTCGCACTTCACGTTCATTCGCAGCTTCAGCACGTCTCGGTAGCGTCGCATTCGCTCTTGTCGGAGCGCTCGCCCTCGTCGTTCCTGCTTGCGGCGGCGACGACACGAGCCCTGGTGGAACGGCAGGGTCCGGAGGATCCGGCGGCGGAACCGCGGGCAAAGGTGGCGGAAGCGGCTCCGGCGGGACGGCAGGAACGGCGCCGGACGGAGGTAAGGGCGGCGCTAGCGGCTCCGGTGGTGCGAGCGGCTCCGGCGGTGCGGCGGGCAAGGGCGGTGCCGCGGGATCCGGCGGAGCAGCAGGAAAAGGCGGTGCCGCGGGATCCGGCGGAGCAGCAGGAAAAGGCGGCGCAGCGGGTACCGGCGGTACAGCTGGCTCGGCAGGGAGCGCCGGCACGGGCGGCACTGCAGGCTCGGCGGGCAACGCCGGCTCGGCGGGAACCGGCGGCTCCGCGGGCGGGGATGCCGGTCTCGATGTCTCATCGGATGGCAGCATCCCCGACGCGCCCGTCATGTGCGGTGCCGACGCCGGTGGTCCCGTTTACGTCGATGCCGCGCCACCCGACGCGAGCGGCCCGGACCTGCATTGCGTAGCGGACGACGGAGGCAAGGTCATCAACTCCGCGACGACGTGTCCCGGACCCGATGCGGTCGCACCTCCGGACCCCGACGCGGGCCCCGAGGAAACGCCGCCTCCTCACTACGGAACGGAAGCCGACGACGACGACTGCAAGTCGCACGTCTCGTACACGGCGTCGTGCATTCAGCGCAACCAGAACGTCACCTTCACGGTGACGCAGAAGTGGCTCGAGACGAACATGAACTCGACGGGGGGCACACCGAGCGTCGAGGCGACCATCGGCAACCACCCGAGCGCCACGACAGGAACGGTGACCGAGAACAACGGAGCCTATACCATCAGCGGGATTCAGTTCGATCGAGCAGGCGTGTGGACGGTACGTTTCCACTTCTTCGAAACCTGCGAGGATACGGAGGACTCGAAGCACACGCACGTCGCGTTCTACGTTCTGGTTCCGTAATCCCGCCGCCCTTTTCGGGCTCGCCCGGCGGATTCATCCAATCGAATGGCATCCGCAGCGGCGCGACCTCCTTGTCGCGTCGCTGCCATTTCCTGAGCAGCATGCGACATCTTGTCGCAGGACGATCGCTAGGGCGCGCGCCACACTCCCCTCATGCTCAGCTTTCCGCGATGGGCCTTCGCGTTTGCCGCTGTCGTTTGGGGTGCATCTCCGCTGGCGTGCGGGGACGATTCGAGCCCCGGCTCGGGGGGATCAGCTGGCGCGAGCTCCGGAACGAGTACAGGCGGAAGCGGTGGCGCGTCGACGGGCGCGGGTGGCGGCGGAGGATCGGGAAACGTCAGCGGTAGCGCAGGATCGGGAAATGCCGGCCCGAGCGACGCGGCGCCCTTGGATGATGCGGAAGGCGGCTTCGTCTCGTGCACTGGGCCGAACGAACCGGTCGACATTTATCAGCCGAATCTAACGAAGGCCGGCAAGAACGGCGTGCTCTCGTTTCGTGTCGTCGAAAGCGACATCGTTCCCCCCGGGCATGGCATCAACACATGGACGGTCAAAGTCATGCAAGTCGAAGGAGGCGCGTTCACGGGCGATCTCCTGGGGCACGCGATGATGCCGGATCATACGCATCCCGTGACCGTACAACCGGAGCCCGCCTACGATCCGGACAAGGGCGTCTACGTCGTTACGCCGCTGTACTTCTTCTTGAGCGGCTATTGGCGCGTTACGTTGACTGCGTACCAGGGTTCAGCGGACGCGGGCGTGCTGCTCGACATGGTCGATTTCAATTTCTGCATCCCGTGACGACGTTCCGCGACCTCTGAGTTGCGTCGATCGAGGTCAAACTCCGCTTGCGGAATAGAGCCGCCGTCACATCTGGCAATCGATGGTCGCCGATGTTGGAAAGCGCAGCAGCGCACTGAAGCACATCTCCCCGCCGTCGTGACCGGCGGTGATCCAGGAATACGTTTCATTGTCGTAGGTGCACTCCGTTGTGATGGAGTCTCCGGCGTGCAAAGCCACAGGCGCGATGGGAACTTGAGGCTGATCCTCGCCGAGGGCGGGTGCGTCGTAGAGCACCACCGATTCCGCCCCTTGCGTGACCGTCGTCTTGAAATGAACGCCAAGGTTGTGCATGAGTGGAATGAGCCCGAACACGGTCTGGTCCGCGGTGACCGAGCACGTTTGGGTGACCGTGGTTTGCTGCCGCGGCGGCAGGCGAAGGATCGTCGGCCCCGCGAGGACGAAGCTTGCTTCGTTCTTCATGTCACCTTCGAAGCGCACGACCTCGACGCCCGAGGTGCCGTCGAGCCGATCCGGCGTGGTATTGTAGATATGTAGATTCAAATCGAACGGCCGACCCTTCGGGAGCAACATCGCCACACCAGGGGGCATTCTCAAAGCCGCAGCACCGAGGGTTGCTGCATAGATGGTGAGGGGACCGAATCTTTCCTGCGTACAGTCCGACTCATCTTCGTCCGCAAAATTCAAATCGACATGATGTGTTCCCGGTGGCGCGATGGGACGAATCGCCGAAATGTGAATGTTCTCGTCCGGGATGGCGGTGCTGCACCATTTTGTATTTTCCTCGCCAGGCTCCAGCGACCATGTACCTTCGGCAAGGGTGGACCAGCGCTCGACCACGAGCTTTCCTTCGTGCGGCCCGCAAGAAAGGCAGAGCGAGAGAATCGCCAAATGAGCAACTCGGCCCTCCGCCAACATCGCGTCGCCTCCGCTCAAAAGAGCGCCTTCCAAAAAGAAGACCACGCGGGCAACTGCGAGTCAACCACGCCTGCGGTCTTCGAGCAGCCCTCGACCCGAAAGTACCAATCGCGGCCCTCGTTGACATGCGACGCATCTGCGCCCGCGCACGCGACGACGACGTCGCCCAAGCCACTATCGGCGACCAATCGTCGAGGGAGGCACCAGGCTGAATCGTTTCGGCGATCTCGGGCGAAAGGAGAGCGAGAAAACGATAGGGGTTCGACTGGTCGCCGCGTTCGATGAGCAGATCGCCGTTGAAGGACAAGAACGTGCTGCGATCGACGACGAACTCGACGCCTCCGCTCAGGGTGTGCCGCGCCAGTTCGATCGAATTGCCGCTCCCACACGGGCACGGATCGTTGCGCCCCGGTCGACATGCCTTGGCCTCACGCCACCGCGCTCCGGTGTCAAGCGCGCCGTGCGCTTCCGATGGCAGTCTACGTTACGCTTCGCCGAGACGCATGACGTCTACCACTGAGCCGCCGAGCTCTCACGTTTCGTGCGGCCGAGCGAAAAACCAAAGCACGGCGACTGGTCGCAGCGGATGCTGGGGACTCGCTCGGCCCAGATCTCCGTGGCCCGACTGCGCGAAGAGGTGCCTCCTCAAGGCTGGACTTTTATGTGGGAGCAAGCCGTCCGGCTCCAAGACGTTGCGATGTCGACCCCGCCCAAGCTGCACAACGCGGACGGCGATCCGCTGCTCTTGACCAACGATCGATTCGATTTCGCCGCCACGGATAGGCGGATAATCGAAGCCAAGCTAGCCGTGCTCGCTGAAGATGACGAGGAGACGGAAGCGAGCGGCGAACGTGTTTTCACGTTTCATCGGCCGGGCAATGCGATGCACAAGAGCTGGGACAAGACCGTGGTCGGGCGAACCGTCCTACGTCAGGCGCGCTCGTTCTCGAGACCAATTCCATCCGCCGCGCCGAGGATCTGCGAGCGAAGGTGGAGTGCGCTCTCGAGGGTCTCGCGCGGCATCGGGTGCGCGACCATCAAGATCCGGAGGTCTTGCTCCGCGAAGCGCGTTCGGCTGGTCCGCGCCGCGCGACCGACGAACAAGACGCCACCTCCCTCCCGAATTGCTCGAAGTCTTGCGCGATTTCAAACGCCGGCATTTGCGAGAGTGGCTGGACACCCCCATTCCTGCACTCGCCGGCATGACGCCTCGTGAGGCCGCGTCGAAGCCACGCAAGCGCAAGGAAGTCGTGCTGCTTTTGAAAGAGATGGAGAATATGGAGAGCCGCGCTCCCGCCGCGGAGCGCGTCGACGTCTCGATGCTTTGGACCGAGCTCGGACTTTCGGGAATGACCGAGAGGGGCACCGCCGCCGGGCCCTGAGGCTGACCGTGCCACGTCAATCGGAGAGACGTTTTTCTGGGACTTCTTGTCCCACCGAGTCGGCGCCAATTGTACGCTTGACGTACAACATACATTGGGTACGGTATCTTCGTGATCCGCTCGTTCCGCAGCGGCGAGGCGCGTCGCATATTCGAGGGGCAACGATCCAAACGTTTCGCGAACCTGCAATCCATCATCGAACGTAAGTTACAGCTCCTCGACTCGGCCTCGACGCTGGGCGACCTATCTTCGCCTCCGAACAACCGGCTAGAGCGCTGAAGGGGCGACAGGGACAGCATTCAATCCGCGTAAACGATCAGTACCGCCTTTGCTTTCGCTGGACGTCCGAAGGCCCGGGGGACGTCGACCTTGTTGACTATCATTGACCCGCGAGCTCGAGGACGTCATGAAGAACGAAATGCGACCCATTCACCCCGGTGAGATTCTTCGCGAGGAGTACCTCGCTCCGCTCAACCTGAGTGGCAACGCACTCGCGCAGGTGCTTGGCGTGCCAGCCAACCGCATCAGCGCGATTGTGGCAGAGAAGCGAGCTGTCACGGCCGATACGGCGCTGCGTCTCGCCCGTGCGTTCAAAACTTCACCGGAGTTCTGGCTCAACTTGCAGCAGGCCTTCGACCTGCGTACCGCGGAGCGGACGGTTGGCTCCGCCGTACGCGGCATCAAGCCTATCCGTCGCGGCCGCGCGGCGTAGGCGATCGGCGGCGTTCCCTCGACGAGGGGCGCAGGTCCATCAGCTCACGTCTTGCGTTGCTTGTGCAGCGGGTTTGAAATGGTTGCCGTCTCTTCCCAATAAAAGAGTCATGGCGCCCTTCCGCAGAAGTAACGTCGGATTGAGTTACTGGTATTCGTCACAAGAATCGCCGGGACGAAAGGGACCTTCGTGGATCGTAGGCGCCCCCTGGATCGGTGCTCCGACATACCCCAAGACTGCCAGGGAAGAAAGCTCTCGAGTCGCTGCATGGGTAGGCGTCCAGCCTGTCATGTTGGAGCGGCATCTGTGGCGCCGCGACCCGACCTGCCTTTCGGCACAGGCCCCAACGAGTTGCGTCCTTTCATCCAGGGGCACAGGCATGAGGAGGCCGCACGCGACCTTTCCTCACCCCAGCGCCACGGTCGTTCCGCAGACCGCGAGAACCTGCGCATCATGCGTGGCAACGACAATTCCTCGAGCCGCATGCCTCTCTTTTGCGCGTCTCATCAGCGGGCCGCGAGCCTGCGCGTCGAGGTTCTCATCCGGCTCGTCCATGACAATCGATGGTGACTTCGCGCCGACGATCCGGGCCAACATCATACGTTGACGGGTACCGACCGACAGCGTGCTGACCATCGTCTGAAGTGCAATTGACTCGTGCGCCACGCCCTTTCGATGCCCTACTAACCGCTCCCAAACCCCCATCTCCTCCAAACCCTTGCGCGCCTCGTCCTCGCCCAGCCCCGGCGCGCTCAACCTCATCGCCTCAATCACCGTCGCCTTCTCCGGCACATACGGTCGCTGCGGCAAATACACGATCCTCCTCCGCCATGCCGTCAAATCAATCTCCCGCAGGTCCACGCCGCCCACCAAGATCCGCCCCTCGGTCGGCTCGATCAATCCGAGCATCAACTTGAGCAGCGTGCTCTTTCCCGAGCCATTCGGCCCTTGGATGCCCAGCACTTCGCCCGGCTTCCAAACGAAGGACACGTTGTTGAGTACCGATACTTCGCCATACGCGAAGCTCACCCGTTCGAATCGAATCTCGCACGGCATCGCTGGTGGCAGTCGAAGCGCGGCGCAATTCGCTCGCTTTCCTTGCGCCTCTATCCTCGCATCAAGTGCCACCCCCAACGCATGAACGCGCGGCGCTGTCTTTATCAATTCAAACATGGTCCGCATCAACCCTGCAATGGGCGGAAAGAACACCCCGAGCCTTCGGACCATCGCTCGATGCGTACCATCCGCGGGCGCCGAACGCCTAGCAGGTCGTGAACAGGGCGGGGCGACGATGCCGCCGGTCGAGTCGATCGGGCTTCACGACTTGCCGAATGCGCGATAATTCTGCTCTTCGAACCGAGGTCTTGCCGGCCGGGGAAATTTGCCCAAGTCGACGATGCGCCGGCGTCGCCCTTCGGCAGTCCCTCACAACGGATTCCCGCGTGCGCGACCGTCCTTCTCCTCGGTTCCACCGAACACGAGCCCACGGACTTGAACACCTTCCAACCATTGTCCGTCATTGCACGAGCTCCAACGAATCGGCACAAAGCCCAATGAGACAACTCGTCCCCAACCGCACTGTTACGACACAGCATTGTAAAGTGAAATCCGAATCGTCGCTTGAACTCGATCTTTGTCCTTTTTATGATCGGCGCATGAAAGCATATCGCCAAGGCTGGGTTGTTCTGCTTCCATTCATCACTGCGCCCTTGGGTTGCGCGCTCGACGCGCCCACTGCCGAAGAGGGCGCGCGAACGGTGGATCCGGTCGCTGTCGAAATAGACGACAATCGGGTTCCGCAAACGGACAACTCCACATTCCCCTGGTCGGGCCACGTTGCGCTGCGTTTTCAAAATGAAAACGGGCGCACCGGCCGATGCTCTGGTGCGCTATTGGGAGTCAACACCATTCTGACCGCTGCGCATTGCATATGGCGCCGCGATCGGCCGGGGGAGGAATTCCATCAACCGCTATGGCTGGCGACGGGATACGACAGCGCCGATGTCGACGAACCGACTCATTTTGGCCCATGGTCGGTTTACGACTGCGCCGCCGCCTATTTCCCCGACGAGTTTCGGCCGGACGGTTCGGACGTTTACGATTACGCCGTCGTCGACATCTCGGCTTGTCCGCAATCGACGTCTTGGACATCAGATTGGGGAGACGAGTTCTTCTACGCCCGATCGTGGATGGCGTCCGAAGTGCTGACGCTGGGCAGCAGCTTCGGCGGGAACGGTAGCGTCGACTGGGTGACGATCGCCGGATATCCGACCGACGCGCCGCAATGTCCTTGGCCCCAGCTCTGCGAAGCAAGCGGGTGGATGCAGCAGCAAGGGCATCTGCTCTACACGGTTGCTCCGCACATCTACACGTCCTCCGGGCAAAGCGGCACGCCCATCCTGGAGTGGAGCGCCGCTGCGGGCAATTATCAGGTTACCGGTATTCATCTCGGCAATCAGGTGACGCATAATTACGGGCGAATCCTCGATTCGGCCATGTACGACTTCATCGTCGATCATTCAGTCGATTTGTAACGCCCATCGAGCATCCCGCCGGCATCCGCTGGTGCATTTAAGCGATGGATGGTTTGACGGTAGTCGCGCGGCCTATTTGCCACAGAACCTGCAAAAGAATGAGCGCGTTGTCGTGACAGTTTGCCTCATCGATCTTTGTACCCGCAATTGTTAATTGAACTCACTAGCATGACAACAGCAAGTGCGACATCGTCAACCGCAGGTTCTCGTCATTTTCATCGTGAAAGAGATCGAGGAGATAAACGATGCTACGAACAACAATGGTGATGGGATGGGTCGTCGCATTTGCGTGCGGCGGGTGCAGCAGCGGAGCCCCTGCGGATGGTCAGGCAATTGCCGATCCGAATGAGGTTCGACTGGATGCTCCAGCGCAGATCGTGAACACAAAAGGCAAAAGGCTGGAGTGGCAGCGTCGATTGAGCTCACGCGATATCGCGCCGCGAAGTACGCTGCGGCGCACGCCGCCTTCGAGCGCAAAAGCGAATGCCGAAATCGTGCCTCGGCGGTCGATGCCCGACGTCGCGTCGATGTCCATTGACGAACTTGCCGAACATTTACGACCGCGCACACTGCATAAGGGAAACGAGTATCTAGGAGCTCCGGATTACGAGCTGGCTGCCAAAGTGAAGTCCGCCAAAGGTACGGAAATGACGGCATCGTACGAGGGCCCACCGGGAGATTCGCTTTCCCGCTCGGTGCATGCGGTTATCGGATCAGACACTCGCTTTTATGCGAGCACTCCTACCATCTGGCCGAATCGTACCGAAGTTTGGCTCGACACGGGTTGCAGCGGGACGATCGTGGGGCCGTCGACGATCATAAGCTCGGCTGGATGCGTATATGACCAGAGCGGCTGGCTGCCTCTGCCCCTTTTGATACCGGCCGCCGACAGCAGCCAATCCGAACCCTCTCCGTACGGCGAGCATGGCTGTTACTCTGTGACGATTCCGGCAGATTACAACGGAGGAGTCGGGTACGCAGATTATGCCGTGTTCGAATTGTCGGGCTGCGACGATTTCGTTGGCAATAGCACTGGCTGGAAAGGGCTAATGATCGTTTCCGTAGCGAATGCCAATGGGCTTTTGGTGAAGCTAACCGGCTTTCCCCTGGACAAATCTCCCTATCCTGGTGAGTTTTCCGGAAGTGGCAATACACTGACGACATCCGAGTACCCATGGTACCTTTTTCATAGCATCGACACCGGACCGGGCGAGCGGGGAGCTCCCGTCACACGTTGGGTTGGGGGCACTACCTATGCAGTGGTCGGGATCAACGCCGGCTATTGGGGCACGACCGGATCGCCGCCGGGCGACTACAACTTCGGCGCCATGATGGATTCGACGGCTTACAATTTCATTATCGATAATTCTGCTCTTTGAGCCATTTAGGTCATGATCGCAATTGGGGCGGCCTTGTCGACAGGATACGTCCGCTCCAATCGCTCCCACCCGCATTTCTGTCGAAGAGGGGAATGCTACGACGGTCATTGGTGAGGCTTGTGCTGTGGACGGCTTCGTCGTTGTCGGCGGGGTGCCGGGAGCAACCGATCGCCGCGCCAGCGACGGTCGTACAGGCTGCAATCACTTCCGCTACCACGCTGGGCGATGTCCTTTGGATTCCGGCCGAGATAGAGGGTGGAGCGAGATCGTTGGTGATCGTCGATACGGGATCGCCATTTACGATTTTGTCTCCGCGCCTCTTGCGCGGTGTTCTGCCGCGCGGCGACGCTCGCGCTCGGAGCCTCTCGCTCGGGGGAGCTATTTTCGCGGACGCGCCGGTTGTTCCGTTCGATGGAAATCTACCATCGGCCCCCAATGGCGGCGTTACGGGCGGCATCGCGGGGTTCTCCTCGTGGGGGAGCTCGCTGCTTGCGCTCGACTATCGAGCACCGGCGGTTGGAATCGGAGCGGAGACAACGCCGGCGGACGCAGCTGAACCGGTTCGGATAGCCTTTGCTCTCGAGGGCGGGGGAAGGCACTCCTTCCCCCATCCCGTCGGCGATGTAGCGTTTCCCGCTACTCGAATCGTGATCAACGCCGAGGTGGAGGGGCGAAGCCTTCACCTATTGCTGGATACCGGCGCAAATTGGATTTGCCTGTGTCGGTCCGTTTTTCGGGCGCTGGCCAATGATGAAAGGAGCACCGTCGAGGCTTTCGTCTCTGGCGTCGACGCGCCTACGACCGGAACCATCTTTCGGCTGCGATCCGTCTCGCTAGGCGAGGGCACGGTGATCGCAGAACCGTTGGCCGCTTCGAGCGAGAGCATTGATGCGCATCTCGACGATCTGAGCACTGAGCTAAACCGCTCGGTGGATGGGCTCCTAGGCGCGTCGTTCTTGCGCAATTTCGACGTGGTCGTGGATTATGCTGGCCGCGAACTGCGTTTGCGCCGCTACCACGCGGCACGAAATGCAGATCGCTATCGACGCGTCGGAATCGAGCTCGGACGCGCGCTTGACCGAAAAGGTAACGTCAAGGTTCGTCGTGTTTTTCCCGGTAGCGACGCGGAACGACAACAGATCCGAGTAGGAGACGAGATTCTGGCGATTGATGGAACTCCGCTCGCCGATCGAGCAATTGATGCGAATGCGTTGCTCGAGGGAGACTCTGGAATCGCGCGAGTTCTCACGCTGGTTGGGAGGAGCGTAACTGCCCGCGTCGAAAATCTCCTGCCCCTGGAAACCCACCCATCGAATTAGAATTGAGAAAGCTGAAGAGGCGCACTCAAGATCGACTGCGTATCATCACCGTGATGACAAGCATTGCATCCACCCTTCAGGTCGCCGAGATACGAATCGGAGCCGACGGGTGGCGAAACGTTGCGCCAGACAATGCTCACGCCGTTCTCGCCCACGGGGGCAAGCTCGAACCATTCCCAGCCTACGGCGCCAGCAGAATTGTACGTGCCGGCGCGCTTGGCGCGGGCGACGATTTCGGTTTTTGCCGGGTCGTCCGTTTTGATTTCCTTGACCATGATCGTGAGGACTGGAAATGACGTGCTGCCATGGGGCGGTCGTTTGTTCAGATAAACCGTATGCCTCCCCGCGACGTGGGGGCTGCCGTCGATCGGATCCTCACCCGTCAGGAAAGACTCCCACTGTCTGTAGTTTTGAAAGTGGCTGGCAAATGCCAACACCTCTCCATCATCGCTGGGCGCAGACGTGCCGGCACCGCCACAACCCGAAGAGAGCACGGCGATCCCAAGAGCCCAAGTACGGATCATCTTTGCACCATCAACCTTAGTTGATCGTCCCGGGCGCCACTGACTGCTTGCTCAAACTACGGCTTCTGCCCTGACGTCTCGCCCTGGCGCGCCTTGAGGCTCCGGTCACCCGAGCTCGCGATGTACGCCAAGCTCACGCTCGTCAGAATGAACACCATCGCGCAGCCCCACGTCACCCGCGTCATGAAATTCCCCGCGCCGCGCCCGCCGAAGACCTGCTGACTGGCGCCGCCAAACGCGCTGCCGAGCCCGCCGCCTCGTCCTTGCTGCAGCAGGACGACGAGGATGAGAAACATGCAGACAAACACGTGGACAATGCTGAGCAGGGTGGCCATGGCGCGGTTCTAGGGGGCCATTCTTACCCTACTTTTGGACGGGGCGCCGCTCCCAGCCAGGGAAATTTCCGGCTAGGTTGCCGGGCGGAAGAAATCGACGTTACGGTGCTCGCCTGATGCTCATCCTCGCGCCTTTGGGGCCTCGGTGTGCAGGCCTGCGTGCGAGGGGCGCAATTTCGCGCACAACATCGGCGCAGGCGACGGCCCTAACCTTTTCTGCGAGTAGGAACGTGTGCTCCCCAGGATAAATCACATCGATTGATTCGAGATGCAGGTCGGCAAGAGCGATATGCATCGAACGAGTCATTGCCGGCGCGCTCGACCGCTTAAACTCGAAGCCGAGTCGTCTTTGCCCGTGGACCACGAGAAGGTCGAGCTCCGCTCCCTGGTGGGTGGCCCAGAAGTAGCACTCTTCCGGTTCTGCTCCGAGGGCGGCCACCGCTTGAGATAGGGCAAATCCTTCCCACGAGGCGCCTACTTTCGGATGGCGCTCGAGATTGGTCTGATCGGCAATGCCGAGCAGCGTGTGTAGGAGACCAGTGTCGGCGATGAACACCTTGGGTGAGCGGACCTGCCGCTTGCCGACGTTTTCTGACCAAGGGCGAAGTTGCCGGATGACGAACGTCGCGGTGAGGGTATCGAGGTACCCGCGGACGGTAGCGTCCGAGACACCGAACGCGCGCGCCAGCTCTGAGCCGTTCCACGTCTGGGCGTGATAGTGCGCGACCATCGCCCAAAAGCGCTCCAAAGTGGCGGGTGGGAGCCTCAGGCCGAAGCTGTGAATGTCTCGCTCGAGGAATGTGCGAACGAACGCCTTTCGCCAGGTGGCCGAGTCTTTCTCCGAGCGCGCGATGTAGGAGGCTGGAAATCCGCCGCGGCGCCAGAGACGTTCCGTGTTCTTCGCCCCCACCTCGAGCAACGAAAAAGGCGTGAGCTCATGGTACGCGATGCGCCCGGCCAGGGACTCGGCGCTTTGACGAAGGAGCTCCGGCGACGCGCTGCCCAGCACGAGAAAACGCGCCGGACGACGAGGCCTATCGGCGAGGACCCGAAGGGAGCCAAAAAGCTGCGGCACGTGATGAATCTCGTCGATCACGACGAGGCCACGCAACGCCCGAAGCGCAAGCATCGGATCGGCCAATCGAGCCCGATCGCCGAGATCCTCGAGATCGAAAAAGGTCGTCTCACCCTTCCACGCACTCGTGATCGTTCGGGCCAGCGTGGTCTTTCCAACCTGGCGAGGGCCGATCAGTCCGACGACGGGAAACTGTCGTAACAGCGAACGAAGCCGGTCAGTATGTTCCGGGCGAGCAATGGCCATCTCCATCAGTATCCATGAAAAATCGTAGCTTAGCTACGAAATTTCATGGATGGCGATCCGCCGCCGCCGCGCAAAATCCCCGCTACACGCTCACGCCTTCGCGGCAATCGCCTGCGCGGCCGCGGCAATCGCTGCGAAATCCGCGGCATCGAGCGATGCGCCGCCGACGAGCGCGCCATCGATGTCCGCGCAGCCGAAGAGCCCAGCGGCGTTCGACCCCTTCACGCTGCCGCCGTACAAAATCCGCGTCTTTTCGGCGAACTCTTTGCCGATCTTGGCGAGCTGGGCGCGGATGGCGGCGTGGACTTCTTGCGCCTGCTCCGGTCCCGCGACTTTGCCGGTGCCGATCGCCCACACGGGTTCGTAGGCGATGACGCCGACGCCCGTTTGGCCGGCCAGTATCTTCGCGAAGGCATTGATTTGCCGCGAGATGACGGCGAGGGTGCTCCCGGCTTCGCGCTCGGCGAGGGTCTCACCGACGCAGGCGATGGGCCGCAATCCTTTGGCGAGCGCGGTGGTGACCTTCTCGGCGACCGAGGCGTCGGTCTCGCCGCAGTACTGCCTTCGTTCGCTGTGGCCGATGATGACCCACTTGGCGCCTGATTCGAGGAGCATGGGGGCGCAGATTTCGCCGGTGAAGGCGCCGCTGTCCTTGGCGTGGAGATTTTGGGCGGCGACGGCGACGCGCGTTGATTCGAGCTCGTGCGCGCACGCGGCGAGGGCGGT
>Ga0193706_1000337_pt1 | contig 28864 bp, 22 predicted proteins | sample U3c1metaG_FD_160130 | JGI IMG/M metagenome (GOLD analysis project Ga0193706, IMG submission 160130) | Soil microbial communities from a riparian zone of the East river system, Colorado, United States - U3c1 | ecosystem: Environmental > Terrestrial > Soil > Riparian zone | place: USA: East River... | reverse complement strand
GCAACGTCCTTCTCGGCGTGCTGCGTGATTTCAAAGGGAGAAACGATCCAGGAGGTCACCCGGACTTCGAAGGACCGCTCTACGGCGGTGCCATCACGGCGAACCTCGTCGCGGCTCAGCTCGATCCCGCACAAAAGCCAGTCTACGCATCCATGTGCGAGGAAGGTCACCCGAGCCCTGCCCCCACCTGCCCCTTCAACGCAGAAACGACGACCAAGGCCAATTTCGACAAGTGGTACCGCTACGCGGCGGCCGAGAATCAACCTTATTTGCTGCAGATGTACTTCGCGCCGCAAAGCAATGGTCTCTTCACGTTCCAGAGTCTCTTCTTTTATCCGCTCGACAACGCCGGCTGGGGCAATTCTGGAACGGGCAAAGAGGGCAAGCCCCACAATTTCAGCTTCACCACAGAGCTGCACACTCGCTTCAAATACAATGGCGGCGAGACATTTCAGTTCGACGGCGATGACGATGTGTGGGTCTTCATCAATGGCCATCTAGCGGTCGACCTCGGGGGGCTGCATCCGAAGGCCTCTGGGTCCGTATCTCTCGACGCGTCCGCGCTAGCGCTCGGCATCACCCAGGGCCAGGTCTACGATCTCGCGCTCTTTCATGCCGAAAGGCACACGCCGGAATCGACCTTTCGCATCGACACGAATCTCTCGTTCGTGAATTGCGGCATCATCATTAAGTGATCGCGCGAGCGGCGCCGCCCCACTAAGCGAGGCGGCTCATGAACGATCTGGCACGACGGTCGAGGCTCGCCTTGGTGGCAGCGCTTGCGGCGTCGGCATGGGTCGCTTGTTCGGGGGACTCCGACTCCAAGCCGGGCGCCTCCGACGGCGCGGGCGGTTCTGCTGCCGGCGCGGGAGGCTCCCGGGGCGAAGATTCCAGCGCACCTGATTCTCCGGGACGAGGCGACGCAACGGGCGGGACAGCGGGCTCGGCCAGCCCCGACGCTCCGGGTGAAACCGGAGGAGCAGGCCCGCGCGACGCATCGCTCGACGTGGTCGATGCGGATCGCTCCGACGCGTCCGGGGGCGCACGCGATGCCGGCAACACCGACGCTTCCGCCGAGACGGACGGCAACGGCCCGACCGGAGCGGACGGCGCACCGAACAGCGACGTCGACGGGGCCACCGGTACGGACAGTCCTCCGAGCACGGACGGCTCCGGCGGCCCCACCGTGGGCGCCACGACGCCCTTCACGAGTTACGAAGCCGAGTCTGGCACATGGGGGGGCGGCGCCAGCGTCGTCACGGTGTCGCTCGCATCGCCGCCGACGACTCAATTTTCGAGCCCCGAGCTCGAAGCCTCCGGACATGCTTACGTGCGGCTCAGCGCCACGGGCCAGTATGTGCAATGGGTGAACACCACGGGCAAGAGCATCAGCGCCATCAATGTGCGTGCGTCGATACCGGACGCGGCAATGGGCGGCGGAACGACCGCCACCATCGATCTTCTCGTCAACGGCGTCGTGCGTCAGGCGCTCACGCTGAGCTCACAGCAAAGTTGGGGATACGAAGGAAACAACCACTACAACAGCGAGAGCCAGAACCCGGCCGACGGCAATCCGCGCACCTTCTTCGACGACGTCCATACTTTCTTGGCGGGTGCAGCCGTCGGTCCAGGCGACACGATCACGCTCCAGAAGAACGGCGGAAATGCGGCTGCGTTCTATGACATCGACGTCATCGATCTGGAAACGCCACCCCCGCCCCTAGCCCGACCGCCGAATTCGCTCTCCATCAGCGCAGATTGCGGAGCCATCCCCAACGATCGGAATATCGACAACGGGGCCGCCATCCAGACGTGCATCGACAACGCTCAATCGCAGAAAAAGAGCGTTTTCATACCCGAAGGCACGTTCTACGTGAAACTGACCGGCGGCCTCCATGCAACCGGCGTCACCATCGAAGGCGCGGGCATGTGGTACAGCGCGATCTACCGCAACATGGCGCTGCCGAACGTGAATGGCTCGGGCCAGGCCCAACCTCTCGGCGCTATCTTCAATCTCACTTCCTGCACGGTGCGCAACTTCGCCCTCGACTCGAATGCCACCAGCAGAGCGCAGATCGATGGCTGCGGGGGCGCGATGGATACGACCGGCACCAACTGGGTCGCCGACAGCATTTGGACCCAGCACACGATGTCCGGCTTTTGGGCATCGGGCACCGGCGGAATCGTGAAAAACTGCCGATTGACCAGCATCTGGGCCGATGGATGCAATGTCAACAACGTGAGCAACGGCGGCACGGTGGGAAACAATCTCACCGTTCAGAACAATTTCGTAAGGGGGACGGGCGACGACGCCATCGCCATCAACTCCGTCGATTACAACGGAGATCCGCCCGATCGGCAGACGTACACACCGATGGCCAACGTCAAAGTGCTGAACAACACGTCGATCGCCATGTGGGGCGGCAAAGGCGTGGCTATCTACGGCGGCAGCGGTCATGTCGTCGAGAACAACTACATGAGCGATACGGCCAGGTACATCGGGCTCGGCATCGGCAAGTTCGGCGTGAACGGCTCGAATCTCATTTCGGCCACCGTGACGGGAAACTTGGTCGTGCGCTGCGGCGGCAATGCCTATGTCCAGCAGCAGCCCGCCCTGCACATCGGCAACGGCGGCGACGGTCACGAATCGGGAACGGTCGGCGGTGCCGCCGTTTCGAACAACACGATCGTCGACGCTCTCTACAACGGGGTCGGCTTTTCGGCGAGCAACGACATCGTCTATCAAAACAACACCGTGAACCATCCGGGGCTCGACGGGATCGTCATCTCGCCGCCGTTTTATCCAGCTCCCACGGGCTCGGCCACGATCCGCGACAATCGCGTCGTCAACCTGAATTCCGGAAGAACCGCCTTCAAAAATCTATCGAGCGGGTACACCACCACGCTCAGCGGAAACAACTGGTGACGTCGCTCACGAGGGAGAAAGCTTGAAACGCCGGATTGCGCTTTTGGTGTTGTGCGTTTTCGCCGCGGCGGGATGCGGTGCAGACGATCCGGACAGCCCTGGCGGGCCATCCGACGCATCGGGCGGCGCGGGCGGCCAAGCTCCGCACGACGGCAGCAGGGACGACCGCACCACGACCGACGCATCGGGCACCGGCGGCAAGGCGGGCAGCGGAGGCGCGTCGGGCAACGACGGATCGGCGGGCTCGGATGGTTCGACGTTGGACGGCGCGACAACGCGTGATGGATCCGCCGGCACAGACGCTTCCGGCGCCGATGCCGTGCGCCCCGATGCCTCGCCGAGCGATTCGCCCCGCATCGATGCGCCGCGCGACGACGCGCCGAACGTCGATTCGTCCGCCCCCGAGACGAGCAACCCACCTACCGGACCCGATGGGCCAACGGCGCATGCGTTCAATACTGCGACCGGCATGTTGAACGTCGACTACGCTGGATACCTCCCGAAGCACGACATCACTTACAACACACCCAATACCAATCCACTTTACGGATTGACCGTCGGCAACGGGCACATGGGCGCCATGGTTTGGAGCGCCAATGGGCTCACCATGCAAGTCGGCGCCGTCGATGCGTCCGAGCAAGCGGCGTTTTCGGCGGGGCTCGTCAACTTGTCCACCACGCCGGGCATGGACACGGGCACGACACGCTTTCAGCAGGTCCTCTCGCTCTACGACGGTATCCTCACGACGACCTACGACTCCGATCGGACCGTCACCATCTTCGGGTCGGCCAATTCGGAAGTGATGGGCGTCCACGTCGAGGATGCGCGCGCCGGTGTGACGAGCGTCGCCTTCGATATCAGCCTGTGGGACGTGAGCGCGCTCGGTAACAGCGGTGACGTGCCGAACCTCGATACGTGGAAGGCCGTTTCCACCTATGCCGACGCGAGCGGCGCAGGTCTCAGCCGAGGACAGGCAGACCCCAACAATTTCGGGTACACGCTCGCTGCCACGGTGGAGGGAACGCCCTTCACGAGCCAGGCGATGGGCTCGAACCGGGTACGTCTCACCATCACGCCGGCCGCGAGCTATACGATCTGGTTCACGGCCGCGACGAGGCTCAATGCTCCCGCGCACGATTCGGTCGCGCAGGCCAAAAGCCTTTTGAACGGCGTGAAGAGCGCCGGCTACACGGCGACGCTGGCGGCCTACAAGGCGTGGTGGCACGCGTTCTGGAACAAGTCCTTCGTGCAGTACGGCTCCACGTCCAACACCGACGCCGACTACCTCGAGAATTTCTACTATCTCAGCACGTATGTCATCGCCGCCGGCGGATTCGGCAATTATCCATTTCATTTCATCAACGGCGTGTTTCGCGCGACCGAAGACAATACCAAGTGGAGCAACGGCTATTGGTATTGGAATCAGAGGGACGTGTATAACTCATTTTTGGCGTCGAACCACGCCGACGTTTTCAAAGTCTTCAACGACATGTACAGCCGCAATTCCAACGCGCTAAAAGCGTACACGATGACGCGCTACAGCCTCGCCGGCATGTGGGTGCCGGAGACGATGGGATGGGATGGCAACGCTCGCGGCACGGTCGGCAGCGACTTCGTCAACGACATCTATTCGACCGGCGTCGAGGCCGCCGCCAACATGTACCTGCAGTATGCCTACACGGGCGACGCGGCGTATTTGAGCGATACCGTCTATCCGTTCATGCGCGAGGTGGTGACCTTCTACGTCGGCAAGCTTTCGTTCAATTCCGGAACGGGTGTGTATTCGATGGCCACCTCGAATGCCCACGAAACGTATTGGGACGTCCCCAATGCCATCACCGATCTGGCCGCGGTGCGAAGCCTCTTCCCCATCGCCATCCAGGTCAGCCAGGCTCTCGGGCTCGACGCCACCCTCCGCGCCAAATGGCAAGACATCGTCGGCCATCTGGCGCCCTATCCGACGGACGCGACCGACTACTTGCCGCACGACCCGCCCATCGCGCAGACGCGCAACAACGAGAACGTCGCCTGCGAATTGATCTGGCCCTACGGAGTGACGGGGATCGGGGCTGCAGACTACCAGCGCGCGGTGAGCACCTGGAACCACCGGCCTTTCGCTTATGGGAACGTGTGGGCGAACGACGCGATCCACGCCGCGCGCCTCGGCTTGGGCGATGCCGCGTACCAGGGGATGAAGACGATGCTCGGCAAATACCAAAGTTACCCCAACGGCTTCACCAACAACACCAACGGCGTCTTCGAATATTTCGGGGTTCACCTCTCGGCCACCAACGAGTCCTTGTTCCAAAGTTACAACGACAAGCTGCGCGTCTTCCCCGCCCTGCCCAACGACGCCGGCTTCGTCGGCCGGTTCACGCTCGCTGCCAAAGGCGGCTTTCTGGCGAGCTCCGAGAGGGAAGCGAGCGAGATCAAATATATCGGCATCAAGAGCCTGAACGGCAACGCCGCGACTGTCGTCAACCCATGGGGCACGCAGGAGATCCAGGTGCGAGCCGAGCCGGGCGGCGCCATCGTGCTCACGTCGTCCGCGGCCGAATTCAGCTTTCCCACGGTCGTCAACGGCGTGTACGTCGTAGAGAGGACGGCCAAGCCGCTTTCTCGTTACACCTACGCGCACATCACCGGGACGGCCAACCGAAGTCCCAAAAAATTGGCGAATCCCGCTTGTACGTTAGGCATGTAGCCGGCGACGGCGCTCCTCAATAGCCGAGCAGCTGAAGGTCGGCGACTTGAAGCGCAGTGGCGCCGGCGTTCGCCGTCACGTTCAAGCGATAGTGCCCATACGCCATGGGGCTCGCGGGGGAGTAGGTTTTGGTCTGAAAGCGCGTGGCGAACGACTCGCCCGTCCGGGCGTCGACGGAGGTCCAGCTCTGGCCGTCGCTCGAGCCTTCCAGTTGCCAAGTGGCCGGGTCCCTGAGGGGCATGTCGTTGGCTGACGTAATCGCATAAGACGTCACGGTGCGCGTAACGCCGGGTGCAAACTGATAGGCAATCCATCCTTTGCTCACGTTGTCGCCCGCGTACCACTTGGTCGAGCTGTTTTCGTCGAAGGCCTTGGTCATGTCTTCGGGCGGGGTTCCGGGACTGCTCGCGGTCACGGTGCCGCCTTTTGCCACGCTGGTGGGCGACCCGCAGACGTTGGGCTGTCCGGCACCGCCGCACGTCAAGGGCGATGAGCACACACCGCAGTTGATGCTGACCGCCGCTCCGCAGCTGTTCAGTCCATTGACGATGCCGCAGTTTTTGCCGACGCGCAGGCAAAAGGTGGCATCGCTTTCCGAATCGCAGGCGTCCACGGTATCGGCAACATCGAACGTGCCGTCCTTCCCCGCGTCGGTCGAATCGGCGTCGCCAGCCGAGGACTCGCCATCCGCGTCGCGCGGCGATCGAGCGTCGGTGGAATCTGCGGGTCCCCCTCCGTCCGCATCTTCTGACGAAGTGCGGTCGCTTGCGTCCGACGCGCCTGCCTCGTCGCCCTGACCGCCCGTTCCGCTGGATCCTCCGCCGCCATCTTGGCCCGCGCTGCCGCCGCTCGTGCCGGCACCGCCGGCGACGCCATTGCCACCCTGCCCACTCGAACCTGCCACACCGCCCTGCGCACTCGAGCCTGCCACGCCGCCCGCGCCCCCCGCCCCCCCTTCACCGGTGGTAGACCCTGCTTCGTCGCCGCCGGTGAGATCGCTTCGCGCCGAGGGCATTTCGTAGACAGAGCACCCCCACGCGAGGGTCGCCCCGAGCACGTAGGCGATCGACCGGATCGACGTTACGTCGGACGGACGTAAGCAGATTTCGCGGGAGGCGATTTCCCTCCCGCTCCGCTTCGCGCCGTTGTCGATGGCGTGCGTCATGCGTTCTCGTCTTTATATACCGACCATCGTGACGAGGTCGATATCACCGGGGTGCGCTGCACCGCGTTCGCCAACTTCGCGAATTTCGGCGACGAGGCTTGGGCGAGATGACCGCGCGCTACGGCGGCGCGCCCCAGGCGACGTTTCCATTTTGCAGCAAGACGACGTTCGGCCAGAGCGAAGGCGTCGTTTTGCTGCTGTCGAAGGAGTAGTCGTTGGTCTGGGTGTAGACGTCGGTGGCGGGGTTCGGCCCCTGCATTTGGAATGCGAAATCGGCGGACTCACCCGGCCCGAGCGAAGCATGCGGGCTCGTGAGACCGAACTCGATGTACGTATCGGCGCGGGTCGCGGGCGGAACGTTGGACGCCACGACGGAGGTCACCATCATGCTGTTGCCGCAATTTCCGGGAATGCAGAGGTACGACCAGTTCAGCATGATCTGCGGCGTCTTTTTGACTTCGTCGGTAAAGTAATAGCGGAGCTTGAGCTCTGCCACTTGGGCCGCCGACGTTCCCGTGTTCTTGACGTGGAGCTCGCATTGCACATAAGGGCTGGTCGGTTGAGGCTTGAGAACGACGTATGACACCGAGAGCCCGGTCGGCCCCGCGTCCGGCGTAGCCCCGGCCGCACCGCCCGCGCCCGACGCTCCCCCGCTCCCGCTCGTTCCCCCCGTTCCACCTTGGCCTGCGCCGTCATTGCCAGCGTCGACCGGCGTGCTTCCTCCGGCGCCCGTCGTGCCGCCCCCGCCGCTGCCCGTCGTGCCGCCTGCGCCGCCACTTCCCGTGGTCGAGGTTCCGCCACTGCCGCCCGTGCCGCCGCCGCTGCCCGTCGTAGGGCTTCCGCCGCTCCCCGTCGTGCCGCCTCCTCCGCTGCCCCCATCGCCCCCCGACGTGCCCGAAGTACCTCCCGAAGACGGATCCGCACCGCCGGTTCCGCCCGGCGACGCATCGCCGGTCGTCGTCGTTTTCTTGCCGCCCGTCTTCGACGTGTCGACGTCCTCGGCCGTCGCGCAGGCGACGCCTACGAGAAAGCCGAACCCGAGTAGGCGGTGCAGCATCACTTTCCTCCGCTCTGCGAAGCTCGGATGAGCTGCATGAAGTGGTGCGGCGCGAGCCATTGCCCGTCCGCGAAGTAGTCGTAGTTGCGATGAATGCCCGTCCCTTCGCCGAGATCGTTCCAAGTAGCGAGGACGAGGAGCTCGGCGTCGAGCGACTCTTTCAAGACCCGTTGCAAGAGCTGCCCACCCTTGACGCAGCGGTCGTGCTCGTTGGCGGTCTGACCCGGTCGATCGCGGTTGACGGCGTCCCACTTGACCATGGCGTGGTCGATGACATGTCCGTTCATCGTCGAGCGATGGCGGCGCTGGGGAATGTCGAAAGTCATCCACTTGAACTTGGCGTCGGCGGCTTGCACCATCGCGGGATCGTCGAAGTAGGCGATGTCGACGTCGACGAAGGGCTCCTCACCGAAATCGGCTTTGAAGAGCGATTTCAGTTTCACGATCAGCCCCGCGGCCTTGCTGCGCGGCTCGAGTGTGCCGGAGTTGTAGAAATAGACGAAGGGGCGCCCGGCAAACCGATACCAATGGCTCTTGTCGATCTGCGAAAAGAACGGCTTCCATTTGGCGTCGTAGATGGCCTTGGCGGCGGCATCGACATCCGTCAGATCGGGCTTCTTCTTCCAGAATTCCCCGAAGTAGGGTTGCCCCCAACTCCAGGTGTCATCGAAGAGGGCGATCTTGATCGGCGACTCGATGCTTTTCAGCGCTTCGCCGAGCGGCGCAAGCTTGCCGTCGGCGATGTCGGGACCGTAGGTGTTGAGCAAGAGAAATTGTAGGCCGGCGTATTGCGCGTCGAGCAGCTCGCGCCGCCAGAAGCCCGCTCGCGAGGGATGGTAGGGAGCATTTTCGCCGGCCCTCATGCCGAAGAGAGCGACGGGCCCGTCCATCCCGGGAGCGTGCGTATTGGCCCAATCCATCCCGCAGTTGTTGCCGCCTGGGCAATCGAAAAAGAACATGAACACCGCGCCGACGTCGCGCTTGGTGCGCCGCTCGGGGGCCCCTTTCAGCTCGACTTGGCTGACCCAAGGATCGGAGTACGCGAGCTTGCACTCGCGTTGGTGCTCGGCGCAGAGCGAACGAACGACGTCGATGCGGCGCACGTAGTACGCCTCGCGCATTCGCTTGACCCATTCATCGACGACACGCGGTGCGGGCGGCTGGCCGGTGATCTGACAATGGGCGGAACGCACGAACGACTCGGGCGTGTGGCCCAGATTGACGTCGACGATCTCCGTGCGCGCGCAAGTGCCGGCGAAATCCGGCTTCAATTGAAAAGGATGGTACGACGGACCGCCCTCTTTGGCAGCGCCGGTCGAGGGTCGATCGATGGTGGGCATTCGGATGCAACCGGCCATGCCCGCCAGCAATGAAAAGCCGAGGGCGGCTCGTTTGGTCTTGGTTCGACGTTCCCGGCGCACGTTTTTGTCTCGTGACGAAGTGGGCACGCATCCATTGATGACTTCTCGGATGTCTTGAATACTTCGTCGCGTGTTCATGATCGCCTTTCATCACGACATTAGTCAAAGCGAATCTTGGTCAAAGGTGAAAACTTACCGGTTTCGTCGAGCGCGGCCGGTAAACTTCGATTCTTGACTACGGTTTCGCTTGCCGTTGCTCGCTCGTGATGGGATGTGTCGAGAAGGTTTGCGCATGCGTTCCACGACGACGATTTCTCGAGCGTGTGTGACGCTGGCCGCGATCCTGCCCGCGTGTTTGATGCCGCCGGCCTCGATGGTGCAGCGCAGCCAAGCCGCAAGCGTCGCCGCCATGCCGCCGTCGAAGAACATCGGTGACGTCCCCGCGCCATCCAAGCCGACCGGCGCCCTCATTTCGGACGGCAGCGGGCCCATCGTCATGAACGTGCACCCCGGCGGAGGCTGGTTCGTCTTCAATGATCACACGGCGGGCGGTGTGATGAGTCCCGCCAACAACGGCGATTTCGCGGCGGCGCTCCAGAACGGCGCCATTCGCACGACCGGCAAGGGATTCAGCGAATGGGGCGGTGGCATTGGCTTCAACTTTCAAGGCGCCGAAGCGCTCACCCCCATCGACGCCTCCGACTTCACCGGGATCTCTTTCAAGGTTTGGGGCAGTAGCCCAATGCACATCGGGCTCGCGACGACGGCCACCATGCCCGAATTCAATCAATGCAAAAAGTGCTACGACCATTTCGCCACCGACGTCGTCGATCTGACCGACAAGCCCAAGGTGTACACATTGACATGGGCGCAATTGAAACCCGCCGGTTGGGGCGCGCCCAAACCCGTCTTCGATCCGAAAGCCATCGTGGGGCTGAACTTCACGTCCAAAGGTGCAATTCCATGGGACTTCGCGATCGACGATTTGAAGTTCACCCCATAGAGGTGCTCCGTCGACGCGCGCGCGGTTCGTTTGTCCTGGCGTGCTTCGCCGCCGCGTGCGGACCGCTCGGCACGGCCCCCGCGGGGGGGATGGATGGGGGGACGGCGGGGGGCGCCGACGGACCGGCGTCGATTGTCGACAGCGGTGGCCACGACGCGGCCGTCGTCACGACCGTGTCCACGCCACGTCCCGAGTTCGCCGGTCCTTGTGCGCGTGCAGCCGCTGCCATCGACGTCAATGTGGGCAACGCGCCGGAGGCATTCGTGCGCGCCGCCTATTGTCAGGTGACCGGGAACGAGCCGCCCCCCGGTGTGGTGGAGACTTGGTCGGCCTCGCTTCGCGCCGTGCCCTACGTGCGGCGAATCGATGTCGTACGCACCTTTTGCCAGGAAGCGGGACGAAGCTGCGCGCTCGCGTACTCCGACCCATGGGCCACCGACGTCGCCACCGACGCGCGCTGCCAGCGCAAGACGACCCGCGATCTCGGCGCCGTGTTCATGTTTTTCAGCGACTGTCCCGGCCGCGTCAATTGCGCCATGGATTGGGCCAACACGCACGCGCTCGGCATGGCTTCGCCCCACACTCGATTTGCGTTCGGCGCCACCAACGCCGACTACTACAATCCGAAGAACGCCGGATTCTGGTACCGCGAGCTTCTCGATGCGCGATGGGCCGGTCTGCAGTTCTTGCTTCTCAATGTCTACGGGCCGGATCTCGCCAAGACGCCCGATCCGCTCGCCTTGTTGAGCTCGGCGCTGGGGTCGGCGGGAACCGACGTCAAGATCGCGCTATTCGATGACCCGTGGGCGTGGGGCAAGCCGTCGAGCCCCGCTCCTTGGCAGACTGCGCCGAACCTGACCGACACCGAGGGGGCCGCGCAAACGCTCTACCAAGCCAAATGGAAGCCGTTTTACGCGCGCGTGGCGCGCGATGCTTGGTACATGGTCGAAAATCGCCCCTTCATTTACTTTTACAACGCCGGAACGCTGGCGCCGCTCAACGTATCGGCCGCCGTGGTCGGTCGCATGAAGGAGCTCTTTCAACAGGACTTCGGCGTCGTGCCTTTCGTCGCTGCCGACGGCGCGTACTTTCAAGACGCGGCCATGAACGACGCGGCTGACGCCCGCTTCACCTGGGACACGCTGCGCGCCGGCCGCAAGAGCCGAACCGCGATGAAGGGCATCACGCTCGATCACTTCATGGTGAAGTGGGACGCGCTCGGTCGCGATTCACCTGGCGCGATCGCGACTAGCAGCGATCGCATCTTGAAAGGGACGGCGCTGCTCGACCAAATGCTGGCGTCGTCGAACGACGCCCAAATCGCCGTCGTGGCGACGTGGAACGATCTCGGTGAAGGGACGGGGATTGCGCGTAACTACGATTACTACGCCGACGGCGCGTGGCTGCCCTCCACCGCCTTCATGGGCCGGACCCGGGCTGCGCAGTGTGCGGACGATCCGCCGCCGCGCGAGTGAGTCGCTCAGCGGTCGGCTCGGGCGCCGGCCGGACCCGTGGGCGGCGTCCCCTTGTAGAATTGAATCTCGTCGAGTGAGAAGTCCCAGTCTGCATCGGGGCTCAGCCAACCGAGCTCCTGGATGACGTTCTTCACTTTGGCGCTGCCGCCCGCGGCTTCGGCGAAGGTGACCCAGTATTGTTTCCAATCGGCCGAATCGAGCGTCACCGTCTTGTACGGGTGGTTGTAGCAACTCGCCGTGCAATCGCCGCCGCCGATGGTGGGGTCGGTGGACTTGGCGTTGGTGCTCGGCAGCACGAAGTTGACGTTGACCTTGCTCCCGACCGCGCCCGGCTTGGCCCAGAACGTCACCCCGTCGAAGGCGGTGATGTCGACGCAATAGGTGGCGGCGGTCACGTCGATGGCGTTGTTGTAAATGAGGCCCACGCCGAATCCCCCCTTGGCGGCAGTCTTCGCGCCCATGCCTGCGTAGTGGCCGGAGTTGGCCGTGCCCACCGCGCCCCCCGCCATTTGCATGATCTTGAAAGCGTTCGGCGTCGGCATCACGTCGTTGAACGATGACCACCCGGGCGACACGGCGGCGCCTTCGAAATTGTCGACCTTGGAATCACCGAGCGCGAGCGGGCGCGTGCCCTTGCCATCGCAAACGCTGGGAGGCTCGGCCCCGCCGTCCGAGCCCGCGGAGCCGCCGGCCCCCGAGGCGCCGCCGCTCCCGCCCGTCGTTCCCCCCGAGCCGCCACCTGCACCGCCAGTGCCGCCGCTGCCCGTCGTGCCCGCGCCGCCGCTACCCGTGGTGCCGTCCGTGCCTCCAGTGCCGCCCGAGCCACCGCTGCTCGTCGTGCCGCCCGTGCCTCCACTTCCCGTGGTGCCGCCCGTGCCGCCCGCCGATGTGGCCGGGGAATCGGTGCCCGAGGAGCACCCCGAAAGCGCGGCGACGCCCAATGCCAACAGCGAGATCAGGAATCCGTTCTGCAAGCTCGAATATCGCATGGTAGCTCCGTCCACTTGGCGCAAGGAAAGGGCTATGTGGATTGATTTTTGAAACTATGGGACGCGCGCTCAGCTCAAGTCAAAGCAAATCGTGGTCAATAATCAGTGTTTACTGCGAAAGCCAATGCTCGTGCTCGTGACGGACGCTCACCACCACATGCTTGCCGATATGGACAGAACGTCTTCATCGGGGTGAAGCGTTCGATCGACGGCGGCGGGGTACCCATTGCGCACCACGACACCCGAGCCGTTGAACCAGTGCGCGTATTGCAAGACGACTTGGTCGTGCGCTTGCCACTTACTGCGGAAGATGATGCGTGGCGAGACGATGGCGAACGATTGCTTGCCGTCATCATCGTCGGGCAGCACGCCGTCGAGCCGCAACGACGCAGCCAACCACGGTAAAATACTGTAGGCGCCCTCGGCGCCGACTTTGCGCTTGGTGACACCGTCGTAGGCGGCGTCGCGACTGGTGACGTGCGTCTGCATGCCGAAAACGCTGAGCACGACGTCGGGGCTGTCGCCCGCGAACACCTCGGGATAGCGAAGAACGCTCATCACGCTCAAGTCGTACTGCGCGGCCAACGTGAGGAGCGTCCCGGTTCCTCCACTGCTCGGGCCGAGATAATTGGCGATCAAGCCGTTGCCACTCCCGGTATTCAGAACCTCGGCAATGCGCCCCACCGAGCGCACGTAGTCCGCTTTGGTGTGGGACGCGACAAGGTAGAGGTGCCCGAGATTGCCCGTCGTGAGGCGCACGTCCGCGGCGAGAATGCGGAGCTTGCCGTCGGGCTGGATCGACTGCGAGGCGCGATCGTCCTGCGTCCACGCGGACATGTAATGAAGGCCGAGCGCGGCGGTGCTCAGGTAGCCGACACCGGCGTGCAGATGGTGGACGAAGCCCGTGCCGGCGTTGGGGTCGGCAAAGCCGTTCCAGCCGGCAGGCAACACGTCGCTGGGCATTTTATCGAGCTGTCCCTGGATGCCTTGTTCGAGCTGGACGACGGTATTGCCAAAGCCGAACTTGGCAATGATATTTTCTCCGAGACCATTCGTGCGGGCGATGACGGGCGTGCCATATTTGCCTTCGTCGTACTCGCCCATGATGCCGTAGCGGTTGGTAAACGCGCCGACGTGCACCTCGAAATGCGTATTTTTGGCGAGGCCCGGCAGCCGGAAGTTGAGAAAAGCGTCGCTGATCCCGGATTGTTCGGGAGGGTTATAGAAACTTGCCGCGGTGGTGGCGGTGCGCGACAGGATGTTGACATTGCCTGTCACTACGGAATTGCCATAAGAAAAATTGAGCTGCACATAAGGCTGCGGCACGACCGTGGTGTACGTAAACGAATCGCGATAGTCCGGCACCACCGGCGGCGCATGCAGGACGCCCGTGTGCTGCTCGGTCGTGGCCGCTCCGGCCCGCGTGTTGAAGCCGGCGCGGAGCGGCATCGTGAAAAAACCGTGGAAGTCGAAACGCCATTCCTTCTCGTCGGCGGCGGGCTGCCCGTAGGCAGGGGTGAGCCCGCCAGGCAGCGCCCCCACTTGCGGCGTGCCGGGATCGAGTCCGAGCGAGATTCCCTGGCGGGAGTCTTGCGCGGCGGGGGGATTGCTGTCCTGCGCCAGCACGGGCGCCGCGCACAGGAGGCCCAGTGCGAACCCGGAGCATGAAAGGCCGCCTCTCATTCGGAACCTGCTTTCTCGACGCGCTGCGATCTCGTTCACGATCGATTTTCGAGGGCGGGGGCACATGGCGGCTACCACCACATGCCGAAGGTCAATGCGTACATCTCGTTGTCGAGCTGTCCGCGGGTGAAGTTGTTGGGAAACTCCGCGTGCGTGTGCGCCCCGTAAAACCAGCGCGTATAGGCGAGCGTCACCTGCTCGTGGCTCAGCCAGTCGCTCTTGAAGATGATTTTCGGACTGACGACGTCGAACGTCTCGTCCGCATCTTTCGAATTGGGAGCCACGTGATCGATGCGGCCCGAGAGCGCAAACCAGGAAAAGAAACGGTAGGTGATCTCCGTTCCGAACTTGAACATCTTGCGACCGTCGAAGTCCGGATCCTTGCTGTCGACGGCCGCATATTGAGCGAAAACGCTGGTAACGAGCTCGGGGCCGTCACCGCCGAATTCGGCGGGGTGTCGCAGCAGCTTGGCCCAGGCCAAGTTGTATTCGATGCCCGTCACCAGCATCTTGGCCGTGCCAGCCGCGCGCGGACCGAAAAAGCGCTTCGTCATTTGCTCGCCGTTGTACGAGCCGAAAAAGTTGAGGCCGGTCAGCAGGGTGGCGTAATGGGCATCGGCATAGGACGCGGCGACCGCGAAGTTGCCCAGGTAATTGTCGATCATTCGAAAATCGGCGCCGTACACGTCCATGCGCGCGTCGGGCCGATGCGATTCATCGAGAAACGGCGTGCGCGGATCGTCCGCTTGGTCGCGCTCGTCCTGTGCCCAATTGCTGAGGTAATGAAGGCCGAGGACGAGCGGCACGGTGGCCTGCCGCGCGACGCCCGCGTGCGCGTGGTGAACCCAGCTGGAAGGGATCGAGGAGTTGAAGGCGCCGTCGACGCTGACGATGGCCGGCGCGCCGGGCGGCGTCTTGCCGAGACGCCCCATGACGCCGTCTTCCAAGAAGACGGTGTACGTGCCGTCGATGTCGTATTGCGCGGTCAGCGTTTCACCGAGGCCGAAGGGGCCGCCGATGATCGCCGCGTTGTAACGACCGACGTCGTATTGGCCGAGACCGCCGTACGTGTTTCGGAACGCGCCCACCGTCCCCTTGAGATTGAGCTTGCCGGCGGGGACCTTGAAGGACAGGTACGCTTCCTGGAACAAGTTTTGACTGCCGAGGGGCGTCCAATCGGCGCCCACCGTCGGTCGCCAAGTCGAAATCTTCACGTGCGAGGTGACGACGCGATTGCCGTACTCGAACGTCAAGTCGACCCAGCTGCCCTGCGGCGCGTTGGTGCCGCTGAACATCCCATACGCGTCGACGATCTTCGGATAGCTGTGCAGGGTGGTCGCGTACTGGTCGCCGGTGGGATTATCGCGTGACCCGCGGCTCACGCGAAGCGCCGCGCTCATGTACCCCCAAAAATTGAATGTCCATTCGTCGCCCGGCGCGGGCGCGCTGAAGGGCACCGTCAGACCCCCGGGCAGGCTCGGAGTTTGCGGCGCATAAGGAGAGAGACCGAGGCCCATGGCGCGGCGATATCCGGGCAAATAACCGGGAGCCGGGTGCTCCGGCTCCTTGGGCTCGCTGGTTTGGGCAAGCGACGTCCATGCGAGGAGCGCGATCGCTCCCGCGATAGAGGACGCCGCGAGCCGGCGGCGCGTTCTATTTCTTGTGGCGATAGAACGTGACATTGTCGATATAGACGTCGGCGAAGCCCATCGTCGAACCGAACGCGATGGTGTCGATGGACCGAAGATCGAGGTAGGGCGCGCGTTTGCCAAACCCCACTTGCCCGAGCTCGGAGAAAGGGATCGCGTGAAACTTCCAATCCATGGTCAGGGGGACGGAGGTCTGCCAGCCGTCTTGGCAGCTCTCGTCGCGGCTCGGAGGCGGCGGCGCGCCCTCGTTCCAACAATATTCGCCGCTCACGTCCGCGCCGGGAAATGAGTACGGCCGGCATGTTTTGTCGTCGAAGTCGGGATCGAGGTACGTCGCAGGGCTGGTGCACGCGCTGGGACCGCAGCGCGGGTAAACGAGGTCGAGCAGCGAATCGACGGCGATCGTCGGCAATGCGCCCGCGCGCGGATCGAAGCAGCGGAAAACCGGGGCCGCCGCGGTGGGATTGTCCGGTGAGCAGGGGGCCTCGTTGAGACAGCGCGTGTGGCACTCGCGCAGACGGCGGCAGAACGTTTGATTCTCGCGCGCCAAGCGACTGCTCGTGAACTTGTCGGTAAGAATCAAAAGGGCGTGATCTTGCCCCTCGGGACCGCGACGGGCCCAGAATGCGACCCCCTCGTAAGCAGATACGTCGACGAAATCGTGCGACTGCTTGTAATCGTCACCCGACGCCGATTTGCGCGGCAGGCCGGCGCTGTCGGTAAGCGCACCGGGCGGCACGGCGGGCGGGCAAAAATCGGCACCCGGCGTACAGCCTGCGGGATCGGTGAGCGCATGGCTGACGCCGCCGCCCCAATTGCGAAAGAGTCCGCCGCGAAAATGAAGCGCCCAGTGATTGGGTTTACCGTCGCAGGAAGGGCCCTCGATCTTGTCGGAAGGCATGCCCCAAGCCGCATTGAAGATTCCCTTGAGCCCCGAATACCACGTGGCGTCGCCGGGAACGTGGAAGGCATATTGGGTGAGGTCGTCGTAGGACGACCATCCCGGGGATACCCCCACCTGGGCGGGATCGTCGGGCATGTCGGGCTCGAAGGTATCGAGCCATCCGGGCGAGAAGTCGATTCCCTCTAGGGCACTGCATTCGAAGCGCTGCGACCCCGGATCGGCAACGCCGGATGCGATGGGCGGATAGACGGGAAGGGCCGGAATGACCAGCTCGTTGCCGACTTCGACGATCGGGAGCACGCCGTTGGTCCAAGGCACGGCTCGAACGAGCATGGGATCGGGCGCGCTGCGGCCGGTGTTTCCCGGTCCCGCGCAAGACCAAGCGGCGAGCGACAGTGCGCAGCCGAGCGCCGCCGAATTCAATGTGGCAAGCGAATACGGACGAGCGGCCGCGCCAGGCGCCTCGGATTGGCTTTTGCCATTTCGCATACCCATTGCAATGACGATAGTGTCGATGGGAGCAAGGTCGCTCGATGCTTTCGCATGATTGCCGCATTGCTCACGACCAAGTCAACGCAAATCGTGGTCAATCGCGGCCTTTTACCGAATGTCGCGCCTTGGTAAACATTGATGTTTGACCTCGTGTCGATGGCGCGCTCTCCGCACGGTATCGCCGCATGTCACCTCGGTCGGCGGCGCGCGCTCCACGCCATTGCACTGTTGCGACGCCAGCCGTCGTTCGCGTCGTTTGCGTTGACGAGCGACGAGGCGCGCTCTCCGCCGCCCAGCCGGCGACCAAGGACGACCGTCCCCCAACCACGCACCCTTTCCGCTTCCGTTCAGCGGCTCCGCCGGAAGGCGAAGCACTTCGTTCGGCGGCGGCGAAGGGCTGGCAAAGCGGGGGGTTGAATGTTAGGAAGCCCTATGAAGTTTTTCATCGATTCCGGCGACATCAACGAAATCAAAAAAGCGACGTCGATGGGCCTCGTCGACGGCGTGACGACCAACCCCTCGCTCCTCGCCAAGGGCGGCAAGACCCTGAAAAAGGCCTTGGCCGAGATCTGCGAGATCGTGGACGGGCCCATCTCCGGCGAGGTGCTCGCCGTCGATTACGAGAGCATCCTCCGCGAAGGCAGCGAGATCGCCAAGATCCACAAGAACATGGTGGTCAAGGTGCCGCTCATCCCGGAGGGATTGCGCGCCGTCAAAACGTTTCATGGGGAGGGAATTCGCACCAACGTCACCCTCTGCTTTTCGGCGAACCAGGCCCTGCTCGCGGCCAAGGCGGGTGCAAACTACATTTCGCCGTTCATCGGCCGCATCGATGACACCTCGCATGAAGGGATGCACCTCATCGAGCAGATCATCACCATCTACCAGAACTACGCGTTTCAGACGGAGGTGCTGGTGGCGAGCGTGCGCAGCCCGACGCACGTCCTGCAAGCAGCCCAGCTGGGCGCCGACATCTGCACGATGCCGTTCAAGGTGATCGAGCAGCTCGCGTACCACCCGCTCACCGACATCGGGCTGAAGAAGTTCCTCGAGGACGGGAAGAAGATCCCGCTCACCTGACACTTCGCCGTCGCGACGTTCTTCCGACCCGAGCCACGCCGTTGCCCGCGATCGTTTCCATTCGCAACGGGCCCTTTCGGGGGGTGTCGCGACAGCTCGTCCGCCGCTGGGCCGAGCGGATGCTCGGTTGTCTCGATCTTTCGCGGGCTGAGCTCTCCATCGCCATCACCGACGATCGCGAGATCCGCGAGCTCAACAAGGTGTTCCGTCATCGCGACCGCGCCACCGACGTTCTCGCCTTCGCCATGCGAGAGGGACAGCCGCTCGGCGCCAACCGTTTGCCGAACCAGCCCGGTGAGATGCTGGGAGACGTGGTCGTCAGCGTGGAGACGGCGCGCCGTCAGGCGAGTCAGAGGCGGCGCCCGCTCGAGGCGGAGATGCTCATGCTTCTCGCCCACGGCCTTTTGCACCTCGTCGGATACGACCATCAGTCGGAGCGCGACGAAGCGATCATGACGGCCGAAACCGACCGCCTCTGTCGCGCAGCGCACCTGCGCGCCGGCGGACGCACCCCCCGCGCAGCAAGCACGCCTTCAAAGCGCGAACCGCTCACCTCGACGGCGCGCGCCCGCCGGCCGTCGCGAGCGGGCGCGCGCGTCAAAGGCTCCAGCTCGCGCTGACGCTGTCGGCAATCATTGACCGCCCAGCGTTACGGCCAATCACCGCGCGGTATCGACACGGTGTTCGTCCGGCGATCGCGCGGGAATGCGATAGCGACAGCACGTTTCGCCCCGTCCGTAAAAGGATGGAGCGCCGTCGGTCGGGTCGTGAAATGTTCGATTGAGACCATACGGCCGCGGCGCAAGGGAGTGCCCAACGATAGCCAACAGCCGATACTTCCCTCGGTTTTCAGGGATTCAACGATGAACGCGGCCGTTCGAGGCGTGCGCCGCCGCCGTCAACCTACAGACAATGCCGCAAAATGCGCTGCATTTAGCCAAATTTTTGCTTGCGAGCGCGTGAACGGCTTGTTATCGCTCCGTTCACCGCCCGGTATTCGTGGCGAGGGGGTCCTGAGGAGGAAGCGCAATGGCCGGCAAAAGGTTGACCAAGTCTCAAGTCATTTCCGAGCTTGCCGAGACGACGGAGCTCGACAAAAAGAGCATCAATCGCGTATTCGACGGGCTGACCGACATCATCAAAAAGCAGCTCGGAGCGCGGGGACCGGGCGAATTCGTGATTCCCGGGTTGCTCAAGCTGCGGGCGGTGAAGAAACCCGCCACCAAGGATCGTCCGGGCATCAACCCGTTCACCAAGGAGGCGATCACGATTCGCGGCAAACCCGCTTCGAAGAAGATTCGCGCGAGCGCCCTGAAAGCCCTAAAAGACCTGGTTCAGTGAGCCCGCGCCGCCGGCGCACGCGCGAACGCTCGATGGCGACAGCTGCTGTCGACAATTACCAATAATACGCTCCACCGAGCCTAAACAGGGCGCCCGCCGAACTATCGGTATAGCGCCCGGTGTTTGCCTCGAGGTACTCGGGGGCACTGCTTCCGACGTCGGCGCGATCGCGGACGAATGCCACGACATCTCCGCTGAAGGCAAAGTGCCGCCAGAAACGGAACTCGAGGCCGGCGCCGGCATCTGCGCCGACGTAGCGGTAGCGTCGCTCGACACCGTTCGAGCGCTCGACGCTGGCGCCGCCCAACCCGAGACCGGCGAGCAAATAGATCTGCACCTTGCTGCGCGGATTGAGAAAAAGCATCGGGTTGACCGTAAAGGCCGACTCGCTCCGCTTATCGCCATTGAAGTCTCTGCCGCCCATGAAATCGAGCCCGAAGTCGATGGCGAAATATGGGCTCGGCCGCGGGCGGAGACTGAAACCGATGCCGCCCATACCGGCGTCGGGCGCAGCGTCGCCACCCATGGGAGCGCTTTCGAGCCGGAGCTGCACGCCCCACTCCGATCTGCGGCTCGCCTTGGGCGGGGGCGGAGGCGGGGGCGCGTCGTAGATCGCAGGCGCCGAAGAGGGTAGCGGGGGCAACGCCGCTTCCTCGGGAGGCAACGGCCCCATCACTGGCCCCGTGAGCGGCTTGGGGGACGGAGCCGTCTCCGGTGACGCATCCGGAACACTGGGCGCGCCCCGCGGGGGAGCGGGTGGGGGGCTCGGAGCAGCCGTGGTCGTCGCGGGCGGTGCCGCGCCTTCGGGGTCGGCAGGCGCGGCCCACGCGCTCGTCGCGAACGAAAGGCAAACGACCGATATCGAGCCAAGCATCGGGATACGCATCGCACCACTCCGAATCACGGTCTTTGCCCCGGACGAGGAGCTTTGACCATGCTCGAAGTTATAGCAACCCCGATGCCAGGTCGGCCCTCCCCTCGCGCCCGACAAAAGGTGTCGACGCGAGACTCGGGAGGCCGTCGGACGGGACAGTGTGACGGAACCTGTGCACGGGCGGTCACAATGGTGCAGGGTAGGCCCGGTTACACGCATGGCGACCGTCGTCCTCAAGGCTGGGCACATTCAACCCGTTTGGGCGGGACATCCGTGGGTTTACGCGCAAGCCGTGCAGCGCATCGAAGGGGGCGCCGGCCCCGGCGACGAGGTGCTGGTCACGGACCCGCGCGGCAACTATCTCGGGCGCGGGTTCTACTCGCCGAGCTCGGCAATTCCCGTGCGCATTCTGCTGCGCGATCGCGAGACTCCGATCGACGACGCGCTCTTTCGTGCGCGTCTCCGCCGCGCCGTCGAACGCAGGCAGCTGCTCGGATTGCCGTCTTCAGAAACGAGCGCGGTGCGCATCGTCAACGCCGAGGGAGACGACCTGCCGGGGTTGGTCGTCGACCTTTTTGGCGAGGTGGCCGTGGTTCAGATCGGCACGGTGGGAATGAAACGCCGCGAGCAAGCCATCTTCGATGCCATTCAGGAGGTGCTCGCCCCGCGGGCTATTTTCGACCGAACGTCGGCACAGGCCGCGCGCGCGGAAAAGTTCATCGCCGGCCAGGGCGTCGTACGGGGAGACCCCGACGTGTCCTCGCTTTCCTTCGTCGAGCGAGGCCTTCGCTACGAGCTCCCCGCGACGATCGCACAAAAAACGGGCTTCTATTTGGATCAGCGCCCGATGCGCGGCCGAATCGAACAGCTGGCGCACGGGCGGCGCGTGCTCGACGCCTACAGTTACGTCGGCGCCTTCGCGATGGCCGCTGCGCGGGGCGGCGCCACCGAAGTCACGGCCGTCGACGAGAGCGCCGTCGCGCTCGAGGTCGGCGCGGAATGCGCCCGCAGCAACGGGCTCATCGACCGCATTCGCTACGTGCGCGGGGACGCGCGCGAGCGCATGAACCAGGCGGGGCGCGAAGGGGGATACGACTTGGTGCTCTGCGATCCTCCCAAGTTCGCGCCCACCCGCGGCGCTCGTGCCGGCGCCCTCGGCGCCTATCAGAAGTTGGCCCAATCGGGCTGCCGCGCGACCCGACCGGGTGGATTGCTCCTTTTGTCGTCGTGCTCCGCCGCGGTGGGCCTCGATGCGCTGACGCGCGCCCTCGCCATCGGTGCGCGTGAGGTCAACGTGCGCGCCACCGTGCTGGAGCGCTTTTTTCAGGGGTTCGATCATCCGGTCTTGGCTGCATTTCCGGAGGGGCTCTATTTGAAGAGCCTGCTGGCCGTGGTGGAACCGTTGTGAAACCGCTCACGACGCTGCCGCGTGCCGAAGCCGCAGGTCTCGCCGGCATTCTTTTCGATCTCGACGACACGTTTCTCGACGACGGTGCGCTCACGGAAACGGCCTATGCCGCTCTTTTTCGCCTCGCACGCGCGGGACTTCGCCTCATCGCGGTGACGGGCCGGCCCGCGGGATACGGGGAGGTGATGGCGCGGCAATGGCCCGTCGAGGCGGTGGTGACGGAGAACGGCGCCGTCGCGCTTTACCGCGAAAAGCACGCCGTGCTGCGCTGGCCGCAGAGCGACGACGAGACGCGCCGCTTACGCCGTGAACGCCTCGGTGTCGGCTTCGCCGCCCTGAAAAAGCAATTTCCGGCGGTGCGCGCGTCCGACGACACGCACGCCCGCGAAAGCGATATCGCCATCGACATCGGCGAGTCGCAGCAGTTGATGAGCGACGAAGTGGCGGCCATCGAAAGCGCGGCGCGGGGGCTCGGCTTTCGCACGTTCGTCTCGAGCGTGCACCTTCACATCACGCTCGAGCCCTACGACAAGGCAACGGGCACGATCGCTTTTTTGCGCGCCCGCTTTCAGGAAGACCCCACCGCGGCGCGTCATCGCTATGCGTATATCGGGGACAGTGCCAATGACGCGGCTTGTTTCTTTGCATTCACGTCGAGCTTCGGCGTTGCCAACGTCGCCGCTAGCCTGCCTCGACTTTCGGTACCGCCGCGCTACCTGTCCTGGGCCGAGCGGGGCGCGGGTTTTGCCGAAATTGCCGACGCCATCTTGGCCCTGCGTGTTTGACCCAGGTGGACCGTGAGCGCCACCTCGAGGATTGGGGTGCTGGCGCCGGCGTGCTAGATCCGGCCCATGACCAACACGGACGAGAAAGCCCTCCTCGCGCTGGCGGCACAGCATCTCTATCCCAACTATCGCCAGGCGCCGTGTGTCTTCGTGCGCGGCCAAGGGTGTGAGGTCTGGGACAAGAGCGGAAAGCGTTACCTCGATCTGGCCGCGGGGGTCGCCGTGTCCTCACTCGGGCATGCCCACCCGCGCTACGTCGCCGCCATCTCCGAGCAAGTGGCGCGTCTCGTTCACATGTCCAATCACTTCTACAACGAGAACAACATCCTCTTGGCGGCAGAGCTGTGCCGCCGAACGCGCATGAGCCGCGCCTTTTTCTGCAACTCGGGCGCCGAAGCCAACGAAGCATTGCTCAAGCTCGCGCGGCATCACTTCTATTTGAAGGGACAGAAAGATCGCTATCGCGTCATTGCTTTCGAAGAGGCGTTCCACGGCCGCACCCTCGGCGCGCTAGCCATGACCGGGCGCGCCAAATACCGCGAAGGATTCGGACCTTACGACGGTGGGGTCACGCATCTTCCCTACGGGGATCTCGCCGCCGTAGAACGGGCCATGGGCCCCGACGTGGCCGCCATCATCGTGGAGCCGGTGCAGGGCGAAGGCGGCGTACTCCCCGCGCCGTCCGGTTTTCTCGCCGGGCTCCGCCGTCTCACCGAACAAGCCGGCGCGCTTCTTTTGCTCGACGAGGTGCAGACGGGCGCCGGCCGCACAGGCACTTTCTTGGCCTGTGAACAGCACGGCGTTTTGCCGGACGCCATTGCGCTCGCCAAAGGAATCGGCGGCGGGTTTCCCATCGGCGTGATGCTTTGTCGCGAGGAGCTGGCCGGCGCGCTGCCGCCCGGCTCACACGGATCGACCTTCGGAGGCAACGCACTCGCCGCGGCTGCCGCGCTGACGGTGCTCGCCGTCGTCGAGGACGAGAAGCTCATCGAAGGGGCCAAGAAGAAGGGCGCGTATCTCGCGCAGGCCTTGACCGCGCTCTGCGCGCGGCACGCCGACGTGCTGGGGCCCGAGCGCGGCGCCGGACTTCTGCGCGCCGTGCCTCTCAAAGCCGGATTGGAATCGCGCGCCGTGCTGGCCGCGGTGCGCGAGCGTGGCGTGCTCTTGATCACCGCCGGCGACTCGGCCATTCGCTTTTGCCCGCCGCTCATCGTGACCGAAGAGCAGCTCGACGAGGGCGTGCGCGCGCTCGACGAAGCGCTGACCTCGCTGCGCCGATCGAAGGCTGCGGAGCCCGCGCGAGCAGCGCCATGAAGCGCGACTTTCTCGCGCTCTCCGATCTCGGACCCGGGGGCATCGAGCCGCTACTCGACAAGGCCAAGCACTTCGCCGATGCGCGACGAACGCCGGCCCACCCGCGTCCCATGGCGGGCCGCTCCGCCGCCTTGGTGTTCGAAAAGGCCTCCACGCGCACGCGTGTATCGCTCGAGGTGGCTGTTTGCGAGCTCGGCGGGTGGCCCATCGTGATGACCTCGCAGGGCTCGCAGCTCGCGCGGGGAGAGCCGCTCGCCGACACGGCGCGCGTGCTGAGCCGAATGGTGGACGTCATCACCTTTCGCACTTTCGGTCGCGAGCGACTGCTCGAGCTTGCCAGCGTCGCGAAAGTGCCGGTGATCAATGCGCTCACCGACGACGCTCATCCGCTGCAGCTGCTGGCCGATCTCTATACCGTGCGCGCGGTGCGGGGCACGCTTTCGGGCCTCCGCTACGCCTGGATCGGAGATGGCAACAACATGGCTCGCTCGTGGATCGAGGCCGCGCGTCTCTTGCAGCTCGAGCTCGTCCTTGCTTGTCCCGCCGGTTTCGAACCGCCCGAGAACGACCTCCTGCTCGCGCGCCGCGCCGGAGCCAAGGTGACCGTCACGCACGACGCTCGCGAGGCCTGTCACCGCGCCGACGTCATCAGCACCGACGTTTGGGCAAGTATGGGTCAGGAAGACGAGCACCAGGCGCGCGCCCGGGCTTTTGCGAATTTTCGCGTATCCACCGAGCTGATTGGCGTCGCGTCGCACGACGTGGTGGTGCTTCATTGCCTGCCCGCACATCGCGGGGAGGAGATCGATGGCGACGTCATCGACGGGCCGCGCTCGTTCGTCTGGGATCAAGCGGAGGCTCGGTTGCACACGGGCAAAGCCGTGCTGGAGTGGGTGCTCGAAAACGCATGACCGTCAGCTGTCCGGCCTGCGCCAGTCCCGTCGATCCGCTGCGCGCGGGCCACGTCGCCATTTTCGACGATCGCTTTTTCTATTTCTGTGACAGCGCCTGTCGCGAGCGCGTCGCCCCGCTCGGCAGCGCTGCCACGGCGGGCGAAGGGACGCGCCAAGCGAGCCCCACGCCGACCCCGGCCGGCCGTCGAGCCGCGACGCGCGCGACGGCAGGGCGCGGTTTTCCGCCCGCGAGCGCGGAACGACGAACCAGCGCCGAACCCGTGGCTCCGGGGCCCGCGGAGCCTTCCTTCGAAATAGCCGCCTCGGTTTTCGCGGACCCATCGACAGGGGCCATCGAGTCGTCCTCCGCCGACATGGCTGCCCCGCCCTCTCGTCTCGGCTTTCGCGAGGAGCAGGAGAGCGTCACGGCGATCCGAACGAGCGTCATCGTGCTGGGCGCGGCGATCGCCTGCGGGGTTCTCGCCATCGCTCTGGTCTTGGCGGGCGTCTCTTCGACCGTGATGGTGCTGCGGTACACCCTCTGCCTCGTCGGTCTCCTCGGTGTCGCCATTTACAGCCTGCGCGCGCGGCGTGAACCCACCGACGTGCACCCGCTTCTTCTGCTCGCCCCAGGCGCGGCCGCCTCGGCTCTCGCCATCTTTACGTTCGTGGGACGTGACTTGGCCGCGAAAGTGGCCGCCTCTTCCGCGGGCGTGGTCGTCACGGGTACGGCCGCCGCCATTGCGCTCGTCGATCGCGCGCGGCGCGCGGTCGCCGCCGAGCGATCCTTGATCGACGAGGTCCTCGACTGCGGCGTCAAAAGGCCGGCGGGCGCCCTCGAGGGAGCGCGCGATCCCGTTCGCCCGGGCGAGGAAGTGTCCGTCGAATCGGGAAGTATCCTCGGCGTGGACGGCAACGTCATCGCCGGTGAGGCCGTCGTCATCCCCTGGATCGGAGCGTCCCATCCCGTGCGCCGACGGGAGGGCGATGCCATCGTGGCCGGGGCGCGGCTCGTCTCCGGAAGGCTACGGGTGAGGGCCACGTACGTCGGGCTCGATCGCTCTTGGGCCAGGCTGACGCTGGATCCCCGCCGTCGCGGCGATGTGCACGCGCGCGTGGCGCTCCTCTCTCGCACCATCGCCGAGCGTGGCGGGCTCGGGGCCATGGTGATTGCCGGCTTCGCCGCACTGGTCAATCGTGAGCCGTTCGCGCAGATCGCTCTTTCCGCCATTGCCGCTTACGCGGCGATCACGACCGCCACGGTCGCCTCCATCGCGGCCGTGCACGTCGCGCGCGGCGTCATGGAAGGGCTCCGCCAAGGGATCGCCTACCGCACGGCGCCCGACTGGGATCGCGCGGGAGATGTGTCGATTGCCGCCTTCTGCGCGCGCGGCACGCTCCTCATCGGCGAGCCGGAGCTGGCCGATCTCGAGCCGCTCGGACGCTGGAACGAAACGCAGGTTCTCGCTTTTGCCGCAGGCGCGGAGAGCGCGAGCAATCATCCGGTGGCGATGGCCGTCCAGCGAGCGGCCGTCGTCCGCCACATCCAGCCCGATGCGGTACGCAGTCCGGTATCCCAGCCGGGGCTCGGCGTGACCGCCGTCGCATCGACCGGTGAAGCGCTGACGGTAGGCAGCCGAGCCCTGATGCTGCGCGAGAAGATCTCGGTTGCCATCGCCGAACAGAAGATCGCCGAGATCGAAGGGCGGGGGCGCGAGGTATTGCTGGTCGCGCTGGGCGGCAGGCTGGTCGGGGTGATCGGGATGCAGGATGCGCTGCGCCCGGGGAGCCGCGCCGCGGTCCAGCATCTGCTCGATGCGCAGGTCGAGCCGGTACTCCTTTCGGGCGATAGCCGGGAAACGTGCGAGGCGATCGGCCGCGCGCTCGATATCGAGCACGTCAGGCCCGAGATCCTGCCTGTCGACCGCGCGCTCGAGATCGAGCGCCTGTCGCAGGGGGGTGTGACGGTCGCCGTGATTGGCCACCCGCGCACCGATGAAGCAGCGTTGACGGCCGCCGACGTGGCGGTGGCCATGCCCTCGATGGGCGGCGGACCCGGCGAATGGGGCATTACTTTGGCGTCGGATGACGTGCGCCACGGCGCGCTCGCCATTTCGCTGGCGCGACGCACCAAGTACGAAGCGCGCGCCGGGCTCGTGCTGGCGCTCGCTCCTGGCGTCGCGTTCGCCCTGGCGGTCGCTTTTGGCGTATTGCCGGCCGCTTACGCTCCGCTGGCCGGGTTTTTCGGCGCGGCAGCTTCGGCGCTCCATGCGAGGGCCACCGATCTTGCCCGCGTGGGGGCTTCGAGCTGGGGCAAAGGGGCCGACGATTTTCGGGCGGCCGAATTGGCCGCCCACGGGTAGACTAGCCGCCGTCTTCGCGAAAACCCCATGAGCACGGCAACCAGCAACGGCAATATCGACCACTTGCGCGACGTGCTAGCGGCCTACATGGCACGCAAAGGGCTGCGCTCCACCGAGCAGCGGCGCCTCATCGTGGAGACGTTCTTTCATTCCCACTCGCACATCACGATCGAAGAGTTGCTGGGGCAAGTGCGCTCCGCCGATCCTCGCGTCGGCTATGCGACGGTGTACCGCACGCTCAAACTGCTGGCGGAAAGCGGCGTCGCCAACGAGCGACACTTCGGTGACGGCGTCACGCGTTACGAGCTCGCCGACGGCGATACCCACCACGACCACCTCATCTGCATCGAATGCCACGGAATCACGGAATTCGAGGAGCCGCGGATCGAGTCTTTGCAGGACGAGGTGGCGCGCGGTTACGGTTTCGATCTGCGCACGCACAAGCACGAGCTCTACGGCCTTTGCGCCGATTGCCAGGCGCGATCTCCCAAGACGCGCAACTAGCGCCGACCGCGCCACGTCCGGCCGATGCCCAGCGAGGCTCGGCGGGTGCTAGTCGCGTGAAACGGCGAGCTTGGCGATGGCTTCCCCTTCGACACGCACGGTCCACCATTCGCGCAGGATCTTGGCACCGAGCGTTTCGTAAAAGCGAACCGCGGGCTCGTTCCAATCGAGTACTTGCCATTGAAAGCGGCCGCATCCGGTCTTGACCGCTTCCTCCGCCAATCGCCGCATGAGCATGAGCCCGAGACCACGACGCCGGTAGGCCGGCCGGACGAAGAGGTCCTCGAGGTAGAGCGTCGGCTGAGCGCGCCAGGTGGAATAGGCAAAAAAATAGAAGGCGAATCCCGCCACTTTTTTACCCTCGCAGGCCAAAAGGACGTGAAAGCGAGGATGTTCGCCGAAGCCGTCGCGCAAAAGATCGGCCGGGGTTGCCGTGACATCGAGTGGCGAACGCTCGTACTCGGCCAGCTCGCGAATGAGAGCCAAGATCTCGTCCACGTCGGCAGCCGTCGCGGCACGGAGGGTCAGCGTCGAAGTCACGCCGTCCCGACGCTCTGGCGCAGTCCGATCGTTTTCGGCGCCAGTGAAAAGAAGACGAGATCGCGCCCCACCGGGTGCAGCATCAGCTTCTGGGCGACCTGATCGCGCGGGGCCTGCGAGAGCTCGCGATCGATGCGGATCAAGTGGTTGAGCGAGCTCGCCAGATCGCCGGTAAGGAGGTACGCCACTCGCATCGAAGCGAGGCGAATCGTTTGGCGAAACGTCTGCGGATCGGAGTAGCGGTGGGAGCGCTCGGCGATTTCCTCGAACCCGCGCTTGTGGCGACGGCCGGCCGCCTTGACGATGCGCGGTCGCCAGACTTCGGCATTGGCCTCGGAGGCGGCCGATAGCTGC
>Ga0193706_1000336_pt1 | contig 28870 bp, 28 predicted proteins | sample U3c1metaG_FD_160130 | JGI IMG/M metagenome (GOLD analysis project Ga0193706, IMG submission 160130) | Soil microbial communities from a riparian zone of the East river system, Colorado, United States - U3c1 | ecosystem: Environmental > Terrestrial > Soil > Riparian zone | place: USA: East River... | reverse complement strand
TTTGCTCCCACGGTATACCAGCGTTCAGCACCGTCGTGATGGGGACGCCGCTGTCGCCCCGGCGGGACGCGGCGGTTTGCAGAGCCCTGCGGGCCCCGTGCTCGACGTGCCCTGCCAAATCGGCTGGAGTCAGACTCGTCGTCGGGTACGGATAAACGGGCACGTGATAGGCGTGCATGAGCACGATGCTCGCCTCGAATTTCTTGGCGATCGTGATGGCAGCGTCGAGCGCTCTCTCCGAGGCGTCGCTGAAGTCGGTAGGCACGAGAATCTTCTTAATAGACCACATGGAGGCGATCCTTTCTCGCCCAAGCTTTCAGCAACTCTCAGGCCAGCAGGAATCGTCGTGCGGGCGCGCCCTTTCGCCACCGAACGACGCATCTTCTGCGCCTAGACGCAAAGCATGCGCTCGGTTCCTGTCTCGCCGGGTATGCACCGACCCGTGGTGTCGGTGCTTGGGGCTCTCTCGCGTCAGTGGCTCCGTAGTTGCAGTCGGTCGACGTATGGCAACCGATCGAACGAGAGCGCTTTGGACCCGGTGGATCGAGCATTGGCGCGGAAACCGTGCTGTTCCGATTCTCGCTGGAATCGGACTCGTTTTGCACGGGCTTGCTCACGCCGTCTTTCCGCTGCGAGGCGCAGGAAGCGGTGCCAACTGGACCGCCGCAAGGATGGTGATGGAGCTCGCTTGGATTCTGGCGATGACCGGCTTTGTGGCGGGCGGCTTTGGGCTCGCCGGGGCACGACCGTTGCGACGATTTTGGCGCCCCTCCATTGCCGTTGCGATCGCGGGGTCGGCGACCGTCTTCGCCACGGTTCGCCAGCTGGAGCTGCTGCCCGTCCTCCTATTCGACGTGCTCGCGCTGGCCGCCTTTTATCAGTGGACGAATGTGGCCGAGGACGCGCGATTTGCCCCTGTTGTCCCATCGACGCGTTGGAGGCGATTTCGTTCCGTGGCAGGGAGCGCGCTGGCGCTGCTCGTGACTGCCTTCATCGCAATGTGCGCGGTTTCACGCTCCTGGCATAGCCAATGGGGGGTGACTAGGCAGGAACTGGACCTTGTTTTCCGGGCGATCGCCCCGAGCGCGACGCCGCATTCGAGGTCAACCATGGCATTACCATCAACGCGCCACTGGCCGAAGTGTGGCCATGGCTCGTGCAGCTCGGCCGAGATCGAGCCGGCTTTTACAGCTACGACGCGCTCGAGAACTTGTTCGGTTTGAGAATCCACAACGCCGATCGAATTCACGCCGAGTGGCAAAATCGTGCCGTCGGAGATCTCGTCCCGGCGACACCTGCCGGCTGGATGGGTTTGGACAAGGCACTAGGGTGGAAGATTTCTCACGTCGAGCGGGAACGAGCGATCGTGCTCGCCGGGTGGGGCGCATTCGTGCTGCAGGCAATCGATGAGGGTCACTGCCGCTTGTTCGTCCGGTCTACAGTGACCGGCCCCAAGGTACCTGTATGGGCGGCGGCTCTCAGCTTCGCGACTTTCGAGCCGATCCATTTCGTCATGGAGCGGCGAATGCTACTCGGGATCAAAGTACGGGCAGAGAGGCGTATCGATCCGTGGCCTGAAGTCTTGCCCGGAGCCGCCATTGCAGGCCACTGAGCCTGGTTCGCATCTGCTCATAGGATCGACGGCACTCGTCGCATGGAGAGCACGGTGGCTAGCCGGTGAACCCTTTCGGCCATGAATTCAACCGACCGCGCAAGATGGCGAGCGACGTTTCGGGCTCCCGTGAGGTGTCGAGAACGAGGTGCTCGTGCGCGGAGAGCTCGGTGACCGGCTCGAAGCCAGCGGAAAAGTCGTCGAAGATCTCGAGCCGTCCGTCGGAAACGCTCGGTCCGACGGCGCGCCGATCCAGTCTTCGTTTGGCCGTAGGAGCGTCTACGCGGCATTCCACGAAGAGAAAAGGGACCCCTCGGTCAGCGGCGAGATTGCGCGCGGCCCTTCGATGGTGTGCCGACCGAAAAGAAGCGTCGATAACGACGGGGCGTCCCGATGCGAGCACGACGCCCGCCCTTCGGAAAATCTCTGCATACACCTTGTCCGTAATGGCCGCATCGTAAGCTCCCCGCCACGCGGAATCATAAATGGGCTGATCGGGAGCAACTCCGAGCATGCATTGCGGGTGCGATCTGCCTCCGTTACGGGAGCGTTCATCTGGGTCGCAGCTCTCGTAGAAGCGCCATCGGTTCGGGCCAAGGAATGCCGACCTTGGCGAAGCGTCCGACGCCGAGAGCCTCAGGAAAGAGGAACTTCTGCACGCCCTCGGCGAGGAAGACGGCGCCGACGAGCACCCGCACGATCACCACCGCTGAAGGGGCCCTCGAGCCGAGGATGCGTCTCCCTAGAGTATTTTTCGACAAGTGCCAAATCATGTCCGCACTTCTCAGCTGCTCTGACCTTGTCGCGCTGCCACACCGTATTCATTCATCCGGTACTGGATGGTGCGCACGCTGATATCGAGCATTTCGGCTGCTTTGCTCGTCGAGCCATCGGTCGCCTCGAGAGTCGTCAGAATCGCGAACCGCTCGATTTCCGCCATCGTCGCGCCGGGAATCCGCACGGCGCCGTGCGTGAGCGGGGCGACGTCGACAGGCAAATCGCCCTCGTCGATGATCGACCCTTCGCACAATACGACCGCACGCTCGATGGCGTTCTCCAATTCTCGCACGTTGCCCGGCCAGCGGTGACCGACGATCTTGCTCCGCGCGCGGTCGGTAAAACCTTCGATCATCTTGTGGTTCTCTTCGGCGAACCGCTTGAGAAAATGGTTCGCCAAGACGAGCACATCCGGACCTCGCACGCGAAGCGGGGGCATTTCGATGTGAACGACATTGAGTCGATAGTAGAGGTCTTCGCGAAAGCGCCCTTCTCGGACGTCGGCCGCAAGATCGCGGTTCGTCGCCGCCACCAGACGCACATCCACGGTAATCGACTCGTTACCGCCCACGCGTTCGAAGGTTTTCTCCTGAAGGACGCGCAGAAGCTTCACCTGGGTTGCGAACGGAATTTCCCCAATTTCATCGAGAAAAAGCGTTCCACCCTGGGCTTGCTCGAACCGTCCGATGCGCCGGCGATCGGCGCCGGTGAACGCCCCTCGCTCGTGTCCGAACAACTCGCTCTCCAAGAGAGATTCGGCCAGCGCGGCGCATTGAAGCGCGACACAGAGACTCTTGGCACGCGGGCCGAGTTGGTGGATAGCCTTGGCGAGCTCGCCCTTCCCCGTTCCGCTCTCGCCGGTGATGAGCACCGTTGCTTTGGCCGCGGCGACCTGTCGCGCGACGCGGTAGACCTTCTGCATAGCCGGGCTCGTGCCGACCAGTCCTTGAAGGCCTTCGCCGTCTCGCTCGCGAAGCTGCCGGCGGAGATTCTCCGTCTCAACGCGGAGGTTGCGGCGCTCGATGGCGCGCTCGATCGCTAGGAGCAAGGCATCGAAATCGATGGGCTTGGTCAGGTAGTCCGCGGCCCCCGCGCGCATGGCGCGTACGGCCGAGCCAACTTCGTCCATGGCCGTCGCCAAGATGACGGGCAGGTCACGGTCTTGTTCACGCAGCTTGACCAAGAGCTCGATGCCATCCATCTCGGGCATGTTCAGGTCCGTGACGACGACGTCCGGGGGATGCTCGGCGGCGATTCGAAGCGCTTGCGCGCCGTTTTCGGCCATATCCACCTTGTAGCTCTCCTGCCGAAGCAGCTTGTCGAGCCCCTCGCGGGCTCTTTCGTCGTCGTCGACAACGAGGATGCGTGCCGTGGATTTGGTGATTTTCTCGGCAGTTTTGGGAGAAGAGCTCGCTGATCGCGACATGGTTAGCGCTTTCCGGAAGGGGGAAACAACCTGATTTGACAGCTATGCTAACCGCCAGCCGTCGCGATGTCGTTGGCGCTCGCTTCTGCCGGTGATTCGCACCGGTGGGCAAGCGCCTGGGAAACGTCTGGTGGAAGATCTTTGGCCCGCGATAGAGGAGCGCTTCTTCTCATGCAGCGTGCCCCTGGCAAGAACGTCTCTTCCGTCTCGAGATGCTGGAGGCGCTGGCGCTCGAGGCCATTCGCTGTCCGCGTATCGGTCAAACGAATGATTGTCCTGACGATCTCGGCCAAACGAATCTTGATCGGACGGGCAGCGCTCTATCGCTGCGGCGCGTTCGCCTTCTTGGCCAACGTCGACAGAGCTGTCAGCGCGTCAACAGTCGTGAAAAGGCCGATGACCTTTCCGCGGTCGACGACAACCGTCGAACCATACTTGTGTTCCGCCATGTGAGACGCCACTTCGTCGAGCGGCGCGTCGGGACCGGTGATGTACACGTCGCCGGTCATCGCTTCGTCGACCGTTGTCGTCGCCGGGTCCACTTCACGCAACGTTTCGATCAGATGGAGATCGCGCTGCGACAGGACGCCCACCAGCTTCCCACCCGCCAGGACGGGCAGGTGACGCACATTGTGTCGACGCATCACCTCGTGCGCGACGCTAAGAGGCTGGTCTTGGCCGATGGTGTACGGTTCGTGGCTCATGTACTTTCGGATGTTCATATTCATCGCTTGCACCCTGCTCGAGTTAAAGCAAAGCGCCTGCCACGCTAAATGCTTGGGTGCAGTCAACCCGGAAGGACATTCCGACGTGCTGGTTGCCAGTTTCCAACTCGTCGCGGTTCTTCCGGTGCAAGCTTTGCGCGCGGAAGCGCAAGGAGCGCAGTCGAGATTGCCGACCACCAAGCTTTTGGGCGGTCTCCACGAACGTTGCCGGTGGCCTCGTCCTCATTGGCCTTGGGTTCACGATCCTGGTGCAACATCTGCGCGCCGAATGACAACCCCATTTTCATCCCCTTCTCTCGTGCACCATTGAGAGGCGCAGGAGCTGCGAAACAGACGCAGAATCTGCAGGGCTCCGCTTTCGTAGCGGAGAGAGCTCCTCGCTGCACTTCTGCGCGATAGGGTTGTCTCACACCGACGGGTCCAACCGAATCAGCGTAGCGGCATGGATTCGTCGGAGATCGGTGCGCGTCGCATCTTGGGCCATAGGTAGAACGCCCAGATGCATGCGGCCACAAGCCAAGTCACCGAAGCCACGCCCAGCCATTCGAAGTACCTGGAGGAGAGCACCGTGCCCACGGATCGAATGAGCATGGCGGCGGCGAACAGTGCTCCGAACCCAGCTACCGCGCGAGGTCGCCCCGCCTGGTCCTTGCTGTAGCCGGTATGGCCGAGCGTCACATGCGTTGCGACCGAGAAGGCGAGCAATCCAAAACCGCCGATGAAAGTCACATGCATCGCGGCGACGCGATGTTCCGGAAAGATCGCGGCCATCATCAAGCCGGCGGGCAGCGTCCACATGGCCAACCAAAGCAACCGGCGGTTATGACCGGGCCGTGAGGGTCGGCGCCATAATCCTCCGACCGCGAGCACGGCAACTACGGCAGTCGCGCGCAGGACCAGGCCTGCCCGGACAGAACCCTGTGCATGCAGCATCAAGCCGGAAAGAAGGGCGCAGCCAGCGGTCGCGTAGCCGATGATGCTCCGCACCCCGCCGCGCGAAATGTCTGCGGGTGCTTCGCCGTGCAAAGCAACCGCGAGAAAGAAGGGGCCGACCCCAAGAGCCAGGCACAAGAAGACCCCTTCCAGCACGAGTGCCCGCCCGAGCGGATAAACCCAGGGCGCGCTGACGGCCACGTCGGCCGCGATCAACATCATTGCCCCCGCGAATCCCGCCAGCAATCCGATAGGGACCAGGACGAACGACGTTGGTGGGCGCCGAGTGGCTGCACGATTCGCGAACCGCCGGATCGCGAATTGCACTAGGACGAGAAGCGCGCCAGCGTAGCAAACCTGACCTAGCGCGTTCGCGCCCGCCAGCGTGGCCAGCGACACCGCGGGCAGCAGAATCACAAGGGCGGCGATCTCGGCCCAGCTCGCAGGCGACGAGCGGGTTCGTTTGGGGATAGCGGTTAGGAGAAAACCACTCGCAAAGGCCAGCATGAACGACTGCATTTGCGTGACTGCGTGAAAAAAGGCCAGATAGCGGCCGACGATGCCGATGGCGAGTAGCGCCCAAGGCGAGACGCCAAGGACCCCAAGTACGAACGCGAGTGGAAAGAAGATGCGGAATGGCTCGGTCCGGAGCTGCTCGAGCGCTCTCGACCTGCGATCGGGGGTCATGTCCTCGATGAAGCAATACGCGGTCCATGCGGACAGCTTTCCGGGTGTGGCCGCCCCCAAGCATGGTGTGCATCGCTCAGGACGTAGGCTTCTAGTCCCTATCTTCGGATCGCGAAGCCATCGAATCTGACGATGGAGCGCGAGCGGTCATTGCGCCAGTCTTGGCCCTGCGAGCCTAGACCCGTGCGAGGTTAGCGAGCGATCGCCGCGAGTATTCGGGGGAAGGTTTGCGTTTCGGCTGCTGCACTGGGTAGGGGGCAGACCCATTGGTCTCGGCATCGAAGCGCAACGGTTCGCGAATTTCTGACGCAAGCACGCACGACGCAAGCGACAGGGCTGGTCCATCCTCCGTCGTCGTCGTCGTCGTCAGGCGCGACGCGGATGCGTCGGGGATCCGATCGTCGCCGGTCGTCCTCGGATACGTTATCGCCACGATCGGCTCCGCGGCTGAGGCGCTCGACGCCGTCGAGACTTACCGCCCCGATCTGGTGCTGATGGACGTGCATCTAGAAAAAGGCGACGACGGCATCGCGCTGGAAGCGCTCGGCGGAGACATCGCTGTTACGCAAAGGCGCGAATAGCCAACCTCGTTCGTCCTTCATCTGCCTGCAGTTTCATTGACGCGGGCGACAAGGTCGCCGCCACCAGCATTGAACTCCCACCACAATGTCAAGTAGACCGACCGTTCGACCGACTCGAAGGACACCGAGACCAGCGGCGGACAGGCGTGAGCCAGTGCTACGGGGCCGATGAGAATGGCGACTCGGGGATAAGGATCTTGCCGCAAACGCCACTACGGCAGATGGGCCGGGTTTCCAGGGGCGGCATCGGAAGGCATTTCGGACAGGAAGTGCTCGGCGCGCAGACCTGACTCTTGACGAGGATGCTTCCCGCAAGACTGATGGGGACCCATTGACCCATGTCCGGACACTCGCAGCAGCCGAGCCCACTGCGAAGCATGCAGTCCTGATCGCTGCCGCACTTCGTGTACGCAGGATCGCTTTGGATATCGATGCCGCGGCAGCGACCCGCCTCGCAGACGGCGATGAGATTCGGCGCGACCGTACCCACGCAGGGCGGGCACGGAGGCATGTCGCTGCAACTCTTTCGGAAGGCATCGCGTTGACTCGAGTGGATCGCGATCAGTTGACCGAGCCCGAGTTCGCCGCAGGCGCAACACTTCGCCGCAAGCTCACATTGCCCAGGGCCGGTGCAAGCGCCCCATTCAGTACCGGAATCGATCGTGCCGGCCGCGCCACCCGTGCCGCCGGTTGCGCCGCCGACGCCGCCCATGCCACCCGCGCCGCCGGTCCCGGCTACACCACCGCTTGCGCCAGTGGCACCCTGTCCGCCAGCACCGCCCGTGCCCGCGGTGTTGCCGCCTCCGGATGCGCCCGTGCCGGTCGTCGCGCCGCCGATGCCCGCCGCACCGCCGCCGTCGGCACCGGGATCAGAATTGCGATCGCCGCATCCAACTGCGACGGTGATTCCGAGAGCACACCAAAACGGCATTCGTCGCATGAATGGCCAATCTAGCATGACTCCGTCGAGACTCTCACCGTCGGTGCGATGAGACGCCTCAGCTCAAGCTTCAAGCCTCGCCGACGGCCGGTTGAACTTGTCCCTGCACAATGCCGACAAGCATCGTTACGTCATCGCCCCGGTACGCGAGTTCTCCGGGAGAATCCGGAACCACGTCCGTGGCCTCCAGCGCGCCGAAACGCTACTGTCACTTCGGATCGAGCACTTCGCGGACCTTGCGCAGCAGCCGGTCGGGCGTGATCGGTTTTTGCAGATAAGCGGTGCCGGCGTCGAACACGCCGTGAGGGCCGACCAGACTTGCAGGGTAGCCCGAGATGTACAGCACTTTCATCTTCGGCTGGAGGGGCGCCAATCGTTGGGCGAGCTCGCGACCGCCCATGCGGGGCATGATGACGTCGGTGATCAAAAGATGGATGCCGGCGCCGTACTTCTCGCAGAGGAGAAAAGCTTCTCCGCCGTTCTCGGCCTCGAGAACGTTGTACCCGTGTCCAAGCAAAATCGTGCGTGCCACGGCGCGAACCGCATCCTCGTCCTCGACGAGTAAAATGGTTTCCGTGCCTCGTGACACGACCGCAGCTGCAGACGCGGAAACGCGTTTCGACTCACCGTGGGTACGCGGAAAGTAGACTCTGAATGTCGTTCCCCGGAATGGGTTCGCTATGCACCCAGATGTGTCCTTGGCTCTGTTGCACGATCCCGAACACAGTCGATAGACCGAGGCCTGTTCCCTTTCCCGTCTCCTTGGTCGTAAAGAACGGCTCGAAGATACGAGCAACGGTTTGCGCATCCATGCCGACGCCAGTGTCGGTCACTGCCACCATGACGTACGGCCCCGGAACGACCCCGAGGTGGGCAGCCGCGTAGCTTGCATCGAGGTCGACATCGCTCGTCTCGATGAGGACCTTGCCGCCTCGAGGCATCGCATCGCGTGCGTTGACCACCAAATTCATGACAATCTGTTCGATTTGAGTGGGATCGGCGCGTACCTTGCCGAGCTCCGACGCTGGGATCAACGGTCGAGCGGCTTGTGCTCGAACTTTCTCATGACGTTGACGCCGACGTGCCGCAAAAGTGCCTGGAAAGCGCCGAGGAAAACGCGTTGCTCGCGCCGACCCGGGCCCATCACCAGGTCGTCGTTAGCGACGCGACCGCGCCGAATTCTGCGACGTGCGACTGCGCCGAACGCGGCGCGCCTTACGTTGCGGCCGCAACGCCAGAAAGAGCGCAATTCCGCCGGCCACGCAGAACGCGCCGATGGCGCCTATTCCCACGGTCGGCCGTTCTTTTCGAACCCGCGTCAGCCAGTCGTAAATCTCGTGTCGACGACGAGCGAGCATCAGCACGATCTCCGTCACCTTGTCGCGCAGCTCTTCCGTCTCGTCTTCGAGCTTCCGAACCACCTCGTTCTTGCTGATTTGAGTCATTGCTTCGTTCATCACTGTCTCCTCGATTGGCGCTAGCAGCGGTGCTTAGGTCCTGGCTTTACGTAAGTTTCAAGAAGGGCGAGCGGCCTCGGCCCAATGGGCCGAGTTGACGTCGTGCGGCCCAACGTCCGATGCAACGTTCGCGTGACGCACCGCATCAGCCACGTTGGTCGTACCCGGGTGGTGGTGCTCGCCGCGTTACGTTCTCGAACCGCTCGAATCATCTCCGCCGGGCAACTTAGGCCTCAGAGTCGGCGTCGATTCGGCCGACCACGGACCGAAGGAGGAGGAATGGCATCGAGGGCGCATGCGTTCGCCTCGGGATCGCGGTGCTCATCACCGCGTGCTCGAGCACGAGATACCCGACACGCGACGGCTCTCCCCCCCGCGCCCCCCCTGAACACGCCGACAGCCAAGGCGACGCGCCGTCTGGCGACACGTCGCCGAGCGACGGCGAAGAACCTGGCCTGGACGCTGCGATCATCGATGGGACTGCTACCGATGCGTCGCTCGATGGCGACGGCGGCTGCGCGTGCGATCACATCCCCTCCGGAATCCCGCAGATTCCTCTCAATGGTGTCTTACCGCTCTCGTGTTATTGCGAGGGCGGGTGGGCCGGTTTCGGCGCGCAATGGCCCCAATGCATGACCTACGACGAATCGGTCGCTTGCCATCGAGACCTGCGCGAGCGCGCGACGGTCATCACGTACGAAAACTGCAACTTGGTGACCCTCAGCTATGGGGCCGGCCTCGTTTTCGATCAGCGTCACTTCGACGCGACGACGCACGCGTTCGTGGGCGCGAGGCGCTGGGTCGACCATCCCGTGCCCATGCGGATCTGAGCAGGTCTTCGAGATACGATCGGGCATCTTGCCAGGCGACGACTGCACGATCGCCAAGGCAGTCGACCCGTGCTCCGATCCCGCAGCGCGCGACGCGGAAACAGACGCGCTGGACGCGTTCGACAGCGAGTGAAAACTCACGGCGGAATCGTGTAGATCGAAAAACCGTGGCAAAAGCCGCAGTTGTTGCCCGGAACCACGGAACCCTTGCCGTAGACGGGCATTTCCTTGGAAGCAGGCCCGCTGGAGGAACAGCGGTTTTCCGGCCCGTAGCAGTAGTACGTCCAGGCACTGAAGTCGGCGCCCGGCGCTGTCTTCAAAGCAACGGCGGCACCGACGAACTCGCCTGACATGTCGTCATAGAGCTCTTTGACCGCCATACTCCACTGGTCGGGATACGGATTTCCCATGCGTCCGTCGCGGCCGCCCTTCAGTGAAGCGACGAGCGGAGGGTTCTCCCAGACGCGGACTTTGCTGCCGTGTTGTGTGCCCGGGGTGCCCGCACGCGGCGCGCCCGTCTCGGAGATCCAAGGCGGCATCTTGTAGCGACCCATTTCGATGAAGGCGCCAATGTCCATTTGCGAATCGGAATTGGGCAGCTCTGTGGGACGACCTGTGCTGCCGTCGCCCGGAGCTCCGGCGCTTCCGCCACCTCCCGCGCCCGAGGTACCGGCGCCTCCCGCGCCTCCCGCACTGGCGCCACCTGTCCCCGTGCCGCTGTCGAGTGTTCCGCCGGAGCCGCCAGTCGCGGCCGATCCGCCCGTCGCGCCAGCCCCGCCCGTTCCCCCGGTTTTCGCTGGTTCGGAACTGCAACCGAAAAGGAAGATGAGCAGCGCACCGAGTGCCGAGCTTCCGCGACGAGTCCTCACCTGCATGTCGGAATCCTTTGTCAGCTGCATCGGCGCCATTCTAGGCATGTTGGCCGACAGGTGACCAGCAGCTTACACGTCCGCCTTACGATCCGCTCGGCCCGTGCGATGTGCCGCACCGTCGCCCTTCTTTGCATCAGAGACGGCTCGCGTAAGCCGTTTTCATCAGGTCATAGAACGCAAGATCGGCAGTTGCCGTATAGGCTTTGCCCGCCACGCTGAACAGCGCGTGGTCGGTGTTCCAGTCCCCGGCGTGGGTAGGCTCCCAGTTGAAAGTGCCGATGCCCTGCTGATTGGGAAGGTTGAACACGACATCGTTGGCGGCACGCTGCTCGGGACCGTATTCGGCGATGACGAACTTCAGACTGGGGAACATCGCGCCGAGCTGCGTGAAGGTCGACATCCAGGCCGACGGTTGACCCTGGTAAGCGGTGTAACAAGACTCGCCGAAGACATCGAACGAAACGCCCGCGGCGATCGCGTTGGTGATGAAGTCGCGACTGACGTTGAACGTGCCGCCGCGATCGATGTGGAGCATGATCTTGATGCTGGGATCGACATCTTTCACGCCTTGCACGCCGGCCTTGAGGAGCGTGCCGAGATTGGTCCAGCTGGCAATGGCTCCAGTGATGGGATTGTTGCCCGTGGGAAGGCCACCGCTGTCGCAACGGTGGATGAGCATGCCGGGCGTGATCTCGTTTCCGATCTGCACCATGTCGGGTCGCGCTCCCGCTGCCGTGAGCTGCGCCACCGCATCCTGGGTATAGTCGTGAACCGCGGTGGCGAGCGTGGCGATGGTCGTCAGGGCTTGCCAGGCGACGGGGACGCATTGCTTGCCGGGATCGGCCCAGTTGTCGCTGTAGTGGAAATCGAGCAAAAAACCCATGCCGGCCGCTTTGATCCGCTTGCCGAAGGCGATGGTGTGGGCGAGATCGCCGTAGCCGTTCTGCTTGTCGTATCCATCGACGGCTTTGGGATCGACGAAGGTTCGCAGCCGCACGTAGTTGAACCCGTGATCCTTGAGGAGCTGCAGAATGTCCTTTCGGGTTCCGTCGGAGTAGGTGGCGCCCCCGGCCTCATCCGCTTGGACCCACGTGATGTCCGCGCCAATGAAGAAGCTCGGCACGCGGGTTCCGACGTCGGTGCTCGCGCCGTCGCCTATGCCCCCCGCGTCGCTCGCACCGCCGCTGCCTGCACCGCCGCTCCTACCACCGTTCCCGCTCGCACCGCTGCTACCGCTCGCACCGCCGTTTCCGCTCGCGCCGCCAGAGCCACCGCTGCCGCTGGCGCCGCCTTTGCCACCGCTGTCGCTCACGCTGCCGGCTCCGGCCGTACCGCTGTTCCCGCTCGCGCCGCCGCTGCCTGCAGTGCCCGGGCCCGAATCAGGGAGACCGCCGTTTCCACCGGCTCCGCCGGTCGCGTTCGAACCGCCAGCCCCGCCCGTTTGGTCTTTCGGGGCAGGATTGCCCGTTTGCTGCGTATTTCCGCAGGATGAACCGATGAGTGCGGAAGCAAGAAATAAGGACCTAAGTCGATGTTGCATGGCGCGCATGACGCACCTAGTGCCGAAATCTCGGCGCCGTGGCTCAAGAAAGCACAAAGACGGACGCGGCCGCGCGGATCGATGGGATCGCGCCGTGAGGTTGCTCGCGAAGTCCGCAATGGCGCGATTGACGGCGTCGGCGTCCTCCATGCTCGCCATGTGACTCGCCTGCGCAAGATCGAGCGCCTTCGTATTTCGCTCTCAAGCGGTGAGCGCCAGAAGCGCGTACGTCGCCAGCCAGTGTTCTCCCATATAGTCGCCGCTCACGTGCGGCAAGCTGGCGGCCATGTGCCGTTCGGCGCTTTCGAGCACGATGGGCCGCCGCGAATCGCCGGCGGGCAGGGCGCGGGCAAGGGTACGCAGACAAAAAGCGCGGCTCAAATTGAGCCCGTCGAGGTGCGCGATCTTCCCATCGCTGCGATCGCTCACCATCGCGGGAACGAAAAGGGTGGCCGGACTTCGTGCAGCGAGCGCCGGAAGAAAGCCCTCGAGCCAGGCGAGAAAAGCGTCGGCTGCCAGCACCCGGCGCATGCATTCCACTTCCATCAGCGCCGGCGAGAGGAAATCGTCGCCGCCAGGTTCCCACGCGGGACAGTCACGGTCACCGCCGTACCAAGTCTTCGCCTTTTCCCGCACGATGGCCGTAAGTCGACCGTCGGGATATTCGAGCGCCAGCGCGAGCGCAAAGGCGCTATTGAAATGGGTGCCGGCGCGGACGGGATAGGTCGCGCGCGGAAGGAAATCGACGAATCGTTCGACGAACGCGGCGGCAAGTGGTTCGAGCGTACGGCTCCACCGTTTCCCGGCGTCCGTCGTGTGTTGGGCGAGCTCGGCGGCGAGCTTGAGAAGCCACGCCCAGCCGTAGGGGCGTTCGAAAGTGCCGTGACCCGGCTCATGCAAATAGGCGACCTCCGCGGCGACCTTTTCGTCCGTCAGATGTGCGTCGATGAGCGCGGCGATTTCGCTCGCTTCAGGAACGTCGGAAAAGGTTCGGTAAACGTGCGTGAGCAGCCAGTAGCTGTGCACACACGAGTGCCAATCGAAGCTTCCGTAGAACACGGGATGCAGGGCGCGTGGGCCGCGCAAGTCCTCGGGCCGAGAGAGCACGTGATCGAGCTTGTTCGGAAATTCGCGCGTCACGTGGCCGAGCGCGATGCGTGCGAGACGCGAGGCGTCGCTAGCGAGCATGGAAGACCAGAAAATACATGAGGAAGGTATTTCCGACCAGGAGCACGAGTGCGGTCGGCGCCTGAACGCGGATGACACCATTCCTGTCGGGCAGCTCGAGGAGAACCGCGGGGACGATGTTGAAGTTGGCGGCCATCGGCGTCATGAGCGTGCCGCAAAATCCGCTCAGCATGCCAATCGCGGCCATCACCGCCGGGTCCCCGCCGAGCCGCCCCACGATGATCGGCAGGCCGATAGCGGCGGTCATTACGGGAAACGCGGCGAATGCGTTTCCCATGATGACGGTGAAGAGCGCCATGCCCATCGTGTACACGCACACCACAGCGAAGGCATTGTCGAGAGGAACGACGTGCCTCAAGATCTCCGCAATCCGCTCGCCAACGCCAAGATCCGCAAAAAGTACGCCGAGCGCAGCCAAGAGCTGGGGCAGAATCGCGGCCCAGCCGATCATGTCTATCATTCGGCGCGCCTCGTGAATGGGCGCAGCCAGTGGCTGGCGCAAGAGAACGAGCGCCACGACGACGGCCACCACGCTGGCAAGACCGAGGCTGATGATGGAGAGATTTTTGGGATCGAACAGCGGGGCGCCGTTGAGGGTCACGCCCTTCAAGAGCACGGTCGCAAGGAGGGTCAACGCCGGCGTCAGCAGCGCGGGAATGAAGAGACGGTTGCCCCAGCGCGTGGCGCTTTCCCGGCGCTCTTCGCCCGATGTCGTGCGCGGTTCGCCGCGTCCGAGGCGCGACGTTCCTCCTACGATCAAGAGTACGAGCACCAGACAGCCGTTGGCGAAATCGCTGAGGCGCGCGCCGAAAAGGAGGGTGACGGAATAGCAGCCCCAGAAGACGGCATTGCCGAATCGTTGGGGGTTGGTCGCGTCGATCAGATTGAGCATTGCGAAGGCCGCAAAGAGAATCCCGGCCAGGATGAAGACGAAATTGAGTCCGATCATCGACGTGCTTCGTCCAGACTGCCGTCGAGCCCAAGAAGGCGCGCACCGTGAACGAGGAACGCCAACAGCCCCGTAGGAATCGCCCACATCGCAAAGCCGAACGCGTCGATGTCATACCCTCGCTGCGCGAGGAAGCTCTTCATGAGAAGGATCGATCCGATCGCCACGAAGATGTCCTCACCGAAGAAGAGCGCGATGTTGTCGACGGCGGCCGCGTGAGCGCGAATACGGTACCGGGCCGCATCGCTGAGCGGTCCTAAGCGACTCTCGGCAGCGGCCTCGGCCATCGGTGCAACGAGCGGACGCACCATCTGCGGATGGCCGCCGAGTGAGGTGAGACCGAGCGCCGCAGTGATCTGCCGGACGCCGAAATAGATGAGAAGAACGCGCCCCGCCGTGGCGGCGCGGATCCGACCGACGAGCGTCTCTGCCCGCTCGCGAAGCCCGGCGCGCTCGAGCACACCGATCACGGGCAGGACGAGCCAGACGATAGAGAGATAACGATTGCCGACGAACGCCTTGCCAAACGCGCCGATGATCGCGAAGAGGTCGAGCCCGGCAGCAATTCCGCTCGAAAGGCCAGCGGCGAAAATCACGATCAGCGGATTCAGACGGAGCACGAATCCGACGAGGACGACGAGGACTCCGACAAGAGTGAACATGCCGCCGAGCCTAAATCACTCCGTGCGACCATGCGACTCACCGACGCCCCGGGAAGCAATGTTCAGCCCGGGGCTCGCGTTTTTTCTATTTTCGCGACGCGAGCGCGCCGCCACCCGGCGCTAGAGACGATGGATGTCCGCCGGCGTATAAATGCAATGTGATCCGTCGGCTCCGGTGCCCTGCGAAGTCGGCTCGGCTCCCGTATTATTTCCGAGGTACCGTTCGCATATCGTGGTGCTGCTGCTCACGTAGATATTGAAAAACTCGGCGCTATCGCCGTAGTTTTCGTTGACGCCCGCCAGCTCGCTTCCGCCCGTTGCCGTGATGGTATCCAAGCGAACGTGCCGCTCGTACATACTCGAGCAGTTGCCGCAGGAGCGATAGAGCTTGCCGAACGTATCGGCAAAGAAATTGTGAACGATCATCGTACCGGGGCCATTGTGCTGGAGGATTTTATCCGTCGCCTTCTTGGCCCCGCTGCACTCGATGGTCATCGTTTGCGTGCTCGAAGACCCTTCCAGCGTCGCTGCATCCTCACCGACGTCTTCCCACCACACGTTTTGCAGGGTGCAGGTGCCGGTGCAGTGGACCCCGTCGGCAGCGGGGGCGCCGATGATGACGTTCTTGAGCACCGCACCCGCCGCCAAGCGGAACATCGCCGGCTGGTTTTCGTCCTGAGTTCCCGTGCCTAGCGGGCCGGTGCCGACGAACCGCATCAGGTTCCCGTCATAGGTGCCGGAGACCGCGATGGTGGCGCTCACCATTTGTGTTCCCGTTGCCGCTGGCCAAGCGACACAAGTCGTGGATGAACCGCCGTCGCGGTCCGCGTCCGACGTACCCGTCGCGCCACCTGCGTCGGTCATGATGTCGGTGCCGATGGGAGCGTCTTTGACAGCGGAGCTGTCCGCGCCCACGCCGCCGCCTCGGCCGTTCGAGCCATCTCCACCGTCACGCGACGGCGGAGCGGCATCGTTCGCCGAGCCGCCTGAACCTCCCGATCCGCCCGGCATGCCGGATGTTTCTCGTGAGGCGTCGTCCCCTCCCCCGGAACTCGACCCGCCACCGCCCGAAGCGTCGAGATCAGCGGGTGGAACGCCAGGCGTTTCCGACCCATCGCTGCAAGCCCCCGCCGAAACGAAGACCACGACCGAAATCCACCGTCTTGACGACGCTCTCAAGTGATTGACTCCCTTTGGGGCGCGCCTACGTCCTTGCAGCGTTAATGCTGACTGCGTCGAGGTTCGATCACGAATCCTTCGAGCACTCCGCCCTTCTTGGGGCACCGATCCACCCTGGCAGGCTGTTCGGCGTCCGTACCATCATCCGAGCGCGCCCCTACGCGCGGCCGTGATGCCATTAAAACCGGCCGGTCGCGAACACGGAAGCCGCCCCGGGCGCGAGGCTGGGCACGACCTGAAGGGACGCTGCCGATTGCTCGGTACGCTTCGGCGAAGGCGCGGTGAAGTACACGATGGCGCCGCCGGCAAGCGACGCCAAGCCGCCCCAAAATAAGACATTGGCCGCGGTCCCTTGGGCGTGCATCGCGTCGATCTCGTCACGCATGGACGTGGGGCACGTGGCCGGGCCGGCACAAGTGCCGTTGAGTGACGAGCGACTGGAGATGGCTTGAAAGGCAAAAACAGTCCCCACCGCGAGTCCCGCGAGGCCCGTTGCGCCGAGCACCCAGCCCACCGTTCGCTGGGTACTTCCGCGATGGAGGTCGACATCGGAGTCCGCTGCCGGCGCCAGCGCGGGTGCGAGTGGCGCCCGGGCGCGCAACGGGCCGGTGTCGCCATCGCTCGGCGGTGCCGATGACGACGGAGTCCGAACGGGCGCGGCCGTCTCGCGTAGCTCGTCGAGGAACGGAACGACGACAGAAACGGTCGTCTTGCCCGGGCTGAGCCCAATCGTCGTCGACCACGCCGATCGGCCGGGAGCCGTCGCAGAAACGACATGCAAGCCGGGGTCGACCGGAACAGGAACGCCGCGGACCGCCTCGGCGACGAGCGCGCCGTCACGCCGTATTTGCAATCCCTCGATCTCGTTGTTGGGCGGCACCACGATCTCGATGCGTCCGAGTTTGGCCTCGAGGCGCTTGGCGTTGTCTCGCGCCGATACGGCGAGCGCCTTGTCGCCTCGCGACTGCGCCCAGTCGAGCGCGTCGCCAAATGCCATCCAGGCGCGGGCTGGCAGGCCGGCTCGCTCTTGGCACTCCGCCAGCTTCATGAATCTTCGCGCGCCGGGGTCGAGCCGCGCGCTCGCCTCGTATTTGGTGCAGGCCTGCAGGTAATCGCCCCGTTCGACGAGCGCGGCGGCCGCACTGGCGAGGGTCTCGGCATCTGCGCGATCGGCGGGTGTTTCGGCGTACGCCGCTGGCACCGCGAGGCCCAAGATCAAACCTACAGCGCCTACCCCCGCCTTGCATGGATGACGATTCATGTGCGACCGTTCGCCTCCAACGTCGAATCCTGCAGTAACACGGAGATTCGAGCAAGCGCCCGGCGCGGTTTTCCACTTAACAGGGGGCGCGTGCGAAGGGGCCGCCGCGACGCGCGCCGTGACCAACGCTGTCGCTAAGCGAGTGCGTAAAGGTAATCGACGAACGATCGGATCGCGCCGTCGATACCCACCATTTTCGGGTTCGTCGACTCGATGAGGTAGTACTCGTCGGGCGCGTGCGCGCGAAGACCGTGTCCCAAACCGAAATGCCCGGCGGCGAGTTTCAACGGCTCGCCGGTGAAGACGTACCCCGGCCAGGAGCCGCCGCGACGCGGCCACAGGATGGGATCGATGCCGCTGTCCCGATACACTTTTTGCTGCGCCTTGATGAGCGGCGTGTCGGGAGAGGTAGTCGTCGGGTCATAGCCGCCGGTCACGTTGACTTCGATATCGCCGAACCCCTGGCTCTGCAGGTGCTCGCGAAGTTTCGCTACCGCCCCCTCGCGCGTCATGTTGGGCACGAGCCGCAAATCGATCTTCGCCACCGCCTTGTGCGGGAGGATGGTCATCCCGCCGGAGCCGGTGTGACCGCCGACGAGCCCTTCGATGTTGATCGTGGGCCGGCCCGCGAGGTCCGCGAGTGCCTGCCGCCAATCGGCATCGCGCGCCCAGCGCTGTACGCCCATGGATTGCTTCGCGCTTGCCTCGTCCATGCGTTTCGCGGCGACGTCGAGCATCGAGTTTTCGGCAGCGCTGAGCGGGCGCACACCTTCGAGATAGCCGGCGATCGCCGGATCACCCTTGACGTCGACGAGCGAATGCAGCGCCTGCACGAGGTGCCACGCGGGACTATCGAGGCGCGCCTTGTTGCTCGAGTGCACGTCCTTGGCCGGTCCCCTGCCCCACTTTTCGCCGGTGGAGACGAGCTCGAGCTCGACGACGCCCTTGGCCCCGAGCGAGATCTGGACGTTGCCGTCGAGCGATTGCCCGGCCTCGGGCATGAAAATGCCCGTGCATTTCGAGAGCGCCGCTTTTACCTCGGCGGCCTGCACGATCTGCGCGAAATGGGGAGAACCGATCTCCTCTTCGCCCTCGGCGACCAGTGCGATATTGACCGGCGATTTTCCTCCCGCATCGCGGATTGCGTGCAGCGCGGAGAGGAAAGACGACTGCGGTCCCTTCTGATTCACCGCGCCCCGCCCCATGACGCCTTTGCCGAGGTTCGGCACGTCGACGATGCGCGCCTCCCACGGCGGCGACGTCCACTCCTCGGGTTTCACCTGCTTCACGTCGTACATGAAATAGAGGCCGATCGTGCGTCGCGCACCGGCGTCGAGCGTCGCGAAGATGCCCGAGTGACCGTCGGTGGGCACGCGCTCGGCTTTTTGAAAGCCGGCTTCGCGCAGCATCTTCATCGTGAGCTCGCAACCTTCGGTCATGCCCCGATTCTCGGCGGCGATCGACGGCTGCCGGATCCAGTCTTGCAAACGCCGCACGGCGTCGTCATGGCGACGCTGAATCTGTTGGTAGACCGGTTCGAGCTTGGGGGCGGCCTGCGTGTTCGACACGCAGGACACGGCCACGGCGGCACCGATCGCATTGCCGAGAAACGCACGGCGGTTGTATTCGCTCATGGGAGGCCCCGCATTCGGATGGGTTGAACGACCGGCGGCCGATCATGGTCAGCTGCGTCGCGAAGTCAACGAGCGCGAAGGCCCATTCTCGAAGCACGTGGAGACGAGCCGCTGCGCGACGTACGCAATTGGCTGGTTCTCAGCTGCGGGTCGCACCCGTGCCTGCGCTTTGCGTTCAGCGCTTTTTCTGACTGAACAAATCGCCGAGCGTGCCAAACCGCGGCGACGTCGTGGCGCCCTTGCCCTGCCCCTTGTGCGCTTCGTAGTCGCGACGTTCGACGTCGGCGTTCAGCGCGACGACGGACAGCTTGATGCGACTTCGCTCGTCGATGGCGATGATCTTGGCCTCGAGCTCGGTACTGAGGGGGAACATCTTGTGCAGATCGGCCCCGCGCGGGACGCCGAGCTCCGAGGTGGGAACGAGACCACGCACGCCGCGTTTGCCGGGGCCGCCTTGGGTGAGCTGCAGGAAAACGCCGTAGCGCTCGACCAGCGCGACCGTGCCCTTGACGTTGGCGCCCACGGCGAGCGTGCCCGACCCGACGGAAACGGCCGTCTCGGGCACCGCGTCGGGCTCTTCATCGACGGGCGGCCGAACGTAGACAGGGGCCAGTCGCACGGCGCCGAGACGGCCGCCGATTTCGGCGACGCGGGCGGTGATGCGCGAGCCGACCTTCACCGTGAGGTTTCCCTCTTTGCTGGTGAGGTCTTTGGACTCGATGAAGCCCTCTTGTTTGCCATCGAGGCCGACGAAAACAGCGTCCCGGCCAATTTGCACGACCACGACGTCGAGCTCCTCACCGATGTTGAAGGAGCGACGGTGAGGCGTGGATTTACCTGCTCCTGCTTCGAAGAGGGCGGCGAACGATTCGCCCTTGGAATCCTGCGGCATTCCGTTCTCTTAGCACTTGTCAGCTCCGCGTCACACTCTCGCGCACGCTGCCGGCCCCATCCTGGCCCGCGGCAGGCTTTCCGCTATATTCCGCGACCCCATGACCGAGGCACGGAGCACGATTCACCTGGTCAGCCTCGGCTGCGTCAAAAATCGCGTCGATAGCGAGGTCATGCTTGGCGTCGCCGAGGAGGCCGGCCTGGTTGCGGTCGCGCGCCCGGAGGATGCCGAGATCATCGTCATCAATACCTGCGGGTTCATCGGCGAGGCCAAAAAGGAATCGATCGAAACCATTTTCGAAATGGCCGCCCTCAAAGAAAGCGGCGCCTGCAAACGGCTGATCGTCGCGGGATGCCTATCGCAGCGCCATCCGGACGAACTCGCCGCGGAGATGCCCGAGGTCGATCACTTCCTCGGTTCGAGCGACATGCTCGGACTGCGTGCGGTCTTGTCGGGCAAAGCGGATCGCATGCTCGTCGGCGACCCCGCCAACTGGCTCATTCAATCGAGCGATCCGCGGCGGCTCACCACGGGCAAAGCCAGCGCCTACGTGAAAATCGCGGAAGGGTGCAACCGGAGCTGCTCGTTCTGCGTCATCCCGCAACTGCGGGGCAAACAGCGATCGCGCAGCGCCGACGACATCGTGCGCGAAGTCGAAGGGCTCGCCGCGGGGGGCGTCTTCGAAATCAACCTCATTTCGCAGGACACCGTGGCCTACGGGCGGGACATCGGCGCAGAAGAGCGCACATCGCTGGCCGAGGTCGTGCGACGCGTCGCCGAAGTGGCGGGCGTGCGCTGGGTGCGGCTCTTTTATCTCTATCCCGAGACGATCGATGACGCGTTGGTGGAGCTGCTTCACGCGCATCCGCGCGTCTTACCCTACGTCGACATGCCGCTCCAGCACGCGGCCGACGGGATGCTCCGACGCATGCGCCGCGGTCACGGCGGTGAAAGGCTGCGTCGCTTGGTCGAGCGGCTTCGCCGTGACATTTCCGATCTTACCTTTCGCACCGCGTTCATCGTGGGGCACCCGGGCGAGACGCAAGAAGAATTTCGCGAGCTGCTCGACTTCGTGAAGTGGGCCGAGTTCGATCGCGTGGCAGCGTTCCGCTATTCCGACGAAGAGGGATCGCCGAGCAAAAGTCTCGCCGACAAGGTCCCCACCAAGGTGGCGGCCGCGCGCTACCGCAAGCTGATGGCGCTGCAGCGCCCCATCGCCCACGCCAAAAACCAAAGCCTCGTGGGCAAGACGCTCGAAGTGCTGGTCGAAGGTACGAGCGACGAGCACGAATACGTGCTCATGGGTCGTCATGCCGGGCAGGCGCCGGAGATCGACGGTCAGGTGTACCTTTCCGGCGGCGAAGCGCAGCCGGGAACGATGCGCCGCGTGCAGGTGGCGCAGGCATCCGACTACGACCTGGTGGGAGAGTTGATCGACGAGGACCATTCGCCGATTCGGCGCGCTCTCGAATCCGACGCCGACGCGGCCGGTGCGAAGCGGCGGGTCGGGCTGCGCGTCGTGCCGAGCTCGTACCGCTGACGGTTCTTGGCTCGAGATTGCCCCCCAAAGGGCTGGGGACGACGCCGAGCCCGCGGATGACGAAATTGCCTCTTGCTGCGCGCCCTTGGCCAACTATCGTTGCGCTTACATGAAGCAAGCGACGATCCGCAGCGTATGCGAATGTCAGTCTCAGCTCGAAGCCCGGCTCGACGAGCATCGCTACGTTCTTGCCGGCTTCGCGATCGGCTCCGATCGTGTCCGCGAGCGCGCGCCGGCGCACAGCATCGAAGCGCACGAAAAACGGTTCGACGTTGGATGGCTCTGCCCCATCTGCGGCCGCAACACGATGCGCAGCTTCGACGCGGAAGCCCTCGTTTGGCGGGACGACGCGCCCCCCGCCCCCGCGGCGACCATGCCCGTGCAGCCCGCGGCCCCGCCCGGACCGGGGCCGGCAACGGGCCTCACGTCGATGCCGGCGCCGCCGCTCGATACGCGGCCCGCGGCGGCAATGCCTTCGCGCGCGCCCGCTGCGGCCGCGCCGCTCGCGAGCACTTCCGTCGCGCCGAAGCCGTTTGCATCGGTTGCACCCGGACCGGCAACTACGTCCGTTGCACCGAAGCCCCCCGCGTCCACTTCTCCGTCGGTCCCACCGAACCCCGCTGCGCCCTCGGGCGGAGGATGGCGACCGTCGGTCCCCGCCCCGACGCCGGGCACCTCCGCGCCGCCGCCCAAGCCGAGCACGCCTTCTTCTCCACCCGCCAACGCCGCCACGGCGGTCGCGTTGAAGTCGCTGACCACGCCGTCAAAGCCTCCGAGCAACTATCCGAAGCCGCCTAGCTCGCCGCCGGGCGCAGCGAGCGGCGCGCCACCCGCGAAGCCGTTCACCGTTCCTCCCGCACCCGCCGTTCCGAGCCCTGCTTCCCTGCCCGGAACGACGCCGAGCACACCTCCCCGGCCCGCCAGCGTGAGCCCCCTCGCGCCGAGCCCCGCTCCTTCTGCCCATCCGAGCGCGCCGAGCACGCCCCCGGAGCCCGAGAAGGACAAGACCTGACCCGAGAGAGCGCGCGCGGCGCTAGTCGCGGCGCGGAAACCAACTGTGCCGTGAAAGAAATGGGGAGCCGCCCGCCAGCTACGGCTGTCCCTTGTCCTTGGCGAGGCCGTAGTCGATGATTTTTTTGGCGACGGTGGGGTAAGAAAGCCCGAGCAGGCGGGCCACCTGAGTGCGGTTGCCCTGGGCGAAGGTGAGGAGCTTGGCGATGTACTGCGCCTCGAGACGCTCGAGGGTGGGCGGCTGCCCCGCCTCGTCGAGCTTGACCGCAAAAAAATCGGGGGACTCGACGACGTCGCGGGTAGGTCCGGAAAGGATGATGTTCCCTGGCTCGATCGTCTCGCCGGTGCAGAGGATCACGGCGCGTTCGATGAGGTTTTTCAGCTCGCGCACGTTGCCGGGATAATCGTAAGCGGCGAGGGTGCGCTCGGTAGCCGGCGCGAGGGCGAGCTTGGGCTTTTTCATGCGCGAGCCGAACATGGCCAGGAATTTTCGCGCCAATGGCATGATGTCGTCGCGTCGCTCGCGCAGCGGCGGAAGCCGCAGGTGAAACACGTCGAGTCGGTGGTAAAGGTCGAGCCGGAACGCGCCGCGCTTGACCTCGGCGGCGAGATCTTTGTTGGTGGCCGCGATCACGCGGACGTCGACCTTGAGATCGCGGGTGCCGCCCAGCCGGCGAAAGGTCATCTCCTCCAGCACCTTCAGGAGCTTGGCCTGCGTGCCGGGGCGCATTTCGCCGATCTCGTCGAGAAAGAGCGAGCCTTGATCGGCCGCTTCGAAGAGCCCGCGCTTCTGCGACTTGGCGTCGGTGAAAGCCCCCTTCTCGTGACCGAAAAGCTCGCTCTCCAAGAGGTTCTCGGAGAGCGACGCGCAGTTGATCTCGATGAACGGTTGCAGGCTACGACTCGACGTTTTCTGGTGGATGAGATTGGCGACCAATTCTTTGCCGGTGCCGGATTCCCCTTGAATGAGAACGGTGGTGCCCTCGGAGAGCGCCACCTTTTCGACCATCTGCACCACCTCGCGGATGGCGGTGGATTCGCCGAGCACCAGGTCGCCTTGCGCGGCGCGCTCGCGATCGGCGAGGTTTCGCACGCGGCTGCGCAGCCGCTTGGCCTCGATGGCACGGCGGAAGGTGACGATGAGCTCCGGCAATCGCACCGGTTTGGCCAAATAGTCGAAGGCGCCCAGCTTGAGCGCCTGCACGGCGCTATTCACGTCCGCGAACGCGGTAGCCATGACCACCAGGGTGTCGAGGCCGCGATCGCGCGCGTCACGGAGCAGGTCCTCCAGCACCTTGACGCCATCGGTATCGGGCAGGTTGCGATCGAGGATCACGAAATCGGTGGGATCGCGCTGCCAGAGCTTCAGCCCGGCGTCACCGCTGGAGGCGGTCGTCACCTCGAAACCATCGGCGGTGAGCGCCTCCTCGACGACGATGCGGAAGGTTTTCTCGTCGTCGACGACCAGGACGCTAGGTTTCATATCCGGTCCAGCATTACTCTTTTTTCGTTTCCCGCCACCGACGTCAAGGAGAGAGGCGTACGCGGAGGAGTGCGCCCCCGAGATCGGTCGCGCTCGTTGCTTCGAGCTTGCCCCCGTGGGCTTCGACGTAGCGGCACGACGTCGCCAGGCCGAGCCCGGTCCCATTGGGTTTGGTGGTGAAAAAAGGCTCGAAGAGGTGGCCACGCGCCTCATCCGAGAGACCAGGTCCGTCATCGGCGACTTCCAGGATCGCCTCGCCGCCCTCGATGCGACCGCGCACGCGCACGTGCTGGCCGGCCTCCACCGCGTTTTTGACGAGGTTCACCATGACGCCTTGGATCTTCTGGCCGTCACACGCAAACGCGAGTCGCGGAGGCATGTCGATGACCACCGACGCGGCCCGGTCGGCAATGAGATCGGACAACAGCTCGACGGCGCGATGACACACTGCCGTCAGATCATCCATCTTCTTGTCGATCCGCGGCGAGCGTGAAAACGAGGAGAGTGAATCGACGGCGTCGCGCAGGCGGTTGATCTCGGAGAGCACCCGAGTACGAAGGAGCGCTACGCGCGGGTGACTCGGTTTTTCTACGATGAGCTCGACGGCCATCCCCAGCCCGTTCAGCGCGTTCTTGAGCTCGTGCGCAATGGCGGCCGAAGCCTTTCCCATGGCGGCGAAGCGCTCTACCTCGACGAGCGCCTTTTGCGCCGCTTCGAGCTCCGAGGTCCGTTCCGCTACCCGCCGTTCGAGCGAGTTGGCGAGCCCGCGCAGCTCCTGATCGCGCTCCTCGATGGCGCGCTCCATGCGCAAGAAATCCTCGACCAACGCGCCCAGCTCGTCGCTGCGCACGACCCTGCGCTCGTCGCCCGGTGGTCTTTGCTGCCCTTCGGCGATGCGCGCCGCACCGGCACGCAAGACTTCGAGAGGCCGCGTGAGATAGGCGGAGAGAAACAGCCCGGCCCCCGAGGCCACCACGACGCCGAGCAGGAGCACGCCGGCCAAGAAGCGCCCCTGTTGGCGTAGATTCGCGCTCAGCACCGACCAGGGTCGGCGGAAGATGACGATGAAGTCGGAGCTCGCCTGAACCGTGGCGAAGGCGAAGAGCGAATCGTCGCCGCCCGCGCTCCCGGAGAGGGTGCCCGATTCGGCATGCTGAGCGGCGCGCACCACGGTGGCCCACTCGGAATCGGGCGCTACGGCGACCCGATCGGTTGGGAAGATGACGTGACCCAGCTTGTCGACGAGGAGCGCCTCGGTGCTGGGCGGCAGGTCGTCGCGAAGCCCGGGAATGACGATGTTCGCTTGTTCGAGCGCGATGACGCCGACGAGCGCCCCGACGAAGCGTTTGCGCCGCCAAATGGGCTGGGCAATGTTCAGCGTGCGGCCCGCGCTCGGGTCTTCGGCAAGGCGAAAAAGCACGTCCGGGCTCGCGTCGGGGCGACGATCCTCGAGCGTGCGAAACCACGGTTGCTCGCCGAAGTGGCAATTCTTGAACTCCGGTCGATCGGGCGCCGATCCGATACAGTCACCTTCGGCCGACACCAGCAAAACGGCCGTGTTGTAGAGCACCGAGTGGTGATGCGTGTCCGCCAAGAGCTTCAGCTCGGGGGCGGGATTCTGATCGCTGAAGTCGACTTGCGGCAAGAGCGCGAGCCGCTCGAGCTCACTTTCGAGGATCTCGAGATTGTCGCGCAGCGCGAAGGCGCGATTTTCCGCGAGCAGCTGATGCTCGCGCGTCAGGCGTTCGCGCGCGTTGACCGCCGATTGATAAATGAGAACGCCCCCGGTAACGCCGATGGAAAGCACCAGGAGCACCGAGAGAAACAGCGAAAGTTTCGCCTGCAGCGTCAACGCCTCGCGTTGTACCACGACCGTGCCCAGCGTCGTGCCCGAGGCACGGTGGGCCCGACGCGCTCTATCGCACGCGGCCGAGCTGCAGAAGCAGACGGCGGATCACGTTGGCTTTCGCGTTTTCGGCGCTCATCACACGGAGATAAAGAGCTTGCTTCATGGCAAGCTCCGCTTCGTCTCGTCTGCCCAGGCGTGCGAGCGTGTCACCCAGCCAGAGCCAGCGCGGCGCGTGCTGCTCGTCGAGCGCACACGCCTCGCGGAGCGCTACCGACGCGCGGCGAAACTCGCCTTTGCGACGGAGCCGATGCGCGCGGGCGGTAAGACCGCTGGCGCGCTCGGCAACGTCGGTGTCACGGGTCTGGGGACAGATGGCTCTGCGCACTGCGATCTCGGGGCGGGAGCGTGCAGCAATGCTGCACGCCGCGTGTCTCCCGTACCTGATGCGAGAGGCGTGCCGGACGGATAGCCTTCGCACGCGGGCTCTACCGACGGGCCCCCCTGGCCGCGCGGTCACACCGGCTCGGCCGTGACCCTGGCAAACGGATCACAGGGATGCTTGGTAGAGCGAAAGCAGGTCGCCCCGCGTGCAAGGGCGCGGATTGGAGCGGTGGCAAGCGTCGGCAATGGCGCCGTCCGCGAGCGGCTCGAGCTGTTCCGATTTCACTCCCGCGGTGCCGAGTGATTCCGGCAAGCCGATCGAGCGCCGCAGCTCGCGCAACTTTTCCGCCAGGGCCCGCGAGGAAGGTTCGGCTCCGAGCGCGCGCGCGACCTCGGCGAGCTTGGCCTCGGCAACGGCGGCATTGAAGTCGATGACCGCGGGCAGGCAGAGAGCGTTGGCGAGCCCGTGATGCAGTCCGCAAAGATTCGAAAGCGGATGAGCGAGTGAATGACACGCCCCGAGCCCTTTTTGAAAGGCGACCGCCCCCATCATGGCCGCTTTCAACATCGCCCCGCGTGCGGCGAGATCGGTCGGATTTTTGACGGCGGTCGGGAGAAACTCGGCCACCAGCCGGAGCCCGCCGAGCGCGATGGCGTCGGCCATCGGATGGTCGCCGATGGAGACGAAAGCTTCGAGGCAGTGCGTCAGTGCGTCGAACCCCGTCGCCGCCGTCGTGCGCGCCGGCATGCTGGTGGTCAGCTCGGGATCGAGAATGGCGGCATTGACCATCAAATACGGAGAAAAAATGACGGTCTTGCGACGGTTGGCATCGAGCGTCACGACGCCGCTACGCCCCACTTCGCTGCCGGTTCCCGCCGTGGTCGGCAAAGCGAGCATGGGAGGAAGGTTGGCGGTGATGTACGCATCGCCGCCAGTGGCGTCGTCGTAGTCGACGAGCGGACGCTCGTGCACGCCCGGACGTGATTTCAAGCGGATGATCTTGCCGACGTCGAGCGGCGAGCCTCCGCCGACCGCGACGATGACGTCGGCTTTCGCTTCCCGGTACGCGAGCACCCCTTCGTGCACGTTTTTCTCGACGGGATTGGGATCGACGTCCGTGAACACCGTCATCGCGATGCCGGCGCTCGCCAGCGCTTGCTCTACCGGCGCCACCAAGCCCGCCTTGATCACACCTTTATCGGTGACGATCAACGCGCGCGCCGCGCCGAGACGTTTGACCTCGTTGCCCGTCTCTGCCGCGGCGCCCGCGCCGAACAAAATGCGAGTCGGGTACGACCAGATCGAAAGTTGCCCCATGGCGCCAAGCTTACCTTCGCGCCGCGACCCGGTACAAGCCGCCGATCACATCGGCGGCGGCGCGGCGCACCCGACGACGATCCGAAGCTCGCCGTTGAAGAGGTTCGCGCATGTCGCCGGGCAAAGGAGGATGTTTTCGGGTCGAGCTGGATTGTCGTAATACCAGCCGTCTCCCGTGGCGCAGCGGGTGGAGCTCGAATAAAGCGGGAGTATCTTGTCCATACCCCCACCGGTCCTGATGTGGACGTTGACGAGACCCGGGTCGGTTCGTCCACCTTCACCGCCCGCGGGAATGCGGTAGCTGCAGGCGAAGTTCGTCCGGCTGAGCTGCTGAAATTGAGTCTTGATGAGACTCGAGGTCGTCGTAGGGTCGGTGACCACGACGGGCTGGCCCGTTCCACCTGCCATCGAGATGGCACCTAGGGCGCTGAGGCCGTTGGCCGCGGCGACCACCAGGGTGCGAATCGACGGCATGCCATTGAGAGCCGGGCCGGCAATCGCGCTCGCGATGTCGTAGCTCTGTTGCGGTGCGCAAAGCGTCGCGATGCCATCCGTCGCGAGCATGACCATCGTCTTGCGACCGAGATGAGACATGGCGTAGGCCTTGGCATAGGTGTGCGCGCCCTGGAGCGCCGGCCCGGTGGGCGTCAATGCGACAGGTCCGTGCTTGCCGATGGAGTCGATGAGCTTTTGCATTTGCCCAGGGTCGCCCACCGGCGCGATCTCCACTTCCGGCGTCGTATAATCTTCGACGTGGCAGCTCGTCCCACCGAGCTCACCGGCGTCGGGACGGGTATCGAACTGGCCGAAATAGGCGAGCCCAATTCCGATGGACTGCGCCTCCGGCGTCTTGAAGTATTCGATGAGCGCGTTCGTCATCGCTTCCCACCGCGTGGGAGGCCCCATGCCGTCGAGAAACTCCGTCATCGAGCTGGACTGGTCGAACAGAATGAGCGTGCTGAGCGGGATCACCTCGACCGCCACCTCGATGCCGCCACAGATCTTGGCGTCAGGGTCGAAGCCGGTGCCACCATTGCCGCTGCCACCATCGCCGCCACCGGCACCACCGGTCGTGATGATGCCGCCGCCGTCCATGAAACTGCCCTTGCCAGCCGCGCCGCCCGCGCCCCCCGAGGCGCCCTT
>Ga0193706_1000335_pt1 | contig 28905 bp, 17 predicted proteins | sample U3c1metaG_FD_160130 | JGI IMG/M metagenome (GOLD analysis project Ga0193706, IMG submission 160130) | Soil microbial communities from a riparian zone of the East river system, Colorado, United States - U3c1 | ecosystem: Environmental > Terrestrial > Soil > Riparian zone | place: USA: East River... | reverse complement strand
CGTGCGGTCGAGATCGAGCTCGGTGAGGCCGAAGTTCGCCAGATCGAGCTGGGGAGGCGCGGCCGGCTCGAGCCGCAGCGGGTCGACGCGAGCGAAGAGGTGCCCGCGGGTACGGTAAGCATTGATGAGCTGAGCGACGCGGCCCTGCCCCTCGACGATGGACATGGGGGCCGCGGAGGGACGGCGCGTCGCTGCCGCCGTCAAGCCGTTGGCGGTTCGATCCAAGCTCGTCCCATTTGCGGCGCCGTGGCCGTTGGTCGACGCGGCGGAGTGCCCGTTCAAGCGGTTTTGGAAGTAGCGCCGCCAGTTTTCGTCGACGGACTCCGCATTGTGCAGGTAGCGATCGAGCTGCTCGGCTACGTAACCGGAGTTGATACCAAATTCGTCCATGTTGGGTCCGATGAGCTACTTCATTCGTAGGCGAAGGTACACCCCCCGAGTGGGGCGCTTCCATAGCACGCCGGGCCGGAGGGCACTGCCTTTGCCGTGCCATGGGACTACCCGTCAACTCACGCCTGACTCGAGTAGTGGTAACGGCGAAAGACGGCGTCACCTAAGGAAACCACGATCGGGTCGACGGCAACCCCCCGCCTTCAAATTAGGCGGCGCGACCGAGCGGCACGACGAACTGTTCAACCGCCACGCCGGAAGCGCTCGTTTCCAAAAACGTCGCGTGGGCGTGCTGGCCGCCCGGGGCTTCGCCTACCGACCCCACGTTGACGACGCGGGTGTCGCCGACGACGCGGTCGAATGGGACATGGCTCGCGCCGCACACGATGATATCGGCGGGATCGTCGCTGATCAGGGCGTTGACCTCTTCGTCACTCAGCTCGTGGGAAAAGGGCTCGGATGGATCGAGCGGTGAGCGGCGCACGAGCAAGATCTCGCCGCCGGTCTCGATAGGGATACGCGTCGTCTTGGGGAGCTTCGCCAAACGGGCGAGGATGAGCTCGCCGAGATCGCTTCGCGTGGAGCGCAGGCGATCGAGGCGCGCGCGTTCGTGTTCGCTCGTGGCCCGGAGGTTGTCGAGATCGACGGTGGCGAGCGCGCGATCGCCGACCCCTTGCACGCAGATGGCGTTGGCAGCCATGAGCCGGCGCCAGGTGGCAAGCGGCGCCGGCCCCGGAAAGCAGAGGTCACCGGCGACGAGGAGCTTCGAGAAACCTCGGCGTTCGGCAGTCGCCAGCACCGCGGCGAGTGCATCGGCGTGGCCGTGAATGTCGGAAATGCACAGAAACCGCATGAGCACCGGGAGTCTAGCCCAACCGCTTTTCGGTGCCGGCAAAAAAACGGGCTCGGAAGGCGGAGGACACGAGCGGGAGGCGGGAGCGGACGCGGTGCTTTCGACGGCTGCGATGATCGAACTGGTCGTGAGAAGTTTCCGGCAGTAGTGCTTATGGGGTGCGGACCCGAGCGTTGCTCGAGCTGGCGCGCGCCATCGACGCGGGGCGGGCGGGGATTTTGGAAGGTCGGTTTTCGGCTTGGGCCAAGGATGCGCCCCAAGCAGCGGCGCTCGCCACCGTCGTTGCCACGGCCTTTCCTGCGTTCGCGTCGATGGCCGACGCGCGGCCGGCGGCATTCGTCGAGCTTTGCGGAGAAGGGTGGCGCGCGGAGCGCGCGCGACCCGCCATGGAAGCAACGCTGCGTGCGCAGGCTGGCAATCTCGACGACGGCGAGCGCGTACGCGCCGCCCTCCGCAGCGGGCTGCAATACGAGAAGCTCCGTATCGCGACGCGCGAGCTCTTGCCGCGACCGCTGCACGGGGCGGACGTCGACGTGACTTCGCGCGAAATCGCCGATCTCGCCGAGGCGGCCATCGAGCTCGCTCTCGCCGAGGCCATGCACTACGCACGGGCGCGCTGGGGCGCGCCGCGCACCGAGCGAGGAGCGCCGTCTACGTTCGTCGTGCTCGGCATGGGTAAGCTCGGGGGCCGTGAGCTCAACGCCGGTTCCGACGTCGATCTCATCTATTTTTACGATACGGACGACGGGTCCGCGGTGCCCCCCGACGGCAGCGAAGCGCTCACCCTGCACGAGTACTGGTCGCGGGTTGCGCGCCGGCTCACAGGCAACCTCGATGCCGCGACCCCAGAGGGCGTGGCCTGGCGCGTCGATCTGCGCCTTCGCCCCGAAGGCTCGCGCGGCGCCATCGCCAATTCGCTGCCCGCGGCCGAGCGTTATTACGAGACGTTCGGGCGACTATGGGAACGAGTCGCCCTTTTGCGCGCGCGTCCCGTCGCAGGGGACATCGAGCTCGGTCGCGCCGTGCTCGACGAGCTGACGCCCTTCATCCACGCGCGCCACGTCGATCCGCTCGTCGCCACCGAGATCATCAAGCTCGCCGAGCGCGCGCGGGCGGAGCTTTCGGTCGACGCCGCACTCGATCTCAAGCTCGGACCCGGCGGTATTCGCGATGCCGAGCTCTTCGTGCAGTCGTTGCAATTGATCTGGGGTGGTAAAGAGCCGCGCGTGCGCGCGACGGGAACCCTCGACGCGCTGCGCCGCCTGCGCGGTCGCGGTCTCGTGACCGATCGCGAGGGGCGCGAGGTGGCCGATGCCTATGTTCTCTTTCGCCGGCTGGAGCACCGCATTCAGTGGGCGACAGGGTTGCAGACGCATTCGCTGCCGACCGATGCGAGCGAAAGGCTCCGTCTGGCGCGCTCGCTCGGGTATGCGCGCGGCGAGGACCTCGACATCGAGTTGGATCGGGCGCGCAAGAAGGTGAGCGCCCGTTTGAGCTCGCTTCTGCCCAAGGGCGTGGCCAAGCTCGCTGAACCAGGGCGTTTCGCCGAAGTGATGCAGAGGCTCGACGAGGGGGATCTCCCCGCCGCCATGCAAGCTCTCGCACGGGTCTTCGGAACTGCCGCAACGGCCGAGCTTTGTCGCGACATCGAGCAGATGGCGCGCCGCCCGGACGATTTGCTCGGCGCGATCACGCGCGAACGCTTTCCCGAGCTCGGGCCGGGCTTTCTCGACGCGCTCATCGACGCGGCCGACCCCGAGCAGGCGGCCCGTTATTTTCGCACATGGCTCGGCCGCCTCGGCGCGCCGGGCGTCTACGTTCGCCCGCTCGGCGAGGATCCGCGCGCGCTCCGGCGGCTCGCCGCTGCATTCGGCGCGAGTGCCTTGATCGGCAATGCCATCGCCGAACGCCCCGAGCTCGGCGACAGCGTCGTCTTCAACCGCCGCATACCGGACCGGGAGAGCGCGCGAAGCGAGGTCGAGCGCGAGCTCTCGCTGCCGGAAGCGGTGGCCGCGTCGAACGACGATCCCGACGCCTTCGTGGGAGCGCTTCGCCGCGCCAAGGCGCGTGTCACGGTGGAGGTCGCACTGGCCGATTTGGCGGGCGAGATCGGGACGCGCGAAGCGACGCTCACCCTCTCCGCGCTCGCCGACGCGACGCTCGAGCACGCCACGCGGTTCGCCCTCGGCGCGCCGGAGCAGGTGCGAGGGCTCGCCGTCATTGCCGTGGGCAAGCTAGGGGGCAACGAGATCGGCTACGGATCCGATCTCGACGTGCTGTTCGTATTCGATCCGGAGCTCGCTCCGGAGAACACCGACCCCCATGCCTACTTTGCCAAACGCGCGCAGCGGATCATTCGTCTCGTGTCGACGGCGCACGCGGAAGGCCCGGGCTACGAGCTCGACACGCGGCTCCGTCCCTCCGGCTCGCACGGTCTGCTCGTCACGTCGCTGGCGGCCTTCGCGCGCTACCACGAGGTCGCCACGCCCGAAGAAACGCAGGCCAGCGAGAGCATCCCCGCCGCACAGCAATCGGGCGCGGCGTGGGAGCGTCAAGCCTTGATCCGGGCGCGCTTGGCAGCGGGCGATACCGCGCTCGGTGACGCGTTTCTACGCATCGCACACGTTGCGGCGTACGAGCGGGGTGCCCCGCCGAAGGCCGACCTTCATCGCCTGAGAATGCGGATGGAGCACGAGCTCGGCCGAGAGCGCCCGGGGCGTCACGATCTCAAGGTCGGCCGGGGAGGACTCTGCGATATCGAATTCGCGGTGCAATACCTACAAATGGAGGCGGGGCGAGATGCGCGGATTCGCACCACCGAAACGCAGCAGGCCATCACTGCGCTGACCGAGCTCGGGCTCTTGCGCGCCGACCTCGCCGAAACGTTGGACGAGGGCTACCGATTTCTCCGTCGGCTCGAACAGCGCATCCGCGTCGTACACGGCTCTTCCTCGTCGCTCCTCGACGAAAGCGCAGAAGGTCTTCTGCCACTAGCGCGCCGTATGGGCTTTCGTGACACACCGCGCAATACCGCGATTGAAGACATGGTGGAGCGCTATCGTGATGTCACCGAGCGGGTGCGAAGAGCCTACCTCGACGTCGTTACGTAGAACGTTTTTCGTACGGGTGTCCGCCCCAAGGGAGTAGAGGTGGTATTGGGCTGAAAATCCCATCAGAACGGGGATTTTCTGACCGCATTCATCTGCGGCGTCGGGGTCAAACGGGGGCAAGAGTACGGACCCGACGCTCGGTAAAGCCGCACCGACGTCCCCTTTGATCGGCGCAGCATGCCAGTTCGCCGTGACATCGGAATGAATCGAATTGCTTTCAAGGATGTCGCGCTGCTCGTGGGGGTGCTGGCCTGCGTCCGAGTGGCGAAAGCCGATCCTCCGGGCGCGTCGTCGACCGCGCCGTCGTCGGAGCTCGAAGCGATCCTGCAAGAGTCCGTGGTAAGCACGCCGACCAGCGCGAGCGCCGCGGAGCACGGCGCCGGCGGTGACCTCCACGCTGTCGTCGGAAGATCTGCAGCGGCACGGCATTCGTTCCCTCGCCGAAGCGATCAACTTCTTGTCCGTCGGCATGGTCAGTCAAGAGAGTCTCATCGGAGGCCGCCAGCAAGTGGGCGCGCGCGGCGTCACGCTGCTCAACAATTTTGCAAGTCGGCGCGGCGTGCGTCGGCGATCCGATCTGTCAGAGCTGCTTCGCCGATAACCTCGCGCCTGGGTGCCTCGAAAACCAGCATCTTCTCGACCTCGGTCGTTGCTTGCACGTCGATTTGTTACGACCCGTGCAGCGAGGTCTGCGAAGCCTCGCGGTACGCGTGGGAGATCGGCGACGCCGCCTATCGCGATAGGCAACGCGTGCTGTGGTACGCTGGCGGCGCTCATGCCGAAGACCGTCACCATCGATCATGTCGACATTCACGTCACCGAGCCGGACGACTTGCCGCTCGAGTGGGTAGGGCGTGCCGAGCTGCTTTCGCAGCTGAAGGCAGCTTGGATGATGGTCGATCCCGCCGACGTCCCCATGAATCCGCGGCTCATCGGCAAACCGGGCGTCGGCAAGACCACGCTGGCTTACGCTGCCGGCCGCGCCATCGGTCGGCCGGCGTACATCTTCCAGGCCACGATGGACACGCGCCCCGAAGATCTCGTCATCACGCCGGTGGTAGGGGCGAAGGGGTCGATTCAATATGCTGCCAGCCCCATCGTCAGCGCGATGCTTTCGGGGGGTGTCGCCATTTTGGACGAAGGCAACCGCATGAGCGAAAAATCGTGGGCATCGCTCGCGCCCCTGCTCGACCGACGCCGCTACGTCGAATCGCTCGTGGCCGGCGTGAAGATTCGAGCGCACGGCGATTTTCGTTTCGTCGCCACCATGAACGAAGACGCATCGACCTTCGATCTGCCCGAATACATCCATTCGCGCCTCATGCCGATGATCGTCATCGATTTCCCGGAGGCCGACGAGGAGCTCGCGATCCTCAAGCAAAACCTACCGTTCTCCGACGATCAAATCCTGCAATACGTCGTCTCGTTTTTGCAGATGGCGCACGCGAGTGACGAGCCGTTCACCGTGCGCGACGGCATCAACATGGCGCGCTATGCCATCAAGCGCGCCACGCAGGCGAAAACGACGGTGGGCCGCGCGCACCTTCTCGAAGCGGTGACGCGCACGCTGGGGGATGAAGCAGTGCGTTATCTGAAGGGGTAGAAGGTCAGGGGCGAACGCGCAGAAAGACGTCCCCCACGAGTCCGAGCCCCGCATCGCAGTCGCCGGCGTGTCCGTCGATGCTGAGGAGGTAGGTACCGGCTTGGGCGAAGGCGTGGCTGACGTAAGGACACGGGCTAGCGTCGCCGGGACTGCTGGCCGCGAGCACGGTTGCGCCGTCGGGTGTGAACAATCGCAGTCCCCCCTGCGGGCCCGAACACTCGAACACCTCGATGCTCGCGGTGAGCGGCGCGTCGACTTTGAGCTTCACCCAGTTCGGAGTGCAGTGCGAGCGCGCGTAAACTCCGTTGATGCAGCCGGGATCGGTGCCCATGGTGGCAGCCCAGTCCCACGAACCAGCGTCCGCGCCAGTCGGTGGAAAACGCGGCTCCCCCGAAAACGTGCACGAGAACGTGGCAAGAAACGGCTCGAGCGAATGCACATCGACCGTGGGGAGGCCTACGTTGCCGTCGAGGTAATTGAACGCCGCCGCGCGGTAAGACGTTTGCGTGCCGTCCTGATCGGCAACGACGATGCGGTAGGTCATACTGTCGGTTAAACGGGTGGTGGGCGTCGGAATGAGGCAGAGCCCGTCGAGCGCAGTCATTTGTGCGGCGGTCAGCTGCGTTCGTTGCTGCAGATAGCCACTTTGGCCTTTGAAGAGATGAAACGCTCGAATTTCGATGGCGCTGCTCGTCGGCTTCCAGACGCTGCCGACGCCGCTTCCGACGCAGCTCGCCGGCGGATCGCCGTCGCCGGTGATCCCGTCGCCGGCGGTCTCGGGCTTCACATCGCGCGTCACATCCAGCACCGAATGTTCGGTGGTCACGTCGGCCGGAGGGTTGCTCGGGCCAGCCTCGGGCAGCGCGTCGTTTGCGGCATCCGGGGGCTCGGTCACCGTGTCGGGCGCGGTAGTTGTCTCGGCGGCCGCGTCGGGAGAGCCCGTCGTGGAAGGTTCGTTCGTGTCACATGCGGCAGCGCCGCAAGCCATCAGTAGAGCAAGCAGAATCGCCCCGAGTCCTCGCATGCGACACCTAGACAGCAAGCCCTGTGCCTTGGCTTGCGACGAGGTGATTGCGCCACGTTATCGTGCTGCGCTGGACGTTGGTCATCCGTTGGGCCAGGCTTGGCACACGTTGTGTCACGCTCCATGTGCGCTCGGGCTCTCGTCGATTTCGCGGAGATGGCCGGGCGAGCAGCTCGCGACGGCGCCCTACGTGGGCCTAGGTCGTTGTCACAGCAATTTTTCCGCCGCGAGTCGCGTGCGCTGCTGACCGAGCCCCGTCACTTCGAGCTCCATTTCCTGGCCTGCCTTCAAATAGACCGGAGGGTTCATGCCGTGTCCCACCCCGGCGGGCGTTCCGGTCGTGATGATGTCGCCTGGTTCGAGCGTGACGTTGCGACTGATGAACTCGATGAGATAGGGGATGTCGAAAATAAAGTCCTTCGTGTGCCCGTTCTGGCGCACTTCGCCGTCGACCCTGCAGACGAGCGAGAGCGCGTGAGGATTGCCGACCTCGTCGGGCGTCACCAGAAACGGGCCGAGGGGCGCGAAGGTGTCGAACGATTTGCCGCGGAACCACTGACTCCCCTCTTTTGCCTGCGCCGTGCGCTCGGTGACGTCGTTGCAAATCAAGTATCCGGCCACGTGGGCGAGCGCCGCGGTGCGGTCGACACGCTTCGCGCGCCGTCCAATCACGAGCGCAAGCTCCACCTCGTAGTCGACGGTCGTATAGTTGGCGGGGAGGACGACGTCGTCGAAAGGACCGTTGATGGCGCTCGTTGCCTTGACGAAGAAGATGGGCTTCTCGGGGACGGCCGAGTTCGTTTCCTTGGCGTGCTCAGCGTAGTTCTTTCCCACCGCCATGAGCTTGCCCGGGCGCGTCACGGGCGCACCAATGCGCACGCTTTCGAGCTGGATGTTGGGCAGGCCCCCTTTGGCGATGGCGGCGCTGATCTTTTCGATGCCGCCGTCGGCGAAGAAGGAGGGGTCGAAGTCCGTGACGATCGACGATACGTCGATGGCGCTGTTCTCGCTCGCCCACACCGCGGGTTTCTCGAAGCCCCGTTTTCCCAAACGCATCAGTTTCATCGAATCACCCGTCGGCGCCGTTGTGACTGCGGAGCACATGGTCGGATACGATGCCCTTGCCCCTGGGGCAAATGCTAATCTTCCGCGCCGCCCCGCGATGCAAATCCGAGCTTTTACCACCGAACGGTTCTCGACGAGCTCATGGGGGAGCTCGATGGCTTGAGCTCGCGCGTCATCTACGCTCCCATTCTGCACGGGTCGCTGCCCTTCGCGCTCGCCGTGCGCGAGGTGTTCTTGCGGGAGCGCCCCGATTGCGTGGCGGTCGAGCTTCCGGAGACGCTGACGGTTGCCGTCGATCGCGCCGTGCGGCGTTTGCCGCTGCTTTCGGTGGTGCGCTACGAAGAAGCGAAGCAGCCGCGGTTTCTTCTGGTCGAGCCGTGTGACGGCATTTTCGAAGCGCTGCGTCTGGCGCGCGAGCACGGCGTGCCGGCCCATCTCGTCGACGCCGACGTCGATGACTATCCAGCCAGCGACGATGCTTTGCCCGATCCTTACGCCATGGAGCGTCTCGGCTACGACGTCTATGTGCAGCGCGTGGCTGCGTCGTTGCGAAGCGCGACCGCTTCGCCGGAGGACGAGCATCGTGAGGCGACCATGGCTTTTCACCTGTCGCAGTTGCTCGAACGGTACGAGAAGGTCCTCTTCGTGGGAGGGATTTTTCACGTCGCGCGCCTCGAGAACAAGCTGAGCGGCCCGCAGGCGCGCCCGCTCGGACGAACCAAGCGCAGCGGGGTGCAAGTTTTTCACTTGCACGCCGACAGCTCGCGCGAAGTGCTCTCCGAGCCGGGACACATGCAAGGGCGCTTCGAGTCGTGGCGCAACGAATCCGAGCCTCCGTCGCCCGCCGCGAACTGCGCGCCGGCGAGCGATCGCTACGCGATCTTTCGCCAGCTACTCCTTTCGGCGCGCGACCGGATGGAACGCGAAGACGGCGAACGACTCTCCACCCGCCACCTCGCGATCGCGCTCGCCTTTGCACGTAACCAGGCCCTTGCACGCGGCGCGCTGGCGCCCGATCTCTATGAGCTCACGATCGCGGCGCGCGGCGTTGCTTCCGACGACTTCGCTTGGCACGTCTGGGATCTCGGCGTCACCTATCCGCATCAGACCGACGCGCCGGATCTCGCCGTGTACCGTCTCACGCTCGACGAGCTGAATCACGGCGCGCGTCGCCTGTGGTTTCGGCGCCGTCACAAAACCCGCCGTCATGCCTTGCGACTCTTACGCACGCGCAAGAAGGAACCGGCGCCGGGAGCGTGGTCCGAACCGCTGCGCGAACCGTACATCTGCAGCTATCCACCCGAAGACCTGCGCATCGAGGCGTATGGGACCTATTTGAAGAAGCGCGGCAAGAGCTTGCTCGCAGCGGAGCGCGGGAGAGTGGCACCGTTTCTTTCCGGATTCGGAGACGGTCTCGATTTGCGCGAGACGATCCGCCATCTCGTCGGAGATGGGCGCTTGCGCATTCGCGAAGAGCAGCTCTCGCCCGGCAATGTGGGTGCGGTGTGCGTCATTTTCGACGCCGAGGATCGCGCCGGGCGCTACCCGTGGACGGTGACTTGGCAAGGCGAGCACGAAGAGGAGAGCGACATGGCGCTCTACGCCACGCAGCCGAGCGCGCACATGGCGGGCCCCAAGATCGGGCGCGCCGAGTACGGCGGCTTTCTCATGACCTACCCGCCGGGTCGGATGTTCCACGTCTTCGAGGACCCCTACTTCGAGGACGCGCAAAACAAAGCCGAGCGGCTGCTCTACGCCGCCATTGACTACAGCGTCGAACGCTCCATCGTCTACGTCGCGGCGAAGCCCCCGCGCCCCAAGCTCGTCGCCCTCGCGCGCCGCACGGGGCGTCAGATCGCGTACCTTCCCATCGGGCAGCTATCGCCGCAGACGCTCCGCAAGATCCGCGTTTTTCATGTGCTCGAAGGGCGGAGCGTGCGGTCGTACGCCGCGGAATACCTAGGGCGGTAAATTCGACTTTCTTCACCACCCGTTTGCGGGCGGGCTCAGCGGTGTCGGGCGAGGGTCTCGGCTGAAAAGCAGCTGCTATTTGACGGGGGTTTGATAAATTGACCGGTCCATCTCAGGTAGATGGTGCGGCGCGTCAATGTCATGACACACTGCTCCGAAACCTTCCCGAAACCACTTCGAGACCATTAGAGGATGGAGAGGATCATCGCCGATGCCGCTACCAAGACGTCAGGGACTCTACGATCCTGCGTTCGAGCATGATGCGTGTGGGCTCGGCTTCGTGGCCCAGCTCGGAGGCGAGCCGTCGCATTCCATCGTTCGGCAAGGCCTCGAGATCCTCGCGAACCTGACGCATCGCGGCGCCGCGGGCTGCGATCCCTGCACCGGCGACGGCGCCGGCGTCCTCCTGCAGATTCCCCACGAGCTCTACCGGGCTGATCTCGCCGCCGTGGGCATCGAATTGCCCCCGCCCGGCGACTATGCGGTGGCGACCTGTTTCTTTTCGCGCGATCCCGCGCGCTGTCGTCACCACCAAGCCATCCTCGAAGCAGCGGTCATGCACCACGGCCAGCGCGTGCTCGGTTGGCGCGCCGTGCCGCACGATGCTTCGGCGCTCGGGCCGGTGGCGCGCGACTCGCAGCCGTCGCTTTACCAGCTTTTCATCGGCCGCACCTGCGCGCCCGCCGAATTCGAGCGGATGCTTTACATCATTCGCAAGCGCGCCGGCCGATCGGCCAACTCCGAGGACTTTTACATCACCTCGTGCTCCGCGCGATCGGTCGTCTACAAGGGTCTCATGCTCGCCGAGCAGGTGGGCGCCTTCTACGGCGATCTCGTCGACCCACGCACCGTGAGCCGCCTCTGCATGGTGCATTCGCGCTTCTCGACCAACACGTTTCCCACCTGGGAGCGCGCCCACCCCTACCGCCGCATCGCGCACAACGGCGAGATCAACACGCTGCGCGGTAACCAAGCTTGGATGTGGGCGCGCGAAGCGCTCCTGCGCAGCGATCTTTTCAAAGACGCCATCGAGGACTTCAAACCCATCGTGCGGCCTGGCGGGTCGGATTCCGCCTCGCTCGACAACGTCGTCGATTTCCTGCTCGCGAGCGGGCGCTCGCTGCCGCACGTCATGATGATGCTCGTTCCGGAAGCGTGGGCGCTCGACTCCGAGATGTCCGCCGAGAAAAAGGGCTTTTACGAATACCACGGCTGCCTGGTCGAGCCGTGGGACGGGCCGGCCGCGCTTTGCTTCAGCGATGGGGATCTCATTGGCGCGACGCTCGATCGCAACGGTCTGCGACCGGCCAAGTGGGTCATCACCTCCGACGGTCTCGTCGTGCTGGCCAGCGAATTCGGCGTGCTCGATATCGAGCCCTCCCGCATCATCAAAAAGGGGCGGCTGCAGCCGGGCAAGATGTTCCTGGTCGACACCGCCGCGGGCCGGGTCATCTCCGACGACGAGATCAAAAAGCGCGTCGCCACGCAGAAGCCCTACGCGGAGTGGGTCGCCGAGAACAAAATCGAGCTCTCCTCGCTCGACGACGTTCCCAGCCTCTACACAATCCCCCACGACGACCTTTTGAGCCTGGAACAGGCCTTCGGTTACACCGAAGAGGATCTCAAGATCGTGCTCGGCCCCATGGCCGCCCTCGGCGAAGAGCCGGTGGGCTCGATGGGAATCGACATTCCCTTGGCGGTGCTTTCCGAAAAGCCACAACTGCTCTTTCGCTATTTCAAACAGCACTTCGCGCAGGTGACCAATCCTCCCATCGATCCGCTGCGCGAAGAGATCGTGATGTCGCTCGTCAGCTGCGTGGGCGGGGAGGGAAACCTGCTCGAGGAAACGCCGCGGCAGTGCCGCATGCTCGAGCTGCCGCACCCATTTCTTACCCAGGACGATCTCTCCAAACTGCGCAAAAATCTCTTTCCGGATTTTCGCGCGGCCACGCTCCCCATGCATTTCCCGGTAGAAGGGGATCCGGAGAAGGCGCTCTATGACGCGTTGGACGAGCTTTGCCGCGCGGCGAGTCGCGCTATCGCCGACGGCGCCAACATTCTCATTTTGAGCGACCGCCACATCGACGAGCGACACGCGCCGATCCCGAGCCTGCTCGCCACCGGCGCCGTGCATCACCACTTGATTCGCGAGGGCACCCGCGTGAGGGCGGGGCTCGTCGTCGAGTCGGGCGAGCCGCGCGAAGTCGGGCACCTGGCATTGCTCATCGGATTCGGCGCCGGCGCGGTGAACCCTTACCTCGCGTTCGAGATCATTGCGCGGCTCTGCCGCGACAAGATGCTGGCCGGCGATCCAACTCCGGCGCACGCCGCGGCCAAGTACGTCAAAGCCCTGAAAAAGGGGCTTCTCAAGATCATGTCCAAGATGGGGATCAGCACCCTCTCCTCCTACCAGGGTGCGCAGATCTTCGAAGCCATCGGCGTCGATCAGGTGGTGGTCGACAAGTACTTCGCCGGAACGGCGTCGCGCATTCGTGGGGTCGGCTTACGCGAGATCGCCGAAGAAGCGTTGCTCCGGCACGAGCGCGCCTTCGGACCGCGCGCCGAGGGCCGCCTCGACGTCGGGGGCCACGTGCACTACCGCGCCGGGGGCGAGCGCCACATCTGGAACCCCCAGACGGTGGCATCGCTGCAAAAGGCGGTGCGGGCCGAGGACGCGTCGAGCTACGAGGAGTTCGCGCGGCTCATCAACGAGCAAAACCGGCGCCCGATGAACCTGCGCGGGCTCTGGGATCTCGTACCCATCGGTCCCGCGGTGCCGCTCGCCGACGTCGAACCTGCGACGGCCATCGTGAAGCGATTTGCCACTGGGGCAATGTCGTTCGGGAGCATTTCCAAAGAGGCGCACGAGAACCTCGCCATCGCCATGAACCGCATCGGGGGGCGATCCAATACCGGTGAAGGTGGCGAGGAACCGGAGCGCTTCGTGCGCGACGCAAGCGGCGATCTGCGCCGCAGCTCGGTCAAGCAGGTGGCATCGGCCCGTTTCGGCGTGACCGCCGAATACCTCGTCAACGCCGATGAGCTTCAGATCAAGATGGCGCAAGGCGCCAAACCGGGCGAAGGGGGCCAGCTCCCGGGGCACAAGGTGGACAAGGTCATCGCCGCGGTGCGCTATTCGACGCCCGGCGTGACGCTCATCTCGCCGCCGCCGCACCACGACATCTACTCCATCGAAGATCTGGCGCAGCTCATCTTCGACTTGAAAAACGTCAATCCGCGGGCGCGCATCAGCGTCAAGCTGGTGGCCGAGGCGGGGGTCGGCACCATCGCCGCCGGCGTCGTCAAGGCGCACGCCGACGTGGTGCTCATCAGCGGCGACAGCGGCGGCACCGGCGCCTCGCCTTTGACATCGATCCACCATGCCGGCGTGCCCTGGGAGCTCGGCATCGCCGAGGCGCACCAGGTCTTGATGATGAATGGCCTGCGCGGCCGCGCACGCCTACAAGTCGACGGAAAACTGTGCACCGGGCGCGATGTTGCTTTCGCCGCGTTGCTCGGCGCCGAGGAGTTCGGCTTTGCCACCGCCCCCCTCGTCGCTTCGGGCTGCATCATGATGCGAAAGTGCCACCTCAACACGTGCCCCGTCGGCGTTGCCACGCAGGATCCCGAGCTTCGAAAAAAGTTTGGCGGCCGACCCGAGCACGTCGTTCGCTACTTCTTTTACGTGGCCGAAGAGCTGCGCCAGCTGATGGCCGAGCTCGGCTTTCGCACCATCGACGAGATGGTCGGACATTCCGAATGCATCGTTCAGCGCCGCACCGGGCTGCACGCCAAGGCGCGACGGGTCGACTGCGCGGAAATCTTGTACCAACCGCGACTTTTGCCCGGTACGCCGCGCCGCTGCGTCGAAGCGCAGGACCACAAGCTCCAAGGCGTCCTCGATGAGCGGCTCATCGCCGGTGCCAAACGCGTCATCGAGGGCGGCGCGCCGGTCGTCATTGCCACCAAGATCAGGAACTCCGACCGCGCCACCGGCGCGATGCTGAGCGGCGAAATCGCGCGCCGCTACGGTCGGCGCGGGCTTCCCGACGACAGCATTCGCGTGCGCGCCAACGGCAACGCTGGGCAGAGCTTTGCCGCCTTCGCCTCCTCCGGCATGACGTTGGAGCTCGAAGGGGACGCCAACGACTATGTCGGCAAGGGTCTATCGGGCGGCATCGTCGCCGTGCGCCCGCCGCGCGAGGCGCCCTTCCGCGCCGACGACGAGGTCATCGTCGGCAACGTCGTGCTCTACGGCGCCACCAGCGGGCGCGCCTTCTTCAACGGCCGGGCCGGTGAACGTTTCGCAGTGCGCAACAGCGGCGCCACCACGGTGGTGGAAGGCGTCGGCGATCACGGCTGTGAATACATGACCGGCGGCACCGTCGTGATCCTGGGGACGACGGGGCGCAACTTCGCCGCGGGTATGAGCGGGGGATTCGCCTTCGTGTTCGATGAGGACGCGAAGTTCGACGAGCGCTGCAACAAAGAGATGGTCGAGCTCGAGGCCATCGGGCCCGCCGACGCCGAGATGCTGCGCGCCCTGCTCGACGAGCACGTACAGCGAACCGCGAGCCGCAAAGCGCTCGAGCTGCTCGACTCGTGGGAAGTCGTGATTCCGAAATTCGTGAAGGTCGTGCCCAGCGAATACCGGCGTGCGCTCGAGGCGCAGGAATCGCCGGCCACCAACGGCATCCGTCCTTCGGCGCTCCCGCCCGCTACACCTTACGTTTCCACGGGGCGTTACGTTCCGCGGGAGAAATCGGCAGCCCATGGGTAAGATTCGCGGTTTTCTCGAGATCGAGCGGCGGGAGCATCAGAAAAGGCCCGTCGGCGAACGGCTTTCCGACTGGCGCGAATTCGAGCTCGCCGTGCCCGACGCCGCGCTCGGCGATCAAGCCGCGCGCTGCATGGATTGCGGCATTCCGTTTTGTCACGATGGCTGCCCCCTCGGAAACTTGATCCCCGACTGGAACGACATGTTCTCCAAAGGGCGCCTCGACGAGGCGATGGCCGCGCTCTATGCGACCAACAACTTTCCCGAGGTGACGGGGCGCGTGTGCCCCGCGCCCTGCGAAGCGTCGTGCGTGCTCAACATCGACGAAGTGCCGGTCACCATCAAGAACATCGAACGGGGCATCGCGGACCGCGCTTTCGAGCAGAACCTCGTGGCGCCGGTGCTGGCGCGCGTGAAAACGGGCAAGCGCGTGGCCGTGGTCGGCTCGGGCCCGGCGGGTCTCGCCGCAGCGCAGCAGCTGGCGCGCCTCGGACACGACGTCACCGTGTTCGAGAGGGACGACCGTATCGGCGGCCTTTTGCGCTACGGGATCCCCGATTTCAAAATGGAAAAGCACATCATCGACCGCCGCGTCGAGCAGATGAAGGCGGAGGGGGTGACCTTTCGCACTTCCGTGCACGTGGGGGTCGACGTCACCGGAGAAGCGCTGCGCAGCGGTCATCAAGCGGTCGTCCTCTGTGGCGGCGCGCGCAGGCCGCGCGATTTGCCGGTGCCCGGCCGCGAGCTCGGCGGTATCCACTTCGCCATGGAGTTTCTCGAGCAGGGCAACCGCCGCGTCGCGGGCGACGCCCTGGCCGAAGAGCGCGCGATTCTCGCCACGGGGAAAAACGTCGTCATCATCGGCGGAGGAGACACCGGTTCCGACTGCCTCGGCACGTCACATCGTCAAAACGCCGCGCGCGTGACACAGCTCGAGCTCATGCCGAAACCTCCCGCGCGTCGCGCCGCGGCCAACCCTTGGCCGGCGTGGCCGATGGTGCTGCGCACGTCGTCGTCGCAGGAGGAAGGGGGCGAGCGCGATTGGGCCGTCATGACCACGAGCTTCGCGGCCGACGAGAACGGGCACGTGAAAGCTTTGCGCGCCGTGCGCGTGGAATTGAAACCCGGCCAAGCGCCGACACCGGTGCTGGGCAGTGAATTCGACATTCCGTGCGAGCTCGTTCTTTTGGCGATGGGCTTCGTCGGTTCTGAACGCGCGGGATTGCTCGAGCAGCTCGGCGTCGAGATCGACCCGCGCGGCAACGTCAAAGTCGTGCAAGGTCGTACCAGTGTAGACGGCGTTTTTGCCGCGGGCGATCAGGCGCGCGGGCAAAGTCTCGTCGTATGGGCGATCGCCGAGGGGCGAATGGTCGCGCAATCGGTCGATGCCTACCTAATGGCCGAAGGTCGGCGCAGACTCGCGCTCGTAGGTTGACCGTCACCTATCAGAGGTGAAGACCGAGCGCGAGTCCTCCGCCGAGCGCGAGGCCTAACGCGGCGCCGTCGTACTTCAGGTAATCGTTGACGAGACCGTCTTGGGTGTCGAGGTTGACGCCCGCTCGATGAAGCCCAATCAGTTCGCCGCTGAATCTGGCGCCTACGGTCAGGTATCGCGTCACGAAATAGTCGGCGCCCAGCGCGAGCGACAAGTTATAGCCGTCCGAACGAAGGCTTCCGCCGTTTCTCACTTTGTCGAACGCGCGCGACAGATGCGTGTATCCGCCGCCCAGACGAAGGAACGGCTCGACCGCGCCGAGGGGAGCGTGAAAGCCCACGTCGAGGTCGAGCGTCCAGAGATCCCAATCTTGAAAGCGCCCGAACTTGGCGTGAGGTCCGATCGACAAGAAGAGAAGCTTCACGCCGCCGAGGAGTCCGAAAAATCCGCCTACGTCTTCGCTGCGCGTCGAGGTCGGAACGACGTCGCGCTTCACGTTCAGCGTTTGAAGACCAACGTAGGCAGCACCGCTTTCCGCTTCGAAAAAAAATAGATCGAGCCCTTTCACGTCCTTGGCGTGCTCATCGGACGATGGTGCCTCATTGACCGAGGCCGTCGCGGCGCCCTCGGCGGGCGTCGCGACGGCTGCGCCGGTGATGGTCACGCACACCATCGCGAGCGGCGCGCCCAAGCACCGGGCGCGCCGCCCGCTTCGTCGTCGTTCAGCTTTCATTGTCGCTACAGCTGTCATGCACCTTCGCGCTTCCCTTGACGGAGACGTCAATGGACGCAAAGGCATTGGCCGACACTTGCCCCGCCCCTGCGATGCAGGCGGCCGACTTGGCGCTGAGATTGGACTGCGTATTCGCGAACTCCGAGGCCGCGTCACCCATGTCCTTCAGAGCCTTCTGTACGATGGGTCCTTCCGTGCGTGCAGCCAGGACGAGCTTCGGGAAATTCGCCTCGATGGCGTCTTTCAAGGCGGCGACTTTGGCCGAAACGCGCACGTCGGCGAGCAGCGTCACCTGTGGTTCCGAACACTGGACATGTGATCGCGCCCTGCTGCTGCAGCTCACCTCACAGTGGGTGTCGGCGTGGCACTCGGGCGGGAGCCGCTTCAGCTCCGTCTCGCATTTGGGCGCGGAGTATTCGCCCGAGCAGCCACCTCGACAGCTGGCCGAGGCGCCGCATGAAATGCCCGTCGTGGTGGTCACCTTGCATTCACCCGAGCAGGTGCCCTTGCATTTCCCTCTACACTTCCCGTTGCAACTGCCCTCCGAGGCCAAACTCCCATCCTCGGCAACCCACGGGCCTTCGCAGGAGCCCCGGCACCTCCCACCACAACTGCCCTCGCACTCCGTTTCGACTTCAGCGGTGCCCTCGCACACGGCGTTGGCCTGGCAGGTCCCGTGGCACTGGACGCTGAGCTTGGCGGGCTCACACCGCGTAACGACGTCGATCTGTCCGGGCGTGCAAACCTCATCGACCTTGCAACCCGCTTCGCACGAGGCCTGGAAGTCTGTGTCGACCGTGCACTTCGGTTCCGTCACCACCAGAGCGAAGTGCGCGCTCGCCTTCGTTTCGGCCATGATGGAGTTGATCTCTTGTGCAGCCTTGTCGCAGGCTCCGGTGCCGTCGCCGTTGGAGATCGATTTGTCGTCATCTTTAAAGGAAGACCAAGTGTCTTGGATTTCCAGGCGATTGCAGACATCGATGCACGCGGCCTTGACGTCCCGCTTGATGCGCGCCGCCGACTCCTTTAGCTCCGCTGAAGCAACGGCGATCGCTTTGACGTTCGCGTCGACGTTGAGTTTGCCGACGGCATCGGTCCCTTGGTCGACTTCATTGCAACCAGCGGAAAGCTCTTGAAAGTCTTTGGCTGCGCCGCAGTCCATCAACATAGGCGTCAGCAAAGCGCCGGCAAGAATCGGCCACGCGGCATATTTTGCGCGAATCATGGGAGGCTCCTTTCGCATGCAACCGTGCCTCGCCGCTCCGCGACGTCGCATTACCCTCCCGAAGAGGTCCGAACGGCTCGTATTGCTCTCCGTCCCCGGCTGCAATGTGCAGGCCAGCTCGGCTGTTCCGTTTGGGAGCGTCAGTGATCCGAGCCGTCTTTTGTTCCGTCGTCCAGGGCATGTTACTTTCCGCCGCGTGAGCGAACCCGTGGACGACGATGCTCCCGAGGAAGTGGGTTGGGACGACTTGAATGGCAAGCAAATCCTCGTCGGATTGCGAATCGAAGATCCTCGCGGCAAGCGGCTGCGCATGGAGCAGCTCTACGGTCGCATCGTCACGTCCGACCCTAAGCGAGGCATCTGCCTCGAACTGCACACCGAAGGGCGCACCTACTGGCTACCGCCCGATCTGCGGTCCGTTCGGCGAGCTCCCGCCGGTGAGTATCGCCTTCGAAGTACGGGCGAGGTCGTGGAGAATCCCGATCTTCTCGCGTCTTGGGTGCTCGTTCAGCCCGACGCGTAAATCGAAGCGCGAGCGCGAAGAGCCGGGCGTCGATCAACCTTCAGAATGTGTACGCCGCGTGGATCACGTCACCGATCTCCAACCGATCGGCGACGTCCATGCCCGCGACGACCTCGGCGAAGGCCGTGTAACTTGCGTCGAGGTGCACGTTCCAACCGTGATTGATGAAAAATTGGCAGCTGGCGGTGTCTTTTCCGGCGGTGGCCATTCCTACCGTGCCGCGGCGGTGTGGCGCGCCGATCTCCTCACGCACGAGCGCGTCGGATCCCCCATAGCCGTCACCGCGCGGGTCGCCACCTTGCGCCACGAAGTCGGGAATGACGCGATGGAAATCGAGGCCGTCATAAAATCCCCGTTCAACGAGGGCGACGAAGTTGGCGGCGTTCAGCGGAGCTTCGGGCAGCATTTGCATCATGATCGGGCCGCGCGAAGTAACGAGGAGCACTTTCGCTCGGAGTGCGTGGGCGATGGACCTCGCGCTCGGCGTATCGGCAGTGACGCGGCTGGCGCGGGGAATGCGCGCGCTGACATCGGTCTTCGTGAGGGCCAAATAGGCGTCGGCCGCGGCGGCGACGACGACGCGCTCTGGATCGTCGAAGGCGCGTTCTAGCGTCGGCAATACCGACATGTCGCCGAGGTTGCCGAGCGCGCCGAGGATGGCCATGCGCCCTTCGATCCACGCCGAACCGGGCGAGGCGTCGTAGATCGCGGCGAGGTCGGGCGCAAATTCGGTCCAGCCGTGCGCGCCCGCCGCACTCGCGGCGGAACTGACGACCGCGACATCGTGGATCGACAAAGACGCACGCACGTTGGCGACCGTGGCGGCGCTGATGCGCGCCGTCTCGAAACCCGCGATGACGTCGATGACGGCAGAGACGACACTGGGATCGGCGTCCGCCAAGAGGGTGTCGAGCTTGGCAAGATCGACGTCGGTGCCGAGCACGCCAAGGCCGGTCACGCCGGCGATTTTGACGCGGCGGGGCGTGCTCGAGATTGCTGATTCTACGCGAGGGCGCGCGGACGTCGGGTCCACGGCGCAGAGCGCGGGCAGCGCTTCGGCACGAATCCAAGGCGATCGCGCGTCGTCGACGAGGGCGGCGATCGCGGAAGCGAGCGACGCTGCGGCGACGGCGATTTTCTTGTCGACGATGGATTGGAGGCCCGCCACCACGACTTGCGCCGCGGGATCGGTGAGTGCTTTGCCGAGGGCCATGATGACGCCGGTACTGGGAGGAGCGAGCCCCAGTTGGCGCGCCATCTCCGCGCGAGCGATGGTCGAGGGGTCGGACGCGAGCGCAGCGGTGAGGGTGTCGATGGCGGCGGGCGTGGCGATGCGTCGCAGAAGGCGCGCGAGGTAGGCGCGCGTGGTGGGGGATTCTGCGCGTTGAAAGCTGTCGATGACGGACGCCTCCGGAAAGAGCGTGCCCTCCCCGCGGATCTGAGCGAGGGCAAAGGCTGCGGGCGTCGCCCGCTCGTCGGGCGCGATGCCGGCGAGCTCGATGAGGCGGGCGATCGTTTCGGGCGCGACTACAACGACGTCGGTGGTGCTCCGCAGCACGGTGGCGATCCCTTCCGCAGCGGCGCCGTTCACCTCCGCGGTGGCGGTTGGAGAAAGCGCGCTGGCCAGGCGCGGCACGTCGTCGACGACGCCGACGCGCCCCAGCGCGAGCGCGAGCGCAGCTCGCACAGAGGGCTTCGCTTCGACGTCGAACCCCGTGCGCAACGCCGTGCGTGCCGTGTCGCCACCGAGGAGCCCGAGGCAGAACGCGGCAGCCTTGCGCACTCTCGTGCTCGGCGAGTGGAGCGCGGCGGCGGCATCGTCCGTGAGGGCGGTGTCACCAATGCGACCGGCGGCGATGAGCGCGGCCTCGGCCTCGACGATGATGGGGCTGGCGATGAATCGCTTGAGCCGTGCGTTGTCGAGGAGGCGGTGATCTTCGATGACCGTGATCTCTTGTAGCGCGGCACGATGCGACGCCCGCTCGACCTCGAGCTCGTCGACGGTGGCCGCCTCCGCGTCCGGCATGGCTTCCGTTCCGCACGACGGAACGACGAGCATGAACACCAGCCATGCTGCGGATGGACCGAAACTGCGCATGCGCTCGAGACCGTGCATCTTCATGAGTGCCCTCCCGACGAGAGAAGAACGGCGTGCTCTCGCATACCGCACCTCGGCGCGCGCGGCGAGAGGGACGAACGGACGAGATGTCCTTACGTCATTTCGCGAACTCGGTCATGACCGCTTCGCGCATGAGGTCGGGCGGAAGAAGGCCCTGCGCCAGCACGAAGTCGTGAAAGCGTTGCGCATCGAAGCGACCGGCGAGCTTGGCCTCGATTTCCTTACGGAGCTCGAGTAGCCGGCTGTAGCCATAGAAGTACGAGGTGGCCTGCCCGGGCGCACGGAACGTGAAGCGTTCGATCTCGGACTTTGCAAACGCGTGCGAGAGCCCCACCTCTTTCTCGAGGTATGCCCATGCCGAGTCGAACGTCCATTTGCCGGCCTGCAGCTCGGGGTCGATGAACGCGCGCACCGCGCGCTGAAGGCGCAGCTGGAGAGAGATGAGCTTACCGTCGAGCGGCATGAACGGCAGCATGATGTACTCGGAGTAGAGCCCCCAACCTTCCACGTTGGTGCTGTTGAAGGCGTAGATGGCGCGCGCAGTGGAGACCCCGCGCTCGACGAGCGACGCGAACTGCATCTCGTGGCCGGGGCGCGCTTCGTGCGCGGTGAGCGTCCACGAAGCGGCCGCAAAGGTGAAGTCGTCCAGCTTTTGCGCGGATTCCTGGGATCCTTCGGGGGCGGGGACGCTGAGCGGGAGCACGAATTCCCCTTGCTCGCCCGTATTGCCGAGGAGCCGCGGCGGGACCATGTGCGGAGCCGGCTGCTGCGCGTTCTCGGCGGGTGTGCCGAGCCGAATGCGCGCCGGTCTCTCCGGCAGGGTGACCAACTTTTCGCGCCGGATGATGGTTTCGATGTCCGTGAGCCGCTGTTTGTAATGGGGGAGAATCGCCTCTCCGACCAGCTGATCTTTCTTGAGCTCGCGGATCACGTCGCGATAGTCCGAGCTCGGCAGTTTGCGTTGCTCGGCGATCTGCCGAGCAACGTCGGCCATTTCTTTTTGAATCTCGGTAAAGGCGCGGTGTGCCCGCTCCACCAGCTCGGCTTGTGGAATATCGACGCCGAACCGCTCGAGGTTCAGCGCGTAGATCGCGGGCGGCAGCGCGAATTCGGGACGGGCCTTGGGAAGCACGTCGCTCTTCACGAAGGCGTCGTACTCGGTAAGCTGCGTCAGCAGCGTCTTGTAAGGCTCTTCGTGGCCGGCGATCTGATACTTTTTCAGAAGGTCGCCGATGCCGCTCCGGATGTGGCCGTTGGTGGCGAGGTGCTTTTCCACTGCCAACCGGTTCGGCGCGGCCAGGCCCGGTCGACCCATGCGCTCGCGCGTCTCGGTCTTGGCGAGCTCCGTGAGAGGCGTGCCCCCATCCACGCCCGCGTATTTGCGCAGTCGCCCGAGGGCGCGCTCGCGGCGCGGCGCCGGCACTTGGTCGTCGAGGAGCCCCTGCATGCTGTGGAAGATGATCTCGGTCGGGTTGTAATAGGGGACTTCGTTGGCCTCGCGCAGCTCGGAGTCTTTGATGTAGAGGCGCGCCGCCTTGACGAGGATGGCCACGTCGCGGCGCACGCGAGCATCGGTTTCGGCGGAGCCGCGCGTCTCGATGGTGGTGATCGCGTCGCGGAGCGCAGCCCGGTAGCGCTCGCCGTGCCCGGGTTTGAGATCGACGATCTGATCGTCGACGCGCTCGACGCCGTAGCGGGACGCGAGCTCGGGCATGAAGCGCGCCTGCACTCCGACCAAGATGTCGGAAATGGCGTTGCTGCGCTGTATCCACTCCGGCAGCGTGCTTGTCGGCGCAGGCGTTGCCGCGACCCCTGTCGAAGCCGTCTTGCAGGTGCTCGAACGCGACTGCGCGCCGCAAGCGCCCAGCAAAAGCGGCAAAACGACCGAAAGCGTCTTCGCGTATCTCATCATCGAGCTCCTTTTCCGCGCACCTTGGGAGGTCGGGCCTGCGGCGTCAAGCGCGCGGCAGCGAACGGTCCGCTGCACGCGGCACGTGAGCGGAGCGCAGAGCGGCACGACGCAGAGCGGCAATTGCTCCCGGCCGTTTGCAGGTGACGCAGCTGGCGCTTTCGCCTAGAGCTGGCGGGGATTGCATGGCCCAAGCTCGCGTGTCCCCACCCCCCGTGTCGCCGGCGCCCGCGTCCGACGAATCCTTCCAGCCGTACGTCGCCGACGACCAGAACGTGGCGGAATTCACGCCCAAGGCGGTGCTCATCGGAGCGCTCTTCGGCGTTATTTTCGGCGCCTCCACCGTCTACCTCGCGCTCCGCGCCGGCCTCACCGTTTCGGCATCCATTCCCATCGCCGTGCTTTCGATATCGCTGCTGAAGAAGCTGGGCGGCTCGACCATTCTCGAGAACAACATCGTTCAGACGATAGGCTCGGCGGGCGAATCGATCGCCTCCGGCGTCGTCTTCACGCTTCCCGGTTTTCTTTTTCTCGCGACCGGCGCTGACGGTCTCAGCGTCGGTACCGCGTATTTCGGTTACTGGACGATCTTCACGTTGGCGCTCCTCGGCGGCATGCTCGGCGTGCTCATGATGATCCCGCTGCGTCGGGCGCTCATCGTCAAAGAGCACGGCAATCTTCCCTATCCCGAGGGGACCGCCTGCGCGTCGGTGCTCATCGCCGGTGAAAAAGGCGGGGATCTCGCGAAAACCGCGTACCAGGGGCTCGGGTTCGCTTTTCTCTACGCGCTTTTTCAGAAGATCCTCGGCGTCATCGAAGAGACGCCGCTCTGGATGAGCAGCGTGCGCAGCCGGGTTTTTCCCGCGGCGACGGTGGCGGCCGATATCACCCCCGAATACATGGGCGTCGGGTACATCATCGGGCCGCGCATCGCCGGCGTGCTCGTGGCCGGCGGCGTTCTCGCCTGGCTCGGCGTGATTCCGCTGCTGGCCTCGCTGGTGCCACCGAGCGTGATCGCCGTTCAGCTGACGAAGCTCGGCTACCTGGCGGACCTCACCAAACCGGGCGCCTTCGGATGGAACCCCGCCGCGCAAGAATTCGTCAATCTGAACCGCGCCATCTACTTCGCCTACGTGCGCCAGATCGGCGCCGGCGCCGTGGCCGCCGGTGGCTTCATCACGCTCATCCGCACCATTCCCACCATCGTCTCCGCTTTCCAGGGCAGCATCGCGTCGCTCCGCGAGAAGGACTCCGGCGTCGCCACGCGGCGCACCGAGCAGGATCTACCGATCACCGTCGTCGTCGGGGGGAGCTTGCTCCTCGTCTTCATCATGGCGGTGCTCCCGTTCATCCCCGGCGAGGCGGGCGTGCTCGGCAAGATCGCCACGGGGGTGATGGTCGTCATTTTCGGCTTCTTCTTCGTCACGGTTTCGTCGCGCATCGTGGGCGTCATCGGCACGAGCTCGAACCCCGTCTCCGGCATGACCATCGCGACCCTCATGGCGACGTGCCTCATCTTCGTCGGGCTCGGCTGGACGGGTGACGCGTACCAACCCATGGCGCTCTGCGTAGGCGGCATGGTCTGCATCGCGGCGGCCAATGCGGGCGCGACGAGCCAGGATCTCAAGACCGGTTACATCGTCGGGGCGACGCCCCGACACCAACAAGTGGGGCTCATGATCGGCGCCGTCGCCGCTGCCGTCGTCATTGGCATCACCATGAAGGTGCTCGACAACCCCAGCGTCGACCCCGTCACCGGCATCGTGCGGCACGCCATCGGCTCCGAGAAGTTCCCCGCGCCGCAGGGCACGCTGATGGCGACGCTCATCAAGGGGCTGCTCGCGCACAACCTCGACTGGCAGTTCGTTTTGGTCGGCGTCTTCCTTTCCGTCACCATCCAGCTCTGCGGCGTCTCCTCGCTTTCCTTCGCGGTGGGCGCCTATCTGCCGCTCTCGACCACGCTCCCCATTTTCTGCGGCGGCATGATTCGCGGCCTCGTCGATCGCAAAAAAGGCGGCGTACCCTCGCACGAGGACGATCTCGGCCCCGGCAGTCTCTTCGCCACCGGGCTCGTCGCGGGCGGCGCGCTGGCAGGGGTGCTCGTGGCATTCCTCGTGGCGGGCGCCGACAAATTGAAAGAGTCGGGTAGCACGTCGCTGCAGGGGTTTTTGGAAGGCGTGAACCTGCACGATTCGATGCACCACGCGCTCGGCGCCGAGGGGTACGCACTGCTCGGCGTCGCTTGCTTCGTCGGCATGGGAACGCTGCTCTATCGGGTCGCGCTGAAGCCGACCCGCATCTAAAGGCCCAAGCGGGCACCTCTGCGCGCCTCGGGCTCGCGGCCGAGCGCACGAGAGCGGCTCGGTCGACGACACGGCTCTCCCACCGGGCAGGTGTGGGTCAAAAGCGTATCAACCTCACAAAAGTGGTTGGCGGAGGTCTTGATACTGATGACCTCACACCCGGCGCTTCGTTTCTCCACCTGGTATCGAGCAGTTGAGCCGCGTGGACGCGTTGCACGAGGGGGTGTAACGCATTCGTGGCGCGCAGCGGGGCAGCGGTGACCGAAACGCAGCAGGGAAGCGATTTCGCAGCCTTCGATGCGGAAGTGCAGGGTCTCGTCGTCGCCGGCCGTCAACGCCAAGCGGCCGACATGCTCTTGACGCGGCTTTCGGCCGAGCTCCGGCCGTTCTTGCACCGATTGCTTGGCGACGTCGTGCTGGCCGACGAAGCCCATAGCGCAGCTTGCGAAAAGTTATGGCGGGGGCTCGCTGCTTTTCGCTGGGAATGTTCGTTACGCTCTTGGAGTTACATCGTCGCGCGACGCGAAGCGAGCCGATGTCGGGCGCGCCACCCCAAAGCCGGAGTTTCGCAGACGACATTGTCGAAAGCCGATGAGCTCCCGACCCACGTCTCGTCGCAGGGAGGATCGGTCAACGCGGAGCGGGGCGATCAGCTGGAAAACCTGCGCACGTCCCTTTCCGACGAAGACCGCGATCTCTTGGTGCTTCGTGTCGAGCGCGGGCTCGCGTGGAACGAGATTGCGGCCGCATTTCTCGAAGAGCAAGACACCGCTCCCGAGGCGATCGAGCGGGAGGCGGCGCGTCTTCGACAGAGGTTTCGATCCATTCGCGTCAAGGTAGCTTCGGCCATCGCCGAGGGGTCTCCCAAAACCTCGAGGACAACATGAGCTCGGGCCGCAAAACTCCGGACGATGATACTCCGCTCGGGGCCACGGAAATGCAGGCCCTACGGCGACTCGCCGAACCGCTGGCTCCCGCGCAGCTCGGCATGCAAGTCGAGTCCGAGCAGCTTTGGGCGTCGCGCTACCGCGTCAAAGAAAAAATCGGAAAAGGAGGAATGGGAGATGTCTATCTCGCGCACGATGTCGTGCTCGATCGGCACGTTGCGCTCAAGGTGTTGCGTAAAACGAGTGACGAGAGCTTCGTCGACGCAGCGCGCCTTCTGCGTGAAGCGCGCGCCGCCGCTCGGGTAGAGCACCATCGGCTGGCACGCATTTACGACGCGTTGACCTGGAACGACCAGGCGCTCATCGCGATGGAATACGTGCGCGGAGAAACGCTGCGCGATTGGTTGAAGACCTATCGGCCGACCTCTAACGAGATCGTTGCCATCCTGCAGCAGCTGCTCGAAGGGCTCCAAGTACTCCACGAGAGTGGCCTCGTCCACCGCGATTTGAAGCCCGAAAACGTGATGGTCACGCCGGACGGCAACCTGCGCATTCTCGATCTCGGAATTGCCCGAAGGGTTGCCCTCGACACCGCCCAATCCAGCAACGAAGCACCTGGCACCTTTACGCTGGGGTTTGGGGTCGGCACGCCCGGCTACATGGCGCCCGAGCAGTGGCGACATGGCGAGATCGACGCTCGTGCCGATCTCTTTGCTCTTGGCGTCATCGCCTACGAGCTCGTGGCCGGTCGACAGCCGTTCTGCGGCAGCACCAACCTCGAGATTCGCGAGCAAACACTGAATGCGGCATTGTCGTTCGTGGGCGCGGAATGGAAAGACATCCCCGCCGCGATCAAGAGCACGGTCGAGACCGCACTCGAGCGTGACCCCGGTCAGCGCTTTCAAAATGTGAGCGAAATGGCCAAACGGCTCGTGCCGTTGTTTCGCCCAACGCTGCCGCCCATATCTGGTTCCCCCTCCCACCCGATTCGGCCGCCTGGTGAAGATCACGCGCACCGCGAATCGCTCGCCGCCAGCGTCGTCGCCACGTCCGTACGCGCCGCTGTGAGCCGCCCCCCAGCATTGATCGGCATGTCGGGATTGCTCTTCCTCGCCGGCCTTTCTTGGTTTCTTTTCCAACGCCGTGCCCGACCTGCCGTCGCCGCACCCGCCACGCGTGGGATGGTACAGTTCGCCGGGGGGAAATATTCCCTGGGCACCGACCGCGCCGAGCTCGACGCGATGTGCGCCAGCTATCCGCGTGGGTGCCCGCCGGAAGCGGAGAACGAGACACCCTCGCGGCAGGTGACAGTCGCCCCGTTCGAGCTCGACGAGCGCGAAGTGACCAATGAGGAGTTTGCGGGTTTTCTCAAGAAAATCGGACCGTCGCTTCGCGTCACCACCGACGACGAGGACCCTTCCCGGCGCTTCGTCTACTACGGTCTTCATTCGAACGACGACCTACTTCTTTACGACCGGTGGGGGCCTGGAAGGGGGATCGAAGTCGGCGATGTGAAAACAGAGTTCTCCGCACGCTCCGGGTACGAGAACCTGCCGGTTACTCTGGTAACTTGGCTCGGAGCTCGCCTGTATTGCAAGAGCGCATTGAAAAGACTCCCCACGGAAGCGGAATGGGAATTTGCCGCCCGTGGTAGCGGCCGTCGCCTCTTTCCGTGGGGAAACGAGCCGGCGGACTGTAACAGCGTGCATATTTCGAGTAACGGTCGGCTCGAGGTACGAAATCCCGAGCGATGCGACAATGCGCGGACCATGGCGTATCCCGTCATGAGCGCACCGCAGGACGTTACGCCCGAACGCGTGTTCGATATGGGGGGCAACGTCAGCGAGTGGGTGGACGACGACGATCGCATCGATCGCGATGAGGCTACTTACGTGTCTCGCCTAACCGCTGAAGGTGCGGCCGTGCATCGGGGCGGGTCTTACAACGCAGCCTTCATGGCGCGCTCGACCTCACGCAATTTTCAACTTGCCTTCAATGTCGGCACCAATCTCGGGTTTCGTTGTGCCAAGTCGATGCCTTCCAACCATTAACTCTTGCCGATCCAACAAGGAGGACACCATGGTGTCGCCGGACAATGTGTGGTTTGTCGCCTTTTCTCCCGAATACCGCATGGCATTGAATATTCGCAGAACCCCGCGCGGCAGGCTGCCAGACGGGTATACCTTCGCCATCTATCGTGTGTCGAAAGGCGCGGGAGGCGAAGGTATCTACCTTTCGCGGCAATTCGGGATCCGAGACGACGGGGAGGAAACTTACCTGCCTGCCGAAAGGGACGCGCAGAAGCTCATGTACGAGATCTATGCCGTTCCGACCAGCGTCCTCGAGGAGCTTAGTGGCGAGGATGTAGCGAGCCTAGCTGACGCGATCGGCTTCGCGCGGGAGCGCGATCTCATCTACGCATACATCCCGAATGGCCGGGGAGACCCCCAGCCCACGGGGCCGAACGTCGTCAACCCGAAGCCGGGTCCGAAAGGTGGTGGGCCGAAGAGAGAAAGCGTCAACAAGTGAACTCTCTCGGCGGGTGAACGCAGGCAATTCGAACAAGATCGCCCACGACGCGTGCCGCGCTCGGGCCGCGTCGTGGAGCGCTCCGGCCCGTGACGTACGGAGCTGTTCGCGCTAAGAACAGCGCGAACATGCGAATAGCGAATAGCTCCGCGACGTCGATAGTTTTCGTACTGTGTCCGTCAATCGTTTGGCTCCTGGGGCCCCTGCTCACTGGGTGTGCCCACGAATCCGTGCCCGTGCCGGGAACGACCGTCACCGCCGTTTCCTCCGGAGCCCCCGCAGCCCCCAAGGCCCCGGACATGGCGCCCACGCCGTATACGGCGGAGCAACTTCGCGACGCGAATCGACCGGGCACCGTGTACCGCTACAAGATCGAGGCCGCCGGCGAACCTACGGTAATCAAGGTGATGAAGTTCACGAGCGGCGGCTCCGCCGAGAGCGCTGAAGTG
>Ga0193706_1000334_pt1 | contig 28907 bp, 25 predicted proteins | sample U3c1metaG_FD_160130 | JGI IMG/M metagenome (GOLD analysis project Ga0193706, IMG submission 160130) | Soil microbial communities from a riparian zone of the East river system, Colorado, United States - U3c1 | ecosystem: Environmental > Terrestrial > Soil > Riparian zone | place: USA: East River... | reverse complement strand
CCAAGGCTCACGAAATCGGTAAGCCTGGCGCCTGAGGGCAGCTTTGCTACGGTACGCGCCATAGGAGCCATCCTTTCTCTCTAGAGAGAAAGAATAGCGCCTTCCGAGAACTAAGTAAACAGTATTGAGGTTAGGAGGGGGCGCACCAACCAGCAAGAGCGCCCCTTGGCGGCGGACTCCGGCTCCGATACCCTTCCTTCGCTGAGCCACTGACGGCCGGCCCGAGGAGGCACCTTATGCCCGAGTCCGCCTTGCACACCTCCGCCGTCGAGCGGTTCCTGCGCTACGTGACCTTCGACACCCAGTCGAACGAGACCTCGCAGACCTATCCCAGCACGGCCAAGCAGCTCGACCTCCTGCGCCACCTCGTCGGCGAGCTGAAGGCGATCGGCCTCGCCGACGCCACCATCGACGAGCATGGCTACGTGATGGCGACCATCTCGGCGACGACGACGAAGACCGACGTGCCGGTGATCGGCTTCATCGCCCACGTCGACACCTCGCCCGAGATGAGCGGCGCCGGGGTCAAGCCGATCGTCCACCGCGACTACCAGGGGCAGGACCTGGTGCTGCCGGACGACCCGACCGCCGTGATCCGCCCCGCCGACGTCCCCTATCTCCGCGAGCGGATCGGCGACGACATCATCACCGCCTCCGGCACTACCCTGCTCGGCGCCGACAACAAGTCCGGTGTCGCCGAGATCATGGCCGCGGCCGAGTACCTGATCGCCCATCCCGAGATCCCCCACGGCACGATCCGTGTCGGCTTCACCCCCGACGAGGAGGTGGGTGCCGGCACCAAATACTTCGACGTCGCGAAGTTCGGCGCCCGCTACGCCTACACCATGGACGGCGGCGCCCGCGGTGAGATCGAGATGGAAACCTTTTCGGCCGACGCGATGACGGTCACCTTTGTGGGCTTCAACACCCACCCCGGCTTCGCCAAGGGGAAACTGATCAATTCGATCAAGATCGCCGCCGACTTCATCTCCCGGCTGCCCAAGGGAGAGCTCTCGCCGGAGACGACGGACGATTACGAAGGGTTCGTCCACCCCTACGTGGTCAACGCCGGCGTCGAGCGCACCTCGGTCAAGCTGCTGATCCGCGATTTCAAGACGGCGGCGCTGAAGGAGAAGGAGGACTTCCTCGAGCGGCTGGCTCACGAGACGGTCGCCGACTGGCCGGGCGCGACGGTCGAGACCAAGGTCGAGGAGAGCTACCGCAACATGCGCGAGGTGCTCGATCATCATCCGGACGTGGTGGAGAACGCCCGCGAGGCCATCCGCCGCGCCGGCATCGAGACCCGCGAGCGCCCCATCCGTGGCGGCACCGACGGCTCCAAGCTCAGCTTCATGGGCCTGCCGACCCCCAACATCTTCGCCGGCGAGCAGAACTTCCACTCGCGGCTCGAATGGGTCTCGGAGCAGGACATGGAGAAAGCTGTCGAGGTGATCGTCCACCTCGCCCGGATCTGGGAGGAGAAGGCGTAGCGGTAGCTCCAAGAAATTATGGAGATCTCTGTAGGGGCGGCCCTATGTGGCCGCCCTGGGCGGGGGGCTTATCGGGTCCGGGATCTTCCCCCACCCTAGGGCGGCCACATAGGGCCGCCCCTACGGGTCCGTTGTGACGGGGTCATCATCGATCATGGAAATTCAACACATCGAGCCTTTCCTCCAATATTTCGAGCGCGTTCACGAGCGGACGCGCCGGGTCATCCTCTGCGTACCGCCCGAGCAACTGGAGTGGACCTACAAGCCGGGAGCCTTCACCTTCGGCGACCTCATCCGTCATCTCGGAGCGATCGAACGCTACATGTTCGCCGAGAACGCCCAGTGCCGGCCCAGCCGCTACCCCGGCCATGGCACGGAGCTGGCCGCGGGGCACGAGACGACGCTGGCGTTCTACGATCGCATGCACGAGGAGTCGATGGCGATCTTCCGCGCTCTCACTCCCGAGGACCTCGCCCGCCGCTGCGAGACCCCCGGCGGCGCCCCGCTCCAGGTCTGGAAATGGTTGCGTTCGATGATCGAGCACGAGATCCACCACCGCGGGCAGATTTATCTCATGCTCGGCATGCTGGGGATTCCGACTCCCCCGCTCTACGGGCTGACTTCCGAGGAGGTCCGGGAGCGGAGTGCTCAGGCGAAGTAGCGGATTACTCTTTCTGACCCGCGGGTCGCACTCCGGGACCCGCGAATTGCGCTCTTTGACCCACGGGTCGCAGTTCCCGACCCACGGATCCAACTCTCCGACCCACGGGTCCGACTCTCCGACCCACGGGTCCAACTCTCCGATCCACGGGTCCAACTCTCCGACCCACGGGTCCGGCTCTCTGACCCATGGGTCCAACTTTCCGACCCACGGGTCCCGGTCCCTGGACCACGGGTCCAACGTTGCAAATCACGGGTCCAACTCCTTGGACCGCGGGTCGAAAAGTGTGGCCGCCGGGTCAAAGAACAGACATCAAGTTGGTGACAGGCCAAAACCCGGTCCAGGGCGGTCAATTGACCTGAGCAGGGCGGGATTCAGCCCTTCAGACCCGTCGAGATCGTACAGCCGCCTTCGCAGGACATGTCGAGGCAGCTCAAGACGCACGAGTCATTACCAACGTCGAGAACGATGCCGGGGCTCTTCTGGGCGTCCATCCGCCACAGGGTCTCCCGGCTGAGGCTCAGCGTTCTAAGGCTTCTCATGACCCTCAGTCCTTCTCCCCCGTCGAGATCGTGCAGCCGCCTCCGCAGGAGACGAGATAGCAGCTATCGACGCACGAGTCGTTGCCGCCGACGATGGTGGAGCCCTGCCGGGCCTCCATCTGCCACAGGGTCTCCTTGTTGAGGGCGAGCTTGCTGAGTCTCTTCATGATTCTTCCTCCAGGTCGGTTGAGGCTCAAGTATCCAGGACCAGGGGCATCGCGCGCAACCCTCCCCAGTCTCAGGCTCCACCTCGGCGCCGCTGACGTCCCAGCTCTTCAATCTCCCAATAATTGAGTATACTCATCAGTCTCCAGATAAGCTGGAGGCAATGAGATCCACGACCTCGAAAAGGAATACGCCTCATGAAAAAGAGCACCCTCAAGCTGAAGCTCAGCCGCGAGACGCTACGCACCCTGGAACAGCCTCAGCTCGAAGGCGTGGCGGGCGGCGCGACCCTTTCTCTTTGCGTCGAATCGTGCCGCTGCACCCTGGTTTCCTGTCTCTGCTAAGACCCCGCCGAACCTTCCCTCTTCTCCCGCGAGGAGAGGAGGGCCGGAGCGCCAAGCCTACCGCGCCCGCCGCCGCCCCAGCGACCCGAACCAGATATACGCGCAGAGCCCCAGGAAGAGCACGATCGAGACGATCTGCGAGACCGAATCGATGTCGAAGAAGGGGGTCTTGATCAGGGTCTCGCTGTACCAGGGGAAGAGGCGCAGGGCGGCGCCGAAGACGCCGCCGAGGGCACCGCCGGCCATCAGGCCCGAGGCGATGATCACCCCCCGCTCGCGAACGCTACGGCCCGACTCGTCGTCCATCCTCTCGGAGCGCCGGGTGAGCCAGTGGGAGAGGAAGCCGCCCACCAGCGCCGGCGTGTTCAGCTCGAGCGGGAGGTACATGCCGAGGGCGAAGATCAGCGCCGGCACCCCCAGCATCTCCATGATCAGGGCGATGATTCCACCGGCGCCGAAGAGGATGTAGGCCACCGGCTGCCGGCTCATGAACCCCTCAACAAGGGCCTTCATGATCGAGGCCTGCGGGGATGCCAGCACCACCCGGGTGTCCCCCGGCACCGCCTCGCCGAACTGGAAGGTCTTGGCCAGCAGCACGATGGTCAGCGCCGCCGCCACCGCCGAGGCGATGATGCCGAGGAATTTCACCCGCTCCTGCGCCGCCGGGGTCGAGCCCAGCCAGTAGCCGGTCTTGAGGTCGGTGATCGTCTGCCCCGAGACCGACAGCGCCGTGCAGACCATGCCGGCGATCGCCATCACGAAGAACATCCCGGTGGTTCCCGAGAGGCCAAAGCGCAGCATCACCAGCGAGGAGATGATGATGGTCAGCATCGTCATGCCCGAGACCGGGTTGCGCGCGGTGGTGGCGATGGCGTTCGCCGCCACCGAGGCGAAGAAGAAGGAGAAGACCAGGGTCAGCAGGAGGCCGATCAGGGCGGCGATCAGCGTGCCTTCCAGGGTGTTGAAGAAGACTCCGGCCACCACGGCGGTGAGGATGACGCCGATCAGGATGGTCATGATCGGCATGTCGCGGTCGGTGCGCTCCTGGCCCGCTTCCTCGCCGTGCTTGAAGGCGCGGGCGGCGATGCCGAAGGAGCCGGCGACGATGCGCAGCGACTTGATGATACCGAAGATGCCGGCGGTGGCGATCGCTCCCACGCCGACGAAGCGGACGTAGTTGCGGAAGATCGTCGCCGCGTCCATGGCGCCGAGGGGGGTGGTCCCCGGGTAGACGGCGAGGTCCGGGAGGTTGCGGCCGATCATCCAGATCAGCGGCACCAGGACGAAGTTCGAGAGGAAGCCGCCGGCGCACAGGATCATCGACGAGCGCAGGCCCATGACGTAGCCAAGACCGAGGATGAAGGAGATGGCGTCGAAGCGGACCACCATGCGGGCGCGGTCGGCGAGGTCCTTCATCACCGGCACGAACTGGAAGTCGACCGTCTCGCGCCAGACCTGGAAGGTGGTGACGAAGAAGTCGTAAAGGGCGGCGATGCCGGTCGCCTGGAGCAGGAGAGCGGCCTGCGAGCCCCCCTTCTCGCCGGTGACCAGGACCTCGGTGATCGCCGTCGCCTCGGGGAAGGGAAACTCGCCGTGGGTCTCGCGCACGAAGTAGCGCCGCAGGGGGATCAGGAAGAGCACCCCCAGGCAGCCGCCAGCGATCAGGATCAGCGAGGTCTGCAGCGGGTTCACCGAAAGGTGCAGGATGTAGAACGCCGGCAGGGTGAAGATCGCCCCCGCCACCATGCCCCCCGAGGTGCCGCCGATGTTGGTGAGAATGACGTTCTCGAGCAGCGTCGAGCGGCGCCGGAAGACGCGCGCGAGGCCGATCGCGAGGATGGAGATCGGGATCGACGCCTCCATGACCTGCCCCACCTTGAGCCCCGAGTAGGCCGAGGCGATGGTGAAGACGACGCACAGGAAGAGGCCCCAGCCGACGGAGCGGACGGTCGTTTCCTCGACGCGCGCGGCGGCGGGGACGATCGGGGCGTAGACCTCGCCGGGGGCGAGCGGCGTATAGGCGTTCTCGGGCAGGGACTTCGTGTCGGGAGCGTCCATCCGTCCTCCAGATCCTGGTTTGGGCCGAAAAGGCGCTGCAACTCTAACCCAGATCCGCCCGTTCTCAGACCCCCACGCCTCCCACCCGCCGCGCCTCGATCTCGGCGCCAGTCGCCCGGCCATAGGCGAGGTTGAAAGCGGGCATCGCCATCAGCGTGGTGGTGATCGCCATCAGTACCATGACGGCGAACAGGGTCGGGGTGATGATCCCGCGCTCGAGGCCGATGTTGAGGAGGATCAGCTCGGTCAGGCCGCGGCAGTTCATCAGCGCGCCGATGGCGAACGACTCGCGGGGCGGCTCGCCGTTGAGGCGGGCGGCGAGGCCGCACGCGATCCCCTTGCCCAGGCAGGCGACCAGAAGCACAAGGACCGCGACCGCCCAGAGGCCCGGGCTGTCGAGCAGGCCGATGCGGGTGTTGAGCCCGGAGCTGATGAAGAACATCGGCACCAGCAGCCCGGTGGTCAGCGGCGTCATCGCCTCCTCGATATGGCGCGCCACGGCGCCGCGGGGCATCGCGACGCCGAGGATGAAGGCGCCGAAGACGGCGTAGATGCCCATCGAGTCGGTCAGCCAGGCGCAGGCGGTCACCAGGATCAGGGTGAGCGGGATCACCGTCCCCCGCCGCTTGTCGTCAGCCTCGCGCGGCACGAACAGCCGCTCCAGCCAGCCGCGCCCGAGGGTCAGCGTGAGCAGAGCGTAGAGCAGGCCGCCACCGATGGCGAACACGGCGATCCAGAGGTTGCCGGTGAAGCTCGCCAGCACGATCGCCAGCACGCACCAGGCTACGGCGTCGCCCAGCGCGCCGGCGGCGAGCGCCAGGGTGCCGAGCGAGGTGCCGACGAGACCCCGCTCGTAGATGATGCGGGCGAGCATCGGGAAGGCGGTGATCGACATCGCGGCGCCCATGAACAGCATCGCCTCCCAGCTCTTCACGTCCGGCGCGAACAGTGGGAAGCGATCGCGCAGCAGCCAGGCGACGCCGCAGCCGAGGAAGAACGGGGTGAGGGTGCCGGCCCAGGAGACCGACAGCGCGCTCTTCATCCGGTTGCGGATCAGCCCGACGTCGAACTCCAGGCCGACCAGGAACATGTAGAGCGCGAGGCCGATCTGGGCGAGGCAGTAGATCACCGTCAGCGTCGGCTTGGGGAACAGGCGGGCCTGGAGGTCCGGCAGCAGCAGGCCGAACAGCGAGGGCCCCAGCAGCACGCCGGTGATCATCTCCCCCACCACCTGCGGCTGCCCCAGGGGCCGGACAAGCCGGCCGACCAGCCGACAGACGCCGAGAATGATGGCGATCTGCAGGAAGACGAGGACGGAAATCTCGAAGTTCGGCATGCGGCTCTCCCCTCTCTCGAATCGATCCTATAGGCGCCGGCGGCGCTCGAGAGGTTACCTACCCGGCAATGATCTGCCGCAACAGCGCGATGTTGTCCCGGTGGCCGGTGAGGCGGGCGGTGACCTTGCCGCGGATGGGATAGCCGAGCAGGTAGAGGTCGCCGATGATATCCAGGATCTTGTGGCGGACGAACTCGTCGGGGAAGCGCAGCTCGGTGTTGAGGACGTCGTCCTCTCCCACCAGGATGAAGTTGTCGAGGCGCCCGCCGGAGCCGAGTCCCAGCTCGTTGAGCATCTTGAGGTCTTTCATGAAGCCGAAGGTGCGGGCCGGGGCGATCTCGCGCTTGTAGCCGGCTGCCGAGGTGAGCGTGAACTCGTGGGACTGCTCGCCGACCGGCGGCGGGTAGCGCAGCAGGTAGGAGACCGAGAACTCGTCCGCCGGCTCGATCGACAGCACCTTCTCCCCCGGCCCGCCCACCTCGTAGCGGCGATCGATCACCAGCTCCCGCTGCGGCTCGTCCTGCTCGGCGACGCCGATATCCTCGAGGATCTTGCAAAACTCGAGGGCCGAGCCGTCGAGCACCGGGATCTCGCCGTGCACCTTGATCAGGAGGTTCCCCACCCCGTAGGCGTGGAGCGCCGAGAGGAGGTGCTCGACGGTGCGGATGATTTCTCCCTCGCCAGCGCCTTCTCCCGACAGCGTGGTGGCGTAATCGGTCTCCGCCACGGCGCCGACGTAGGCCGGGATCTCGACTCCGGTGGGCAGGGTCACGAAGTGGATGCCGCTGTTGGCGGGCAGCGGCTGGAGGACCATCGCGGTGCGCTGGCCGGAGTGGAGGCCGAGGCCGTAGACCACGGTCGAGTGGTCGAGGGTGCGCTGGCGGCGGCGGGTCTCGGCGAGCAGCGGCAGGTCGGGGGCGGCGGTGAACCGGCGCTCGGCCTCGCCGCGGTCCGCGCGGGTCCTCTCCGGCACGGTCGCGGCTCCCCCCTCCTGGAGGGTGCGCTTGTATTCGAGGGCGCCGGCCGCGGCGTCGACCGCCCGCTTGTAGGAGAGGGGCTTCTCCAGGTAGTCGTAGGCCCCCATCTTGATCGCCTTCACCGCGGTCGAGGCCGTGCCGTGCCCCGACATCATGACCACGGCCGCCGTCGGATCCGCCTCGCGCAACGCCTGCAGGGTCTCCAGGCCGTCGCGGTCGGCCAGCCAGATATCGAGGAAGACCACCGAGGGGCGTTTTTCCTCGTACAGGCTCAGCGCGCTCTCGCCGCTGGTGGTGGTGAGGGTCGAATACCCCTCATCGGAAAGGATGCCCCCCAAGGTGGAGAGGATCCCGGGCTCGTCGTCCACGATCAGTATCAGCTCGCTCATGCAGGTCAGGTTCTCCAAAGGAAGAATAGCAGGGCCGCCTGGATTAGGCAGATTTGCAGGCCGACCTCCGCCCGGGATTGAAATCCCCGGGCTACCGACGAACGTCCCTGACCGGGACTCGGCAAGTCCGGAGGACGACCGTAGGTAGCCCGGGATTTCAATCCCGGGCAGGCGAGTCGGGATAGCCGCGTCCTTCTACCCTTCAGGGATCTCCATCCACCCCTCGCTCACCAGCACCGAGGAGCCGCCGACGCGGACGGCGGTGACCCGGCCGCCCTGCTTGTCGGCTTCGAGATGCAGGATGCTGGGGCGCCCCATCTCGAAACCCTGCTCGATCACCCAGCGCAGGGTGCCGTCGCGCTCCGGGGAGCGGGAGGCGAGATAGCCGCCGAAGGAGGCAGTGGCGGCGCCGGTCGCAGGGTCCTCGACGATCCCCATGCGCGGCGCGAACATGCGCGAGCGGACGTGGGAGCCGGGGAGCTCGGGATCGCGGGCGAAGACGTAGACCTCGGTGGCCCAGAAGCCGGCCATGAGCGGCTCCCAGCGATCGTGTCGCAGGCGAGCACGCCGGACGGCGTCGCGGTCGCGTAACGGAACGTAGAGGAAGGGGACGCCGCAAGAGACCGCCTCCGGCGCGTCTTCCTCGTCGAGCAGATCCGCCGGGTCGAGCGAGAGCATCTCCGCCAGATCCGGGATCGAAGGGGGCGGCGGCCCGACCTCGGGGAGCTTCGCCGCCGTGAGCTCGGAGAACACCGGCTTGCCGCCTTCCGCCCGGATCAGCACCGGCACCGGCCCGACCCCCTCCTCGAAGACGATCCGGGTCTCAGGCCCGGCGAGCGGAATCTCCCCCACCGCCGCCAGCACGAACGCCGTCCCCACCGTCGGATGACCCGCGAAGGGGAGCTCGGTGCTCGGCGTGAAGATCCGCAACTTGCGGGTGTGCCTCGAATCCTCGGGAGGGAGCACGAACACCGTCTCGGAGAGGTTCAGCTCGCGGGCGACCTGCTGCATACGTTCACTTGAGATCCCCCGGGCCTCCGGGAACACCGCGAGCGGGTTGCCGCCGAACGGGCGGTCGGTGAAGACATCGGCGGTCAGGTAGCGGTGGCGCATGGAGGTTGCCTCTTCAGCGGAAAACAAGACAAGGGACCGCAGGGACATCAGGGACTCCAGGGAAAAAACCTGCTGTCCCTGCTGTCCCTTACGTCCCTTGTTCCTTCACTTCCGGCAGCCCCACCGTCACCCGCAGCTCCTCGGGGTGAATGTGCCGGCGGGCCGCCGCCTCTACGGTGCCCTTGTCGAGGGCGTTGAGCTCGGCTTTGCGGTGCTCGAAGTCATCCAGGGGGATGCCGTACTCCTCGGCCTCGATCAGCAGGTCGGCCCACTGGCGGGCGGTTTCGCGGCGGAAGGGCTCGCGGCCGAGGAGATAGGCGCGGGACTCCTCCAGCTCGGCCATCTCGACGCCGTCCTCGACCAGGCGGGTGATCTCCTCGATCACGCCGCGCTCGGCCTTCTCCACCGTCGCCGGGGAGGTTCCGACGTAGGCGAGGACGCGCCCGCGGTCGAGCCCCGAGCCGGCTACGGTCTGCGCGTAGGCGGTGTAGGCGAGCCCCTCGCGCTCGCGGATGCGGGCCGGGATGCGCCCGGTCAGCCCGGAACCCGAGCCCAGGATGACGGCGAGCAGCTCCAGCGCCGCGTAGTCCGGATGGCGGCGCGGCACGGTGAGGTGCCCCACATACAGATGGGCCTGGTCCTCGGCGTCGGTGGCGACGAAGGCGCGCGGCCCGGTCCCTACCGGCAAGGGAGGTCCGGGATAGGGATCGGCGACGGTCTCCGGCGTGCCGAGGAGACTCAGCAGCCGCTCGCGGACGGCGTCCTCGTCCATCACGCCGGCCACCGAGGCGAGGATGCCGTGGGCGGCCGCCCGGCGGTGGAACTCGGCGCAGTCGCCGGGGGTGAGGCCGGCGAGGCTCTCGGCACTGCCGTGCAGCGGCCGGCTGCGCGGATGGGGGGAGTAGAGCTGCTTGTGGAAGCCCCAGACCGTTTTGACGTCCGGCTGGTCGGCCAGGCTCTCGAGCTCGGCGGCGGCCTGCCGGGAGAGCCAGGTGCAGCGGTCCTCGGGGAAGGCGGATTCGAGCAGCAGCTCGACCGCCCACTCCAGGGCCAGCTCCCAGTCAGCCGCCAGGGCGTCGACCGAGACGCCGATGCTCTCGAACGAGCCGTTGCTCTCCACCGCCATCCCCTTACTCTCGGCCTGCTCGGCGATACGCCGCCAGTCGCGCCGACGGGTGCCTTCGGTGAGCATGCGCCCGGTGAGCAGGGCCTGACCCGGGATCGGCTCCTCCCGGCCGCCGACGCGGAACTGCAGACGGACGGCGACCACGGGAGCGCCTTCGACCCGGCGCACCCGGACCACCGGCGAGGGCGCGGTCATCGCCGTTCCTCCTGAATGAGAGCCTCGATCGCATCCACCAACGTATCGACCTCCTCGCGGGTGTTGTAGTAGTGGGGGGAGACCCGGACCACCGGCACCGGCGAGCCGTCCTCGTTGGTGGCGGCGCTGGTGTTGATGTTCAGTTCGCGCAGCCGGCGGACGATCTCCTTCGCGTCCAGGCCGGCCACCTCCGCGGTGGCGATCGCGCAGAGACGCCGTCCGCGATCCCGGATGCTCACTCCCGGCAGAGCGCTCAGCCGCTCGCGGGCATGGGCGGCGAGCTCGGCTGCCAGCCCGCCGGAGAGCTCGATCCCCACCGCGAGCGCGTACCGGGCCGCCTCGCCCAGGCCGAGCACCAGGGAGTAGGGGAACTCCCAGTTCTCGAAACGGCGGGCGCCGTCCGCGAGCTCGAAATCGTCCTCCCCACGCCGTTCCGCCCCCCGCATGTCGAGGCCGAGGGGGTAGTCGCCGCGCGCCAGGGCGCGGTCGGAGACGTAGAGGAAGCCGAGCCCCCGGGGGCCGCGGAGGAACTTGCGGGCGGTCCCGCCCAGGTAGTCACAGCGCAGCTTCGCGGGATCCACCGGGATCTGGCCGACCGCCTGGCAGGCGTCGACGAGATAGGGGACGCCGGCGGCCTCGCAGATCTCGCCCACGGCCTCGGCGTCCTGCACCAGGCCGGAGTTGGTGGGTACCCAGGTGAGCGCCACCAGCCGGCAGCGCGGGTGGGCGGCGAGCCGCCGCACCGAGGCGGGGTCCACGCCCCCTTCCGGGAGCTCCTCCGCGAACAGCACCTCGATCCTCCGGCGCCTGGCGAGAGCCTGGTACATGATCTGGTTCGAGGTGTAGTCGTTGCGGGTGGTCACCAGCCGGTCGCCCGGCTTGAAGTCGAAGGTTGAGAGGGCCAGGGAGAAGGCGACCGTGGCGTTCTCGACGACGGCGACATTGCGCGCGGCGCAGCCGAGCAGATGGCCGAGGTTCTCGTAAGCCTCGCACAGCCGGCCGGCCGCCTCGTCCGCGGCCTCGTAGCCGCCGATCTCCTGCTCCCGCCGGAAGTGCGCCAGCTCGGCCTCGACGACCGTCACGGGGGAGAAGGCCGCTCCCGCGTTGTTGAGATGGATCCGCCCCTGGCAACCGGGGGTGTCCCGGCGCCAGGCGGCGAGCCGTTCGTCGAGAACCGCGGCGAGAGCGCTCACGATTTCGGCAGCGACCAGCCGACGACAGAGCCGCGCTCGGGCCGGATGTAGCGATCGGCCGCCGCCAGCATGCGGTCGGTGTCGGTGGCGAGCAGGCGCTCGAGGTGGAGGTCGAGGTACTCGAGGTCGAACAGGGAGAGCGCCAGCACCACGGAGAGCGCCTGCTGATGGACCTTCTCGTGGCCGAACACCCAGTCGGCGACGGAGATCTGCCGGCAGCGCTCGATCTCCTCAGCGGCGGGCGGGTTGCTGCGCAGCTCGGCCAGCAGCTCGAAGACGCGCGCTTCCACCCGGGCCGGGTCGACGCCCGGCACCACCTCGGCGGTGACGGTCATCATGCTGGCGTCCATCCCCTCGGAGAGGTCGGCCGACACCCAGACGCAGACCTGCTCCTCCTCGACCAGGGTGTGCTGCAGGCGGCTGGTGCGGCCGCCGCCGAGCACGGTGGCCGCCAGGCGCAGGGCCGGATGATCGGGGTGCGCGCCATGCGGGGCGGGGAGCGCCAGGAGCAGGCGCGCGACCTCCCCCTTGCGGCGCTCCAGCCGCTCGGGACCGGTGGGGAGCACGGTGGGCGGGTTGAAACCGCGGCGCGGCTCCGCGCCGGCGGGGGTGCCGCCGAGCGCCCGCTGGACGGCGTCGAGAGCGCTGTCGCCGATGTCCCCCGCCACCACCAGGATGGCGTTGTCGGGCCGGTAGAAGCGGCGGTGGAAGGCGCGCAGATCCTCGGCGCCGGTCGCCAGCAGCTCCTCGCGGGTGCCGAGCACCGGGTGGCCGTAGGGGTGGCCGGCGAAGAGGCGGGCATGCACCGCCATCTCCAGGGCGTCCCAGGGCTCGCTGTCGTACATGGCGATCTCTTCGAGGATCACCTGGCGCTCGCTCGCCACCTGCTCGGGGTCGAGCGTGAGGGTGGTCATGCGGTCGGCCTCGATGGCCAGCGCCTCGGTCCAGCGGTCGGCGGCGAAGTTGAAGTAGTACGCCGTGCCGTCGTGGCTGGTGAAGGCGTTGTTGACGCCCCCCAGGGCCTGGGTGAGGCGGTCGATCTCCCCCGGGCCGAAGCGGGACGAACCCTTGAACATCATGTGCTCGAGGAAGTGGGCGATGCCGCCATGCCCCTCCGGCTCGTCGCGGCTGCCGGCGCGGTAGAAGAGCGCCGAGGTGACGACCGGCGCCTGGGGGTTGTCGAGCAGGCAGACGGTCAGCCCGTTGTCGAGCCGCTCGAGCTCGAGCCGCCCGGGGATCGACTTCAGGCTGGGCGGAGCCTCCAGGGTTTCGACATGGGGACGTATCCAGCGAGGCGATCGTGATGGGCGCCTGTTCATTCGTTTCCTCCCGGCGTGAGCACCGCGTCGATCCGCTCACGCTCCTTGTCGGCCGTCTCGGTGACCTCGACGAGAATGTCCTTGCGTTCGTAGCCCGGCATGACGAGGGAGATCCGGTGCTTGCCGGTGGAGAGCATCAGCATCTCCTTCGGCCGCAGGAAACCGCCGGAGAAGCGCCGGGCCGGACCCACCCGCTCGCCGTCCACCTCCACCTGGGCCATCGCGGGCCGCACGTTGAAAAAGACCCCCGTGCGCACGCGGATCGCCTGCAGGTCGGACGCGTCGACGTCGGCCGCGGGGAGCGCCTGGAGGTTGGCGGCGATGACGCTCGATCCCCCCGCTCCGGCCTCGACGGCGATCCGGCGCTCCTTCATCCCGGCCTTGCGGATCTTGACCAGATAGCTCCCCGCGCCGGGGAAGCTGTAGGTGCGCGCGCCCCGCTGGCCACTCCACTGCTGAGCCTGGCCGATCACCCGCCCCTCCACCAGCACGTAGGCGTCCGGCGGGTTGACGTGGAAGGCCACCTCCAGACCGGAGCGGAGGCTCTGGTCGGCCGCCGGCTGCTCGGGAGCCTGCTCTTCAGGCTCGGGCTCGGGCTCGCGCGACGGCTCGGGCTGCCGGGGCGCCGGGGCCGGCGCCGCGGGCGAGGAAGCCGCCGGGCCGGGAACGCGCTCCCGGGGCGCCGGGTCTGGCGTCAACGGCGGCGCGGCAGCCGGCTGCGGGGTCTTGAGGACCGTGGGCGGCGGAGCCTGGGACGTCGACGTGGACGTGACAGGCGGCGCGGCGGCCGGCGGCGTCTGCTGTTGTTGCGGCGTTGGCGCGACCGGAACCTGCGTGGAGGCCGGGCTCGCCAGGGGCGGCACCGCCGTCTCGGACGTCTGGGCGGTCTGGGACACCGGCTCGGCGGCGCGATGCTTCCACATCCCCCAGACGTAATAGCCGCCACCGGCGACGGCCACCAGCATCACCAGCAGGACGGCGGCGATCAGCAGCCCGATGGGCAGCTTCCGGGGAGCGGCGGCGGTCGCAGCGGGCGCCACGGGCATTGCGGGTACCGCGGGGACCGGCGCCGGCGCGGCCATGGCGGCCATCGTGGGCATCGGCGGCGGCACGCTGGGCGTCGTTTCGGGCGAGGCCGGCACGGTGCCGCGCGGGATTGCCGGCATGGCCGCCTCGGAGTTCGTGGTGCGCCTGGGGAGCACGCGGGTGGCGTCCACCGGGCTGGCCGGAGCCGAGAGGGTCTCGTCGGACAGCTCGGCCTCGGCGGCCGCGAGTTCGCGGCCGACCACGCCCGCGGTGGCCACGCGCTCATCGCGGCTCTTGGCCATCATGCCGCGCAGCAGCTCCTCGACCCGCGGCGGCACGGCGCGCAGCTCGGAGACCGGCGGCGGCTCCTTGTGCAGAATCTGGTAGACCAGGCTGGTGATCGTGTCGCCGTCGAACGGCCGCTTGCCGGAGAGGATCTCGTAGAGGACGACGCCGAGGGAGAAGATGTCGCTGCGGCCGTCGAGGTCCTCGCCGCGGATCTGCTCGGGGGAGAGATACTGCGGGCTCCCCATCACCGAGCCGGCCATGGTCAGCTCGGTGCTCTGGCCGGCCATCTTGGCGATGCCGAAGTCGGCCACCTTCACCCGGCCCGCGAGATCGATCAGGATGTTGCTCGGCTTGATGTCGCGGTGGACGATCCCCAGGCTGTGAGCGTAGTCGAGGGCCTCTGCGGCCTGGCGGACGGCGCGCAGCGCCTGGCGCAGGCTCAACCGGGGGCCGGCGTCCAGCCGCTGGGCGAGGTCGGTCCCCTCGACGAACTCGAAGGCGAGATAGAGCATTCCCTCGGCCTCGCCGGCGTCGAACAGCGTCACCACGTTGGGATGCAGCAGCCGGCCGGCGGCGCGGGCCTCGCGCAGCAGGCGTTTCTTGCGGTCCTCGATCTCCTGGGGGCGGCCGATCAGGCGGACGGTCTTGATCGCCAACTGGCGGTCGATCTGCGGGTCTTCGGCGAGGTAGACCTCGCCCATGGCGCCGGCGCCCAGGAATTTGAGGATGCGGTAGCGGCCGACGAGATGGCCGCCGTCCAGTGCGTTCACTGCTCGATCGGGCCTCCGCCCGGCGCGGGCTCGCCCGGGAGCGGCTCGCCGGCCATCACTCCCTCGTCACCGGTCGCCACGTCCTCTCGCTGGTTGAGCAGGGCTCGCGCCTCCTCGGCGCGCTCGGCCGGGACGCGGATGTTGATGGTCGCCAGATCTCCGATGTCGGCCGGGAACTCGCTGGCGCGCAGGGACTCCGCTTCCGATTCGATGCCGCTGCTCTGCAGGAAGCCGACGATGATGGTCGCCTCCTCCTCGGTGCCTACGATCTTGATGATTTCCCACTCTTCGGCCATCAAATCCCTCCCTTAAAAAAGAATCATATCGTAGCCGTAGGGGCGACGGGGGGCCGGGCGGGCACCGGCTCGGCGGCGGCCGGCCGCCCGGGCGCTTCCAGCCCTTCGAGCGTGTAGGGAACGAGCTCCTGGCGCGGGTACCAGTGGCGGCTGTGCTCGGCGAAGCGGCCCAGCTTGTGGTGCCAGCGGTAGTGGGAAACCACCAGCGATTTGCCGTCCGCCTCGATCCAGTTGCAGGTGTTGGCCTCCCGCTCGCCCCCCCGGCCGCGGTTCGAGGTGGTCGTCCCCGAGTGCAGGATGACGACCGGCGGCCGCCCCTTGGGGTAGAACTCCTCGGAGTTGCCGATGTACGCCTGGTGCAGATGCCCCGAGAGAATCAGGTCGACCCCCGCGCTCGAGAAGAGGTCGATCGCCTCGTAGGCGTTGGTGAGCACCTGCTGGGTGCCGAAATTGGGCGGCGGGATCATGTGGTGATGGGCCACCACCACCTTCAGAACGTTCTCCGGCGTGGCGCGCAGGATCTTCTCCACCTCCAGCAGCCGCCGCAGGGTGATCCGCCCGTCCTTGAGCGTCCAGCCGAACGCCGTGTTGATGCCGATCACCAGCATCTCGTCGTCGCGCCAGGTCGGCTCGAGCTCCGGGCTGAAATACTTTCTGTAGCAGCCGAACGGATGGAAGATCCGCTCCCAGACGCGGTAGAGCGGCACGTCGTGGTTGCCCGGCACCGTGAGCGTCGGCACCCCGAGGGCTTCGATACGGTCGACGAAGGCGCGGGCCTGCCGGAACTGCTCCGGCTTGGCCCGCTGCGTCAGGTCCCCCGAGACCACCACCAGATCCGGCCGCTTCAGCTCCACGAACGCCACCACCCCGTCGGACACCTGGGGCAGGTGCGGGGGGCCGAAGTGGACGTCAGAGACGTGGAAGATCGCGCGCAGGCTCGTCGCTCCGCCTAGTCCTGGTCGAAGAGCTGGCCGACGTTGCGCGAGACCTCGCCGGCCGCGAAGGTCGACAGGGCGCCGACGACCTCCGGCCCGTGGCGGCGGCCGAGAAAGAAGCCGCCTGCCGCCGCCACCAGCAGCGACGCGATCGGATACCGCACCACCAGCCGCTGCCAGTCCACCCCTTCGGGGACGATCTCGTCGATCAGCTCCTCGACGATCGACTCCCGCTCCTCGAGCTCACTCATTGTCAGTTCTCCTCCGCAACCGGGATGCGTTTTAATCCTAGGCTTCGTCGTCACGGCGGCCACGGCGGGCCACCAGGCCGAGCAGGAAGCCGAAGCCGGCGGCGATCATCACCGCCTTGGCCGGGTTGTCCCGCACGTAGAGGCTGACCTCGCGGGTCACGTTGCCCGCCTCCGAGCGCACGCGCTCGTAGGTCTTGGTGGCGTTCTCCGCCACCTCGCCATAGGTCTCGCGCGCCCGCTCGGTGCCGCGGCGGATCTCCTTGGAAGCCCGCTCGGCTCCCCGACGGACGTCGTCGGAGACCTTTTTGTAACGGTCCTGAACGTCGTCGGACACCTTCTTGTAACGATCCTGGGCCTGGTCGCCCAGCTTCTGGAACCGCTTGCGAGCCGACTCCACGCCGTCCTCGACCGCGTCTACTGCTGCGTGTGCCTTTTCGGCACCGTCTTCGATCTCTGATTTCATGTCAGCCATGGGCTTGGCCTCCGTAATGCTTGGAAGGAACTGCATCGTAGGATCTGCCGATGCGCCGGCAGGATTGTAGGACAATATAGATGTAGCAGAAATCGTGCCTCCCTGCCCGGATGCTAAGATCGCCGGCCAGCGAGGGGTCCCCGATAGGATCCCCAGGGGAACCCAGAATGGCCAACGTCACCTTTCACGGCGCCTGCGGAGTCGTGACCGGCAGCTCAACCCGGCTCGACTGGGGGGAGCGCAGGATCCTCGTCGATTGCGGCATGTACCAGGGGGATGAGGAGCTCGAGCTGCGCAACCGGGCGCCTTTCCCCTACCGGCCGTCCGAGCTGACGGCCGTGGTGGTGACCCACGCCCACCTCGACCACACCGGCCTGCTGCCGCGCTTGGTGGCCGAAGGGTATTCGGGGCCGATCTACTGCACCGGCCCGAGCCGCGGCTTGATCTCGCTGGTGCTCCAGGATGCCGGCGAGATCCAGGAGGAACAGGCCCGCTACGCGCGCCGGAAGGGGTACAGCCGCCACGCCGATCCGCGGCCGCTCTACACCGGCGACGACGCCCGCCGGACCATGAAGCTCCTGCGGCCGGTCCCCTTCCACGAGGAGCGGGAGCTCTTCCCCGGCGTGCGGATGCGCTACGTCCGCGCAGGCCACCTGCTCGGCGCGGCGAGCATCGAGATCACCGGCAAGGGAGCGGACGGCGAGCCGCGCACCTGGTGCTTCTCGGGGGACGTCGGGCGCTACGATGTGCCGATCCTCAAGGACCCCGAGCCGCCGGCCGCTCCCCCCGCCGCCCTGCTGCTCGAATCGACCTACGGCGACCGCCTGCACCCCCAGGAGGATGCGACCGAGGCCCTGGGAGCGATCATCGCGGCGACCTACGCCCGCGGCGGCGTGGTGATCATCCCCGCCTTCGCCCTCGGGCGGACGCAGGAGATCCTCTACCACCTCTCCGCCCTGGCGGAGGCCGGGCGGCTCGATCCCGAGACCGTCTTCCTCGACAGCCCGATGGCGATCGACGCCACCGAGATCTATCAGCGCGCCGAGTCCGAGCACGACGAGGAGCTCGCCGCCCTCGATCCCGATCCCCTGGGCGCCGGCCGCTTCCAGCGCTGCCGCTCCGTCGCGCAGTCGAAGGCCCTGAACGCCCGCGCCGAGCCGGCGGTGATCGTCGCCTCGAGCGGCATGGCGAACGCCGGGCGGGTGGTCCACCATCTGCTCCACCGGCTGGGGGACCCGCGGAGCGCCGTCGTCTTCGCCGGCTACCAGGCGGCGGGCACCCGCGGGCGCGCCCTGCTCGACGGCGCCGAGACGGTGGCCATCCAGGGCAAGACGGCCTGGGTGAAGGCGCGCATCCATCAGCTCCAGAACCTCTCCGCCCACGCCGACCGCGACGAGCTGCTGCGCTGGTGCCGGGCGCTGCCCGCGCCGCCGAAGCGGATCTTCCTGAACCATGGCGAGGACCCGGCGCGCAAGGCGCTCGCCGCCGCCCTCGTCGAGGAGCTGGGCTGGCCGCAGCCGCAACTGCCGCTCACCGGCGAGACCTTCCCTTGGTAGACCTCGACAACACCCACGTCATCCGCGGGCGCCTGCCGGTCCGCCAGGACGACGGCGGGCCGTCCTTCCCCGGCAAGCTCGCGCGCTACTTCCATCTCGCCTTCCGGGTGACCTACGAGGACGGGGTGCTGCTCACCGCCTCGGCGCTCGCCTTCGTCACCGTGCTGTCGCTGATCCCGCTGCTGACCGCCCTCTCCTTCGTCGGCGCGCGGGTGTTCAGCCAGTATCCGCAGCGCAGCCTGGAGATCTTCGTCCAGATCCTCCCCTACTCCGACAAGAGCTTGGTCGACGCCATCGCCGAGTTCCTCGATCAGGCGGAGACCATCCACGGGGTCGGGGTGATCGCCTTCTTCGTCACCACCCTCTACCTCTTCGCCACCGTCGAGGAGACCTTCAACCGGATCTGGAACGTCTCGCGCCGGCGCCCCATCCGGGCGCGGCTGATCTCCTTCATCCTGCTGATCTTCTGGGGACCGCTGCTGATCGGGGCGACCTTCTCGAGCCTGATCATGCTGCGGCAGAGCCCGGCCTTCCGGCGCCTGTTCCAGGAGTCGTTCCTGCTCAACGTGCTGCCGTTCGTGGCCACCGTGGTGGGCCTCACCATCCTCTACTGGCGGGTGCCCTACACCAGCGTCCGCCTGCGCAACGCCCTCGCCGGCGGGCTGCTCACCGGCATCCTGCTGGAGATCCTGCGCGAGGGGTTCGCCTCCTACGTGGAGCTGTTCCGCAACGTCAGCATCGTCTACGGCAGCTACGCCTTCGCCCTGCTGTTCATGATCTCGATCGACCTCACCTGGACGATCATCCTGTTCGGCGCCGTGGCCACCTACACCGCCCAGCACTTCTCGCTGCTCTCCCGCGGGCTGCGCCGCCATCCGCCGGTGCAGGCGGCCTGGGTAGGCCTCGCCACTCTGGCGCTGATCGCCCGCCGCTTCCACCGCGGCGAGCCGCCGCTCTCCCGCGAGGCCCTGGCGGACCGCATGTGCCTGCCCACCGACGAGCTCGAGCGCATCCTGCGGCCGCTGGCGACGCAGGGGCCGCTCCAGGTGGTCGGCGACCATGGCTACGCGCTCACCGCCGATCCGCGGCAGATCCGGGTCGAGGAGGTCCTTGCCGCCTACGACCACCGGGCGCGGCGCGGCGCCGAGTTGGTCGTGGGGGAGATCGCGGCGCACCTGCAGGAGCTGATCGGCGAGCTCGCCGCGGTCCGTGCCGGGACGCTCGGCGACCTCACCGTGGCCGGCCTGCTGGAGGCGCCGAGGCTGGAAACACCCCCGGCCTTGCCCCCGGAGGCCCCGGTGCGTACAATACCGCCCTCCAGCACCGTGGGGCAGTAGCTCAGCTGGGAGAGCACCACGTTCGCAACGTGGGGGTCGAGGGTTCGAGTCCCTTCTGCTCCACCATTTCCTTTTCTCCCCGGCCAACCGCACCGGGCGATCCCCACCGGCCTTCAGGATCTCAGGGTCGACATCCACTTCCCCGCGAACGCGGCGAGGATCACCAGCACCACGCCGCAGAAGAGCAGCATGCCGAGGAGCAGCACGCGGGCCTGGCGATCCCTGCCGGCGGCCAGGGCGATAACGCCGGCGAGGATCTCGCCCAGGTAGACCATCGGCAGCAGCACCGCCGCCGCGAACCCCCGCTTGGTCGAGGAGCAGGAGGTCCTGATCAACGGCGTCCCCCGCGACATCCTCGTCTACCACATCGGCAACCGCCGGATCTGGGGGTTGACGGCCCGGGTGCTCCAGAACCTGCTGGTGCGGCTTGGGCTGGAGCCGGAGGAGGATAAGAATGTTAGAATCCTTCTTCCCCGACAGGGGTGCTTCAAGAAGGAGGTAACATTTGAAGAAGCAGCAGACCGGATCGAAGAAGCTCACCCTCTCCAAAGAAACCCTCGCTCAAGTGGTCCATGTGACCGGCGGATCTCAGATCAACGATACGGTTTACCACCCTCCGAAACAGCGTTCTACCGATTACGGCTGCGGGATTGCTTGACCACCTGACGTTGCAGCTTAGCCCGCCTTGAAGGCACCGGACCGGCCGGGAGACTGGCCGATCCGGTGAGATGACTACCTCGCGGCAGCTATCCACCAAAGGCTCTCCCGATCCTCGAACGAACCCTCTCCCGGATCGTTGGATCGAGATCCACGGTCTCCAGGCGCGTGTTTTCGTTCTGGACGGCGACCAGGCGATCCTTCCAGCCCTGGGGCAGACGAGCGGTCTCCTCGGCGACCCCCCTGAGCGTAGTAACCGAACGTCTCATGAAAAGGGGACAGCTCGCCGATACACTGCCGATGACCACGATTTCCCGTGAATAGCTCGCCATTTAGCGAGCAGTTCCAGACTGTGAGGAGAAGACGATGAAGAGACTTGCCCTTTGTGCCTTGGCCGCCCTGCTCGCCTCGGGAGCCCTCATGAGCAAGCCGGTTTATGCCTGCACCACAAATCCGGTCTGTTCCGACGATAGCGACTGCCCTATCGGAAAAAAGTGCAGTTTTTGTACGGGCCGCTGTTTTACTCCCTAGGAGGGTGTCTCGAAAGTCGGTCGGGACGTCCCTCCGCCCGGGCATGAATGCCTGGGCTACAAACAGCGCCGGATAAATCCGGCTTCAAGTCCCCTTCAGGGGCGCTGTTCATAGCCCGGCGATTTATCGCCGGGCGGGGGAGGCGGACTTTCCAGGCACCCTCTAAGCCTTCAGGATTTCAGGGTCGACATCCACTTCCCCGCGAACGCGGCCAGGATCACCAGCACCACGCCGCAGAAGAGCAGCATGCCGAGGAGCAGCACGCGAGCCTGGCGGTCCCTACCGGCGGCCAGGGCGATGACGCCGGCGAGGATCTCGCCCAGGTAGACCATCGGCAGCAGCACCGCCGCCGCGCAGGAGACTCGTCCCGTTCCGAGCCGCTGGAACAGCGTCACAATCGCCCATGACAACCCCAGATTGAGCAGCGCGACGCCGAGCGCCAGCGGCCAAGCCGCTCCCTCGGGCGACCGGACCCGCCCCTCGAACACCGCGATCGCATGCTCCGCCTCGTCCGGAGAGTGGCCGGCCTTCACCATCTGGACACGCAAGGCCTCCAGAGAGTGGCCGGGCGCGTTCTCGGTGAGGTAGGCCAGGAGGGCCTTCAGATCTTTCTCGTGCATGGGCAGGAGGGACTTTACAACCTGGCGAGGCTTCTCGGGAAAAGCTTCCTCGGGGCGTGAGGCGTACAATGGTTATCGCTGAACGTCGATATGTCGCGATACGAGAAACTCTCAATCTCGCGAATCCCACCACTTCAGCATTTCGTCCCTCATTACCCAGGAGAAAAACCATGAGACCCCATTCCACGCATCATTCCGCCATCCGTTCCGCCCTGCGCGTCCTCGCGCCGGCGATCCTGCTACTGGCCCTCGTGCTGGCGCCTCTGCCCGCCGCGGCTACGACGCCCCTCGGGGCGACGATCGTGGGAAGCAGCGTGCAGTTCGCCCTGTTCTCCGCGAACGCGACCCGCATCGAGGTCTGGATCTTCGCCACCCCGACAGCGTCGGCCCCCTCGGCCACCTATGCGCTCACCCAGACTGACGTGCCCAACCACATCTGGACCGTCACCGTCGCCGGCCTCGGCGCCGGCACCCTCTACGGCTATCGCGTCTGGGGCCCGAACTGGACCTACAACGCGAGCTGGACGCCGGGGAGCAGCCTCGGCTTCGTCTCGCACGTCGATGTCAACGGCAACCGCTTCAACCCCAACAAGCTGCTTACCGACCCCTACGCCAAGGCGGTCACCGGCGAACCGGTACGGGTCAGCGGCCACTACTCGACCGCCATCCTCGGCGGCACCAACACCTACGCTTACGTCGACAGCGCCGGAGCGATGCCGAAGTCGATCGTGATCAGCGACACCTACTCCTGGGGGACCGAGGTCAAGCCCAACATCCCGATGAAGGATTCGATCTCCTATGAGGTCCATCTGCGGGGGTTCACCAAGAACGACTCCAGCGTGGCGGCCGCGCAGCAGGGGACCTATGACGGCTTCGGCTCCAAGGCTTCGTACCTGAAGACCCTGGGGGTGACCGCAGCCGAACTGCTGCCGATCCATGAGTACGCGCAGTTCGACGATCCCGTGGGCGGCGCCACCGCCGACCGGATCAACTACTGGGGGTACATGACCACCCAGTTCTTCGCTCCCAACCGCGAGTACCTGTGCACCGACACCAACTCCTGCACCTATGTCGCGGGCCAGCAGGTGACCAAATTCAAGGACATGGTCAAGGCCCTCCATGCCCAGGGGGTGGAGGTCTGGCTCGACGTCGTCTTCAACCACACCTGGGAGGGCGGTGCCTGCTCGGGGAACCCGGTACGGTACATCAACCTGCGCGGCATCGACAACGCGACCTATTACACCCTGGCCGACGACAAGTCCTGCTACTGGGACTCGACCGGCACCGGCAACAACCTGAACGCCAGCCGCGCCGCCGTGCGCAATCTCATCGTCGACAGCCTCACCTACTGGGCGAACACCCTGCACGTCGACGGCTTCCGCTTCGACCTCGCCTACGAGCTGGGCCGCGAGGGGAGCGACGGCCGGACGTTCAACAACAACGCCACGACCCTGGTCGCAATCGCCCAGGCGGCCTCGAACAACGGCTTCAAGGTGATCGCCGAGCCGTGGGACACCTCCGGCTTCGGCGTCGGCCAGTTCCCCGCCGGCTGGTCGGAATGGAACGGCAACTACCGCGACAACCTGCGGCAGTTCGAGAAGGGGGACAACAGCCAGGTGGGCAACCTCGGCGCTTCGATCACCGCCTCCTGGTCGGGGTTCTCGACGCCGGCCGAGAGCGTCAACCTCGTCACCACCCATGACGGCTTCACCCTCAATGACCTCGTCTCCTACAACACCAAGGTCAACGGCACCGGCCCCTGCAATCCGACCGGGGCGGACGCGAGCAGCGGCAACGACACCAACCTCAGTTGGGACAGCGGCGGCGACGAGGCGCTGCGCCGCCGGCAGATCCGCAACTTCGCCGCCCAGATGTTCCTCGACCAGGGCTCGCCGATGCTCCTCGCCGGCGACGAGTTCCGCCGCACCCAGAGCGGCAACAACAACGGCTACATGGCCGACAACGCCTGTGGCTGGATCGACTGGAGCCTGAAGACGACGAATCAGAAGACCTACGACTTCTTCCGCAAGCTGATGGCCTTCCGCAAGGCCCATCCCGGCCTGCGGCGGTCGGTGGCGATCGGCGGCGCCGATCACGACAGCGACGGCTACAAGGACCTCGCTTGGCACGGCACCACGCCGGACACCCCCGATTGGACCTCGACCTCGCACGCGCTGGCCTGGCTGATCGACGGCTCGAGCGCGGAGACCGGCGGCCCGGCCGACGCCCCGGACCTCTACGTGGCCTCGAACGCCTACTTCGGCAACCTGACCTTCACCATCCCCACCGCCCCCAACTCCAAGTGCTGGTGGCTGGTGGCCGACACCGCCGACTGGGCCGAGGGGACAGGCAACATCTACTATGACCCCGCGGTCGCCGTCTGGAACTCGCAGCCGCTGCCGAAGATGGCGGGCACGACCTACGGCGTCCAGGCCCGCTCGACGCTGGTCCTGGCGGCCCGGCCCTGCGCCTCCTCGGAGGCGATCCGGGTGGACTTCACCGTCAACGGCTTCTCGACCGTAGTAGGGCAGGATCTCTACGTAGTGGGGAGCGTGCCCGAGCTCGGCAGTTGGGACACAACCCAGGCGATCAAGCTCAACTACGTGAGCAGCAGCCAGTGGAGCGGCCCGACCTTCTTCTTCGCCAGCAAGGGCGCGGCCATCCAGTACAAGTACATCTGGAAGCAGGGCGCCACCACGACCTACGAGGGGGGCGCGAACCGCAACTACACCGTGCCCACCTCCGGCGCGGGGACCCGCAGCGACACCTGGCAGCCGTAGGGAAGGTTTGACGAGCCCAGCGGTTGCACGGCCGCCGGGTGTTTCCGCCTTGTACACATCTTTTCAAACGTCGGTGGCCTGCGACCTCATCCTCTATCTCCTTCTCCTCCTGAGGAACTTCACCTCAGGAGGGGGTCATGGGGACGAATTGGAAGCCAAGTTCTGAGGCTTTACGGATCAAGGACTTGAGGATTCGGTCCTTATATTGACGTTCATACCAATCCTGGCCGGGATCCACGTAGTCCCAGCCATACCGAAGGGCAAAGTAAACAGGCGAGCCAGCTTATGGGCGGTAGCCGTTACCGCTTTGGGAGCTCCGAGTCGGATTTTCATCCGTCGCAGATACGCCCCCAGGGCTGTCTTGGACCGATGGAGGGAGCTGGCCGCCATCCGCAAGGCTGCCGCCGCTCGATTGGCGCAGGGTTTGGTCCGCCCGCTCAGCCGCTTGCCCCCTAAGCATTTGTTGCCTGGGCACAGACCCAGCCAATTGGTGAAATGCTTGACCGTCGGCCAGCGCTCCATGTCGGTACCGATCTCACTGAGGACTTTCAGGGCCGTATGGTCGTCGATGCCGTCGATTCTCGTCACGTCCACGCCGGTGATTCGCAGGATCGAGGGCTGGGCCTAAAACTTCAGTTGGTTGCGGGAGGGTTTTCGTCCTCTCGGCGCGGGCGGTAGGGACTCCTCGCTTTTGGAGGCAAAGCTCTCCAAGTGCGCCTCGATCTGACGGTCACAGTCGGCGATCTGCTGGGCCAGCGCGCCCCCGTCTTGGGCCGGAGCGGCCCAGGCGTGGACGGGGAGAGCCCCCGCCTCCGGCTACTCCCCCTCGCGGTGGTGCGCTTCCTCGATCCTCTGGGCGATCTCAGCGGGAATCGGGATCGCCTTGATGCCCCCCGGGTCGTTGATCACGCAGCAGGCGCAGGTCGAACGCCCCTTCGCCAGCGTCTCGCCGCCGCGCGAGATCTCGAAGCCGTAGGTCAGCGACCGCGTCCCCTTGCGGATCACCCGGAGATGGATCTCCAGCTCGTCACCGAAGCGGGCGGGGGATTGATAATCGCAGGAGACCGACACCCGCGGCCAGGAGATCTCCCGCCCCTCCCCATCCCGGATATGGACGTCGGCGCCGATCGCCTTCAGGAAAGCGTGCTCCGTGTTCTCCATGTAGATGAGAAAGCGCGAGAAATGGACGATGCCGCTCATGTCGGTATCCACGTACTCAACCTTCCTGCGGACGCGGTGCTCGTGCATGGGACCTCCCTGACCCGTTCGAAGAGCGCCTATCGTACTGCTACTCTTCCGCCATGCCCTACGTCCTCGCCCTCGATCAGGGGACCACCAGCTCGCGCGCCATGGTCTTCGACGAGTCCGGAGCCGAGGTCGCGATCGCCCAGAGGGAGATTCAGCAGATCTTTCCGCGCCCCGGCTGGGTGGAGCACGACCCGCTGGAGATCTGGGACTCGCAACTCGCCGTCGCCCGCGAGGCCCTGGGGAGCGCAGGCCTCGCCGCCGGCGAACTCGCCGCCCTCGGCATCACCAACCAGCGGGAGACGGTGGTGGTCTGGGACCGGGCGACCGGCCTGCCCGTCACCAACGCCATCGTCTGGCAGGACCGCCGCACCGCCGAGGTCTGCGACCGGCTGAAGCGCGAGGGGCGCGAGCCCCTATTCCGCGAGCGTACCGGGCTGGTGCTCGACCCCTACTTCTCCGGCACCAAGCTCGCCTGGATCCTCGACCACGTCCCCGGCGCCCGCGAGGACTCCGGCCGGCTCGCCTTCGGCACCGTCGACTCCTGGCTGCTCTGGAAGCTGACCGGCGGCGCCTTCCACGCCACCGACGTCACCAACGCCTCGCGCACCCTGCTCTGGAATCTTCACACCGGTGAGTGGGATGACGAGCTGCTGAGGCTCCTGGACGTCCCGCGCGAAATCCTCCCCGAGGTGCGCTCCTCCAGCGAGGTCTATGGCGAGACGCTCGCGGAGCTGCTCGGCGCCCCGGTCCCCATCGCCGGAGTGGCCGGCGATCAGCAGGCGGCCCTCTTCGGACAGGCATGCCTGCGCCCCGGCATGGTCAAGAACACTTACGGCACCGGCTGTTTCCTGCTGATGAACGCCGGCGACCGCCCCGTCGTCTCGCGCCACGAGCTGCTCACCACGCCCGCCTGGAGGATCGGCGGACGGACGGACTATGCCCTGGAGGGGAGCGTCTTCGTGGCCGGCGCCGTGGTGCAGTGGCTGCGCGACGGCCTCGGGCTGATCCGTTCCGCCGGCGAGATCGAGGCCCTGGCGGCCAGCGTGCCGGATTCCGGCGGCGTCGTACTGGTGCCCGCCTTTACCGGCCTCGGCGCCCCACACTGGGACCCCTACGCCCGCGGCGCGCTGCTGGGGATCACCCGCGGCACCACCGCCGCTCACATCGCCCGCGCCGCGCTGGAGGCGATCGCCTTCCAGGTGGCGGACGTCCTCGACGCCATGGCGGCCGACTCCGGCGTCCCGGTGGCCGAGCTGAGGGTGGACGGCGGCGCCACGGTCAACGATCTGCTGATGCAGCTCCAGGCCGACGTCGCGGGCGTGCCGGTGGTCCGCCCCCGCATCCAGGAGACGACCGCCCTCGGCGCCGCCTACCTCGCCGGCCTCGCCACCGGGGTCTGGAAGGACACCGGCGACATCGCCGAGCGATGGCAGGTGGAGAGGCGCTTCGAGCCCGCCCTGGACCGCGATCAGGCCGCGGCCCAGCGGGCGCGCTGGAACCGGGCGGTCGATCGGGCGAAGGGGTGGGAGGCGGGGTGAACCGCCCCGACATGCTCGCCCGGCTCCTCGATCCCGGCGAGCAGCCCTGGGAGGTCCTCGTCGTGGGCGGCGGGGCGAGCGGCCTCGGCGCCGCCGTCGAGGCGGCGTCGCGGGGGTACCGGACGGCCCTGGTCGAGGGGCACGACTTCGCCAAGGGGACCTCCAGCCGCAGCACCAAGCTGGTCCATGGCGGCGTCCGCTATCTCCAGCGGGGGAACGTCTCGCTGGTGCTCGAGGCCCTGCGCGAGCGCGGGCGGCTGCTGCGCAACGCCCCGCATCTGGTGCGCGACCTCCCTTTCGTGGTGCCCAGCTACGACTGGTGGGAGGCCCCCTACTACGGCGCCGGCCTCAAGCTCTACGACCTGCTCGCCGGCCGCATGGGGCTCAAGCCCTCCCATCTGCTCTCCCGCGAGGAGACGCTCGACCACATCCCCACCCTGGAGCCGGCGGGGCTGCGCGGCGGCGTGGTCTATCAGGACGCACAGTTCGACGACGCCCGCCTCGCCACCACCCTCGCCCTCACTCTCGCCGACCTCGGCGGCGTGGCGGTCAACTACGCTCCGGTGGTCGGGCTGATCAAGGAGGGGGAGCTGGTGCGCGGCGCCCGGGTCCGCGACGCCGAGACCGGCGAGGAGGCCGAGGTCCGCGCCCGGGTGGTGATCAACGCCACCGGCATCTTCGCCGACGGCCTGCGGCGGATGGACGATCCGGCGAGCCCGCCGCTGCTGGCGCCGAGCCAGGGGGTGCACCTGGTGCTCGACCGCCGCTTCCAGCCCGGCGGCAGCGCCATCCTCGTCCCTCACACCGACGACGGGCGCGTGCTCTTCGCCGTCCCCTGGCACGACCGGGTGGTGGTGGGGACGACCGACACGCCGGTGGCCGAGGCCTCGCTGGAGCCGCGGGCGCTGCCGGAGGAGATCGAGTTCCTCCTCTATCACGCGGCGCGCTATCTGACCCAGGACCCGCGCCCGGAGGACGTCCTCTCGATTTTCGCCGGACTGCGGCCGCTGGTGCGCGGCAACCGGGCGGTGGCGAAGACGGCGGCCCTCTCGCGCGACCACACGCTGCTGGTCTCCCCCGCCGGCCTGGTCACCATCGCCGGCGGCAAGTGGACGACCTACCGCCGGATGGGCGAGGACACCGTCGATCACGCCGCCATGGTGGCCGGCCTCGACGAGCGACCCTCCCCCACCGCCGAGCTCCACCTCCACGGCTGGACGGAGGACGCGCAAGACCTCTACGGCGCCGACACCCCGGCCCTTGCCCGGCTCGCCGCCGAGCTCCCCGGCGGCGGCGAGCTCCTGCACGCCAACCTCCCCTACCGCGTCTGCGAGGTGGTCTGGGCCGCCCGGCACGAAATGGCCCGTTCGGTCGAGGACGTCCTCGCCCGCCGCACCCGCTCCCTGCTGCTCGACGCCCGGGCGAGCGCCGCCATCGCGCCCGCGGTGGCGGCGCTGCTCGCCGGAGAGCTGGGGAGGGACGAGACCTGGCAGCGCCGGCAGGTGGAGGAGTACCGGGCGCTGGCCAGGGGGTATTGGTTGTAGATACCGGTTGTAACGAATCCTCTACCTAGGAGCCTGCGCGCCAGGAATCCTGAGGCGAGATGTCCCCCTGCTGGGCGAGCGATCGCTGATTTCTCTAGGATGCTCTCCGTTCGAAAGAGCAGGGGGCCGAGCGGTTGGAGGAGAGCAAGT
>Ga0193706_1000333_pt1 | contig 28934 bp, 18 predicted proteins | sample U3c1metaG_FD_160130 | JGI IMG/M metagenome (GOLD analysis project Ga0193706, IMG submission 160130) | Soil microbial communities from a riparian zone of the East river system, Colorado, United States - U3c1 | ecosystem: Environmental > Terrestrial > Soil > Riparian zone | place: USA: East River... | reverse complement strand
CAGGCAGAGGGGGGCCCTCCTCTGCCAGGTTCGCCGTTTCGTCTTTTCATGGTGGCCAGGCTCATCGAAGGAAAGGGGCACAATGAGCTGCTCCAGGCCGTCGCAAATCTTTCTCATTTGCATGCAACGCTGCGCGTCGTCGTGCTGGGAGACGGCACGCAGCGTCCCGCCATCGAAGCGGAAGTGCGGCGATTGCGGCTAGAAGCCATCGTCGATCTGAAGGGGCATGTGGCAAACGAACAAGTGCCTGCGCTGATGGGCACGGCCAGCGCGGTAGTGCTCCCCAGCTACATGCCCGGCGAGACGTTCCCCTTGTCGCTCATCGAAGCGATGGCCATGCGCCTGCCCACCATCGGGTCGCGGTGGTTCGGCATTCCCGATATCGTGGCGCACGGCGAAACCGGGCTGATCGTCGAGCCGCGCGACGTTGCTGGTCTCGCGCACGCCATCGAGCAGCTGGTGACGTCGCCCGAGCTAGCGCGCCGCATGGGGCAAAGCGGCTACGAGCGAGCGATGAAACTCTTCACCGCCGACGCCGTTGGCGGTGCCTACGAACGCATCTACCAAGAAGCGCGGCAGGCCACGCTGCACTAGCTGGTTCCGCGCCCGCGCGCGGGAGGGCTTACGATTCCGCCGCGCACCGGCTTGATGGCGGCGCCGCGAAGTCGCGCGGGCTGGGCGGTTTTTCGGGGGCGGACCGGCTCCTCCGGCACGGCTCGGATCCTCAGCGGTTTGCGGCCGACGAGCTCCGCCTTGAAGGCCGAGGGGCACGCGTCGTTGACGGGACAGGTGGGGCAAGCGGGCTTGCGCGCGAAGCAGATCCGGCGTCCGTGAAAGATGAGGACGTGACTCAGCATGTCCCAGTCCCGGCGGGGAAAGAGCTTCATCAAGTCTTGTTCGATCAATTCCGGCATGGTCTGCCGCGTCCAGCCGAGTCGCTGCGTGATGCGCTGGACGTGTGTGTCGACAACGACGCCTTCCGGCGCTTGAAACGCTACGCCGAGCACGACGTTGGCCGTCTTGCGGCCCACGCCGGGAAGGAGGATCAGCTCCGCCAGCGAGCGCGGGACCTCGCCACCATGGTCGGCGATGAGCTTCTTGGCGAGCCCGACGATGTTTTTGGTCTTCTGGCGGAACATGCCGAGCCGGCCGATGATCTTCTCGACCGTCGCGGGGTCGGCTGTAGCGAGCGCGCGCGCGTCGGGATATTTCGCGAAGAGCTCGGGGGTCACCTTGTTTACGATGACGTCGGTGGATTGCGCGGAGAGCACGGTGGCCACGATGAGCTGAAACGGATTTTTGTGCTCTAGCTCGCAGTGCGCGTCGGGATGCGCGGCGCGGAGCCGCTCGAACGTGCGCGGCGCCGCGAGGATCGCCTTCGTCGGACGGGGCATGCTCGTCGTCGGTCGCCGTCAGTTGACGTCGTCGGTGGGTGTGCTGTCACCGGGCGGGATCGATCCCCCCTCGGGAAGGATGGACAGCGCTCCCGCGTCTTCCGATTCCGCCAGGGCTTCGATGGCGACCACACGTTCGCCGTCTTCCACCGTCATCACGCGTACACCTTGCGCGTTGCGGCCTGTCTCGCGGATCTCGCTGACCTTGGTGCGGAGCGTTTGCCCGCGGTCGGTCACGAGCATCACTTCGTTGTCCGGTTTGACCAGCGCGATGCCGACGACCGGGCCATTGCGCTCGCTCGCGTCGATGAGGATGATCCCTTTGCCGCCGCGATTTTGGGGTCGAAACTCTTCGAGCGGCGTGCGTTTGCCGAAGCCTTTTTCGCACACCGCGAGCACCTGCGGTTCGCCGTCGCTGGTCACGCCGAGCCCGACCACGTGGTCGCCCTCGGAGAGATCGATGGCTTTGACGCCCACCGTCGACCGCCCCATGGGGCGCACCTGCTTTTCGTCGAAGCGGATCGACATGCCCTGTTTGGTGGCGATGATGATGTCGCGTGTTCCGTCGGTGATGGCGGCGCCGAGCAGCTGATCGCCGTCTTCGATCTTGACGCCGATGATGCCCTTTTCTCGGAAATTCTCGTATTCCGTCACTTCCGTCTTCTTGATTTGACCGCGTTTGGTGAGCGTGACGACGAAGGTCTGCTCCTTCATTTCGATGACCGGCGTGATGGCGGCGATCTTCTCGCCGGGCTCGATGCCGACGAAATTGACGATGGCTCGCCCTTTGGCGTTGCGTGCCGCGGCCGGGATTTCGTAGACCTTTTTTACGTAGACCTTCCCCCGGTCACTGAAGAAGAAGACGAAAGCGTGCGTCGATGCCACGAAGAGCTGGTTGACGAAATCTTCCTCGCGCGCCTCCATCCCCACCTTGCCGCGTCCACCGCGGCGCTGCGCGCGGTAGGTCGTCGATGGGGTGCGCTTGATGTAGCCGGCGTGGGAGATGGTGACGACCATGTCCTCTTCCTGGACGAGATCCTCCATGTTGATCTCGGCTTCGGTCGCGACGATCTCCGTGCGGCGTGGATCGGTGTACTTGTTCTTGATCTCCTCGAGCTCGCGCACGACGACGTTCATCAGGGTCTTCATGTCGCCGAGGATGGCGCTGAGGCGAGCGATCAGGTCGCAAAGGCTGCCGTAATCCTTGGCCAGCTTCTCGCGCTCGAGCCCGGTCAGGCGCGATAGGCGCATTTCGAGGATGGCTTTGGCCTGTCGCTCGGAGAGAAAGTACTGCTTTTTCTTGGCCGCTTCGGCGATCTCCGCTTCCGGGCGACCGGCCCGCCGCACGAAATCCTCGAGCCCCGCCAAGGGCAGCTTCATCAGCTCGCCGCGCGCCGTCTCGGGGTCGGCCGCGGCGCGGATGGTCTTGATCACGAGGTCGACCTCGGTGATGGCCATCCCCAGTCCCTCGATGATCTCCCGCTCGGCCTGCGCCTGCGTGAGCTCGTAGCGCGACCGTCGCGTGACGACCTCGCGGCGGTGCTCGACGAAGACCGCCATCGTCCGTTTGAGGTCCAAGACCTCCGGTCTGCCTTCGACGATCGACAGATTGATGACGCCGAACGTCGTCTGCATGTCCGTCAGCCGGTAGAGCTGGTTCAGCACCACCTGGGAGAACACGTCCTTGCGCAGCTCGATGACGAGGCGCATCCCGTCGCGGTCGCTCTCGTCGCGCACCTCGGAAATGCCTTCGATGCGCTTGTCTTTGACGAGCTCGGCGATCTTGGCGTGGAGGCGCGCCTTGTTGACTTGGTAGGGGAGCTCGTGGACGACGATCTGCTCGCGGTCGACCTTGCCGGGCAGCTTCTCGGTGATGGCGCGTGCGCGCACGACGATGCTGCCGCGCCCCGTTCGATATGCCTGCTCGATGCCGGCGCGCCCGTAAATGATACCGCCCGTCGGGAAATCTGGCCCGGGCACCATCTTGATGAGGTCTTCGATGGTGAGATCGGGGTTGTGGATGAGCGCGATGACGGCGGTCACGATCTCGGCGAGGTTGTGAGGCGGGATGTTGGTGGCCATACCCACCGCGATCCCGTTGGAGCCGTTGACGAGCAGATTCGGAAAGCGCGTCGGTAAAACGAGCGGCTCTTGCTCGGAGTCGTCGAAGTTGGCAACGAGATCGACGGTGTCCTTCTCGATGTCGGCGAGGAGCTCGGCCGCGATGCGCGAAAGCCGCGACTCCGTATAGCGATAGGCCGCGGGCGGGTCGCCGTCGACGGAGCCGAAATTACCTTGCCCATCGATGAGCATGTGGCGCATGGAAAAATCCTGCGCCATGCGCACGAGGGCGTCGTAGACCGACGCGTCGCCGTGGGGGTGGTACTTGCCCAGTACCTCGCCTACGACCTTCGCGCACTTTTTATAGGGCTGCGTGGCGGAGAGCTTCAGCTCGTGCATCGCGTAAAGGATGCGGCGGTGGACGGGCTTCAGGCCGTCGCGCGCGTCGGGAATGGCGCGCCCGATGATGACGCTCATCGCATAGTCGAGATACGATGAGCGCATCTCGTCTTGCAGGCTGACGGGTTTGTTGTGCAGGATGTTGGTATTGAATTCGTCTGCCATGGTCGCCTAAGCTCGCGCTCGGTCTTTGGGGGCTAACGGGTGGGAATGACGCCCGTTTTGGCGTCTGGAAGGCCCGCTGATCGGAGGCGACGGGTCTACCGCGGACGGGCGCCGGAAGCAAAGGCGTTGCGCGAGCAAGCAACCAAGCCACCCGGAGTCTAAAATGCGCGCTCTTCCGGGCGGGTTGGCGGTGACTGTCGCCGCGTCCGCTTAGAAGAAGTTGCCGATCGTGAACTCGAACACGCTCTTTTCCTCGTAGGGGAGGGGAGCGAAGGGGAAGCCCCATTCGAAACGGAGCGGGCCGAGCGGTGAGAACCAGCGGATCCCGAAGCCCCATGAAGTGCGCATCCGGGCCAAGCTGGAAATGCCGTGAAAGCACGGATCGGTGACGGAATACGACGCCCCTTTGGCGGCGCTGCAGTAGACCTGCTCGAGGTTCCAGGCGTTGCCGGCGTCGGTGAACATGACGCCGCGAATGCCGACCTTTTCGATGATGGGAAACTCGAGCTCGACGTTCTGGTAGTAACTCAAATTTCCGCCGATGGTCGCGCCGTTGTTGATGGGTTGCGCGTTGGGGTCGAGCGACGAGGTGAGCGGCAGGCGCGGTCCGATGGTGCGCAGACGGTACCCGCGAAGATCGAGGATCCCGCCCAGAAAGAAGCGCGCGAAGATGGGCACGCCAGCGTCGAGTGGGCTCGTCACCACGCCGAGATTGGTGTTGATCTTCATCACGAACCCGAGCCCGATCGGGTAGTAGAAGCTGCCGATGGCGCGGTAGCGCAAAAACTGGTTCTGCGAGCCGAACCAAGGGCTCGCCAGCTCGGCCGAGCCCTGCAAATAAACGCCGTTGGTAGCGAAGAGCCGGTTGTCGCGGGTATCGTAAGTGATGGCCGGGCGCAGGCTGGACGTGAAACCGCTCGTGAAGAGATTACGGAGCGGCAGTCGTTGGAAGATGCTGACGGCGCTCGAGGTTCCGAAAAGCGTCGTCGTGGTGGCGGTCGAGACCTCGTCGTACTCGCTCGTGTAGCTGAGCGAAGCGCGCAGGTAGGGCGGCGTCATGAGCGGGTGGCCGAAGGTCATCGAGCCGCCGCGCGTGTGCTGCGAGAAGTCCGGGTAGACGCGCAGCTGATCGTAGAGGTCGGTCGACATCGAGAACTGCGAGTCCATGAAATAGGGCTCGAAATAACGGATGTTGACCGATTGCCGGAGGCTCGAAACCTGCGCCTGCAAGCTGACGCTCTGACCGTTGCCGAAGAAGTTCGCTTGCTGGATCTGCGCGGTGAGGATGAAATTCTCGACCGAAGAGAATCCGGCACCGACTTGGAACGTGCCGGTGGACTTCTCCGCCACTTCGACGTTGACGTTGATGCGGTCGGGCGCGCTGCCCTCCTCGGTGGAGACGTCGACGCGCTCGAAGTAGCCGAGGGCGGTGATGAGCTTCTTGGAAGTCTCCAGTTTCGTCTCGCTGAAGAGACGCCCTTCCGCGATCTGCATCTCGCGGCGCATCACTTTGTCGCGCGTCTTGGTGTTGCCGCGGATCTCGATGCGATCGAAATACACGGGCGGTCCGCGGCGGATGGCGACGATGATGTCCACCATCTGCTTGTCGGGGTCGAGCTGGGTCTGCGGGTCGGCCTGAACGTTGGCGTACCCCTCGTCGCGGTACATCGTCCGCACCGATTGCAGATCCTTGGCGAGCTCGGCGCGATTGAAGACGTCACCCGACTTGGCGCGCACCATTTCGCGCAGATGGCGACGCCCCTGGATCGGTTCGACCTCGCGCCCCGCCGCATCTCTTTCGAAGATTTTGAGCTGACGGATCTTGTACTGGGGACCTTCGTTGATGGTGAGGGTGATCTCGATGCCGCTGCGGTCGGGGGTCAGCATCACCCGCGGCGCCGCCACCGCGACCGACAGAAAGCCGCGATCGTAATAGGTGGCGTTGATCATCAGGACGTCGCGCTCGAACGCGTCTTGACGAAAGGGGCCGCCCGATCCGAAGGCGAGCAGCCCGCCTTGCCCGGTGTACATGACGTCGCGCAGATCTTGGTCGGGCAGGTGATCGTTGCCGATGAATGTCACGCGGCGCACGGTCACAGCTTGGTGCTCGGTGATCTTGAAGAGGATGTTGACTTCGTTGTCCTTGCGCGACGTGACGTCGAAGGTCGACTCGGCCAGGAAATATCCCTTTTCGGCGTACAGATCGCGGATCTTTTGCACGCTCCGGCGCAGCGACGGATAGCTCAGGATCGTGTTCGGCTTGGCTTCGATGCCTTCCAGCAGTTTCTCGGCATCGAGCTCCTCGTTGCCTTCGAACTTGATCTCTTTGATGTTGGGCCGCTCGCGCACGACGAAGCGCAGGGTCACGCCGTCGTCACGACGATCGATCTCGACTTGGACATCGTCGAAAAATCCGGAATCCCACAGCTCGCGCACGTCGCGGGTGAGCCCCTCGGGGGTGAAGGGCTGTCCCACGTGCTCGCGCAGGTAGGTGAGGAAGTCGTCCTTGGAAACACGTCGATTGCCGACGATCTCGATGCGGGCGATGGACTGGTTGCGCGCCAGCTCCGCCTCGGTGGGAGGAAGCGCGAGCGGACGGGGGATGACCTCTTCGTTGGCCGGCGTGCGCTGTCCGTCGGAACCTGGTTCGCCCAGGTCATCGATGGGGGGCCCGCCGTCGCCGCCCGCGCTCGGCGCGGCATCGGTGCCCGCCCCGGCATCGGCATTCGCGCTCGCCGCGTTACCCGCGTCACGAGCGGCAGCGCGGGGGGTCGCTCCGTTACCGTCGTTCGGAACGGCGGGTGATGCGCGATCGCCGTTCGACGGTGTTGGACTTTTCGGCGAACCGCCGTCGCCACCGAAAAACGCCGGCATTCTGAGCGTGCCGGCGTCCTGCGCGAAAGCGGGAGTTATCCAGCCGAAGCAGACGAATACGACGAACAGCGCGATGAGCGCGCGGACCAAATGGAGACGGGGCATCAGGGAGTCAGCGGGGGAGTCCGGGCATGGCTGGGGGTCGTCTGTTCAGGCCGCCGCCTCGTTAGCGCAGGATCGCTCCCGCTTAAAGGGGCAGGTAAGGACTCCGCACAGAGCTGCAGCGAACTTGACATACGTGCAGTATCGTCGATACCTCTGCAATCATGAGCGTCGCAGAGCTCTCGCCCAAACCGCAGCGGCGGGCCACCGCCGAGTCCATGGCCCAGAAGCAACGGGAAATCTCGGTCAGCGAGTTTTTCACGAAGAACCGGCACCTGCTCGGTTTCGACAACCCCGCCAAGGCCCTCCTGACAACGGTCAAGGAGGCAGTCGATAATTCCCTCGATGCCTGCGAAGAGGCCGGGATCCTCCCCACCCTCGCCGTCGAAATCACCGAGGTCTCGGAAAATCGATACCGCGTGGCGGTCGAGGACAACGGGCCCGGCATCGTCAAAGAGCAGATCCCGAAAATCTTCGCCAAGCTGCTCTATGGGTCGAAGTTTCACCGTCTGAAGCAGGCGCGCGGCCAGCAGGGCATCGGTATCAGCGCGGCCGGGCTCTACGCGATGCTGACCACGGGCCGGCCCATCCTCATTCTTTCGAAGACGGGCAAAGGACGCGCGGCTCGCAGAGTCGAGCTTCGCATCGACACCCGCAAAAATCAGCCCGACGTCCTGAAAGACGAGCAAGTCGAGTGGGACAAAGACCACGGCACGCGCGTCGAGCTCGAGCTGACGGGCACCTATCGGGGCGGGCGAACCGGCGTCGACGCCTACCTCGAGCAGAGCGTGGTGGCCAATCCTCACCTCGAGCTCACCTACCGCTCCCCCAAGGGGGAAGTGCAGGAGTACCCGCGCGCGTCGCAAGAGCTTCCGCGCGAAGCGCAGGAAATCAAGCCGCATCCTCATGGGGTCGAGCTCGGGATGCTGCTCAAGATGATGCAGGACTCCGACCACATGAGCGCCAAGGCGGCGCTCGTCGACAATTTCTCCCGCGTTTCGCCGGCACTGGCGCAAAGTATCTGCGAAAGGGCCGGGGTCAAGCCGAACAAGAGAGCTCCCGATCTTCTCGGCGAGGAAATCGAGCGGCTGCACAAGGCGCTCGGCGAAGTCAAAGTGCTGGCTCCTCCCGCCACATGCGTCGTGCCCATCGGTGAGGAGCTCATCGTGGCAGGGCTCAAGCGCCGATTTCACGGGGGGCAATATTTTTCTTCGACGCGCCCCCCCGCCGTTTACCGCGGCAATCCCTTCGTCGTCGAATGCGGGATCGCCTATGGCGGTGACCTGCCGCTCGAGGAACCAGCCGAGGTGCTGCGTTTCGCCAACCGCGTACCGCTCCAGTACCAGCCCAAAGCGTGCGCCATCAGCGAGGCCGTCTACGAGCTCAACTGGCGCAATTACGGGCTGAGCCAGCCGCGGGGTTCGCTGCCGCTCGGCCCGATGGCCATCTTCATTCACCTCGCCAGCGTGTGGGTGCCGTTCACGAGCGAAGCCAAAGAGGCGGTTGCGCACTACCCGGAGCTCCTACGGGAGATCACGCTGGCCCTCCAAGAATGCGGGCGGCGGCTGGCGCAAAGCCTCCGCGCCCGGGCGCGGCTCGATAGCGAGGCCAAGCGGCGCGGTTTGTTCGAGCGCTACATTCCGGAGCTCGGAATGAGCATCGGCAAGATCACGGGTCGGACGCGGGCCGATGTCGAAAAACTTTTTCTGCAAGCGCTCCCCCACTTCGTCAACATGAAGGAGCCCCCGCCCGAGCTTCCGCCCACCGAAGGCGGTCCCGCGGATGGTGCGGCCGCCGCCCCGGATTTGCCGCCCACGCCAGGGCCGGGCAGCGTCGAGGACAAAGCGCCCAAAACGAAGAAGGCCGCCAAGCGCGACGGCGAGGCTAAGGGCACGGCGACCCCGCGCGGCAAGGCAACAAAGGCCGACAGCGCCCAAGAAGAGGCGGTCAAAGTCACGCCGACGAAGAGCGCCCGCAGCAAGGCCGAGGCTGTCGAGAGCGCGCGCGGGGGGCGTGCTACGTCGAAGGCCAAGGTCAAAAAGGGCGGTCGCGACAGCAAAGCTGGCCGCAGCAAGAAGGGCGAGCAACTGAAGCTCATCGAGTAAGGAAGCAAACCATGGCAACCAAGGGTTCCCTCGACAAAGCGCGCGCAGTGCGCGCCCAAAAAACGCTCGGCAAGATCGAGGCGCTCGCGCTGGAAACGCTCCGTCAGGTCAAACGCGCCGATAACCCGGCGCTCGAGCTCCCCATCCGCGCCCTCTCCAATGTCGCGTTCAGCGAGAAGCATCGCCTCATCGAGCTCGGCGACAAGGTGCAGTCGCGCGAGTTTTTCAACGTCTCCATGGCCAAAAAATTCATGCAGACGTTTCTCGTGGCCGGCGCGTGCAAGGATCTGCTGGAGAGCGGCAAGACCACGAGCATCCGCGATCTTTTCTACATGACGAAGCACACCATCAAGGGGTACAGCGAAAACACCTTCGACGATCAGGTGGAGAGCGATCCCATCATCGAGGACCTCGAGGTCGGCCTCGATGCTTTGCGTGAGGAGCTTCACCTCTTCGCCAACAAGAAGGGGAGCATGGTCGGGCCCATGGTGATCGTGGATACCGGCGACGAAATCGATTTGTCGCGCATGGGATCGGGCGGGTGGAGCGTGCCCAGCATTACCGAGGACTACGTCATCGAGTTCAAGAAAAGCGAAGCCGAGTTCGTCATGCTCGTCGAGAAGGAAGCGGTTTGGCACCGCCTCAACGAAGACAAATTCTGGCGCAAGCACAAATGCCTTCTCCTCACGTGCGGCGGACAAGCCACGCGCGGCGCGCGCCGTCTCATTCAGCGCCTCAACAGCGAGCTCAAGCTGCCCGTCTACGTGCTCGTCGACAACGATCCTTGGGGTCTTTACATCTACAGCGTCGTCAAGCAGGGCTCGATCAGCTTGGCCTACGAGTCGATGCGCATGGCCTGTCCCAAGGCGCGTTTTCTCGGCCTGCGCACGCGCGATTTCAAGGAATTCAAGCTCTCCGACGAGGTGAAGATCGAGCTTCTCAAAGAGGACATCACCCGCGCCAAGCAGATGCTCGCCTATCCGTGGTTTGCCGCCAAACAGTGGCAAGAAGAGATCAACGATCAGCTCGAGGCGGGTTTCAAAATGGAGATCGAAGCGCTCTCCAACAAGGACATCAGCTTCGTGACCGACGTCTACATTCCGCAGAAGATTTCCAACAAAGATTGGCTCGTCTAAAAGAACGGCGCCCTTACGCCGTGCCACCTCAGCGCCGAAATGCCTCCGCGACGCGCAAAAAGCCGGCGCGAACCCCCGCCGCCAACCACCGCGCCACCGCGCCTCGCGCCGCGGGCCCGTGGGCCGTCTGCTGCGGGCGGGGGGCCTTTGTCCGACGTGATCGTCGATCGACCGCGCGTTCTTCTGGTCGGGATCAATCCCGGCCTACGCTCGGGGGCGACGCGCCATCACTTCGCCGGTCGTGGCAACCCGTTCTGGCGACTCTTGCACGCCGCCCGTCTCGTGCCGGAGCTGCTCACGCCGGAAGAGGATGAACGGCTCGCCGAATTCGGCCTCGCGCTCACCAACATCTGCCCACGCGTGACGCGCACGGCCGCCGAGCTGACGGCCAAAGAAATGGCCTTAGGGCGCCGTTCCCTCGGGCGCAAGATCGAGACACTGCGGCCGTGGGTCGTCGCGTTCGTGGGGCTCAGCGTCTATCAAGTGTTCTTCGGCCTGAAAAAAAGCGGCGGCGCAGGCCCCAAACCGGAGCGCATCGCCGGCGCGCGCGTGTTCGTGGTGCCGAACCCGAGCGGTCTCAACGCGAGCTATCCCGGGTTTGCCGACAAGCTCGTGTGGTACGACGCTCTGCGCGCGTTCGTAGACGATGCTTTACCAAGCGAGCGACGCTGACGAAACACCCGCGGAGCGAGTGCGTCGACGTCGTTACGAAATCGTGACATCTTGCTTGCGCATGGCTGGAAACCTTCGCGTCGCCGCGGTGCAGATGTCGAGTCAAGACGACGTCGGTGCGAATCTGGCGCGCATCACCGTGCTCGTCGCTCAGGCTGCCGACGCCGGCGCCGAGATCGTCGTGCTCCCGGAAAACTTCGCGTATTTCGGCTCTGAAGAGGGCAAGCGCGCGGCGGCGGAAGCGGTCGGCAGCGCGCCGGGCCCGATTCTCACCGCCGTGGCGGAAGCGGCTCGCCGCGCCCGCGTGCACGTCATCGCCGGCGGCATGCCCGAACGCGCGGCCGACCCGGCCCGCCCGTACAACGCCTGCGTCGTGGTTTCGCCCGATGGGAACACGATAGCCAAGTACCGCAAGGTCCATCTGTTCGATGTCGACGTCGGTGACGGTCAGCGTTACTGCGAGTCCGCCAGCACCACGCCGGGAGATGCTTCGGTCACCGTCACCATCGGCAGCTTCGTCGTGGGGCTTTCGGTTTGCTACGACCTCCGTTTCCCGGAGCTTTATCGTCAGCTCGTTGCCGCCGGCGCGGACGTTCTCGTCATTCCCGCTGCCTTCACCATGGTCACCGGCAAGGATCATTGGCACGTGCTCTTGCGCGCTCGTGCCATCGAATCGCAAGCGTACGTCGTGGCCGCGGCCCAGTGGGGGACGCATCCGCGCGGCCGTCGCACTTACGGAAAGAGTCTCGTCGCGGATCCCTGGGGCGACGTGGTAGCGCAGTGCGCGGAAGGCGAAGGCGTCGCCGTAGCGGACGTCGACCGCGCCTACATCGAACGCGTGCGCGCCAACTTGCCGGCGCTGCGCCATCGCCGGCTATGAGCCGCGGCGCCGTGTTTCACGGGCTGGCGCGGACGAAATCGAGACCTTTGCCGAAAGGCATGGGCACGTTGCGGTTATAGTCGTCGAGCTCCAACTGGGCGCGCTGCTGCTCCGGGTGATGCGTGAGCCCATAACATCGGGTGCGCCACGACAAAAGCTCCTCGCGCCAGGGGACGTAAGGCTCGAAGGGGCGAAGAATCTCGACGCACCCCGGGTCGAGCTTTTGCACCATGTCGAGCGAAAGCAGCGTGGCGCGCCGCGAATCGTCGAACATGTTCAAGACAAAAGGCTTGGACAAGGCTTCGCGCACGAGGCCAATCGCATCGGCATTTTTGGTGGTGAGCTCTTTGGCGCTTTCGATCGCAAAGTTCATGACGAAAGGCCACGCCCAAGGGTCGCTGCGGTAGGCGACGAAAGCCGCCTCCAGCGCGGTGGCCGCTTCTTGCAGTCTGTTTTGGCGCAAGCGCAGTCGCCCCAAGATGGCAGCGGCCTCCGCCGATTTGAGGGGACGCAGGCGATCGATGAGCGGGATCGCGGCCTCGTCGGCATTTTCCGCGAGCGAGTGGGCGATCACGGCGATCTCCGTGGGATCGATGGGCTCGCGCTTTTGCGCGCTCCAGTGACCGAGCGTCATTTGGGGCAGGCCCTGCAGGAACGTTCCGAGAGCGGCAGCGCGCCGCCGCTGCCCATCATTCATTTGGGAGTTGGGCGTCACTGGAGCGTTGGCCGACGTTTGAAAGGAAGGCCACCCATCGTCGACGCGTTCCCAGTCGAGCCCCTTGTCGATGCCAACCGGTCGATGCTGCCCATTGGCACGCGCGACGAGGCGCACCTCGTCGGCCTCGCTGCCGCGCACGGCGTTGGCGCTTCGCGCAAAACCGAATTCGATGAGGTTGCGATCGTCGGTGCTGATGCTGTCGAGGTTCGCACCGGCGATCGAGCGTCCAAACGCCGCGTTCGCGACGTAGTGACTGAAAAAGCCTTCCGCGTCGATGGCGCGCCACGGTCCGGCGAGCGCCGACCGCACCGGCTCTCGCGCGAGCCGCGCTCGAATGTCGGCAAGGTCGTAGCGGATGGGCGTCTTGGAGGCGACCAGGAGAAGGTCGTTGGTGGCAAGCTCCCACGTCTCGATTTCGGGAAAAACGGAGCCGAGGGTCGCGTAGACGGCGCGGAGCGTGCGCTTGTCGATGTCGTAGGCCTGCACCCACTGCAGAAAGAGCCCCTCCTCGGTGAGGCGACTTTCGCACGCTTCGTAGTATTCGCGGGTGAAGAGGCTAGCGACCCCGGCGCGATAGGGGTTGGACGGCTCGGAAAAGATGAGGTCGTAGCGAGAGCGCGAAGTGAGCAGCTGTTCGCGGGCGTCCCCGATGTTGATGTGGACGAGCGGGTTGTGAAGGACGTGATGATTGGCGATGCTCGAAATCTCCGCCACGTGCAAAATGGCCGGTTCGAGCTCCGCCACGTCGACCCGTTCCATCTGCGGCAATGCACCGAGCCAGCCTGCCGTGCTTCCGGTACCGAGACCGATGACCATGGCGCGCTTGATGGGGCGTAAGACCGCGCCGACGAGACCCGCCATCACCTGCGTCGGCGCATCGACGACGGCGTGGCCGTCGCTCTTGCCATTGACGATGAAAGCCCAGCCGTGGCGGCCATCGAGCGCGACCGTGCTCTCCACGCCGTCCTCTTCCCACTTCATCCCGCGACGCTCGCTGTTCATCCAGTCGCGAAAGGAATTGATGGAGGCCGTGGTCTCGGCCGGGACACGGCCGACGCCGATGGGGCTATGGCGCCAGACGGCGGTGGGACCTTCGGTCTTGAGCAGCATGAAAACGGCGATCGCGCCGAGTACGGTCCACATCGCGCGAAAGGGCGCGTCCGCCCATCGTTTCAGCCGCTCGAAGGCTGCGCCGAGCCCCACCAGCGCGAGCAGGCCTGCGGCGAGTTTCCAGCACCCCAGCACGGATAGCGCGGGCAAGAGGCCAAAGCCGCCCGCCAGCGCGCCCGCGATGGAACCGCCCGTGTTGGCCGCATAGACCCATCCGGTCTGTACACCCACCTCTTTTTTCCCTTGCCCCATGAGGGCGATGAGTAAGGGAAACTGCACGCCTGAGACGATGGCGGGGAGCAGCACGACCACCAACGTCACGATGGTCCATCCGGCGGCGATCCCTGCAAAATGAAACGAGCCAAGGGGCCGGATCAGCAGCGCCAACGTCGCGACGCGATCGCCGAGCGCGTAGGGAACGGCGAGCAAGATGGCCTCGAGGAGGCAGGTCACCGCGAATCCATTGAGGGTGGCGGGCTTCTCCGAGCCCAAGAGCGCGTACGCCGTTCCGCCGAGGCCGATGCCGAGCAACGCGACCGCCAAGATGATCCCGAAGGTAAATACGGTTCCGCCGAGAAGCGGCCCCAGCATGCGATACCAGACGAGCTCCATCAGAAAGAAGACGAATCCGACCGCGGCCGCAGCAAACGGCACGTACCAACTCGGCAACCCCGCGCTCGGCGCAGGTGCCGCGACGCGCTCGAGCGCGGCGACCGGGGGGACCGCGCCTTGCTCGGCGCCGATCGGTGCGACGCTCGGGGCTTCCGCTGCGATCACCGCGGCGACGTGCGCGTTCTCATCGGGTGATGCCGTGGCGATGCTCTCCGCAGCCGTCACCGGCTCCAACTGCGCGCTCGCCTCGCTGGTGTTGGCAGCGAGAACCGGCGGCGCGGCAACGGCGGGAGCCACGGCATACGCGAGCGCGGCGATCAGCAGATTGAAGCCGCTCGTCGCCCAGAGCGTCGTTCGCGTTCCGAGCATCTCGAGCATCACAAAGTTCGCGAGAACGCAGCCCACCACGGCGCCGAGCGCATTGGCGCCGTAGAGAAGTCCGACGCGCCGACGCGCAGAATCGTCGTCCGTTTCGACGGCGCGCGCCGCCGCCGGCAACGTCCCGCCCATGAGGAATGTCGGCCCGAGGAGCACGATCACCGTTAAAACCAGGCGCAGCACGGTCGCGCCGAACGAGCCGAGCACGGGCGTTCCCCCCGCGGCGATGTACGCCTTTCGCATGATGAAGAGCAGAAGAGGGGAGAGCGCGGCCAGCGCCGCGGCGCCCGCTTCGAGCTGCGCATAGAGAACGAGCGGCCGCTCCGCGCGGTCGGCGCGCTTGCCGATCACGAGCCCACCGGCGCCGAGCCCGCCGATGAAGACGGCGAGCACCGCGGCGTTGGCCAAGGTCGACGCGCCGAAGACCAGGCGGAACTCGCGGAACCAGGCGATCTCGTAGACGAGCGCGCAGACGCCGGAGCCAAAGAACAGGAAAGCAACGAGTCGGGTGAGTCGATTCATCGAATCCGCTACCCAGAGAATCTTCTCGCGCGGGCGGGTGCCCCGCTGCAGTTGAACTAGGGCTGCTAGAGGTGCTTACGTGCGATTTCGGCCCACGTGCCAGCCGGCTCGAGCTCGAGGTAGTGCTTCCAGCAGGGGCGCGCCCGCACGGCGTCGCCGGTGCCCTCGTAGGCCATGGCCAGGTTGAAATACGCGTCGGCAAAACGTGGATCGGCTTCGATAGCACCTAGAAAGTAAGGGATCGCGTCCACGGCTTTGCCCCGCTCGAGCATGATGTAGCCGAGGTTGTACTGCGCTTCGGGCTGGCGTGCGTCGATTTCGAGCGCTCGCCGATACAGCTTTTCGGCGTCGGTTTCTTCGCCCTTGCGAAAGCAGATATTTCCGAGGTTCGTGTAAGCGATGGCGAGCCATGGGTCGAGCTCGAGGGCTTCGCGGTAGAGCGCTTCGGCGTCCTTCATCGTCGCCGGGTCTTCGTCGAGCTGGCTCGCGCGGACGTAGAGGTTGTACGCCGTCTGCGAGCGCTCTTTGCCCGCCGCGGGGCGCAGGACGCGCACGACGTCGTCGCGCAGGGTCTTGATCTCGAGATCGAGAAGCATTTGTCCCGTGAGCGGCTCGAACGTCCCCTCTTGGGATCGCACGACCACACGTTGTCCATCGGAGACGACGCGGAGCTCGGAGAGAGGACGGGTGACTTTCGGTAGCGTTCGCTGCAGTGCGGCGATGGCACGTGTCACGTCGCGCAGTCGCACGCGCCGGGCGAGCAGTGTCTGGGCCGTGCGAAGCGCAATGAGATCGGCGAAGGTGTACGCCCGCCGCCCACGCCGGCGCCCACTCGGCGAAACGACCCCCGCGCGGTCGAGCGTGCGCAGTCGGGCTGCCGAAAAGCCGAGCAGCCGCGAAACCTCGGTGCCCGAAAAGAGGTCGGTGATCGGCTCGCGTGCGTCGGGCAGACTCTGCTCGGCTTTGGCGACGGAGCCTTCGGCGCGGTGCGGGCGTGACTCGACGCGCCCGCCCCCGGGACCGAAGACGACGTGAATCACCTTGTCGGTTCCGCGACGATTCTTCTGGCGCATCTTCTTTCCCGACCTTGTGGGAGAACCAACGGAGGACGCGGTGAGCCTACCGTATGCCGCCTGCCCCTCTTCGACAAGAGTTCGGCGAGAGTTCATCTCGCTGCCATGCTCAGCTAAAGCCGCGCGTCAAGGGTGGATGGATCGACACGAAGCGCTCGCGTTCGAAACCAACATGACCGAGCTTCGTCACGACGCAACCGTTGCTGCGACGAGGCCCTTGGGTTAGGGGGGCGCGTTGGCGGTGGACGCCATCGCTGCCATGGCCGCGCCGCGCGGCGTCGCGCGGCGTTCCGGCAAAACCGACGCTTCGACGTCGACGTGCAAGGCGACACCAGTCGCGCAAGACGACACGGTGATCTCCGCGCGCAACCGATCGAGCGGCGCATTGGCTCGCTGCGCCGCTTCGCGTCGCGCGACCCGCATGGCACGGAGCCGCACATGTGGATCGTGCGCAACGGCCGTCACCAAGCTCTGAACCGTCTGATCCGCATCTTCCGGCGCGATGAGCAGGATGATGCTGCTCGAACCAAAGTAGGAGCGCTCGCTTCCTTCTCCTCGTGCCGCGCCCTCGGACATCACGTCGGCGCGGTCGAAAAGTTCTCCCCAGCGCGCGTCGGACGATGCGATGAGCCGAAAAGTTCGAGAATGAAAAAGCTTGCTGTGGGTCGTCTTGGAGAGGCCGGGGCGCCTCGCGGTTGGCTTCATGGAAGCAATCGTATTGAATCCGCGAGCGCAGAAAGAAGTTCGTGACACGCTCTGCGGAGAACTTGGCCACGAAGAGAACATCGCGGCATCGTAGGACTGGAGGGACCTCGCCATGGAATCAGCCAACACAACGCCCGACTACCAAGGGACAGAACGTCGTCGCCACCGCGTGTACACGACCCGCAACACGGAGTACCACTTCCGTGACGGCGTCTGCATCGCCGTGCGCGATCGTCGCACGGGCGAGTGGCTGCCGGGGCACCTGGCCTTGCGCCGACCCCTCTTCGGCGGGCTGCGCTTCTTCATGAACGGCGCGCTTTTACCGAATCCAGGCGAACCCAAGGTCGGCGAAGCACTCTTCTTTGGCGAAGGTGGCCGCGATCTCATCACGAGCCCACTGCAAGGCGTGGAACGGCCGAGCAAGGATCTCATCGCGGACTACCCGGTCTAAGACGGCGCGCTGCACGCGCGCCGTCCATCGCAAATCACGGTCCGGTTCGAAGGAGCTCCACCGAGCATTGGTCGACGCCGCTACCGCACACGACCGTCATCTCCTGCTGGTTTGCATTCCACGAACCGCTACACGGATTGCGCATCGCGGAACCCAGGACGAGCGTCGCGCCCGAAAACGTCCCATTGGGGCCGAGCGTTGCGCCGCCGTTGATCGCTCCGACGCCGCCGTCGACGACGGAGATGAAGTGCAAAAAGCAGGCTTGAGCCGTGCCACGGATCTCCTGCGGCGCGTTCTCGTCGAGATCGCCACAGCCGTTGCCGTCGGCGTTGTTGATCTGGTACGTGCCAAAAATGGTGGGACAACTGGCGTCGCCCGCGCCGGGGGCGGCGTCGCCGTCCGCGCGCACGTCGACCCTGCTCGCGTCGCCGTCAGGACCGGCGTCGATGCCGCTGCCCGCGGAGCCAGAACCGCCAGAAGTGCCCGCAGCACCGCCGGTGCCCGATGCGCCGCCCGTGGCAGACGCTCCCGACGCGCCGGAATTGCCGCCGGTGCCAGATGTACCCGACGCCCCAGAATTGCCGCCGGTGCCAGAAGTGCCCGAAGCACCGCCCGCACCGCCGCTGCCAGACGCTCCGGCAATGCCGGCCGCGCCGCCATCGCCAGACGCTCCGCCCGCGCCGCTCCCGGATGCGCCCGAAATGCCGGCGGCGCCCCCGGTGCCGCCGCTCGCACCGCCGGTACCTGCCGTGCCGGCACCGCCGGATCCTGCAGCGCCCCCCGAGCTGGCCGTTCCCCCACTGGTCGCGGTTCCGCCCGTGCCCGTGCCGGCATCCGTTCCGGGGTTGGCAAAGCGGACGTTGTCCGAACCCTCACAGCCCGTGCCGATCAGCTGGGCCGACAGCAGAAGCATCCAATGAATAAGAAAGCGCGAGCGCGTGGGCATTGTCTTATTTCCTCGTTCCCCAAAAAGAATGCAAGCGCCCGGCAGATTTGTCAGTTCATCACGCCTCGCTCGTACATGCACCTACCCTTTGAGGATACGCTCGAATTGGCACATCCGTGACGCGAGTGGTGCCACCGCGAGCAAAGGAGTGGCCGGCGGTCCGGGCTCGTTCAGTCGCAAAAAGCGCGGGTGTTGGCGGAGACGCTATCGGCGGTCATGAACAGCACGGCGTTCGCCGTGGCCGGCGCCGCCGCCGTGTCGGGCGTCGTCGTGATGGGGTCGCGTTGGCGAAGAAGCCGTCGATCCCGCTGAGCTTGCGCGAAGCGATGCCGCTCTACGCCGCGCAGAACCCCTCGTAGTCGATGTAGCTCTTGATCGACGGCGCTTCGCCGCACACCGGGCACGATGGATCTTTACGCAGCTTGAACTCGCGAAACTTCATCTTCATCGAGTCGTACGTGAGAACGCGGCCCGACAAGGTGTCTCCTTTGCCGAGCAAGATCTTGATGGCCTCGGTGGCCTGCAGGGTGCCGATGATGCCGCACAAGATCCCGAGCACGCCCGCTTCTTGGCACGATGGTGCGAGATGCGCGGGAGGAGGCTCGGGGTACCAGCAGCGGTAGCACGGTCCGCTCCCCGGCAAGAACGTCGTCACCTGGCCATCGAAGCGGAAAATCGATCCGTGCGCGACCGGCTTTTTCAAGAACACCGATGCGTCGTTGACCAAGAAGCGCGTGGGGAAATTGTCGCACCCGTCGACGATGACGTCGTACGGCGAAAAGATGCGGTCCACGTTGGCGCTCGTGAGCCGCTCTTGGTACGGCTCGACTTTCACGTCGGGATTCAAATCGCGGATGGCGTTGGCCGCGCTTTCGACCTTCGGCATCCCCACCCGGCTCGTCGCGTGCAGGATCTGCCGCTGCAGGTTCGACGCATCGACCGTATCGGCGTCGACGATGCCGAGCGTTCCCACGCCGGCCGCCGCCAGGTAGAGGGCGGCGGGGCTCCCGAGCCCACCCGCGCCGAGCAAGAGCACCTTCGAACCGAGAAGCTTCGCCTGCCCGGCTTCGCCGACCTCGGGCAAGAGGATGTGGCGCGAATAGCGATCGCGCTGCGCGTCGGTGAGGTTCGGCGGCACTTCGACGGGAAAGCGCAAGTCCTTCCAGCGCGTGAAACCCGGGTTGGCCGACTCGACCCGCGTGTACCCGTACTCCTTCAGTTGCTTGGCGGCGAAGGCCGACCGTGTGCCCCCCGCGCAATAAACGACGATGGGCGCGTCCTTGTCGGGCAGCTTCGATTCGAACTGCTGCTCGAGGAAGCCGCGCGGCAGGGAGACGGCGCCGGGGATGTACCCCGCGCGAAACTCTTCTTTTTCGCGCACATCGACGAGCACCATCGGCTCTTTCTGTTCGAGACGCCGATTCACTTCCTGGAGGGGCACGATTTTGACGGATTCCTTCGCTTCGGAGATGAGGTCGCTGTACGTCTTAGCCATCGAAGACTCCTCGTAAAATCCTGGGGCTATTCACTGAAGAGGCGGTCGAACACCGAGTCGAAAGGCATTCTAGCATCGGATTAGGGGACAATCTGAGGCAGAGAAGCTAAGCATGCTTTTCGATTCCGCAAAGGGGAAGGCCGTCCGAAGCTTTGCCTTCCGTACGTCGCGCGCACTGTGCGAGAATTCGAAGCCTCGCAGCTTGCCACCTTACGCCGGCAAGAAGGAGAGACGGTCCTCGGAATGTCGAATGTCAATCGCCTCGGTGAGCTCCTCGTCCGGGAAAAGCTCATCAGCTTGCAGCAACTCCGGCAGGCTCAGGATGAGCAGCGTAGGACGGGACAGAACCTCGGCGCCACCCTCGCCAAGCTCGGGTACATCTCCGACGGCGAAATCACCAACTTTCTTTCGGCCCAATACCGCGTGCCCGCGGTCAACCTCGAAGAGTACGAGATCGACCAAGAGGTGCTGAAGCTCGTCTCGCGCGAGGTTTGCGACAAGCACAAGATCATCCCCGTCTCGCGCGCCGGATCGTCGCTCATCATGGCCATGGCCGATCCGACGAACCTGCACGCCATTGACGACATCAAATTTCTGACGGGCTTCAACGTCGAGCCCGTCGTCGCCTCGGAGACGGCGATCCAGGCCGCGGTCGAGCGCTACTACCAATCCGGCCCCTCCTACGACGAGGTGATGGCCGGCTTCGACGAAGAGGAGATCGAGTTCGGCGCCGAAGGCGAAGAGATGAACTTGATGGAGCTGGAGAAGGCGAGCGAAGACGCTCCCGTCGTCCGGCTCGTCAACATGATCTTGCTCAACGCGATCAAGAAAGGGGCGAGCGACATCCATGTCGAGCCCTACGAGAAGAAGCTGCGCATCCGCTACCGCATCGACGGCGTGCTCATCGACGAGATGGCGCCGCCGCTCAAGTTGAAGAACGCCATCGCCAGCCGCCTCAAGATCATGAGCCAGCTCGACATCGCCGAGCGGCGCCTGCCGCAAGACGGGCGCATCAAGTTGAAGCTCGGCAAAGGGCGCGAGATGGACTTTCGCGTCAGCGTGCTCCCCACGTTGTGGGGCGAGAAGATCGTCATGCGTCTTCTCGACAAGTCGAACCTCCAGCTCGACATGGCCAAGCTCGGGTTCGATCAGAAACCTCTCGACGATTTTCAATGGGCCATTCACCAGCCGTGGGGGATGGTGCTCGTCACCGGGCCCACCGGCTCCGGCAAGACGACCACGCTCTACTCGGCGCTCGCCGACTTGAACAAGTCGAGCGCCAACATTTGCACCGCCGAAGATCCGGTCGAATACAACCTGCACGGCATCAACCAAGTGCAGATGCACGACGAGATCGGGCTCAATTTCGCGATGAGCTTGCGCGCGTTCCTGCGGCAAGACCCCGACATCATCATGGTCGGCGAGGTCCGCGATTTCGAAACGGCCGAGATCGCGGTCAAGGCCGCGCTCACCGGCCACCTCGTTCTTTCGACGCTGCACACCAATGACGCGCCAGCCACCATCTCGCGCCTGCTCAACATGGGCGTCGAGCCGTTCCTCATCACCGCCAGCGTGAACTTGGTCTTGGCACAGCGTCTCGCACGCAAAAATTGCGTCGACTGCAAGGCGGAGATCCAGGTCGAGCGCCAGACTTTGCTCGACATCGGGTTCAACGACGAGCAGATCGCGGGCGCCAAGCTCATGAAGGGGGTCGGCTGCCGGACCTGCAACGGCACCGGCTACAAGGGCCGCGTCGCGCTCTACGAGGTCATGCGCTTCACCGACCAACTGAAAGAAATGGTGCTGCAGGGCGCGTCCACGGCCGAGCTCAAAGCGGCGGCCATCAAGCAAGGAATGAGCACCTTGAGGGCGAGCGGGATCCGAAAAGTGCTGGGCGGCGTGACCAGCACCGAGGAGATCCTGCGCGTAACGATGGGCGATTAGCCGGCGAGCTTTCTGCTCATGGCGAGTGACGGCGAGTCCTCGCCGGATGCTGGCGGCGCGGACCTAGGCAGAAGCAAAGCCACTGTGAAGTGGAACCGCGGCCAGCGGCGCGCTCTCATGCCATACTTCACGAATGCCGTCGTTTGCGCACGACCGCCGGTCACGCGATCTCCTCGCCGCGTGTCGACCGGCAGCTCTCCTGTTGCTGCTGGTTGGCTGTGCGCCAAGAGCCGATGACGCGTCCCCGCGCCCCGTTGACGACGCCGGCACGGCGGCCTCTGACGGCGAGCGCCCCGATGGACCGTCGCCGGCGGATGACGCGACATCATCTGCCCCCGATGTCGTACCCGCCTCCGACACCTCGACAGGGTTCATCACCGAAGAGGAATGGCAGCGCCGGATCGCACCGCTCGAGGGCGAGCACGATCTTGAGCGGCACGTCAGTCAGGGCTGCCCACCGCAGCGCATCCCTCAGGATTTTCGCATCAAGCCTACCCTCGCGTGTCGTGTGCGACCAGGCAACAACATGGTCCGCGACTGCGACGTCGAGCCGCTGTGCACCCGACACGCGGAGTGTGAGGCCAAGCCTTTCGGTGCGTGCCGCGGCTCACCTAGTGCCCGTTGCGTCTACCCCATCGACCGCGACGTCTGCTCGGCGACAAACGACTGCACCGCCCTGCCCAACGGGTTCTGCACGCCCACCGTTACCCAAACGCATTGCTATCCGACCGGGCGATGCGAGATCACGCAGCAGCGCTGCAACTACCGCGACGAGGACTGCAGCAGCGACGCAGATTGCACCACCGCGGCCGGCGGCGTTTGTGAAAAGCGCATCATCTCCGTTCGTTGTGTGTACCAAGGCTGCATGGATAGCGCCGATTGCGGACAAGGAATGCGCTGCGCTTGCGCCATCTACGGCACCGGCAACGTGTGCGTGCCGGCGGACTGTCGTGCCGACGGCGATTGCGCGGAGGGCCAAGAGTGCCGTCTCGAGCTCGGCTGTCACGGCATGGCGCAGGGATACCATTGCTCGACGGCGCTCGACACCTGCCGCGCCAAGGAAGACTGCGGTGTCGACCTCTGCGTGTTCAGAGGTTCGTGGCAGTGCGAGCCAAAGTTTTGTCCGGTCGGCCCCTAGCCGCTCTTTCGCGCGGGCGGGCTTCCGGCGTACGCTGAGGCGTCATCACGCGAGGGCGGTCCAACTCTCAAGTTCACCTAGGGCACGCCGTTGGCGAAGGATACATGGTCCAAAGCCCTGAAGTTCCGCGCATCGGCCTACATCAGCTGCTCAAGGTGATGATCGACAAAGGGGCCAGCGACCTCCACATCACGACGGCCGCGCCGCCGCTCTTGCGCGTGGATGGGTCGGTTCTGCCGCTGCAGCTGCCGCCGCTCGGCCCCATCGAGACCAAGGCACTCTGCTACTCCGTTTTGACCGAAGAGCAGAAGATCACTTTCGAGAAGAACAACGAGCTCGACCTGTCGTTCGGCGTCAAGGGCCTCTCGCGCTTTCGCGCGAACGTCTTCATGCAGCGCGGAGCGGTGGCGGGGGCGTTTCGCGCCATTCCTTTCAAGGTGCGAACGTTCGACGATCTCGGCCTGCCGCCGGTGATCGCCGAATTGGCCAGCAAGCCGCGCGGTCTCGTGCTCGTCACGGGGCCGACCGGGTCCGGCAAGTCGACGACGCTTGCGTCGATCATCGACAAGATCAACAGCGAGACGCGTCAACACATCATGACCGTCGAGGATCCCATCGAATTTCTTCACCCCAACAAATTGTCCGTCGTCAATCAGCGCGAGGTGGGCAGCGATACGGCGAGCTTCAAGATCGCCCTTAAGTACGTATTGCGGCAGGACCCGGATGTCGTTCTCATCGGCGAAATGCGCGATCTCGAAACGATCGAGGCCGCCCTCACCATCGCAGAAACCGGTCACCTCGTGTTCGGGACCCTGCACACGAACTCCTGCGTACAGACCATCAACCGCGTCGTCGACGTGTTCCCCACCAGCCAGCAGCAGCAAATCCGGACGCAGCTCTCGTTCGTGTTGGCGGGGGTCATCTCGCAAATCCTCTTGCCGCGCGCGGACGGCCCCGGTCGCGCACTGGCGCTCGAGATCATGGTGCCCAACGCCGCTATCCGGAATCTCATCCGCGACGACAAGGTGCACCAGATCTATTCGACGATGCAGGTCGGGCAGGACAAGTACGGCATGCAGACGCTGAATCAGGCTATTTTACAGCTCTACAAAAAGAGCATCATCACCTTGGAAGAGGCGCACGGCCATTCGCAAGAGCCCGACGAGCTGCGCATGATGATCGAGGGCAAAGGCCTCCCCCAGGCCGTGCGGCCGCGGTAACTAACGCACGCGCATGCGATCCATGCGGCGGCGCTCCTGCTTCGTAGGGCGCCCGGCGCCGCGATCGCGCATGGGAAAGAGCTCTTCGCGCGGTGGCGGCGGAGGGGAGTGGTCCTCGTAAAGCTCGCGCGCGAGCGGGGGCCCGAGACGCTTGTCGGCAAGCTTCATGATCTTGACGATGACGATCCCTCGCGGCGCATGGGCCGACAGTTCATCGCCGACGCGCACCATGTGGCTTGCGCGCACCGCCGCGCCGTTCATCGTGACCTGGCCGGCTACGCACGCGTCGGTGGCTTGCGATCGTGATGCGTAGATGCGCGCGGCGGAGAGCCAGCGGTCGATGCGAACCGCGTCCATGCCGTGACGTTAGCAGACGTATATCGCTGCGATCGCACCGGTGAGGTCGCGCTTGCCAGCCCGTTCGTGCATGGCGTAAGAATTCGCCATGTCATTCCAAGCCGATCGCCGTGATTTTTTGAAGGGTACGAGTCTCGGTCTCGTGGGGGGTGCGCTGGGCGGTGCGTCCGGCTGTCGTCCGGCCGCAAGCGTGGTGCCTTCCGCGTCGAACGCGCCAGCCGCGCCGGCCAATTTGGCCGCCTCCACCGCGCAGCGCTACGACGACTGGGCGTCGATTCGCGACCAATTCAGCCTCTCGCGAGAGTACATCCACCTCGCTCTTCTCTATCTGGCGTCGCACCCAAAACCGGTGCGCGACGCCATCGAGCGACATCGTCAAGGCCTCGACGAAGACCCCGTCGGCTACCACCACGCCAACTATGAGAAGGAGGAGCTCGGCGCTCGCGAAGCCGCGGCTCGCTACTTTCACGTCCAAGCCGATGAGATCGCACTGACCGATAGCACCACCATGGGGCTAGGTCTCGTCTATGGCGCCTTGGTGCTCAAGCCTGGCCAGGAGATCGTGAGCACGGCGCACGACCATTATTCCACGCAAGAGTCGTTGCGCCTGCGCGCCGAACGCAACGGCGCTTCGGTGCGGCGAATCAAGCTCTATGAAAAGCTGGATGGTGTCTCCGAGGACGAGATCGTCGGCAGCGTCGTCAAGGCGCTCACACCGAAGACGCGTCTCGTCGCTGTCACTTGGGTGCATTCGAGCACGGGCCTCAAGCTCCCCGTGCGCAAGATCGCCGATGCCCTCGCCGAAGCGAACGCCAAACGCGACGAGGGGGACCGGGTGCTTCTCTCCGTCGATGGCGTCCATGCCGTGGGTGTGGAGAAGGAAAGCGTCGCCGATCTGCACTGCGATCTTCTCATCGCCGGATGTCACAAGTGGCTCTTCGGTCCCCGGGGAACGGGTTTCGTGTGGGGCAGTCCCGCGGCGTGGAAAGCAGTCCAGCCGGTCATCCCGTCGTTCAGTAAAGCGTACGGACGATGGATGGAGGGTGTCCTGCCGAACGACGTGCCGCGCGCGCAGCTCGTCAGCCCCGGCGGCTTTCACTCTTTCGAGCATCGATGGTCGCTGCGCCACGCGTTCGCCTTTCACGAGCAGATCGGGCGCGAGCGCATCACCACGCACATTCACGACCTGAACCGACACTGTAAGGAGGAGCTGCGCAAGATGCCACAGGTCACGCTCCACACGCCAATGGGCGAGTCACTCTCGTCCGGCCTCGTTTGCTTCGAAGTCAAAGGGGTGCCCGCAGACGACGTCGTCAAACGTCTGCAAGAGCGGAAGATCATCGCCAGCGTCACGCCCTACGCGACCAAGTATGCCCGCTTCAGCACCGCGCTGCTCAACACGACGGCCGACATCGAAACGGCGCTCGGCGCCGTCCGCGCCTTGGGGTGAGCGTCTCGGGCGATCCCGAACATCAGTTCGAGTTGGGAGGCGAGGGCAAGAGTCGTCTACCCACATGGACGTCGCAGCGCTTCGCGCTCGCGTCGAGGCCGCCGTGCGCCTTGAAACGTGTCGGCAAGAAGCGCACGATGAAGAAGTAGCGCTGCGCTCAAAGAAGGCTGGAGATCCGACATGCCGACGCTGGTGCTGGAAAACGAATTCGTCACCATGCAGTACCACGAGGACGGCGGCATCCTCGAGCATCGGTTCCACAAGCATGTATGGGGAACGGCCTTTCGCGAAGCGCTCGACAAGGGCTTGGAAGTGTTGCAGCAGCACGGCGGCACCAAGTGGCTCTCCGACGATCGCAACAATGCCGCGCTGTCCCAGGACGATACCGATTGGGCCTTGAACGATTGGTTTCCGCGCGCCCAAAAGACAGGCTGGAAACACTGGGCCATCGTGCTGCCGGAGCACGTCATCGGTCAGATGAACATGAAGCGCTTCATTGCGACCTATTCGGCCAAGGGTGTGGCCGCCGCCGTCTTCGACAACCCGGTGGCCGCTATGGCCTGGCTGAAGAAGCCCACCTGACCGCCGCGCCCCGGCTATTTGCGGAAGGCCTGGGCAGCTCTTCACCAGGTTGCGAACGTAGGGGAGCCCGCGTTTCTTGTCGCCCAGATCGCCCATTGCGAGAGCGGCCACGACCCGCCACAGCAACGGCGTCATCGGGGAGGGTGGGTCGAGGAGCGCAGCCTTGGCGCGCGATTCGGCGAGACGCGGCCCGTCGGCATCGATGTAGCAGAGCACCCAAGAAGCCATGGGTCCGAGCACCTGCGCGTTCTTGGCGATGAACGAACGTGCTTCGTCGCCCTTGTTCGTCGCGAGCAGAACCAAGATCCGCTCGACGACCGTGCGCGCGGTGGGCATGGCTGCAGCCTGGCTCGACGGCGCTTCGGCGTCGGCCGCACGGTCCGTGTAGCGTAGGTGCCGCGCTACGCGCAGCGCGCGCGGTGGGCGATCTTTCGTATCGCGGAAGCGATCGATGAGCTCGTTGGCGACGGTGAGATTGCCGGTGTCGAGTGCCGCATCGATGGCGATGACGTCGCCCCAGGCGACTTCGGGGGCAGCCAGCGCTCGTAGCGCCGCAGGCTCGAGCGCGATGTTGCCCTTCAACACGTCGACGGCTCTGAACAAGGCTGCCATTTCCGGTCGCGTCCTGGCGTCGGCGGGCAGCGTCTCCAAGGCGAGCGCTACGCCGTCGGGGTCCACGCGTTCGTACGCAACCGACGCGCGCACGATGGCGACGTCGGGAAGAGACGCGTTCAGCTCGTTGACGGCGTTGAGCGCTTCGTCGAGCCTCCCACCGGCCAGCGCGACGCGAGCCGCCAGCACGCGGGCGGGCGGATAGACGGCGCTGAATGAGACGGCTTGCAGTGCTGCTCGCCGCGCCAGTGCCTCGTCGCCCATCTGCAGAGCGAGAGAACCCAACCAAGTGGCGACGCCGGGTGTCGTCGCGGTGGCGAGGGCGCGGACGATCGCCGACCTGGCGTCGAGCACGGAGTTCTTTTCGATCGACTGCAAAGCGTCGATGGCGCCGGGCACCGCGCGGAGCGCGACCGGAAGCTCGTCCTTGTGCGCTTTCGTCTGCTCTGCCTCGAGTGGAGCAGGACCCCGCGCCGAATCGCGCGCCCACGCCAGCGCTGCGAGCGCCGACGTCTCTGCGCGGTTTTGCCATTTGCTGCGGATGTGCCGCACGATCTCGAGGCCCTTCAGCCGATCGCCTTCCAGAATGACGGCGCGCGCGAGCAGGACTTGGGCAGGCAAGAGCTCGGGGTCGAGGTTGACGGCGAGCTGATAGCGCTCGGCGGCGCGAAGATCGCCAGCGCGTTCGAGCGCGACGCCCGCGAGAAGCTGGTAGTACGCGTTCTTTTTGGCGGGACCATCCCATTGCGGTAAGAGCGCCGCCGCCCCGGCCGTATCGCCCTGCGCGATGAACGACCCGATGCGCGCAAAGGCGAGCTCCACCTCGGGAACGCCGGTCTGCCGTGCGCGGGCGATGGCGCTGTCGATCCCCTGACTCTCGCCTTCCGCCTCGAGCAGCCTGAGCACGCGGTTGGTCACCCAGAGAAGCGCGGTCTGCGCGCTATTCGGGTCGAGATCGAATGCCTGCGACAGTTTGGTCTCGGTGATGGAGAGATCGGCGACTTTGCCGGCGCGTAGAAGCGTCGCTACTTCGCTGTTCAGGCTCTTCGCCTCGAGGGCGTGTTTGGCGCGGACGTCTCGTACATAGAGAAGGACGCCGATGCCGATGCCCACCACGATCGCAGTGAGCACGAGGAGCATCGTCGAAAAACGGGTGCGGGTCTTGGGCGGCGTGTCCCAGGTGCCGGCTTCGCGCCCCTCGGAAGGCTCGAAAACGCCGGTGAGCTGGAGCGCTCCCAGCACTTCTCGGGGCGGCAGGGTGCGGCTCTGCGGACGCTCCGGCGTCGGGCTGTCCGCGACGAGATCGGCGCCGGACTCGCCTGGCATCGCGAACGACGGAAACCCGTTGTCATGCTCGGGGGGGGCGTCCATGGGGGGCGCACCGATGCGTCCCGTCTCGTCGTCCGCGCTCACCATGTCGACGTCGGCCGACGCCAGCTCCACGCGCGGTGGCGGCGGGGGCATCGACGGCGCTCTGGACGCCGATTTGCCTGCAGGCGCGAAGAGCCCGGCCATCTGTCGGGGGGATGATTCGGTGAGGCGAGGCGGCACGGAAGACCTCCTGGAATTGGCTATCGCGATGGGGTCGTTGCGAACGATCGTCATCTCCGTGTCGGAGTAGTCGTCGTCGAGGGAGGCGAGAGAGCTCGGCGCCGGGCGCGGCGGCGGCGCGGCAGAGCGGGGCGGAGGGAGCGATCGCTGCATCAGCACTCTGGAGAGCGCTGCGACGACCGCTTGTGTCCCCGAGCGCTTTTGCAGCTCGAGGTAGCTGTTCGCCATCTGACTCCACGAGGCCGTGTCACTGTCGTTGCGACCGAGCGCCATCGCCTGGTC
>Ga0193706_1000332_pt1 | contig 28982 bp, 30 predicted proteins | sample U3c1metaG_FD_160130 | JGI IMG/M metagenome (GOLD analysis project Ga0193706, IMG submission 160130) | Soil microbial communities from a riparian zone of the East river system, Colorado, United States - U3c1 | ecosystem: Environmental > Terrestrial > Soil > Riparian zone | place: USA: East River... | reverse complement strand
CCGAGAAGCTGGGGATCGAGCTGGTCACCCTCGACCGCGCCAACTGCTGCGGCGCCGGCGTCATCGCCGAGCACAACCAGGAGCTGGCCGACACGCTCAACGCCCGCACCTTCGCCCTCGCCCAGCAGACCGGGCTCTCGATGATGAACATCTGCTCGACCTGCCAGGGCGCCCAGTCGGAGTGCCAGCAGCGGCTCGACGCCGACTCGACCTACCGCGCCCACGTCAACGAGGCGCTCTCCGGCCAGGGCCTGTCTTACGAGAAGTCCGAGGACGGCTCCTGGAACAACAAAAACTTTCTCTGGCTGCTGGTCGAGGACTACGGTCTCGACAAGCTCGCCGCCCAGGTCAAGCGGCCGCTCTCCGGCCTCCGCGTCGGCCCCTTCTACGGCTGCTACATCGTCCGCCCCAAGGAGCGCCTCGGCTACGAGGAGTTCCCCGACCGCGACATCTACCTGGAGAAGGTGATCCAGGCGCTCGGCGGCGAGGTCGTCGAGTACGACGGCGCCCGCAAGTGCTGCGGCTTCCCGGTGATCACGATGAACCGCGAGACCTCGCTGAAGCAGGCCGGCACCCACGTCGGCGACGCGATCGACGCCGGCGCCGACTGCCTCGTCACCCCCTGCCCGCTCTGCCACCTCAACCTCGACATGCAGCAGCCGGAGGCCGCCAAAGTCGTCAACCGCGACCTCGGCCTCGCCGTCCTGCATCTCCCCCAGCTGGTCGGCCTGGCGCTCGGCGCCGACCCCAAGCAGCTCGGCATGAGCAAGCACATCGCCTCGACCGGCTGGGTCGAGGAGCGGCTTGCCGCGGTTCCCGCTTAACTCGTCGCGGCCGCAACCACGGTGATCGCAACCAACGCGATCACCTCGAGCCAGAGGATCGCCAGGAAGATTCGAGAGCGACGCTCGAACACGCGCTGCTTCTCGTCCCACCTTTCCTGCTCGATCCGGTCGATCCGCTCGGTTAGCCGGTCAAGTCGGGCTTCTTTCCAGTTATCAGTCATGGCCACAGGCTAGTAGACAAAACGTTTCCTATTGTGAGCAAACTGTGCCAAAAGTGTGACTTTTAGCGGCTGACGGGGCTCCTTCGATAGCCTGGACCCAGGTGCGCCGGGAAGACTGGTCGGCAACACTCGTCGCCGACCCCGAAAGGCCCCGATGGCAATAGCCGTAGGCACCTTCCTCATCGCTCTCGCGACCATCGCCAGCGAGAAGATGCACCGGACCAACGTAGCCCTGCTCGGGGCTGCTGTCGTCGTCCTCCTGGTCGGCGACTTCTCCCAGGAGCAGGCGATCGAGTCCGTCGACTTCAACACGATCGGCCTCCTGGTCGGGATGATGATCCTCGTCTATCTGACCCAGCAGACCGGGGTCTACGACTACCTGGCGATCCGCGCCGGTCAAATCTCCGGCGGCCGTTCCTTCGCGGTGACGATGAGCCTGGCCGGGATCACCGCGTTGCTCTCCGCCTTCCTCGACAACCTGACGACGATCCTGCTGATCGCGCCGATCACCTTCCTGCTCGCCGACGCGCTCGACATCGAGGCGGTGCCGCTGCTGATCATCGAGGTGATCGCCTCCAACATCGGCGGCACCGCGACCCTGATCGGCGACCCGCCGAACATCATCATCGCCGGCGCCACCGGGCTCAGCTTCAACGCCTTCATCGTCAACCTGGCCCCGATTGTGATCGTCACCTTCGCCGTCGTCGTCCCGCTGCTCTACCTCTTCTTCCGCAGCCGCCTCCGGGTCGACGAGAAGAACCGAGCGGCAGTGATGGGACTGAATGCCGCCGCCTCGATCCGCGACGCCGCCGAGCTGCGCCGCACCGGCCCGGTCCTGGTCCTTACCGTGCTCGCCTTCTTCGCCCACCAGGCAATCCACGTCGAGCCGGCGACGGTGGCCCTGACCGGCGCCGCGGTCGGGCTGCTGGTGACCAGGGTCGAGATCGAGAAGGCCCTCTCGAACATCGAGTGGACGACGCTCTTCTTCTTTATCGGCCTGTTCGTGATGGTGGGAGCGCTGGAGGCGACCGGGGCGATCGGCCACGTCGCCGACGCGGTCAAGGACGTGACCGGCGGCAACCGGACGGCAGAGCTGTTCGGGATCACCTGGGTTGCCGCCCTCGGCTCCGCCGTGGTCGACAACATCCCTTTCACGACGGCGATGATCCCGGTCGTCCAGGAGCTCCAGCAGGACGCCGGCGCCGGCGGCGACGACGCCTATTGGTGGGCGCTCTCCCTGGGCGCCTGCTTCGGCGGCAATGCGACGCTGATCGCTGCCGCCGCCAACGTCGCCGCCGCCGGGATGGCCGAGCGGGCGGGGACGCCGATCGGCTTCATGACCTTCCTCCGGATCGGCCTGCCGGTCACCTTCATCTCGATCATCCTCGCAACCGCCTACATTGCAATTCGCTACGTCCTGATCTGAGGAGAGAGACCGTGCCCGACTCGATCGTCAAGCAGACCCTCCGCGAGATAGAGCCGCTCGGCGCCGACGACCTGATCGGGCCGGCCGCTAGGCGCGTGATCGACGAGGGGCTGCCGGCCCTGCCCGCGGTCGAGGCGGATGGGCGCTTCGCGGGGATCTTCGGAGAACGTGAGTTCATGGCCGCCCTGTTCCCGGGATACGTCGGCGAGCTGGCGTCGGCGGCGATGGTCTCCCGTTCCGTCGACGAGACGATCGAGCGGCGCAGCGGCTGCAGCGACGAACCGATCCGGCGCTACATGACGACCGATCACGTACTGGTCGAGGACGACTATTCCGACACCCAGCTGGCCGAGCTGTTCCTGCACCACCGGATCCTGATCGTTCCGATCGCGACCGCCGGCAGGGTCCATGCGGTGGTCACCCGCCACGACTTCTTCTGCGGGCTGGTCGAGCGCTTCGGAGCGATCGCCGAGGACTTGGACTGAGTCAGCCGCGGACGCCGAGCAGGCCGCGCTCGGCCAGCAGCTCGGCGAGCTGGACGGTGTTGGTGGCGGCGCCCTTGCGCAGGTTGTCGGAGACGACCCAGAGGTCGAGGGCGCGCTCGTTGCCCGGGTCGCGGCGGATGCGGCCGACGAAGACGTCGTCCTTGCCGGCGGCGTCGATCGCCATCGGGTAGCGGCCGGCGGCGGGATCATCGAGGACGGTGACGCCAGGTGCGGTGGTCAGCAGCTCCCGGGCGCGCTCGGGGCTCAGCGCCTCCCTGGTCTCGACGTTGACCGCCTCCGAATGGCCGGTCACGACGGGGACCCGGACGCAGGTGGCGGAAATCTTGATCTCATGGTCGCCGAGGATCTTGCGGGTCTCGTTGATCAGCTTGCGCTCCTCGTCGGTGTGGTCGTCGCCGTCGGGGAAGCTGCCGGCCTGTGCAAGCACGTTGAAGGCGATCGGGTGCGGGTAGACGCTCGCCGCGGGCTGCTCGCCCGCGAGCACCGCCCGCGACTGCTCGTTCAGCTCGTCGATCGCCGCCTTGCCGGTGCCGGAAACGGCCTGGTAGGTGGAGATCACCAGCCTCTCGATACCGGCCTCGTCGTAGAGCGGCTTGAGGGCGACGACCATCTGCATCGTCGAGCAGTTGGGATTGGCGACGATGCCGGTGTGGCCGTCGAGTGCGTCGGGATTGACCTCGGCGACGACGAGGGGCACGTCGTCGTGCATGCGCCAGTAGCTGGTGTTGTCGACCACCGTCGCGCCGGCGGCGACCAGCTTCGGCGTCCACTCGGCGCTGATCGCGCCCCCGGCGGAGGAGAGGACGACGTCGAGATCCTGGATCGAGTCCTCACTGAGCTCGCGGCAGGCGATCGTCGAGCCGTTCCACTCCAGCTCCCTGCCCGCAGAGCGCTCGGAGGCGAAGGGAACGACCTCTGCTGCCGGGAAATCGCGCTCGGCGAGCAGCTTGAGGATTGCCGTCCCGACCAGTCCGGTCGCGCCTAGAACTCCGACTCTGTACCCGTCGCCCGTCATCGCCCGATTATGACGGCGGCTTAACCGGCGACCGTTGGCCGGTGCTGGGGACCGGTCGGGTCCTCGGGGCGGATCGCGTCGTCACCGAGCTCAAAGGTCTTGTGCAGGGCTTTGACGGCATCGGGAACGCGGTCGGCGGCGATGACGCACGAGATTTTGATCGGCGAGGTCGAGATCATCTCGATGTTGATCCGCTCGGCGCCGAGCACCTCGAAGACTTTGGCGGCGACGCCGGGATGCGAGCGCATGCCGGCGCCGACGATCGAGACCTTGCCGATCTGCTCGTCGGTCCGGACCTCGCGGCAGACGTCGCCGAGCGCCGCGATCGTGTCCTTGGCGGTCGGCAGGTCGGCGCGGTCGACGGTGAAGGAGAGGTCGGCCAGATGGTTGCCGCCGACGGGCTCGTTCTGGATGATCACGTCGACGTTGACGTTGGCATCGGCCAGCGCCTGGAAGATGCGGCCGGCGACGCCGGGCTCGTCGAGGACGCCGGTCAGCGTCACGCGGGCCTCCGCGCTGGAGTGGGTGACGGCGGTTACGAAAGGTTGCTCCACGATTTGATCCTCGGCGACCACGAGGGTACCGGGGCCGTCCTCGAAGCTGCTGCGGCAGTGGATGCGGACGCCGTGGTTGCGGGCGTACTCGACCGAGCGCAGCTGCAGGACGCCGGCCCCCGAGGCCGACATCTCCAGCATCTCCTCGAAGGAGACCTTCGCGAGCTTGCGGGCGTTCGCGACCAGCCGCGGGTCGGCGCTGAAGACGCCGGCGACGTCGGTGTAGATCTCGCAGACGCTGGCGTCGAGGGCGGCGGCTAGCGCGACCGCGGTGGTGTCGGAGCCGCCGCGGCCGAGCGTGGTGACGTCGCGGCTATCGGTCGAGACGCCCTGGAAGCCGGCGACGAGGACGATCTGGTCCTCCGTCAGCGCCTCGCTGATGCGGTCGGCGCGAACGTCGACGATCCGCGCCTTCGTATGGAAGGAGTCGGTGACGATCCCAGCCTGGGAGCCGGTCAGCGAGATCGCCTCGTGGCCCATGTCGTGGATCGCCATCGCGCAGAGCGCGCAGGAGATCCGCTCCCCGGTCGAGAGCAGCATGTCCATCTCCCGGGCGACCGGCCTCTCGGAGATCTCCTGCGCCTGGCTGACCAGTTCGTCGGTCGTCTTGCCGCGGGCCGAGAGCACGGCGACGACCCGGCTGCCGGCCTCGCGGGCGGCGACGATCCGGCCGGCGGCGCGCTTGATCTGCTCAGCCCCGGCGACGGAGGTGCCGCCGAACTTCATTACGACGATGTCGGAATCCGCCCCACTCATAAGTGTCCGAGGATAGTCGGCGCCTAAAGCAATGGGGTGCTCGCGAGCTGGGCTAGGAGCCCCCTCCGAGGTTCCCCAGCATCGCCTGTTCGGCCATGCGCACCAGGCCGAGGCCGCTGTGGGGGCGCATGTCGCTGCTGCGAACGCGGACGTGGGAACCGTGCGGGCCGACCACCTCGACGATCGTGCAGACGTCGCCGATTTCGCAGTCGTCGCCGTAGTCGCCTTCGATCGCCTCCATCTGCTCGGCCACGACGCGGCCGATCTTGCTCTGGTCAAGCGACATCTCTGATCTCCTTCCGAGGATCGGTGGGGAAAGCTGAGCCGCGACCATATGTGATCCGAATCACGTATATCCCTTCTCTGTAGAAGCGATTTCCAGCCGTTTTGCCGCCTAGCTTCCTTGGCCGACTAGAGAACGGCCGGGGCAACCGCGCGAACGGTCCCCCGGCCCGGCACGAGGAGGGATGCTCCCCATGCAGGCCAATCGTATTTCGCTGCCTGTCAGCGACCGCGAGAACAAGCAGCTGCAACGAGCCATTCTGGGCACGCTGCTTCACGAATTCCCCACGCACCTGACCCGCAAGCAGTTGGCTTGGCGCGGCTTCGGCTTTGAGGAGATGGAGAGGGCGGTCTTCGTCCTCGACAGCGTTGGGCTGCTGTTCTGCACGGGCGAGGTAATCCTGCCCTCGCTGCCCGCCCGTCACTTCGACTGGCTGGAGTTGCCGTGACGGTCGCGGAGACCTTTGGAGAGAACCTGACGATCTACCGCCGCCGCGCTGGCCTCTCTCAGGAAGAACTGGGCTTTCGGGCGTCCCTCCATAGAACTGAGATTGGGGAGTTGGAGCGAGGTGTCCGCGTTCCTCGGATCGACACGCTGGTCAAGCTGGCTGGGGCGCTCTCGGTGCCACCCGGAGACCTCCTCAAAGGGATCGCATGGAGGCCCGGCGGAACTCGCTCGGGCCGCTTCCTGTCGAGCTAGCCGCTTTTCCGACCCCAGCGCTTCCTAACTTTCAGCGGTTAGCCGTCGAATGGCGGCTCCCACCTCCCTCGCGCCTGACTGCGTGAGCGAGGTGGGAACAACCTACAGATGAGAGGGGGTGATGCCGTTGAAAGCGCTGCAAAGCAGCTCACCATTGTCGTTAGGTAGGCCTCTGGCGAGTTAGAGACGAGTCAGGGGCCTATCTCAGTGGTCGTGCGGGTGCATTCGTGGCCGCACGACCATTCCTCTCGTATCGGCTCAGGAGGTAGCTACCCTGAGCAGAGGTGGCGCAACGTCAGCGAAAGCAGAAGACCGACAAGGGGCTGGAGATTCCAGTGCCGAGCAAAGACGACTTTGACGCCGCTATGAAGAAGGTCGCTCCCCCAGCAGGTCGTAAACGCCCTGACGGGAAAGACCGGCCTCAGCAGCAATCCGAGTGATCGAGATCTTGGCCGCCTGCGCTTCCTTGCAGTAGTGCCGTAGGTCTTCGGTCGCCTCTCGCTTTGCCGCGTCGGCCTTCTCCCGTTTCTTGGCGGCGCTCTGGATGCGGCGGATCAGGGTCGCCTCGCTCATTTCGCCGCCCGATCCAAGAGGGAATGGAACATGGAGCGCTGGCCCCGGAAGCGTTCGTTGTAGCGCCAGGCGTACTCGTCCAGGTAGGACTGGAGCCACTTGTTCGAGACCTGCTTGTAGGCACCGCGCATCCCCGTTTTGAGGTTGCCGAAGAACCCCTCGATGGTGTTCGTGTAGATGTCGCCGATCACGTAGTCGCCGGCCGAGTGGTTGATCACCCGATGGTCCGCGTACTCGCGAGAGAGCGGCTTGTAGGCCATCCAGTCGTCCGTGAAAATGATCGCTTCCGGGTTGACGTTGGCCCGCACGGCTCCACTTAAAGGCTCGCCACGCCGGGAAGCGATCACGCGGACCCGGACCCGCCCACCGCGCTCGACCATCCCCAGCACGGTCGTCTTGGCCTCGCGGAAGGCCGCAACCTCTTTGCGGGTTTTCAGCTTCTTGCGGGGGCGGCCGCCCCACGAGGTCTCGTCGATCTCAACCTTGCCGGCGAGCGGCAGGGCTAGCTCATCGTCGCCCATCAGCTCGTTTCGGATCTTGTTGAACATGCGCCAGGCGGTCTTGTAGTGGACCCCCAACTCCCTCTCTAGCTGCTTGGCAGATATGCCGCACCGAGTGCTCGTCATCAGGTACATGGCGTGGAACCAGAGCCGCAGGGAGGTCGAGGAGCGGTGGAAGATCGTTCCGGCCGTCGGATGCACGTGATGGCCGCAGCCGGTGCAGGTCCAAGACTGTCGCTGCTGCGCGGTTGCATAGCGCTTGAAGACGCGCTCGCAGTCGCAGCGCGGGCAATGGGCATGTTCTCCGTCAGGGGCGTAGCGAGTCCGCCAAAGATGCTCTAGGCAGGCGGCGTCGTCGGGGAACTCGGACAGGAACTCGGTTACCGAGTAGTCCGAGGTCGAGGACTTCGCTCGGCGCGGTTCGTGGCGGTTGGCCGGGGGCATGTTGTAAAGCTACTTGACAGACCGGCGATTGTCAAGTGAGTTGACAGCTACAAAACGGCGGCCTTGTAGATCACCACCGCGAAGAAGAAGCCGCTCAGGGCGAGCTCAAGGAGCGTGCCCAGCGTGATCCATTCGTAACCGGCCTGAAATCCGCAGCCCGGGTCCAGCACCGAACCTAGGACGCCAAGGATCGTGAGGACAAAGAGCAGAAGGATGGCTCCCAACATGTTCACGATCAACAACGGGAAGGCCTCGCCCCTTTTCAACTCCTCAACGATCTCCCGCCGTGAATCGAGCGCGGTGAGAATCGCAACCGCCGCGATGTAGAAGCCCAGAAGGCTCGCCGTGACCGGCACTAGCTGCTCGTAAAGACTCACCCTGCTTTCCGCCTCAAGGCGCCCGATCAGCGGCGTAGCGCCCGTGAAGATAATTGGCTCGACTACGAAAACCAGGAAGGCGGCGACGGCCAACAACCCGGCCGTATACCGGAACAGCAAAGCGGGACTACGATCCCCGGACTGCTTTTTTGAGGAGGCAGATGCGTTTCTCGACGTCTCGGCGGGTTCGTTTGATGGCGCGATAGACATCATCGTTGCTGGTGCCATACGTGATCTCCACCGCTTCCTTGATTCGTTCCTGTTTCAGGTTGATCGTTTCGATTGCGCCGTGTTTGTTGTACCCCTTGACGTGCAGGCTTTCAACGGCATCCACGTGCTCGGCGAGATAGGAAACTCCGGCACCAATTTCCTCGCTCAGCTTGGCATCGGGGCCGGACCGCCCGACGCTGAGGTCAACACCGATCGATGCCGCATCCGTCCCACCCCCAGCCTTGAAGAACTGCCCGAAGCCGGTCCGCTTCTCGTCAAACTCTTTCTGCTGGAACTTGGAGGTCTGGACTTTGACTTGGACCTGCCGCAGGCCGTTGTCCCGCAGTTCCTTGAGCCGTTGAACCATGTCGGGCCGGAAGAGGTTCACGATATGTACTGCCTGGTCGCCGGTCGCGAAGAAGTAGTCGCCGAGCTTCTTGTGCCCTGGCGCATCTCGCGAACTGATGGCGCCCATGAATCGGTCGGGCCAGATGACGAGCCACGTGAACTCGGTGATGCTCTCATCGCTTTCAACTTCGACGGGCGTCAGCTCGCGGGCAGCGGTCAGTCTGAACGGTGCATCTGGCCGAATCCGAAGGAGGCGAAGCTGGATCGGCTTGTTGTCTGAGCCGTCATTGTCAACGATGACGGCCATGTGCGAGTCACCATCAACGACACGCCAGTCGCCGTCAACGAGGCCGTTGATTTCCTCTACGGCAGCGACAGAATCGAATGGTTCGGCCTCAGGAAAATCCAGGCACTCGTAAAAGACCACTTGTCGTTCAGCCATCAGTCCCCCGTCTTGCACCGCTCTTGGCGGTCTATGGACAAGAATCGGGGAGTACCTTATGGGACTTTGCACCTGCCTAGGTGCCGAAAAAGGGGCATATGCAGCCGCAATCGGTGAAAGTCAGTCAAACCGTGTGCGGCGGACCCGCTCTTTGCGAGAGAAAAGCCGGATTTATCCATCCGGAGAAGGGCAATTTTGCCTCCTGGGAACCTCGCAAAATGCGGGCTTCCCTGCGTCTAGTGGCGAGTTGCCGCCGCCGGGGACTTTTGAATGGAGATCGGCCTAGCCCGGTGACTTCCGCCTCGCCTAGACAACGAACGAGGAAGTCATCCGGGGCGACGGGTTCGGAGCTTCAGCCAACGCAGTGACGCCCCTCCGAATTCCGTCGTGAGCAGTAGCGACGCTCCTAGGCCTTCTCCTTTGCCAGAAAGTTCCGGCGACACGCGGTGGGGACATTTGATGTCCGCAGCGCATGTCGTGATCCTACGCCCCTCGCGGACGGAACTAAAGGGAATGAAGGGGAACCAGGGGAATCACGATGCAGCGCGCGTTGTCCTCGTTGTTGGCTGCTCGCCCTGCCAGGGCTTCTCCGGTGCTGGATCTCTTCGCTGGCTCAGGCGCCTCCCTGGCAGGCAAATCGCGCCATATGCCCCTCTCCTCCAACTCGTCCAGGCCGGAGGGATCTACTGGATGCGTAAATCGCTTCTACAGAGAAGGGATATGTGTGATCCGAATCACACTCAAGGATATATCGGAGCGATATATATCTAGCTGAGATGGAGGAACTGAGCCCCACCGCGTACGTGATCCTCGGAATGATCCGCAATGCGCCGAAGTCCGGCTACGAATCAAGGCCGTGGTCGACGAGACGACGCGCTTCTTCTGGGCCGCCAGCTACGGGCAGATCTATCCGGAGCTGAAACGGCTCTCCGAGGCGGGATTGGTGGAGGGCGTGGACACGCCCACCGGCGGCCGCAAGCGAACCGTCTATGAGATCACCGCCGACGGCGAAGAGGAGCTGAAGGCCTGGCTGCGCCAGCCACCCGGCACCTTCGAGATGCGCGAGGAAGGGCTGCTGAAACTGTTCTTCGCCGATGCCCTGCCCCCGGAGGAGGCGGTCGAGATCCTCCGGGCGATGCGGGCCCACCGCCTTTCCGTTCACGAGCAGCTTGCCGCCATGGAGCCGATGGCGGCGGCCAAGCCGGACCCGTTCCCGCTGATCGTGCTGCGGGGCGGCATCGAGTTCACCGAGTGGTTTGCCGACTGGTGCGAGCGGATGGAGGCGCAGATCCTCGCGTCCGCTCCCGAGAAAAGGAGCAGCTGATGTTCGACGCCCTCGCCCGTTTCGCCGACGGCAATGCCCGCCGCATCGGCATCTTCGCGATCCTCTTCTTCCTGCTGGCCGGTGCGGTCGGCGGCTCGGTCGCCGACCGCCTCGACCCCTACGGCGCCGACGACCCGGCGACCGAGACGGTGCAGGCGAAGGAGCGCCTGCAAGACGCGGGCCTGCGCCCGCCGGCGGTGGTCGCCGTGGTCGAGGACGCGCCGGTCGCCGAGGCCTCGACGCGGGTCCGGGTCGAGGCGCTGGAGCGGAGCGTGCGCGGCCGCGGCGACGTCGAATCGGTCAGCGGCTACTACGACACCGGCTCCCCCTCCTTCGTCTCCCGCGACGGCAGTTCCACCTACTTCGTCGTCGCCCTGAAGCCGACCGAGGACAAGGCCTGGCAGGAGGCGGGCGCCTCGGTCGCCGAGCAGCTGTCGGCCCAGCCGGGCGTCGTCGTCGGCGGTGCCGCCGTCGCCCAGGAGCAGGTCAACAAGCAGGTCGAGGAGGACCTGAAAACGGCCGAGCTGCTCGCCTTCCCCCTCCTCTTCCTGCTCTCGCTGCTGTTCTTCCGCAGCCTCGTCGCCTCGGTGCTGCCGCTGATGATCGGCGGCCTGGCGATCGTCGGCACCTTCCTGATCCTGCGCCTGGCCAGCGAATTCGGCTCGATCTCGATCTTCGCCCTCAACCTGACCACGGCGCTGGGCCTGGGCCTAGCGATCGACTACAGCCTCTTCATCGTCTCCCGCTACCGCGAGGAGATCGCCAAGGACGGTCCTGGCCTGGCGGCGATGCGGCGGGTCCTGGCGACCTCCGGGCGCACCGTCTTCTTCTCCTCCCTGACCGTCGCCGCGGCGCTTGCCTCGCTGCTCGTCTTCCCCCAGCGCTTCCTCTACTCGATGGGCCTCGGTGGAGCGCTGGTGGCGCTGTTCGCGGCGCTGATCTCGCTGACCGTGCTGCCGGCGGTGCTGACCATGCTCGGGACCCGCATCAACGCCGGCTCGCCGCGCTTCCTGCAGCGCCGCGCCGAGGCCGACGCGCAGCCCGACGAGAGCGGCTTCTGGTACCGCCTCTCGCGCTTCGTGATGCGCCGGCCGCTGCCGGTGGCGACCCTCAGCGCCCTGCTGCTGATCGTCATGGGGCTGCCCTTCCTGGGGATCAAGTTCAACACCGTCGACCCGACCGTGCTGCCGGAGTCGGCCAGCGCCCACCAGGCATACGAAAAGGTCAGCAGCGAGTTCCCGCCCTACCGCGAGACGCCGATCTGGGTCGACGTCGAAGGCGGCGGGCCGCAGGCGGCCGCAGTGGTGGCGACGCGGGTCGACCGCGTCCCCGGGGTCGCCGAAGTCCTGCCGCCGCAGCGCCTGCGTGATGGCGTGACGGCGATCCAGGCGGTCTCCGCCAACCCCTTCGTCTCCGATGCCAGCCAGGAGACCGTGAAGCAGATCCGCGAGCTGCGAACGCCACCGGGGACGACGGCGCTGGTCGGCGGCGCCACCGCCGACTTCATCGACTTCCAGAGCAGCCTCGGCGAGCACCTGCCGATTGCGCTGGCGATCGTGATCGTCGCCACCCTGGTCATCCTCTTCCTGATGACCGGCTCGGTGATCCTGCCGATCAAGTCGCTGATCATGAACTTCCTCAACCTCAGCGCCGTCTTCGGCCTGCTGGTGCTGATCTTCCAGGACGGCAGGCTGGAGGGGTTCCTCGACTACTCCAGCCCGGGAGCGATCGAGCAGACGATGCCGATCCTGCTCTTCGCGGTGGCCTTCGGCCTCTCCACCGACTACGCGGTCTTCCTGCTCTCGCGGATCAAGGAGGCGCGCGACCACGGCGCCTCGGAGTCGGAGTCGGTGGCGATCGGGCTGGAGCGCACCGGGCGGATCGTCACCGCCGCGGCGCTGCTCTTCGCGGTCGCGATGGGCGCCTTCGCCACCTCGCAGATCATCTTCATCAAGGAGAACGGGGTCGGCACGGCGCTGGCGGTGCTGATCGACGCCAGCATCATCCGCGCCCTGCTGGTGCCCTCGCTGATGGAGCTGCTCGGCAAGTGGAACTGGTGGGCGCCGGCGCCGCTGCGCCGTCTCCACGAACGTTTCGGGATCGGCGAGCACGCCCCGCCGGCCCCCGGCGCCGAGCCGGAGAGGGCATGAGCGATAGCGCCGGCGCGGTCGCGCTGCCGGGGTTCGACGCCGACACCGCGGTCGAGGACCTAGGCGGTGGCCGCTTCGCCGCCGAGATGAGCGAACGCTGGTGGGTCGGAAAAGGACCCAACGGCGGCTTCGTCTCCGCGGTGATCCTGCGGGCGATCCAGGCGGTGGGCGGGCTCGAACGGGCACCGCGATCGCTGACCGTTCACTTCCAGCGCTCGCCCTCCCCCGGCCCCGTCGAGCTGAGCGTCGAGGTCGAGCGCGAGGGCGGCCGGGCGACCTTTCTCTCGGCCCGGATGGAGCAGCAGGGCGAGGTGCAGGCGACCGCGCAGGCAGTCCTTTCGGAGAACTGGGGCGACGGCGGCTACTCGGAGGCGCGGATGCCCGACGCGGGCGAGCCGGGCGAGCTTCACATCGCCGACCCCGACGCGACGCCGGGGATGCCGAAGATGTTCCAGAACTACCGCGCCCGGCCCGCCCTGGGCGAGCCGGCCTTCTCCGGCGGCGAGCCCTACAACGGCGCCTGGATCCGCACCCGCGAGCCGCGCCTGCTCGACGCGCCGCTGGCGGCGACGCTGCTCGACACCTGGTTCCCCGCGCCCTTCGTGCGGCTCGAGCGCCCGCATGCGGCGCCGACGATCGACTACACCGTGCACTTCCGCTCGCCGCTGCCGCCCCCGGCCGCCACGCCCGAGGATCCCTACCTGGTCGTCTTCAAGTCGAGCCTGGCCCGCCATGGCTTCTTCGAGGAAGACGGCGAGCTGTGGTCGGCCGACGGCGTGCTGCTGGCGCAATCGCGGCAGCTGGCCCTGCTGCTCGACCCGGCGGGAGCGACCGGCGCCGCGGACTCGGCGTTGTAGACGCTGCTGTCGAACGGGGCCAGGGCGAGGTCGGCGGCGTAGCCGAGCGGTTCCAGTTCGAACAGTTCCTCGACGCTGCGCAGCAGCGAGTAGTGGTTGTAGTAGCCGCTTTCGTTGCGGCTACCGGGGGCGACGAAGGGGGAGATCAAGAGCAGCCCGACACGACCGCCGCCGCCCGTGGGTTTGACCGGGCCAGTGACGTCCTCCAAGGCTTGCGGCGCCGGCAGGTTGGGGTATTCCGGCGAGATGCAGCAGGAGCTGGGGTCGGCCTCGGGGCCGCTCTGTGGGGCCTGTGCGGAGGTGATCGCGATCAGGCCCCCTTCCTCGAAGGCGGGAGATGCTTCGATCGCCGGAACGACCTCTTCGAGGAAGTCTTCGGCGGCGAGCGGCCCCGTCGGCTGGCCGTCTTCGCAGGGCTGCACGCCGCCGCCGTGGCAGGCGTTGGGGACGATGTAGGAGAGCGCCGCCGTCTTCGTCGCGGTTTTCAGGTCGAGCATCAGCCGATCGAGGCCGGCGGCGCTCGTCGCGCATTCGCCGTCGTCGACCAGCGCATGGAAATAGACGAAGGGGTTGAGCTGGGCCTCCTCGTGCGAGCAGCCGTCGGCCATGTCCTCGATGTAGGCCTTCCACTTCAGCTTCTTCTCGATCAGCTGGCCGGGCAGGATCGGCGTCGTCGCGGGGTAGACGCAGCCTGCCCCTTCCACCTGGCCTTCGGCCGAGAGCGTGCCGGGGAGCAGGTCGGTGTAGCTGCTGCAATCGGTCGCGGTCTCCGGGGTCGGACCCTGGCCGCTGAGCAGGGCGATCTCGTTGGCAAGCCGGCCCTCCGTCACCGCGTAGTAGTTGGCCAGCAGCTCGCCTTTTTCCGGCAGGGTCGTCGCCAGGTAGGGCGCCGGGGACCCCTCGCCGAAGGTCTCCTCGTAGCCGTTTTCGCCGAGCACGATCATGAACACGTGTTTGACCGGCGGCAGGGTTTCCGCTTCCGGGATTTCCGGCGGCAGGATGGGTGCCGGTTGCTCGGGAACAGGCGCTTCGGTCGCGGGCGGTATGGCCGGGAAGCTGGGGGCCGTGGCCGGGAAGGGCGCCGGGGCCTCGGGCGCCGGGGCGGCGACACTCGTTTGGGGCGCGGGCGCTTCCGGCGCCGGCGCCGGCGACGCCACTTCCAGCAGAATCGAACGGGCCCCGGCGCTCTGGGCGATCTGGCTGGTCGCCGAGCCGAGCAGGACGCCGAAGCCGAGCATCGCCAGGATCGCCACCGCGGCCGCCGGCGGCGACGGCATCCAGCTGCGCCCCTCCTCGCCGTCGTCTTGCTCGAGGCGCGCGTCGTCGTCGGTAGGTGTGGTCACGCTCGGGCCAAGTCTCACCTGGAGCAATCACCGAGTTGTGAACATCCTGAGTCCGGAAGCTCGAGGCGGGACGGAATGCTCTTCACAACTCTTAAACACCAGTGGCCGTGACCGCCACCGAAGATGCGGCGGTGAGCGATCGATGCCCCTCCTGCGGCGCCGGCATGGCAGCCGACCAGCGTTATTGCCTGGAATGTGGGAAGCGTCGCGGCGACCCTCGCCTGCCGTTCATGGACGCGGTGGCCTTCATGGACGCGATCCAGCGCCCGACCCAGGCCCCTGCGCCCGCGCCGAGCAGGAAGCGGCCGCGGGTTTCCGCGAATGCCTCGCTGATCGCCGGCGTCGGCACGCTCCTGCTGGCGCTCGGGATCGGCGTGCTGATCGGCCAGTCGAACGGCAGTGGCACGCTGAGCGCCGCCAACCCGACGCCGCAGATCATCAAGGTCGGCGGTGGCGGCGGTGGCGAAGAAACCGCAGCCGCCGTAGCCGGTGCCAAGGGCGGCAAGGCGAAACAGGCCAAGGCGCCGCCGGAGAAGGCGATCGACAGCAGCGGCACCTCCGAAGCCGCCGCCGAAGTGCTCAAACCGGCGGGCGATGTGAAGTTGCCGCCCCCGACCGTGCAGAAGGGCGGCAAGTGCGAAAGTGGTGCCGCCGGCTGCGAGGGCGGCGAATTCACCGGGGACTTCTTCGGCGAATGAGACTGCGGCCCGGACAGAGGAAGCCGGCGACCGCCGCTCCTCCCCCGCGCCCGACCGCAGCGGCGGCCCAGGCGGCTTCGAACGATGCCCTCAGCGCCGCCTACGGGCAGGAGTTCGTGGTCGACCTGCAGCGCCGCCGCAACCAGCTGGTCGCCAGAGTCGCCGAGCTGCAGTGGGACCTCGGCGGCCTGGTCTACGAGATGGCGGTCCGCAACGCGATCAAGGTCGAGGTGCTGGTCGGGCGCGCGGTCGAGCTGCAGGACGCCGACGCCGAACTGAGCGAGGTCGAACGGATCGTGCGCATGGAGGAGACCGGCACGGCCGGCTCCTGCGTCTCCTGCGGCGCCCCCCACAGCAGCGGCGCGACGTTCTGCTGGCAGTGCGGCGGATCGCTGTTGCCGCAGGTCTCCGGCGACGCGATCCTGCGCAGCTGATCGGCTCGCGGCGGCGAGCGGCGCGGCGAGCGGCGGCGCTCAGCCGAAGCGGCCGCTGACGTAGTCGCGGGTTCGCGGGTCGCGTGGCTGGCCGAAGATCTTCTTGGTGTCGTCGAACTCGATCAGCGTCCCGACCGGCTTGACCGCACTCGAGTCGAGGCTGAAGAAGGCGGTCTCGTCGGCAACGCGCGCCGCCTGCTGCATGTTGTGAGTGACGATGACGATCGTGAAGCGGCCTTTGAGGCCGTGCATCAGATCCTCGATCGCACCGGTGGCGATCGGGTCCAGCGCCGAGGCCGGCTCGTCGAGCAGCAGCACGTCGGGCTCGATCGCGATCGCGCGGGCGATGCAGAGGCGCTGCTGCTGCCCTCCCGAGAGGCCGAGGGCGCTGTTCCCGAGCCGGTCCTTCACCTCGTCCCAAAGAGCCGCGCCTCGCAGTGCCTTCTCGACCCGTTCGTCGAGCCCGGACTTGAGCCCTAGGTTGCGAGGGGCCCAGGCGACGTTGTCGTAGATCGACTTCGGGAACGGGTTCGGTTTCTGGAAGACCATCCCGATTCGTCGCCGCACCTCGACCTGGTCGACGTTGCCCCCGTAGAGATCGTGGCCGTGGTATTCGATCCGGCCCTCAATACGAAAACTCGGCACCGAGTCGTTCATGCGGTTAAGGCTGCGCAGGAAGGTCGTCTTGCCGCAGCCCGAAGGCCCGATCAGCGCGGTGATCTGGCCTCTGCGAATTCGCAACGAGACATCGGTCAGCGCCTGCTTGGCACCGTAGAAGATGGAAATGCCGGCGGCCTCGAAGACGACCTCGGCGGGGACGCCGAGGTGGCTGGCGGCGGTGGCGGCCGCCGCCTCGTCCGCAGGGCCCAGCACGCCGCTGCGGATTCGCACCCGTGCCGGCGGCCGCGGCTGCCGAAGCGGCGGCTCGACTTGGTCCAGGGTGGCGAGGGGATCCGGTGGAAGGTTCATGAGGCCATCTTTCTTTTGCTGCGCGCGAGCAGGGCCCGGGCGCCAAGGCTGGCGAAGAGAATCAGTGAGACGAGGACGAAGGACAGCCCCCAAGCTTCGGCGAAGCCGGACGGGTTGGCTTCTTCGGAGAGCTGGAAGACCCTGACCGGCACGTTCGGCAGCGCCTCGAACGGGTTCAGCGAGTAGCGGCTGGGATCGAAGACGGAGGTGGCGAAGATCAGCGGCGCCGTCTCGCCGGCGGCGCGGGCAACCGAGAGCACGGTGGCGGTGACGATGCCACCGAGGGCGCTGGGCAGGACGATTCCCAGCACCGCCCGCCAGCGGCTCACTCCAAGGGCGTCAGCCGCTTCGCGCAGGTTGCCGGGGACCAGTTGCAGGACCTCCTGGCTGCCGCGCGCAATCAGCGGCACCTCGATGATCGCCAGGGCCACCGAGGCGGCGAAGCCGGACTGCTTGCGCTGGTCGACGAGCAGGCCGAAGACGAAGAGGCCGATGATGATCGAGGGCAGGCCGTTCATCAGGTCGAGCGTGAGCTGGATCAGGCGCGTCGCCCGCCGGCCCGCGTACTCGGTCAGGAAGAGGGCGATGAGGACGCCGACGGGCATCGCGATCGCGGTCGCGATGGCGACGATGACCGCGGTCCCGGCCAGCTCCGGGCCGATCCCGGCAGGCGCTGCCTTGACGAGGAAGTCGAGGTCGAGCGCGCTGGCTCCACGGGTGACGACCGTATAGATGACGATCGCCAGCACCGCGACGGCGAGCACCGCGGCCGCGGTGGCCCCGTACTCGGCGAGGCGGCTGAACAGCTGGCGCCGACGCAGGTTGCCGCTCGACGTCAGCGGCGCGGCGGGATCGTAGGCCGGCTCGCTCATCGCATCGCCCCGCCGCCGTAGCCGAAGCGCCTGCCGATCCACTGGGCGACCAAGTTCGAAGCCAGGCCGATCACCAACAGGATCACCCCGAGGTAGAACAGCGAGGCTTTGTGCATTTCCGTCAACGCGCCGGGGAACTGGTTGGCGATCCGGGCCGCCAGGGTGTCGCCGGTCCTGAATAGGGAGGCCTGGATTTCGGAGCCGGCGCCGACCACTTGGGCGACCGCGATCGCCTCGCCGAGGGCACGTCCCAGGCCGAGCAGCGAAGCGGCCACGACGCCCGAGGCCGTCGAGGGCAGGACGACGCCGCGGATCACCTCCCAGCGGGTGGCGCCTAGAGCCCTGGCGCCGTCTTGGACGTCGTGCGGCACGGCGCTGAAGAGATCGCGTGAGACCGAGGCGATGATCGGCACCACCATGATCGTCAGGATCAGGCTCGCCGTGAAGATGCTGGCGCCGGTGGTTTCCGGCGCCCCGAAAATCGGGATGAAGCCGAGGGTGTCATGCAGCCAGGGCTCGAGGGTCCCCTGTACGAACGGGGCCAGCACGAGCACCCCCCAGAAGCCGAGGATCACGCTCGGGATCGCCGCCAGCATCTCGACCAGGGGCGCGACCACCCCCCGCACCCCCGACGGCGCCAGCAGGCTCAGGTAAAGGCCGATCGAGATCGCGATCGGGGCCCCCAGGAACAGGGCGACGAAAGAACTGACAGCGGTGCCGAAGATCAGCGAGCCGGCGCCGAATTCGCCGAAGTTCGGCTGCCAGGTCGTGTCGGTCAGGAAGCCGAGGCCGAACTTCGAGATCGCCGGGCTGGCTCCCTGGACGACCTGGTAGCCGATCAGCACGATCGTCGCGATCGCCAACAGCGCAGCGAGCAGGCAGAGGCCGTAGAGGGCACCGTCGCCGATCCGGTCGACCCGCTTGCGACGGCGCGCCGAGCGGGCGTGGGCGGCCCGGGTGGCGTCGAGGGTCGGCGAGGTTGCCGTGGCGCTCATGCGCCGCAGCGTAGAGGAGATAACACACATATTTGTTACGAACTTTCACACTTACTGTTACAACTTTGAAACATGTTCTTTCACGAGAATGAAACATGTGTGTGAATCACAACCCTGATGCTATGCCGCGCCCGGGCTGCGACCTTGCGCCCGTCAAGTCATCGAAACGAACCGAAAGGAAATCTCTTGAAGAGCATCAGGTTGCTTGGGGTGGCCATCGCGGCCGTCCTGGTCATGGTCACGGGGGTCGCGAGCGCTTCCGCCGCTGGGCTGACCGGAGCCGGGTCGACGCTGGTTGCGCCCCTGATGGCCAACTGGATCAACGGCTTCGAAATCAAAGAAGGCATCCCGGTCAAATACGGCGCTGTCGGCTCCGGCGCGGGAATCGCCCAGATCACCGCCCGAACCGTCGACTTCGGCGCCTCCGATGCGCCGCTGACGCCCGAGCAGGCCTCCGCCTGCAACGGCTGCGTGCAGGTTCCCTGGGCGCTCTCGGCGACGGGCGTTGGCTTCAACGTCCCCGGCGTCAAGAAACTGAACCTGACCGGGCCGGTCCTAGCCAGCATCTATTTCGGCCGCATCACCAAATGGAACGACCCCAAGATCAGGAAGGCCAACCCCGGCGTCAAACTGCCGGGCCTGACGATCACGCCGATCTTCCGCAGCGATGGCTCCGGGGACACCTACACCTTCACCGAGTACCTCTCGAAAATCAGCCCGGCCTGGAGGAACGAAATCGGCTTTGCGACCACGGTCGGCTGGAAAGCGGGCGTCGGTGCGAAAGGCAACTCTGGCGTCACCGCCACGGTGGTGAAAACGCCCGGAGCGATCGGCTACATCTCCGCCTCGTACCTGATCGCTGCCGGCCTCGGGGCCGCAGCCGTCCAGAACAAGGCCGGCAACTACGAGCTGCCGAACCTGAAGAACATCGAAAGCGCCGCCTCGACGGTCAGCAGCGTGCCCTCGAGCAACGCGATCAGCATCACCAACCCACCGAAGAAGGCGGCCACGGCGTACCCGATCTCGACGTTCACCTACGCCATCGTCCCCCACAACGCCCCTCAGAAGGGCTTTCTCCAGCAGTTCCTCAACTACGCGATCACCAAGGGCCAGGCCTACGGAGCGGCACTCGACTTCGCGCCGCTGCCGAAGGTAGTCCTCTCGGCCGCGAAAAAGTCAATCGGCTCGCTGTAGGAGAGCGCCGTCGTCGCGCCGCGCTAGGCGAAAGCCTGGGCGGCGCGGCGGCGAAGATCGGCGTTGAGCATGCCGGTGACCTGGCTGGGGCTCTCCCCTGCCGAAGGCACGGCGGCGCCGATCAGGCCGCTGGCGCGGAAGCCGAAGAGCGGGGCGACGAAGCCCAGCTCACGGATCTTGCGGACCAGCTTGACGGCGTCCTGGGTCTCGGCACCGGGGCCGCAGACGACGATCGCGGTCGGGTCGAGGGCGCCGAGGGCGCGCTCGAGGCGCTCGTCGCCGAGCTCGTTGGAAAGGACGAGGACGCGGAAGCCGGCGCGGCGCAGGGCGAGATCGAGGGCCTGGGTGTGGACCTCCTCGGCATCCTGGCCGTGCCCGGAGTCGAGCAGCAGGATCCCGGCCGGGCGCGAGGCGGCGGGCGCGAGGCGGCGGGCGCCGTGCAGCCAGCCGGTCGCCCAGCGCGAGGCGAACTCCAGCTCGGCCTCGCGGTCGGGGTCGGCGGCCAGCTGGTCGATCGCCGGCAGCAGCAGCTCCTCGACGGTGCGCTCCAACGGCCGCAGCGCCAGGCTCTCCTCGATCGCGCGGTCGGCCGCAGCCTCGTCGAAGCTTTCCAGCGCCGCCAGCATCTCGCCGCCGCTGGCCGGCGCCGACTGGCGCTGGCGGGCCAGCTCTATGGCCGAAGAGATGTTGCCGGTCTGGGCAAGGGCGTCGCGCAGGGTCTGCAGCTCCACCAGCTCGTAGTTGCGGTGGTTGCCGACGGTGCGCTTCGGGGTCGGGTAGCCGTAGCGACGCTCCCAGCTGCGGAGCGTGTTGGGGCTGACGCCGAGCACCTCGGCCGCTGCGTTGGTTCGAATCCCTGGCATCTGCGCAGATTCTGTCACCGCTTTTGCGGGTTTACATCAGTTATGGACAGATTTCCGGAATCTGTCAGCGATCTTGCAAGCCGCCGACGCCCACCGGCTGGCCCACCGCACGGGCCCGCCACATCGCCGCGTCGGCCTTGTGCAGCAGCAGCTCGACGTCGACGCCGTGGTCCGGACAGGCGACGACGCCGGCCGAGACGGCGATCCGCAGCCCCCCCGCCTGCTCCAGCTCCTCCAGCTTGCCCAGCAGCCGCTCGGCCATCTGCACCGCTTCCACCGTCTGCAGGTTGGGGGCGAGGACGCAGATCGCGTCCTCCTCGAGCCGGAAGACTTCGTCGACGATGCGGATGCTGTCGCGCAGGGCCGCGCCGACCACCGCCAGCACCGTCTCCTGGCCGCCGCCGGCGTCGCCGTTGCGGGTCCCGGGCCCGGAGGCGTCGAAGATCGCCAAGGCGAAGGGGTGGCCGTAGCGGCGGTTGGTCTCCGCCATCTGGTCGAGGCGGCGGCGCATGTGGCCGGGTTGGTAGAGGCTGGTCAGCTCGCGGCGCTCGTCGACCGGCGGAGCCGTCTGTGTCGCAGCTTGCCCATAGGCGGCGTCGACCGCGGTCGCCGTCACCGAACCGAAGTCGGCGGCCAGCCGCTGCGCCGCGTCGGCGAACTGCTCCGGGTCTTCGCCGTACAGTTCCTGGCGCAGCTTGGCCAGCAATGTGGCCTGAAGGGCGGAGACCTCGCGGGCGATCCGGCCGGCCGGCGAGCCGCCGCTCGATCCGTTGCCTGAGTTCGACTGGCTCGCCACGCTCTGACCTTGGCGAAAGCCGCGGACGTAGGCGGCGCGAAAAGCCGCTATTTGCGGCGCGACGGTCGTCCAGGACGGATGTCCAATTTGCGGCTAATCGAGGCTGCGGCGACCCGCCAGGGCCTTGCCGAGCGTGACCTCGTCGGCGTGCTCGAGGTCGGCCCCGACCGGCAGGCCGCTGGCGAGGCGGGTGATGGTGGCCTGCCCGCGCAGGGCCTCGGCGATGTGCAGCGCGGTCGCCTCGCCGGTGGTCGTCGGGTTGGTGGCGAGCACCACCTCGCTCACCCCGCCCCGCTCGACCCGGGCCAGCAGCTCGGCGATCTTCAGGTCTTCGGCGTCGACCCCGTCGATCGGCGAGAGGGCGCCGCCCAGCACGTGGTAGAGGCCGCGGTATTCATGGGTGCGCTCGATCGGGATCACGTCGGAGGGCTCCTCGACCACGCAGATCGTCGCCCGGTCGCGGTTGTGGTCGGCGCAGATCCGGCAGAGCGGCCCCTCGGCGAGGTTGAAGCACTCCTCGCAGAGGCCGACCTTCTCCTTCACTTCGCGGATCGCGTCGCCAAGCGCGAACGCCTCTTCGTCCGGCGCCCGCAGCAGGTGGAAAGCGAGCCGCTGGGCGGTCCGCTGCCCGATCCCCGGCAGGCGCGATAGCTCGGCGACGAGGCGCGCGAGCGGGGCCGGCCCCTCCGTGCTCAACCCCCCAAGGCCCCCAGGCCACCGCCACCCAGGCCGCCGGTGATCCCGCCCATTTTCGAGCTGGCCAGCTCCTGTGCCGCGCGCAGGCCCTCGTTGACCGCCGCCTGGACCATGTCCGCCAGCAGCTCGGCCTCCTCGGGGTCGATCGCCTCCGGGTCGATTGAAATCTCACGCAGCGTCAGGTCGCCGCCCATCTTCACCTTGACCATGCCGCCGCCGGCGCTGGCCTCGACCACCTCGTCTTTGAGCTGCTCCTGCGCCTGCAGCATCTGGTCCTGCATCTGCTGCGCCTGTTTCATCAGGGCGTTCATGTCGAAGCCCCCGGGTCCGCCTCCTCGAGCCACCTAACTGACCTCCTCCGCGTCGAACTCGCTCTTCAGCCGCTCCAGCAGCTCTTCCTCGTCAACTCCCTCGTCCCTGGCCTCGGTCGCGGGCGCCGCCGGCGCCTCACTCTCGCCATCCAGCAGGACGTAAACGGGCTTCAGGCTCTGCCCCGTCACGGTTTTCAGCGCCTCCGCCACCCGCTCCCGCTGCTCCGGCACCTCCGCCTTGCGCTTGTTGAAGGTGGCGGCGGCGGGGAACGAGATCTCGACGACCGCGCCGGCGGCGTCGAACCCGACCGGCCGGGCCTCCTCGAAGAAGGCGGCCAGGGCCGGCGCCGTCTTCGCCAGCTGATCGAGGATCGCCGGCCAGGCCTGCTTCAGCTTCTCCAGGTCGAGAGTCGAGTCGTCCTGGCCGGCGGGTCCTGTCGGTGACGAGTCAGCGCGGTGGCCGGCGGGTCCTGTCGGTGCGGCATCCCCCACGGTGCTCGCCGGCTCCGCCGGCTCCGCGCCGCGGGGGACCCCCGCCACACCGCCACCCCCCGGAGGGGCGCCTTCGTTAGATGCCGAGGGCGCTGACGTCGCGGGCGGGTTCGCTGGGGGCGTTGGCGCCGGAGCGTCCTCAGGAGGCGAATCTGCCGCGGGTGGCGCTATAGGGGGTAACGCCCCCGAGGAAGCTTTACCTACCGGAGGGGGCGGTGGGTCTCCTGCGGCGACAGGCCCCGCGGCCTGCCCGCCCCCGTCGTTCAGCCGTCTCTCCAGCCGCTCGATCCTGCGCAGCAGTCCCTCGGTGGAAGGGTCCAGGTCCGGGCGGGCCGCTTTCAGCAAGGCGATCTCTACCGCCATGCGGGCGTCGTCGCCCTCGCGGACCGCGGTCAGGGCGGCGGCCAGCTCGTCGATCGTGCGAATCAGGGCGGCGGGGCCGATTGCCGCGGCCTGCGACTGCAGACGGGCCGAGTCGGTGGCGGTCACTACAAAGGAGGTCGGCACCTCGCCGGTCGTCTGGGCGACGAGCAGGAAACGCAGGTGGGCGAGCAGGTCGCGGGCGAACTGCGAGGGGTCGCGGCCGGAGCGGGCCATCTTCTCGACCCCGAGCAGGACAGCCTTCGGATCCTCGGCGACGACCGCGTCGACGGCTTCGAAGAGCAGCTCGGCGTCGGCGGCGCCGAGCATTTCCAGGACCTCGTCGAGGCCGACCTTGCTGCCGCCGAAGGCGACCAGCTGGTCGAGCGTGCCGAGCGCGTCGCGGAAGCTGCCGGAGGCGGAGCGGGCGATCATCGCCACCGCGCCCTCGTCGACCTCTATCGACTCGCTGGCCGCAACCCGGTTCAGCACCTCGGAGATCTGCTCCAGCGAGGGCCGCTGGAAGTCGAAGCGCTGGCAGCGGTCGGCGATCGTCGCCATCACCTTGTGGGACTCGGTGGTGGCGAGGACGAAGACCGTTTTCGGCGGCGGCTCCTCGAGCGTCTTCAGGAAGGCGTTCCAGGCCTCTTTGGTCAGCATGTGGGCCTCGTCGAGGATGTAGACCTTCCAGTGGCCGCCGGCGGGGGCATAGGCGACCCGCTCGCGCAGGTCGCGGACGTCGTCGACCGAGCGGTTGGAGGCGGCGTCCATCTCGATCACGTCGACCGAGCTGCCGGCGGCGATCGTCAGGCAGGACTCGCACTCGCCGCAGGGCGTGACGGTCGGGCCGCCGCGCTCGCAGTTGAGCGAGCGGGCGAGGATCTTCGCCATCGAGGTCTTGCCGGTCCCGCGCGAGCCGACGAAGAGGTAGGCGTGGTGGACCTTGTCCTGCTCGACCGCGTTGCGCAGGGTGCGGACCACGTGCTGCTGGCCCACGACCTCGTCGAAGGAGCCCGGGCGGTGGCGGCGGTAGAGGGAGGTCGACTCGGTCATCGGGGGAGTCGATCCAGTGTATCCACGCCCCGGCGGCGCCCCAGAAGGGGGTGTCTGAGCTTAGGGGGCCTATATGCCCCCTAAGCTCAGACACCCCCTGGGGGGCGACCCCTTGTACGGTGCGCCGCGTGCCATCGAGGGTCTCCAGCTGGCTGACGCCGGCCGCCTGGGTTGCCGCGGTGACGGCGGCGCTGCTGCTCGTCTTCCCGGTCGGCTTCCCCAACTACGACACGATCTACGCGCTCGTCTGGGGACGGGAACTGGCGCACGGGATGAGTCCCGACTACGGCTCCGCCCTACCCCCCACGCCGCACCCCCTGACCGACCTGATCGGCCTGGTGACGACGCCGCTGGGCGACGGCGCGATCACGGTGACGATGGCGATCGCCTACACCTCCCTGGGCCTGATCGGCTACTTCGTCTACCGCCTCGGCAGCCTCTGGTTCGACCGCTGGATCGGCGCGGTGGCGGTGGCGATCGTCCTCACCCGGGCGCCCTTTCTCTCCAACGGCCTGCGCGCCTACATCGACCTCCCCTACATCGCCTTCTGCCTCGCCGCCCTCACGGTCGAGGCCAAGCGCCCCCGCGCCGGCTGGCCCGTCCTCGCCCTGCTCGCCTTGGCCGGCCTCCTCCGCCCCGAGGCTTGGCTGTTCTCCCTCGCCTACTTGATCTACCTGGCCATCGACCCAGACCGCTGGTCCGAGGGGACGACGAGGGAACCCCTCGAACGGGCGGATACTCAAAGCGCCGGCCTAATTAGGCCGGCGCTTGTCCGGGCGAGGGGTGCCCTCGTCGTCCCTCCCGCTCCGCTCATCGCCCTGGCCCTCGCCGGCCCCCTGCTCTGGGCCCTCTTCGACGCGATCACCGCCGGCAACCCGACCTACTCCTGGACGGGAACCAAAGAAACGGTGGAGACGCTGGAGCGCCAGACCGGGCCGGTCGACCTCGTCCTCTACGGGCCGCGACGGCTCGGCGAGGTGCTGCAGTGGCCCGGCATGGTCGGCGCCCTCGGCGGCGTCGCGCTCGGCCTCGCCTTCCTGCGACGCCGCTCCGTCCTCGGCGTCGTCGCGGCGCTGCTGGCGCTCGGCGCCTTCGCCCTGCTCGCCTGCGGCGGCCTGGCGATCCTGCCCCGCTACACGATGCTCGCCGCCGCGGTGCTGGCGATCTTCGTCGCCGTCGGGCTGCTCGGCTGGCGGCTGCTGGCGCCGGGCCATCCCTGGCGCCGGCGCTGGCAGGCCTTCGCCGGCCTGGTCGCGCTGATGTTCCTCGCCTGGGCGCCGAACCAGTGGGACCTCGACTCGCGGGTCGACACCGACCTCACCAACCAGGCCCGGATCGAGGGTGACCTCACCGAACTCGTCGACGCCGATGCCTTCGAGCCGCTCTGCGGCCCCGTCGCCGTGCCCAACCACCGCGCCGTGCCCCGCCTCGCCTTCGGCCTCGACGTCAGGCCGACCCGAATCGTCAGCGCCAGCGAGGAAGGCGCCCCCAGCCACGGCTACTTCATCGCCCCCGCCAGCGCCTTCGTGATCCACAACTTCATCCTCGACCCCAACGACCCCACCCGCTTCTCGCTCGAGGTCCCCCCGGCTTCCGGCTCGTCTCCCAGAACGAGTCCTGGAAGGTCTACCGCCGCTGCTAGTCAGCCGCCCTCCGCCCGCGCGATCGCGGCGTGGGTGGCGGCGGCGAGGTCGGGGGCGGCGAGGTCGACGCGGGGCGGCAGCTCGACGTGAAGGTCGTTGGAGGGATCGATGCGGGCACGCAGCCCGTTCGAGCGCGAGCCGAGCACGTGGCCGCCGCGGGCGCGGTCGGCGTCGATGAAGTGGAGGTGGTAGCCGGCGACCTCGATCCCCTCGACGTAGGCGGGAAAGCGGAAGCCGAGCATCGTCCCGGCGACGTCGTCGAGCTCGAAGACGTGCTGGTCGGCGACGACCTCCGTCAGCGGCCGGTAGGGCGGGCTTTGGGCGGGAACCGAGCGGGCGCGGACCAGATCGAAGTGGCCGTCGAGGCGGATCGCGCAGGAGGAGGCAGCGGCGGGAGCGAGCGCGTCGAGCCGGGCCAGCAGATCCTCGTGGGAGAGCCGGCCCTCGAGCCGCACGTCGATCGTCGGCTCGAACCTGGTCACCACCGCGAACGGCGTCTTCGCCTCGGCCGCGATCGGGTGGACGCCGCCGTCGACGTCGGCGCGGAAGAACTCCCCGTCGAGGGCGATCATCTCGCCGTCGAGCCGGTTCAGCGTCCCCAGCCCGAGATCGCCGTGCTGTGCCAGCTCGGCGAAGCTGAGGTCGCCGTCGAAGGCGCCGTCGAGCAGGGCGCCGATCGTCGAGGCCTGGAAGAGGACGTGCGGGTCGCGCTCGGCGTGCAGGTCCGCCAGCCGCATCGACTCCACGTGCAGCGATCTGATCCAGCGCTCGTCCAGCACCGCGCCAGTCTTCCATTCTCTGGCTGTACCCCGCGCGGCGTGCCTCTGGCTGGCCGAGCGCCTCGCCTCAGCCTGAAGCCGGCGGCGCCGGCGTGAAAGCATCCGCGGCGATGGCGGCAATCGAACTCAGCGGCGTGGTTAAGCGGTTCGGCCCGATCACCGCGGTCGACGGCCTCGACCTGACGGTGCCCGAGGGCATCTGCCTCGGCCTGCTCGGCCCCAACGGCGCCGGCAAGTCGACGACGATGCGGCTGCTGACCGGCCAGGCGATCGCCGACGCCGGCGAGCTGCGGGCGCTCGGGCACGAGCTGCCAGGCGACTCCAAGGCCGCCCGGGCCGAGATGGGAGTCGTCCCCCAGCTCGACAACCTCGACGTCGACGTCACCGTCGAGGACAACCTGGCGGTCTACGCGCGGCTCTACCGGGTTCGGGACGTCGCCGCAGCGGTCGACCGCTGCCTCGACCTGGCCCGCCTGCGCGACCGCCGCCGCGATGCCGTCGACGAGCTTTCCGGGGGGATGCGGCGACGGCTGCTGCTGGCCCGCGGCCTCGTCCACGAACCGAAGCTGGTCCTGCTCGACGAGCCGACGGTCGGCCTCGACCCACAGATCCGCACCGAGCTTTGGACGCTGATCGGGGAGCTCAAAGCCCGCGGCACGACGATCCTGATGTCGACCCACTACATCGAGGAGGCCGAGCGGCTCGCCGACGAGGTCGCGGTGATGGCCAAGGGCAAGATCATCAGCCGCGGCCGCCCCGCAGAGCTGATCGCCGAGCACGCCGGCCGCCAGACCGCCGAGATCTACGCCCCCCCGCAGCGCCTCGCCGAGCTGCGAACCGAGGCCGAGGCGGGCGGCCTGCGGGTGCGCCCGGCCGGGCCGGCGATCGCGATCGTCGGCTCCGAGCGGGCGGGTGACGGCGCCATCCCCGCCGAGGCGGTCGTCCGCGCCGCCACGCTCGAGGACGTCTTCGTGCTGCTGACCGGGGAGGAGGCCGAGTGAGCGCCGAGCCGCACGGGATGAGGCGCCTGGAACCGGCCGCGATCGCCGGCGTGATGAGCCGCGAGCTGGCCAACTTCCGCACCTACTGGAAGGGGACGACCTTCTCCAGCGTGCTCGAACCGATCGTCTACCTGCTCGCCTTCGGCCTCGGCCTCGGCGCCACCCTGGTCGACGAAGTCGACGGCGTCCCCTACATCCAGTTCGTCGGCACCGGCATGGTGGCGACCGCGGTGATCTTCTCCAGCGCCCTGCCGGCGATGTTCGGCACCTTCGTCAAGCATCGTTTCCAGAACACCTACGAAGCGATCCTGGCGGCGCCGGTCGACGTCGAGGAGCTGGTCACGGCGGAGATGCTCTGGATCGGCTTGCGCGCCGGCTTCTACGGCTGTTTCCCGCTGCTGGTCACCTTCGCCTTCGGGCTCGACCCGAGCTTCGGGATGCTGCTCGTCCCCCTCTTCAGCTTCGTCACCGCGCTCGGCTTCGCCGGCTTCGGGGTCGCGATGGCGGCGACCGTCGCCAAGATCGACCAGTTCAACTACGTGACCGCGCTCTGCATCACCCCGCTCTTCCTGATCGCCGGCACCTTCTTCCCGATCGACGGCTTGCCCCAGGGCGTGCAGCTGGTGGCCCAGGTCAACCCGCTGCACCAGCTGGTCGAACTGGTCCGCGGCGGCGCCTTCGGCTACGAGGTCGTCGACCTCGCCCGCTTCGCCTTCCTCGTCGCCTTCGCGCTGCTGACCTGGCGCGTCGCGGTCAGCCGCATGAGCAAGCGGCTGATCGACTGACGCATCTGTACCTGTCTTCGGATAGCGGACACAGGTACAGATGCGTCTGAAGTTATGGACCGTGCGCCCGCCCTTCGAAGCGAGGTCACCGGGCGTGTCCGTCGTTTTTGGCTCCTGCCGGGCTAACCTGCGGCACCCGCGGCATCCGCTTAAGGCTGCTTCCTTCCGGACCTGACCTGATTCGCGTGCCCACGTCGCGCAGGACCCGGCCGTCAACGCCGCCGCGAC
>Ga0193706_1000331_pt1 | contig 29163 bp, 25 predicted proteins | sample U3c1metaG_FD_160130 | JGI IMG/M metagenome (GOLD analysis project Ga0193706, IMG submission 160130) | Soil microbial communities from a riparian zone of the East river system, Colorado, United States - U3c1 | ecosystem: Environmental > Terrestrial > Soil > Riparian zone | place: USA: East River... | reverse complement strand
GCTCATCGGTCCGCTGTTGATCGCGATCATCGGCGCGACGAGCACGGCGGCCGCGAGCTTCGGCTTAAGCTCGGCGAGCGCTCGGAGAAGGACATGCCCGCCCATCGAATGGGCGATGGCGACATGCGGCTCCGCGCCGCTCGCGCTCCATCCGGACATGAGAGCGCCGAGATCCTCGACCAGCCGTTCGAGCGCGTGGGAGTCGGCGCTTCCAGCCTCCCCGCGCGACGCACCCTGCCCGCGCCAGTCGAACGCGGTGACGTTCCAGCCCTCGCCGTGCCAGTGGTCGAAGGCCTCCAGATATTTCTCGATGAAATCGCCCCGTCCGCCGGCGAAGAGCAGGCTTCCCCGCGGCTTCGTCCCCTTCGCCTGAGGCCAGTCCATTCGGCGGTGAGCCCAGCCGTCCGGGGATTCCCATGTGGAGAATGTCGCGCCGTCCGGATGGACGCGCCGGTCGAATGACATCAGGCATGATCCGGAAAAGTGGGCACCAATTTCCCGGCTAAAGCATGCGACGGCAAAGGGAAGAGGTCATCGCTTGGCCGGCGGGCGATGGCCGATCACGCGGTTACGGTTCTTAAAGACAGTCCGTCTAGTGCTTGCTCCCATGCAGGGGGGAATTTCCTGGGGGCTGATCGCCATTCTCGCCGCCGCGCTCGTCGTGGCGGCCGTCAGCGATTGGCGCAGCCGGACCATCAAGAACGAGCTCAACATCGCCATCGCCTTGCTCGCAATCCCCTTCTGGTGGGCGAGCGGCCTGGCGCTGTGGCCGGACGTTGCTCTCCAGATCGGAGTTGCCGCTGTGGTGTTCGGGCTGTTCGCGATCGCCTTCCGTTTCGGGGCGATGGGCGGCGGCGACGTCAAGCTGGTCGCCGCGATCGCCTTGTGGCTGCCGCCGGGCGCCGTCCTCAAGCTTCTCGTCATCATGTCGCTCGCCGGGGGCCTGCTCACGCTGGCCATGGTGATCCGCCACCGGCTGTCGAAGGGCGGCGAGCTCGAGATTCCTTACGGTATCGCAATCGCTTTCGCCGGTTTCTGGCTGATTAGCGAACGGTTTCTTAACCAATTTAGCTGAATGATAGGCCCTGCTTTTCGAAGAGCGGGCAGGAGGCAAAAAGCGCCATGGATGTGAAAAAGCTCGTGCTGCTGGTTGGCGCACTGATCGTCGCTGCGGTGACGGCAATCATGGCCAAGAACATGTTCAGCGATGCAAGCGCGCCCCAGGCGACCGCGTCGCCGGCCGTGCCCGTTGGCCCCGAGGTGCTCGTCGCCACCCGGTCCCTTCCCGTCGGCACCATCATCGATCCCGAATCGTTCCGTTTCCAGATGTGGCCCGAGGGCCTCGTCCAGCCCGCTTATTACATCAAGGGGCAGAACGCGAACCCGTCCGATTTGCTCGGAACGGTCGTCCGAAGCGAGATCACCGCCGGCCAGCCGATCACAACCGGCTCGCTGATCAAGCCGGGCGAACGCGGCTTCCTCGCCGCCGCTTTGGGCCCGGGCATGCGCGCCGTGACGGTCGCGGTTTCCGCGACCAGCGGCGTCGCAGGCTTCGTCTTCCCGGGCGACCGGGTCGACATGGTGCTGACCCAGACGGTCGAGGGCGGCGGCGACGGTCCGCCCCTCAAGGTTTCCGAGACCATCCTTCGCAACATGCGGGTGCTCGCCACCGATCAGCGCATGTCCGCGCAAGGCGAGGACGGCAAGCCGGTCGTCGTCAACAGCTCCACCGTGACCCTCGAGGCGACTCCCAAGATCGCCGAGAAGATCGCGGTCGCCCAGACGATCGGTCAGCTCTCGCTGTCGCTTCGCTCGCTGGCGGACAATTCGGCCGAGCTGGAGCGCGCCATCGCGTCCGGCGAGGTCACCGTCCCGGAAAATGCGGATCCGAAGGCCGAGCGCCGGATGCTGCTCGCCGTCGCGAACCAGCCGGCCGACACAAATACGACCGTCACGACGGGCTCCGACGTGTCGCGCTTCCAGCGCGCCAGCGTTCCGCCCAAGGCCGCCGAGCAGCGCAACCAGATGGTCGGCGGCCCCGCCGCGCCCTCCGGATCGGGCTCGACCACGGTCGTGGTCCAGCCGACCGGGCCGGTCGTACGGGTCGCTCGCGGCAACAATGTCACCGTCGTTCCGGTGGGAGCCAAGTAAGATGATAAGCACCACGAAAATCACCAGCCGGATCTCGCTCGGCACCGCCATCGCGGCGGTCCTGGCGGCCAGCATCCCGGTCCTGCCGGCCCCGGCGGCGGCCCAGCCGCCCGCGGTCCGCCCGAGCAACACCATCACGCTCTCGGCGGGCACCGGACGGATGGTCAGGCTCGACGCTCCGATCAGCGACATCTTCGTCGCCAACGAAGCGATCGCCGACGTCCAGGTGCGCTCGGCCAACCAGATCTTCATCTTCGGCAAGGGCCCGGGCGAGACCACCGTCTTCGCCACCGACCGGGCCGGCCGCACCGTCTACTCGGCCAATGTCAGCGTCGGGACCAATATCGGCTCGATCGGCGAGCTTCTGAGCCTGGCAATGCCCGACGCCCAGATCCAGGCGCGCACGGTCAGCGGAATGGTGCTCCTCACCGGCACCGTCTCGTCCCCGGCCGATGTCGAGGAGGCCAACCGACTGGTCCAGGCCTTCGTCGGCCAGGGCACCCAGGTGATCAGCCGCCTCAAGACCGCCGTTCCGCTCCAGGTCATGCTTCAGGTCAAGATCGCCGAGGTGAACCGAACCACGGCGCGCGACATCGGGGTCAATCTTCTGAGCCGCGACCTGACCGGCGGTTTCAACCTCGGGATCTTCCAGGGCCGTTCGCCCGGCTCGATCAGCAACATCACCAGCCCGACACTGGTCGATCCGAACGGCCTCCCGACGGTGGTCGGAACCAACATCACGCGAACCGCGCCGTCTTCCGGCAGTTCGCTGAGCGGCTTCGGCCATCTGCTGGGCCTCGACATTTTGGGAGCGCTCGATCTGGCCGAGAATAACGGCCTGGTGACGACTCTCGCCGAGCCGAACCTGACCGCCGTTTCGGGCGAGACGGCGAGCTTCCTGGCCGGCGGCGAGTTCCCGATCGTGACCTCCAGCAACAACGGCACTTCGGTCGAATACAAATCCTACGGCGTCAGCCTGGCCTTCACTCCGACCGTGCTCGAAGGCGGCCGAATCTCGATGCGGGTGCGGCCGGAAGTCTCGCAGCTCACCTCGCAGGGCGCGATCCGGCTCAACAATATCGAGATCCCGGCTCTGACCACGAGACGCACCGAAACGACGGTCGAGCTCGGCTCCGGCCAGAGCTTCATGATCGGCGGCCTGCTCCAGAACGGCGGCAACAACAGCGTCGAGCGGACTCCTTTCCTCGGCAACCTGCCGATCCTCGGCGCCCTGTTCCGCTCGAAGAGCTACCGCCGCAACGAGACCGAGCTGGTCATCGTCGTGACTCCCTATCTGGTCCGCCCGGTCAATGCTCAGGACATCGTCCTTCCGACCGACGGCTATCGCGGCACCAGCCCGGGCACGCAGGTATTGCTCGATCAGGACGAGAATGGCCGCGACGGCGCCCGCGCCCGGCGGCCCGGACCGGTCATGGCCGAGCCTCAGTCCGCTCCCGGCGTCGGAACGATCGGAAGCGCCCCGGCGCGCCCGCCGGTGCCCGCGCCGGCCCGCCGCCAGGAGCCGCAGCAGACGGCGACCCGCCAGGAGCAGGGCTCAGCCTCTCCGGGCTTCTCATTCTGATGTTCGCGATCGCTCGAAAGGACGTATTCAAGATGGCACCCAGCAAGTCGATCGCCGCTTTGCTCCTCGTCGGGGTCGCGATCAGCGCGGTTCCCGCCGACGCCAAGAGGCGCCCGGTCCAGGAGGGCAATAGAACCCTCTATTCCGTGCACCAGCCGGTGGTTGAGCGCACCGATTTCGCGCTCGACCTGAATACCCAGGGCGACGGCCTTTCCGCGGTCGAGCGAAGCCGGCTTCACGCCTGGTTCGCATCGCTCGGCCTGGGCTATGGCGACCGAGTCTGGATCGACGAGCCCTATGGCCCGACCCAGGCCCGCGAGGACGTCGCCCAGGTCGCCGCCGAATGGGGCCTCCTGCTCCGGGACGGAGCGCCGGTCACCAACGGCGCGGTCCAGCCCGGCTCGGTCCGGGTGATCGTCAGCCGGAGCACCGCGAGCGTCCCCTCCTGTCCCAAATGGACGGGTAAGGGCGGAGTCAACTCGCTCTCGCCCAATTACGGCTGCGCCACCAATTCCAATCTCGCGGCGATGATCGCCGATCCTTCCGATCTGGTCCTCGGCCACGACGGCGGAGCGACGTCCGACGCGGCCAACGCCGCCAAGGCGATCAAGGTCTACCGCGAGGCTCCGCCCACCGGTCAGAAGGGCCTGGCCGAAACCGCGACCGGAGGCAATTGACGATGAACGCGCCGTTTCACGCATCGAGGGGCGCCGCGCTCCGCGACCCGTTCGCAGCCTTCGTCTGCGACGAGGCGACCGCCGAATTGCTTCGGCCGATCGCTGTCGAGCATGGCTGGGCTCCGGAGAAGGTCAACAAGGGCGGGCTTCGCAACGCCGTCCAGACCCTCTCGGTCTCGGCAAGCCCGAACATATTGTTCGTCGACCTGTCCGAATCCGGCGATCCGCTCAACGACATCAACTCGCTCGCCGAGGTGTGCGAGCCGGGCACCGTGGTCATCGCGGCCGGTCAGGTCAACGATGTCCGCCTCTATCGCGACCTGCTCGCGAGCGGGATCCAGGATTATCTCCTCAAGCCCTTCTCGCCCGACCAGATCCGCGACACCTTCGCCAATGCCCAGATGACCATTTCGGGCCCGCGCATCGCCGAGCCGGCGAGCGAGCGGCCGCACGTCATGGCCGCCGTGATCGGAGTCCGCGGCGGAGTCGGCGCCTCGACCATCGCGACCTCCATGGCCTGGCTGATGGGCGACAAGATCGGCCGAACCACCGCTTTGCTCGACCTTGACGTCCATTTCGGGACCGGCGCTCTCGCGCTAGACCTCGAGCCGGGCCGCGGCCTGACCGATGCGATCGAAAATCCGAGCCGGATCGACGGCTTGTTCATCGAGCGCGCCATGGTTCGTGCAACCGAGAAGCTCTGCGTTCTCTCGGCCGAAGCGCCGATCAACCAACCGATGATGTCCGACGGCTCGGCCTTTTTCCAGCTCCAGGAAGAGATGCGCAACGCCTTCGAGAGCACGATCCTCGACCTTCCGAGGGCTATGCTGGTCCAGCATCCTCACCTGGTCCACGATGTCCATGTCGCGGTCCTGGTGGTCGAGTTCACGCTCGCCGCCACGCGCGACGCGATCAGGATCATCTCGTGGCTCAAGGCCAATGCGCCTCAATCCCGGGTGATCATCGTCGCGAACAAGGTCGCCTCGGGCGTCCAGGAGATCACGCGCAAGGATTTCGAGACCTCGATCGAACGTAAGGTCGACATCGTGATCCCCTATGAGATCAAGGCATCGTCGCAGGCGGCCAAGCTCGGCCAGCCGCTCGCCAAGGTCGCGACCGGCGCCAAGATCGCCCAGCCGCTCAGCCAGCTGGTGACCCTGACGGTCGCCGCGGTCGAGGGCGGCGCCGACGGCGAAGGCGCCGGCGGCGGCGACGCGGCCGAGGGCCCAAGCTCGCTTCTCGGCAAGCTCAATTTCAAGTCGCTCATGAACAAGCGGTTGAAGGAGAAAGCCGCCTGAGCGGCTTCATTCGACGATTCATGAGCGAAGCCGCGGCCCCGGCCGCATGACAAAGGACTAGAGACCGACGTGCCGAGCTTTGCGTTGCTGATGATGGTTGCCGGGCTGCTCGTCACGCTCGGGCTCGCCTATTTCGCTTTCGCGGGCCCGTCGGCTTCGAAGGCGCAGAACCGGCGTCTCGAGAGCGTCCGCGAGCGCCACAGCAAATCCAGCGAAGTCGCCGCCCAGGCGCAGATGAAGCGAATCCTGCAGAACCGGAACGAGACCAGGATGGAGGGCTTCGCACAGCGCTTCATTCCCAATCCGGCCCTGCTCCGAACACGGCTCAACCAGACCGGCAAAAGCTGGACCCTTCCCCAATATGCGCTCGGCTCGCTCGGCCTGTTCGTGATCGTGACCCTTTTGCTGTGGCTGAAGGGTCTTCCGCTCCTGCTCGCTCTGCTGGTCGGCCTGTTCTTCGGAGTCGGCCTTCCCCATTATGTGGTCGGCAAGCTGATCAAGCGGCGAATCGCCAAGTTCAACGCCAAGTTCCCGGACGCGCTCGACCTGATGGTCCGGGGCCTTCGCTCGGGCCTTCCGATCTCCGAGACGATCGGCGTGGTGGCCGACGAGGTGCCGGGCCCGATCCAGGACGAGTTCCGCCAGATCTCCGACAAGATGAAGATCGGCCGGACGATGGACGTGGCGCTTCAGGAAACGGCGGACCGGCTCGGAACGCCCGAATTCCAGTTCTTCACCATCACTCTGGCGATCCAGCGCGAGACCGGCGGCAACCTCGCCGAGACTCTCGCCAACCTCTCCGAGGTGCTCCGCAAGCGCTCGGCGATGAAGCTGAAGATCAAGGCGATGTCGTCGGAATCCAAGGCCTCGGCCTGGATCGTCGGCTCCCTCCCCTTCATCGTGTTCGGGCTGATCTGGTTCATCAACGGCGCCTACATGCAGGGCTTCTTCGTTGACGAAAGGCTGATGATCGCAGGCGGCGGCGGCCTGGTCTGGATGGGCATCGGCGTGTTCATCATGGCCAAGATGGTCGATTTCGAGATCTAGGAGCGAATTGGCGATGAACCCCGCACAGGGACCTACGATCCTGGGAGTGGACGTGATCATGGTGGCGACCTTCCTCGCCGCCATCGCCACCTTCAGCGTGATGCTCGCCGCCTATGCCGCGACCACGGTCAAGGATCCGATGGCCAAGCGCGTTCGAGCGCTCAACGAGCGGCGCGAGCAGCTCAAGGCCGGAATCGTCGCCTCCACCTCGAGGCGGCGCAAGAGCATCACCAACAAGAATGAGGTTGCCGACAAGGTCCGCTCATTCCTGGGCTCATTGAAGATGGTCCAGGCCGAGCAGGTCGAGAAGGCTCAGCGCCGCCTGATGCAGGCCGGAATCCGCTCGAAGGATCTCGCCTTCGTCGTCATCTTCGCGCGCCTGGTGCTTCCGATCGTGATCGGAACGACCGTCATATTGTTGGTCTACGTGTTCGATTATTTCCCCGAATGGGGCGCGTTCAAACGTTACGGAACGGTCGCTTCCGCACTGATCGGGGCCTACAAGGCGCCCGACATCTGGCTCAAGAACAAGGTCAACAAGCGCACCTCGGCGATCCGCAAGGGCCTTCCCGATTCGCTCGACCTGCTCGTCATCTGCGCCGAGGCCGGACTCACCGTCGACGCCGCGTTCAACCGCGTCGCGCGCGAGCTCGGCAAGGCCTATCCGGAGCTCGGCGACGAGTTCGCATTGACCTCGATCGAGCTGGGCTTCCTCACCGACCGTCGCGCCGCCTTCGAGAATCTGGCCAACCGGATCGATCTCGATTCGGTTCGCGGGATCGTCACCACGATGATCCAGACCGAGAAATACGGAACTCCGCTTGCGAGCGCGCTGCGGGTCCTCTCCGCCGAGTTCCGCAACGAGCGGATGATGCGCGCCGAGGAGAAAGCCGCCCGGCTACCGGCGATCATGACCGTGCCGCTGATCCTGTTCATCCTGCCGGTGCTGTTCATCGTCATTCTCGGCCCGGCGGCCTGCTCGATCTCCGACAATCTGATGAAGTCCTAGGAGGGCTTTCAATCGGGCCGGACGCCTGACGAGTCGGAGAGCGGAAACACGAGCGAACTGCGCCAGCGCGCAAAATCGGCACGGAGGCGGAACATCCTGCCCTCTCACCGATTAATCCGCGCGGGCCGTATCCGCGCCGGAGGATGAACGATGATCGCCTTCACCAACGACCAGTGGCTGATTGTGGCCCTCGTCTTCCTTTTCGGCCTCGTCGTCGGCGCGGCGATGATGGCGGGCGGAAAATGGAAGCGCCGCTACCGCGAGGAGCAGAAGCGCGCCAACGATCTGGAGGCCGAGAACAAGCGTCTTCGCGGCGAGGCCGCGGAGATGGACACGCTCCGAAACGCCGCCGCTCGGTCGGACCGGGCGGAGATCGAGCGGCTCGAGGCTGAGCGCCGCGAAGGCGACAGGCGCCAGGGCGACCGCCGCCTCGGCGACAGGCGCGATCCGGCCGACCCGGTCTAGGCCAGCCTCTTTCCGTCATGCCAGTTCATGCTGGCATCCAAGCGGCGTTTGAGCCTCTACGACAGCCTGGACCCCAGCATTCGCCGGGGTGACGTCCATCTAGAGCATCGTGCGGAAAAGTGGGAACCGGTTTTCCGCTTAAACGATGCGGCAACAAGGATTTAGAGCAGGCGGCGCGATTCAGAAATCGCGTCGGATGCTCTAAAGCGGCTGACAGACGGAGGCTCGGCGGGCGCGGTCGATCGCCTCGAACTCGTCCCTGCTCTCGACCAGGATCCGCACGAGCGCGATTCCCCTTTCATCGTCGAGCCACAGGGTCTCCAGGCCGACGGGGACCTCCTGGCCACGAAGCGCCAATGCGATCCGGATCGAAGCTCCCCCGGTGTCCCGGTTGTTGCGCACGAAGGCGACGTCGGTTCGCCGGTCGAAGACCGACAGCGACCAGTAAGGCGCCGGTGTCGGAGCCACGTCGATCAGCACCGGACCTTTGGAGAGGTCGAACGGGCAAGAGGAATAAGCCAGGTCCGGGCTCGGCCGAACGATCGCCCGCGATCTGTCGGTGGCGAGCGGGCCGTGGAAGAAGCGGTTGACGCCCGCTTTGTCGAGCCGCCCCAGCGCCACGCCCATCAGGAAATGCGGGGTCGCGTGGAGCACGAACAGCCCGGACAGGATCGCCAGGACGATTCCGAGGGCGGCCGGAGGGATCCAGCGCCGGATCATGCGCAGCCCAGCCGCTGGATTCGCGGAAGCCGCTCCAGCGGCAGGTTCGACCCGCCGCCACCCTCCGGAAGATAGACTCGCAAGGTGAGATCGAAATTCTCCACCCCGCCGGTCGGAAGCCAATGCCCCGTCTGCCGGTCCGGAGCGGCGAGGATCGTCCACGCCTTTCGCTCGGCCGGCGCCATCGCCGCGCTTCCCACCGACCAGATATTCGCTTCGTTCGGAACCAGGAAATTGTCGGCACCGTAGAGCGTCAGGCTCCACCATGCGCCGCCCGCTTCCCCGCCGGAAATGCGGTAGCGGCAGCGTCCGTCGAGCGGCCGCCCTTCATCGTCGCTCGCGGCGGTGTAGTAACGCGCCTCGCGCGCCGGCAGAGCGAGCAGGCCGTTCCGGGCGACCACCGCGCGCGTATAGGCGCCGGCCGCCTTGCTCCCGAAATCCGTGCCCGTCCGCCACGGACCGATCCGCGCCTGGCTCCCGAAGCCGCCCGCTTTCACCGTCCAGACCGCCGCGCCGGAGCCGGCGGCGATACCCGCCACCGCGCAGAGCAGGTAGCGGGCCCAGCCTCTCATCTGTCCGTCACAGCCCCAGTCCCGCCTCGGCCTGTCTGCGCCTCAGCGCGGCCTGGGCGGCTGCGAGCCGGGCGATGGGGATCCGGTAGGGCGAGGCCGAGACGTAATCGAGGCCGCTCTTCTCGCAAAAGGCGATCGACTGGGGATCGCCGCCATGCTCGCCGCAAATGCCGAGCTTAAGCTCCGGCTTGACCGCCCTGCCCCGCTCGGCGGCCAGTGAGATCAGCTCCCCCACCCCCTCCTCGTCGATGCTGACGAACGGATCGCGCGCGAAGATCCCCTTCTCGACATAGTCGGTAAGGAATCGGCCGGCATCGTCGCGGCTGACGCCGAGGGTCGTCTGGGTCAGGTCGTTGGTGCCGAAGCTGAAGAATTGCGCCTCCTCGGCGATCTGGCCGGCCATCAGCGCGGCGCGCGGAAGCTCGATCATCGTCCCGACCAGATAGTCGACCGATGCGCCCTGCTCTTCGAACACTTCGGCGGCGACCCGGTCGATCAGGCCGCGGATGATCCGGAGCTCGGCGCGGGTGGCGACCAGGGGCACCATAACCTCGGGGATCGGAGCCTCGCCGCTCTCTTGGGCGACCGCGACCGCCGCCTCGAAGATGGCCCGCGCCTGCATCTCGTAAATCTCGGGATAGGTGATTCCGAGCCTGCAGCCGCGATGGCCGAGCATCGGATTGAATTCGTGAAGGTCGGAGACCCGCCGCTTCAGCGCATCGACGCTCGTTCCGGTCGAGGCGGCCAGCTCCTCGAGCTCGGCTTCGCCATGGGGCAGGAATTCGTGAAGCGGCGGATCGAGCAGCCGAACCGTGACCGGAAGCCCGACCATGATCCGGAAAATCTCGGCGAAGTCGCTTCGCTGGACCGGGAGCAGATCGGACAAAGCGGCACGGCGTCCTTCCTCGTCCTCGGCGAGGATCATCCGTCGGACGTTCGAGATCCGCTCGGAATCGAAGAACATATGCTCGGTCCGGCACAGGCCGACGCCCTCGGCGCCGAACTCGCGTGCGGTGGCGCAATCGGCGGGAGTCTCGGCATTGGCGCGGACTCCGAGGCGCCGCACCTTGTCGGCCCAGCCCATCAGGGTTCCGAAATCGCCGACCAGCTCGGGCTGGACGGTCGGAACCGCGCCGATCATCACCTCGCCGGTCGATCCGTCGATCGTGATGACGTCGCCTTCCGCGATCTCGTGGCCGCCGACCCGCATCTTCTTCGCGGAATAATCGATCGCGAGGCCGCCTGCGCCGCTGACGCAAGGCCGGCCCATGCCCCGGGCGACGACCGCGGCGTGGCTGGTCATTCCGCCGCGCGCGGTCAAAATGCCTTTCGCCGCGTGCATCCCGTGAATGTCCTCGGGCGAGGTCTCGATCCGGACCAGGATCACCTTGTCGTTGGCCGCGGCCATGCGCTCGGCCGTATCGGCGTCGAACACCGCCTTGCCGCAGGCGGCGCCGGGGGAGGCCGGGAGGCCCTTGGCGATCACGTTGCGCTCGGCGGCGGGATCGAGGGTCGGGTGGAGCAACTGATCGAGCGCCTGCGGATCGATCCGGAGAATAGCCTCTTCCTCGCCGATCAGCCCCTCGCTGGCCATGTCGACCGCGATCCTGAGCGCCGCCTTGGCCGTCCGCTTGCCGCTCCGCGTCTGGAGCATCCACAGCTTGCCGCGCTCCACCGTGAACTCGATGTCCTGCATGTCGCGATAATGCCGCTCGAGCAGGTCGAAGACCCGGGCCAGCTCGCCGAACGTCCCGGGCATCGATTCTTCCATCGACGCCGCCTTGGCCGATGCGCCCTCGCGCGCGGCCCTGGTCAGATATTGGGGGGTCCGGATCCCGGCGACGACGTCCTCGCCCTGTGCGTTGATCAGATACTCGCCGTAATAAGCCCGCTCGCCGGTCGAGGGGTTGCGGGTGAAGGCGACCCCGGTCGCCGAAGTCTCGCCCATGTTGCCGAACACCATGGCCTGGACGTTGACCGCGGTCCCCCAGTCGTGGGGAATGGAGTTGAGTCGGCGATAGACCTTGGCCCGCTCCGACTGCCAGGAGCCGAAGACCGCGCCGATCGCCCCCCACAATTGCTCGTGGACGTCCTGCGGAAAGGGCCTGCCCCACAATTCCTGCACGAGCGCGCGATAGGCCCCGGTCAGCGAGCGCCAGTCCTCCGCCTCGAGCTCGGTATCGAGATGGACGCCCTTATCCTCCTTGGCGATCTCGAGCGCTTCCTCGAAGCGGCCGTGATCGAGGCCCAGGACGACGTCGGCGTACATCTGGATGAATCGGCGATAGCTGTCCCAGGCGAACCGGGCGTCGCCGGAGATCGAGGCGAGCCCCTCCACCGTCTCATCATTGAGTCCGAGATTGAGGACCGTGTCCATCATGCCCGGCATCGAGACCCGCGCTCCCGAGCGCACCGACACAAGCAGCGGATCGGCCGGGTCTCCGAACCTCTTGCCGGTCACCTTCTCGATATGGGCGATCCCTTCGCTCACCTCCTCGAGCAGGCTGTCGGGAAAGCTTTCGCCCTCGGCATAATAACGGGCGCACATCTCGGTCGAGATGGTGAAGCCGGGCGGGACCGGAAGGCCGATCCGCGCCATCTCGGCCAGGTTCGCGCCCTTGCCCCCGAGCAGGTTCCGGTCGCCGCCCCTGCCCTCGGAAATGCCGCCGCCGAAGCGATAGACGAAATTCGGCGCTGGAGCGGCGGCGCTCATTCAGCCTTCGATCTTGGAGAAATCGGCGACGTCCTCCACCGCTCCGCGAATCCGGTCGAGAAGGATCAGTCGGGTCTCCCGCTTGACCGGATCCTCGTCGTTGACGGTGACCTTGTCGAAGAAGGCGTCGACCGCGGGCCGGAGGCTCGCCAGCGCCTTCATCGCCCGCTCGTAATCCTCTTCAGCGAGCGCGGCCTTGGCGCGCGGCTCGGCCGCGTCGAGCGCCGAATCCAGCGCCTCCTCCTCGGGCAATGGCCTGTAGGAGAAGTAGGTCTGGCGCTTGCTCTCCTTCCAGCCTTCCTTGCGCAATATGTTGGCGGCGCGCCGGTAGCCGGTGAGCAGGTCAGCCCCGATCCGGCTCTCGACGAACGCCTGAAGCGCTTTCACTCGGGCGAGAAGCCGGACGACGTCGTCCTCGTCGCCGACCGCGAAGACGGCGTCGATCAGATCGTGGCGGATCCCGGCCTCGCGCTGCTGGACCTTGAGCCGGTCGGCGAGAAAGGCGAACACCTGTTCCTGGAGGTCGGTCGCCTCCTCGATCACCGCGCCGCGCTCGAGCGTGGGAGTCAGCGCCGAATCCCAGCGCACCACCACAAGATCGCCGTGGCGGTAGGTGAAGGAGCCGACCTGGGCGCTGATCTCATGCTCGTCCTCATCCTCGTCGAGGAGATTGGGGAAGGTGACCGAGGAGAGCGCTCCGAGCCTCGACACGATGACTAGGACGGCCGCCTGGATCAGGACGTCGCCGAGCGGAAGGCGGAGGCCGGACGTGGTGAGCAGCTGCAGGAAGCTGAGGGCCGCCCGGCGAAGCGCGAAGGGATCGCGCGAGCCGGTCGGCTTCTCGCCGATCGAGAAGAAGGCGACCAAAGTGTCGAGCCGGTCGGCGATGTTGACCGCGACGGTGACCATTCCGGTCGGCACTTCGTCGCCTTGCCCGGCCGGCTTGTAATGATCTCGGATCGCGGAAGCGACGGCGTCCGGAAGCCCCTGCGCCCGCGCATAATAGCCGCCGATCACGCCCTGCAATTCGGGGAACTCGCCGACCAGCTCGCTGACCAGGTCGGCCTTGGCGAGACGGGCGGCGGCGATCGCCTCGCCGGAATCGACTCCCTTGATCAGCCTCTCCTGGACCAGCCACTGGGCCAGCTTCGCGACCCGCTCGACCTTCTCGGCCATGGTCCCGAGCTTCTCGTGGAAGATGATCTGGCCGAGCTTCTTCGCCTGCTCCTTGAGCGGCACCTTCAAATCCTGGTCCCAGAAGAACCGGGCGTCGGCCAGCCGCGCTGCAAGGACCTTCTCGTTTCCCGCCACGACCGCCTCGGGATCGCTGGAATCGACGTTTGCGACGAAGACGAAGCGGTTGGTCAGCTTGCCCTCGGCTTCGCAGGCGAAATATTTCTGGTTGACCCGCATCGTCAGCTGGATGAGCTCGGCCGGCAAGGCGAGATAATCCTTGTCGAAGCTCCCACGCAGCGGCACCGGATATTCGGTCAGCCCGGCATTCTCGGCAACCAGCCCTTCGTCGGGGACGATCCTGCTTCGCCCCGCTGCCTTGGCCGCGCCCTTGCGGATCAGGCTCTTTCGCTCCTCGGGATCGACGATGACGTGGCAGGCGCGAAGCTTCTCCGCATAATCGCTCGCGCCGCCGATGGTGATCGGGCCAGGATGATGGAACCGGTGGCCGACGGTCGCGGCGCCGGACCTGATCCCGGCAATCTCGAAGTCGACGACCTCGTCGCCGAGCAGGGCGACTATGTTCTGGAGCGGGCGAACCCAGCGCACGCTCTCGCTCGACGAGGATTCCGCGCCCCAGCGCATCGACTTGGGCCAGGGAAACGCCCGGAAGATCGCCGGGATTGCCTCGGCCAGGATGGAGGCGGTCGCCCGGCCCGGCTGCTCGACCGTCGCGAACCAGATCCCGTCACGCTCGACGAGCTGGTCCTGGCTAAGCTTCGTCTTGCGCAGGAACCCCTCGAGCGCCTGCGGCGGAGCGCCCGCGCGCGGGCCCTTGATCTCCTCGGAGACCGCCTCGGTAGCGGCGGGCAGCCCGCGCGCGATCAGCGCCAGCCGCCGCGGCGTGACGAACGTCTCGACCGCCTCGGCCCTCAGCCCCGCGCCCTCGATCTGCTCGGCGAACAGCCGCGCCAGATCGGCCGCCGCCTTCGCCTGCATCCGCGCCGGTATTTCCTCGGACAAGAGCTCGAGCAGGAAATCAGGCATTAATCCTCCCCTGCAAGGGGAGGGGGACCAGCCGCAGGCTGGTGGAGGGGCTGGCGAGGACTCGCCGGATCAGTGCCAGCCCCTCCACCGCGCTTCGCGCGGTCCCCCTCCCCGTCCCGGGGAGGAACTGGAACGCCTCGCCCCTCACAATTCCCACCCATTCTTCTCGACCCAGGCCTGGCAGGCCCCCTTCGCCAGGTCGCGGACCCGGCCGATATAGGCCTGGCGCTCGGCCACCGAGATCACCCCCCGCGCCTGCAGCGTGTTGAAGATGTGGCTGGCCTTGATCGCCTGGTCGTAGGCCGGAAGCGGCTGCTTCGCCTCGATGCAGCGCCGGCATTCCTCGGCGGCGTCCCTGAAGCGGCGAAGAAGGCTCTCCGTATCGGCCGTCTCGAAATGATAGGCGCTGAACTCCTTCTCATTCTCGAGGAAGACGTCGCCGTAAGTGACGCCCTGGCCGTTATAATCCAGGTCGTACACATTGTCCTTGCCCTGGACGTACATGGCCAGGCGCTCGAGCCCGTAGGTGAGCTCGCCGGAGACGGGCCGGCATTCATAGCCGCCGACCTGCTGGAAATAGGTGAACTGGGTCACCTCCATGCCGTCGCACCACACTTCCCAGCCCAGCCCCCAGGCGCCGAGCGTCGGCGATTCCCAATCGTCCTCGACGAAGCGGATATCGTGCTTCAGCGGGTCTATTCCGATCGCCGCGAGCGATCCGAGATAGAGCGCCTGAAGGTCCGGCGGGCTCGGCTTCAGGATCACCTGATATTGATAATAATGCTGGAGCCGGTTCGGATTCTCGCCGTATCGGCCGTCGGTTGGGCGGCGGCAGGGCTGGACATAGGCGGCGCGCCACGGATCGGGGCCGAGCGCCCGAAGCGCCGTCGCGGGATGGAAGGTGCCCGCCCCCATCTCCAGATCGTAGGGCTGAAGGATCACGCAGCCCTGCCGGCTCCAATATTCGTGGAGCGTCAGGATCAGAGACTGGAAGCTGATCGGGCTTTCGGAATCCACTGAATTTCGACTTCGCGCCTGCGGGAGATGGGCCGCCTTGGCGCAAGCCTATTCATGGGTCAAGCGGACCGGCGCCGATTGACCCCGAAGCGCAAAAGCCCCACTGTCGTCCACTCTCTACCGGGGTCCTCTTCATCATCCCATGCGCTTGAACTTGCTCGCCTTTCTCCGCCCGCTCGGGCTCGCCGGCCTTGCCCTGGCGCTCGCCGCGCCGGGGATGGCAACGGCCTCGCCGGCCAGCACCGCCTCTTCCGCTCGCGATACGGCGCGGAGGGATGCTTCGGGCGCGGACGAGCCGAGACCGGCAATCTATCTGCTCTCGGACTCCGACACCAAAATCTATCTGTTCGGAACGGTCCATGTGCTTCCGCCCGGTTTCAAATGGCGCTCACGCGCGGTCGAGCGGGTCATCGCGGAAGCCGACGAGCTGATCGTCGAGACCTATGAGCCGCCCGGCCGCGACGATTATTCCGACGCGCACCGGCAGATGCGGCTCGACAAGCCGAGCCCGATCCTGTTCCGGGTCCCCGCCGAGCACCGGAAGGGCCTCAAGTCCGCGATCCAGACGTCCGGAATCCCGATCAAATATTATGACGGGATGCAGACCTGGGCCGCGGCCATGACACTGGGAATGTCGCAATTGCTCGGAAGCTATGGCGCCGACGATGCCGACGACGCGCCCGGGGTCGAGGACGTGCTCGAGCAGGTCTTCCGCGAGGCCGGCAAGCCGATCGGGAGCGTCGAGAATCCCGGGATGGTCGTCGACTCGCTGAACGCCATCCCGGCGGAAGAGCAGGCGAAGCTTCTGATCGAGACGATCACGGAGGGATCGCCGGAGGAGCTCGCCAATTCCGGCGACGAGGACCAGCTGTGGTCGCGCGGCGAGCTCGACTCGATGGCCCGGACCCTGTTCGACGATTTCCCGCCGGCTTTGTACGATGCGCTCCTGACCAGGCGGAACCGCGCCTGGACCGGCTGGCTCTCCGAGCGGCTGGAGAAGCCCGGCACCATATTGTTCGCGGTCGGCGCCGGCCATCTCGGCGGGCCTGACTCCGTCCGGAAAATGCTCGAGGAGCGGGGCTTCAGGCTCACCAGGGTGAATTGAGATGATCGAAATGGTGTTGAAGCGGCCCGGCAAGGGGCTGGGCCTCCTGGCCGCGCTCGCTCTCCATGGCTGCTCCACGGCCGCGGAAGCGCCTGCGCGCCCTCGGCCGGCCCTGTGGACCCTCTCGGATTCGGACACCAAAATCTATCTGTTCGGCACCTTCCATCTGCTTCCCGAGGGCTATGCCTGGCGCACCGCGAAGATCGACGAGGCGATCGCCCAATCGTCCGAGCTGGTGACCGAGATCGGCGAGGTCGGCGATCCGGCGGCGAACGCGGGCACGATGATGTCCCTCGGAGTCTCGCCCGGCCTTCCGCCGATCATGGAACGGGTGCCGGAGGAGCGGAAGGCCGACCTCCGAAAGATGATCGAGGAATCGGGCGTGCCTCTCGTCGTCCTCGACCGCCTCGAGACCTGGGCCGCGGCGATGGCCCTGCTCGGGGTCACCTTCAAGCGGCTCGAGCTGAGTCCGAACGCCGGAGTCGAGACCGGCCTCACTACCGGCTTCAGGCAGTCGGGAAAGCCGATCGCGGGGCTCGAGACGGTCGCCCAGCAATTCGGTTTCTTCGATGCCTTGCCCGAGGATGCGCAGCGCGCCTTCCTCACCGGAATGCTCGACGATCCGGCCAAGCTGAAGGCCCTGTTCGCGCGAATGATGACGGCCTGGTCCAGCGGCGACGTCGACGGCATCGCGGCCACCTTCAACGAGGACGTCGATTTCTCGCCTCTCCTCCACGATCGCCTTCTCAAGCAGCGCAACGCCGCCTGGGCCGAATGGCTGGCGAAGCGGCTCGACAAGCCCGGAACGATCATGGTCGCGGTCGGCGCCGGCCATCTCGCCGGCCCGGATTCCGTCCAGGCCATGCTAGGCCGAAAGGGGCTGAAGACGAAGCGGGTGCAGTGAAATCTAGCCCCTCCCTGAGTTCAGGGAGGGGTTGGGGTGGGTTCCTACGAAACAGGGCAGCGATCCTTCAATGGGCACGCATCTCCGTCCCCTCCCCACGCTCGGGGCTGGCCTCTCCCCTCTCCTTGCCAATTCCCCGCCCCTCCCCTATAGGCCCCGCTCCCCGTTCATGGTCATCCCTGGAGGCGTGAGCGGCGGAGCTTTGAACCACCAAGTTTTGGAGACATGCAAATGAGCGAACAGCTTACGCTGTCGGCCGAGACGCGCGACCGGGCAGGCAAGGGAGCCTCCCGGGCAATGCGTCGCGAAGGCCGAGTGCCCGCCGTCGTCTACGGCAACAAGGAAGAGCCCCTCGCGGTCCACGTCGAGGAAAAGGCGCTGATGAAGATGCTGAACACCGGCCACTTCATGAACAGTGTCGTCATGGTCGACGTCGCCGGCGGCCCGACCGCGCGCACCTTGCCGAAGGACGTCCAGTTCCACCCGGTCTCCGACCGGCCTCTGCATGTCGATTTCCTGCGCATCTCCGAGCACAGCAAGGTGCACGTCAACGTGCCGATCCGCTTCATCAACGAGGAATCCTCGCGCGGCCTGAAGCGCGGAGGCGTTCTCAACGCCGTCCGTCACGAGCTCGAATTGGTCTGCGACGCTGCCGAGATCCCGGAAGAGATCGAGATCGATCTGGCCGGCCTCGACATCGGCGATTCGCTCCACATCTCGGCCGTGACCCTGCCCAAGGGCTCCGAATCCGCGATCACCGACCGCGACTTCACCATCGCCACCATCGTCGCGCCTTCGGCGCTGAAGATGGACGCCGAGGACGCCGCCGCGGCCGAGGTTGCTGCAGCCGAGGCGCCCGACACGGCCGAGGAGCCGACCGAGGGCGGCGAAGCCGAAGGCGGCGAGGAAGCCTCGAGCTAACCAGTGCCCCTGCCGCTTCTCCGCGGTCTGTTCGGAAAGCTGCTCGGGCGCCCTCGCCCGGTGGCTATTCCGGGCCAGACGGGGGAAGCGGCGGGGGATTGGGATTTCGAACCGGTGCAGATCTGGGTCGGCCTCGGCAATCCGGGCGCGCAATATGCGCTCCACCGGCACAATGTCGGCTTCATGGCGGTCGACGCCATCGCCGAGACCTGGGATTTCGATCCTCCGAAGAAGAGCTTCTCCGGCTGGGCCCAGCAGGGCCGGATCGGCGGCGCGCGAATCCTGCTCCTCAAGCCCGCCACTTTCATGAACGACAGCGGCCGCTCGGTCGGCGAGGCGATGCGCTTCTTCAAGAAGGGCATCGAGGACATCACAATCTTCCACGACGAGCTCGACCTCGCCCCGTTCAAGGTCAAGGTGAAGGTCGGCGGCGGAACCGCCGGCCATAACGGCCTGCGCTCCACCGAAGCCCATATCGGCAACGCGTTCCGCCGGGTGCGGATCGGCATCGGCCACCCCGGCCACAAGGACAAGGTCACGAAACACGTCCTCGGCAATTACGCCAAGGCCGAGATGGACCCCCTCGCCGATTTGCTTGGAGCCATTGCGGCGGAGGCGCCGTGGCTGGCTAAGGCTGACGATGCGCGGTTCATGAACGAAGTGGCGCTCAGGCTGCAGGATTGAGGTTGGAGCGCGCCCCATCCTCGAACGTCCGCTTTGCGCCAGGTGCAACCGTAGAGGGCGGCCGGGCCGCAGCGCGGAAGCCGACCCTGCCGGAACTACTTTGACGCCTGCCGCCAGAAGGCCGAGCGCGCAGGACCTCCGCCGGCTGCGGTTGAACGACCCAAAAAACTCCGTTGATTCATTCCCACGCCGGATTTTATGTGTATGCTATGACTAACACACCTCGGAAAAGGGGTGCCGGGGGAGGAACAGTGCAAAAGTTGTTTGGATGGGTGCGTCGTCATCCGGTGTGGTCGGGCCTCATCGGCCTCGCCCTCATGTTCCTGCTCTATTATATATTCGCGCCGTCACGCCCGGACTATGAATATGTGACCGCCGAAGCCGACCGCGGAGAAGTGGTCCGGATAGTCTCGGCGAGCGGAAAGCTCAGGGCCCTCAACACTTTCAAGGTGGGGTCCGAAGTCTCGGGTCAGGTTACCGCCGTTTATGTCGACTTCAACTCGCCGGTGCACGCCGGGCAGCTGCTCGCAATTATCGACGGCACGCGTCCCCGCGCGCGAGTCGCGCAGACGGGGGCCCAGGTCGGCGTCGCGCAGGCGGGGCTGGCACAGGCGGAGGCCGCTATCGGCCGCGCCCGGACCGATGTCGAAATACAGGAGCGCGAATATGCGCGCCGAAAGCAGCTCGTCGAGCGCGGCTTCATCTCCCGGGCATCGATCGACCAGGCGCAGAACAATTTGTCCACCGCGCGAGCGGCGCTCAGGACTGCTATCGCTCAGGCGCAAGGCGGCCGTGCCCAGATCGCCCAGAGCAATGCCGAACTGTCGACGGCGCAGCTCGAGCTGAGACGCACCCGTATCCTGGCGCCCGCCAGCGGCGTGGTCGTCAACAAGCTGGTAGAGCCGGGCGCGACGGTCGCCGCGAGCTTTCAGACGCCCAATCTGTTCGAGATCGCCGCCGATACCAGTCGAATGCAGGTCGAAGCCTCCGTCGATGAGGCCGACATCGGGCAGGTGCGCGTCGGCCAGCAGGTCCGGTTCACGGTCGACAGCTATCCCGATGAAACCTTCGCCGCTGTCGTTGGGCAAATCCGCAAGTCGGCCACCGAAACGCAGAATGTCGTCAGCTATCTCGTCATCCTGGACGTCGATAATAGCGCCGGCAAGTTGCTCACCGGCATGACCGCAAATGTCGAAATCATCACCGGGCGCAAGGCAGAAGTGCTTCGGGTTCCCGTCGCAGCCACACGTTTCCGGCCCCGCGCGGCGGACCGTCCGGTGGAAGAGAAGAAGGCAGCAAAGTCGGCCCCGGCTTCAAAGGCGCCGGTCGACAAGCCCGTATACGTCTGGGTCGCAGGCGCCGACCCGTACAAGCCGGTCAAGCGCTCGGTTCGGCTCGGGCTGCAGGGGGAGGAGTATGTCGAAGTGGTGGGCGGGCTCAAGCCCGGCGAGAAGATCCTGATTCGATCGAAGTCCCTGGTGGAGGAGGAAGAAAGCGGAAGCGACGAAGAGGATGAAGGCGGCGGTGGCCAATGACGGTTCCGCTCGTCGAGACGCTTTCGCTGGTTAAGGAATATGCGTCCGGCGGAGGCACGGTTCATGCCATCGCCGGCGTGTCGCTCGCAATCGCACGAGGCGAGTTCGTCGCCATCATGGGCGCCAGCGGCTCCGGCAAGTCCACCTTCATGAACATGATCGGGTGTCTGGATATTCCCAGCTCGGGCGAGGTGAGGATCGACGGCACCGCCACCAGCGCGATGGATTCGGATGCGCTGGCCGAGCTCAGGAACCGAAAGGTCGGCTTCGTCTTCCAGCAGTTCAATCTGCTGCCGCGCACCACCGCGCTCGATAATGTCGCGATGCCGCTCATCTACGCGGGCGTGGGCCGCGCCGAGCGGCTGGAACGGGCGCGGGCGACGCTGGAGGCGATGGGGCTCGGCGATCGGCTCGACCACTCGCCGGCGAAGCTGTCCGGCGGCCAGCAGCAGCGGGTGGCGATCGCGCGGGCGCTGGTCACCGAGCCGCTGATGCTGCTCGCCGACGAGCCGACCGGCGCGCTCGACAGCCAGACGTCCGAAGACATCATGCAGCTGTTCCAGACGCTGAACGAAGCGGGCAACACCATCGTGCTGGTGACTCATGAGCGGGAAATCGCCGATCATGCCTCCCGCAGGATCATGTTCCGCGACGGCAAGGTCATCGAGGATGGGCCGGTGACGAGCCGGAGGCAGTTCAGGCCGTGACGTTCGGCTTTCGAAAAGCGGCGAGCCGCGCGGTCTTCAATCTGGGCATTGCCCTCACGGCCCTTCGCGTGAACCTGATGCGCTCGATACTGACCACCTTGGGCGTCAGCATTGGTGTGTTCGCCGTCGTGCTGGCGGTCGCCGTCGGATCGGGCGCGCAGGTGTCGGTGATGGGGGCGATCAATTCGCTCGGCTCCAACATGGCGATCGTGTTTCCGGTGCCGGACGCCGAGAACGGCGGAGCCGTGGCGGAACGCGGCCGGCTGACGATGCGGGACGCGGTCGCGATCGAGCGCCAGGTCGAGGGCGTAACCGCGATCGCGCCGCAATTGCACGCCAACGTCCAGATCGTCACGGGCGGGCGCAACGCCTCCACGCAGGCCATCGGCGTGACGCCCGGCTATGCCGAGGTCACCAACGCCGCAGCGGAGACGGGCCGCTTCATCTCCGACGCCGACGTGCGCGCCGCCGCCCGTGTCATCGTCCTGGGCCGCACGGTCGTCACGAAATTGTTCGGCGACTACGATCCGCTTGGAGAGACCGTGCGCGTGAACAAGGTGCCGTTCACGGTGGTCGGCATTCTCGAAGCCAAGGGATCGAACCTGGGCGAGGACAATGACGATATCGCCCTCGTGCCGATCAGCGCGGCGAGACAACGTTTCACGTCGGACCGTGTGCTGGGCCCCGACGATCTTCGAATCCTTTTCGTCGGCATCGAGGATGGGGTGTCCCTGGGGAAGACGAAGCGCGAGATGTCGCGGCTGCTGCGCGACCGCTACCGGGTGCGCGACGGAGAGGGGAGCCCGTTCATCATCCGAACGACCGAGGAGTTCATGGAGGAAACCGCCACGGTGACCGGCATATTCCAGGCAGTTCTCGTTGCCATCGCGTCGATCTCGCTTCTCGTCGGCGGCATCGGCATCATGAACATCATGCTTGTCAGCGTCACCGAGCGCACTCGCGAGATCGGCCTTCGAATGGCTCTGGGTGCCAAACGCAGCGACATCCGCAATCAGTTTCTGGTCGAGGCAGCGGTCCTGTGCATGATAGGAGGCGCGATTGGCCTCCTGCTTGCGATAGCCGCGGCCGCCGTCTTTCAGGCGCAGGCGGATTTCCCGGTGCCGATCGGCGTCGGTACGGCAATCGGCGCGATCCTTTTCTCCGCAGTGGTCGGGCTGCTCTTCGGCGGCTGGCCTGCCGTCCGTGCTTCCAGGCTTTCGCCGATCGAGGCTCTCAGGACTGAATAGACGTTGGGTCGAAAAAGGTCCCGCCGTGACGCAATGAACGCGTCCGCTTCGTGCGACCTTCGCCAATGAGCAGACGGTCCGCTTACGGCCATTAGTAGTCGCCTGTTCTGCGACCTGCGCGCGTTACGCGCGATAGGTGGTTGGTACAAATGTCGGGCATGTGCCAAGCCGGTTGGGCGAGAGCGCAAGCAGCGCCGCTGGTTTCCCGGAGATCATGATGTCAACCCTGCCCCTCCTCACTGGCCCCAGCCTCGCCCCCGCCTCGGGGGGCGCGCCGAAGCAGCTCATCATCCTCCTCCACGGATACGGCTCGAACGGCAACGACCTCATCGCCCTCGCCCCCTATTGGCACCAGACGGTGCCCGATGCCTTGTTCCTGGCTCCGAACGGGCCGGAGCAGGTGCCCGGTATGTCGGGCGGCTATCAGTGGTGGGACCTGTCCAGGCGCGATCGCGCTTCGCGCGCCGCTGGGGTTGCGAGGGCTGCTCCGGTGCTCGACGCCTATATCGACCAGCAACTGGACCGCTACGGCCTCACGGAAGAGGATCTGGTGCTCGTCGGCTTCAGCCAGGGTACGATGATGGCGCTCCACGCCGGTCCCCGCCGCGAGCGGAGGCTGGCCGGAATTGTCGGCTATTCCGGGATGCTTGGGGACCCGGACAGCCTGGCGCGCGATCCGCACACCAAGCCGCCAATCCTCCTCATTCACGGCAGCGCGGACGAGATGATCTCGATCGCGTCCTATCAGGAAGCGAAGAACGAGCTCGAGCGGCTGGGCTTCGAGGTCAGCGGCCACGTCTCCGCCGGCCTCGGTCACAGCGTCGACATGGCCGGGCTGGAACTCGGCAGGGACTTCGTTCGCCGTGTGCTGGTCGATCGCGCTCAAATGTCGCCGGCAGGCTGATCGCAGCGGGACGCCGCTATTCCGAATATTCCCATTTCCACGGCAGTCCGGTCGGGCCGAGGATCGACTCCACCATTGCCGGTATCTCTTTCTCCGACCTGACGTCGTTGGAGAGGATCACAACGCATCGCCGCTTGCGCTCCAGGCAGACCAGCATGTTGGCGGTGCTGTCATTGTGGCCGCCCTTGAAGAAGCCCCTTCCCTGCGGGCCGTCGAACGTGAGCAGGCCGATCCCGGCGGCCAGGCCTTTCCACCTCTTCTCCGGCGGAGCCTCCGGCTGCGGCGTCGGGAATTGCGACGCGGTGGTGATCGGCAGCCGCGGCCGGACCATCTCGGCGCGTGACCCGCCCTTGAGGCCCTCGCCCCGCACCAGCCCGGCGGCGAAGCGGGCGAGGTCGGCGATGCTCGTGTCCATCGATCCGGCGGCGCGCACCCTCTCCCTCTCGTCGTGCCGCTCGACCGAGCCGTCCTCCGTCCAGCCGTCGGCGAGGTTCCTGGCGAAGTCCGGCCGCCAGGTCATGCTCGTGTTCGGCATTCCGAAGCGGTCGAACACGCGCTTCTTCATCTCGGCGCCGACGTCGAGGCCGAGCCCCTTCTCAAGGACGAACTGGAGCAGGATGATCCCCTCGCCCGAGTAGGCGTAGCGGCTGCCGGGATCGAAATGGAATTTCAGCTTCTGGTCGGGCTCGAGGAAGAAGAAATTGGCGAAGCCGCCGCTGTGGGTGAGAAGGATCCGAGCGGTGAGCTTCCGCCACCTCTCGTCCCCGGCCAGGTCGCCCCAATTGCCGTAAGGCTCGAGATTGCCGTAGTCGGGCAGCGGCCTCGGCAGATAGTCGGCGATCGGCTTGTCGAGGTCGATCGCGCCCTCCTCGGCGAGCTGCATGACCGTGTAGGCGAAGACGGTCTTGGTGATCGAGGCGCCGTACATGATCGTGCCGGGCTCGAGCGGCGCTCCGGCGGCATTGCGCGCGCCGTAGGTTCTGACCGCCGCGACCTTGCCATCCTCCACGACCGCGATGGCGAGCCCGCGCGCGCCGGTCCGCTCCATCGCCGCCCGAGCGGCCGAATCGACTTTCTGTCCGACGTCCATCCGCCGCCCCTTAGCCTCGGCGCCCGAAACCATGGTTGCCCCCGCCACGATGGCGGCGATCGCGGCCGCGCGAACCCAGAGAGCAAGATTCATCGCATATTCCCCTTCGCCCCGGACTCATTGGTAAGCCGTTGGACGGAAAAGAAAACGACAATCGCACCCGGCGCCGAACGGCCGCGGGGCGCAGTCCTAGGGCACTAGAGACTGATAGTCCGGATCCAGATTGACCGCACGCCGCTCGTCCGCGCGGGCGCGCTTTTCGTCGCCGCGCTGGCGCAGGATCTGGCCGCGCTGGTAATAGAGCCGCGCCGTCCGCGGAGCATAGCGTACCGCGCGGTCGAGATCGGCGAGCGCGCGGTCCAGATCGCCCTCGCGCTTCCACGCCAGGCCGCGATTGAGATAGGCGAAGGCGGACCCGGGCGCAGCCGCGATCGCCCGATCGAAAGCGGCGATCGCCTCCCGATATTCGCCCTGCCAGGCGCTCGACAGGCCTTCCGAAAGACTGGCCGCGGACTTGCCCGCGGCGCCGCGCGCCCTCGGATCGACCAGGTGACGGCATCCGGCCAGGCTCCGGCTCGGATCGTCGACGGTGCAGGCGTTCCAGTCGCCGCGCCGGGACGCCCTGGACGAACGCGTACCGGTGAGGACGATCGTTCCGTCGTCGTTTTCTGCCTCCGGCTCCGCCTGGATCTCCGGCGTGCGGATTCGAGATCCGGTCACCACGACCGGGCTCGCCGCGGCAAAACGTTCTTCCGCCCGTCCATCCGACGAGGCCGACTTCGAATCGCTGCGCACCTCCGGCGGCGGTGGAGCTGACGGCGGAGGAGCTGAGGGCGGAGGAGCCGGCGGCGCTCGGCCGCTCATATCCAGCTGCGCGAGCTGTATCTCGTCATCCTGGCCGGAGGCTGCCTGCCTGGCCGGCGCCTGCCGGGGCGCTCCGCTTTGCGCTTCAGGCTCGATCGCAGCGCCGGGAACGGCTGGCCCGCCAGGATCATTCGTTGCCAGCGCCCGGCCCGGAGCCGGAGCCGGCGGAGCCTTGGCTATCAAAGTCGGACCGCGGTCGGAGCCACCCTCGCCGGGACGATCGCGGAGAAAGGCCCAGGCCAGGGGCAAGGCGATGAGCAGGACGAGAACCGCCATGGCCAGCGCCGGCGCCCAGGAACGGCCCCCACCGCGCCACCAGGGTTCGGCGGCCGGCGCCTGCCGACTGGCATCCACCCCGGCGGGTCGCTCGGGCCCGCCGTCGAAGCGCCGAAGCGCCTCCTCGATCGCCGCTTGGCGCCGGGCCGGGGCGGGCATGGGCGACCGGGGCAGCGAGGCGGCGAGATCCTCGTCCATGGCCACTCAGTGCCCCCTTCCGCCGGCGGGGCGATCCGGGCTTTTCGCCGGGCTGGAAAGGGACAAGGGCATCGCGCCGATCCTTATCGCGAAAGCGGCGGCGGGTCGAACCTGCGATCGCCCGCCGCCGCCGCCACGTGGTGTGCGCCTCAGCCCGGCATCGACCGGGCCGCCATCGCGGCGCGGATCAACGCGATGAGCTCGGAGCGATAGCCATATTCGTCCTCGCCGCGCGCGGACGAGACGATCTCCAGCACGTCCTCATAATGCATCGAGCCGGTATATTTGCCGCCTCGGAGCAATTCCGCGAACGCCGCGACCCCCGCAGCGAAGCGGGCGTCCCTGGGCGCGTTCGCGAAGCTCGCAACCTCGGAGGCGCGGTTGATGGGCGTGGAGATTAGCCGGCTGGTGTCGGATTTGGGCAATTTGTAGCGGATCTTCACGAAGCCATATTCGCCGCTCTGCCCCGCCGTTCGGGCAACCGGGACCGGAGTCGAATAGCGCAGATCGCCGATCGCCCGAGGCCCGCCGACCGGAACGATCTCGTAGAGCGCGGTCACCGTCTGGCCCGATCCGACGTCGCCGGCGTCGACCTTGTCGTTCTCGAAATCCTCGCGGGCGAGCATCCGGGTCTCGTAGCCGACCAGCCGATATTCGGCGACCGCGGCCGGGTTGAACTCGACCTGGATCTTCACGTCCTTGGCGATCGGGAACAGGGTCGATCCCGCTTCCTCGACCAGGGTCTTCCGCGCCTCGGCGATCGTGTCGATGTAAGCGGCGTTGCCGTTGCCGTTCTGGGCGAGCGTCTGCATCAGAGCGTCGTTGTAATTGCCCATTCCGAATCCGAGCACTGAGAGGAACACGCCCTTGCCGCGCTCGCGCTCGACGAAGCCCTTCAGCTCGTTCGGATCGGTGATCCCGACGTTGAAGTCGCCGTCCGTCGCCAGGATGACTCGGTTGACGCCCTCGGGATCCATGTTGCGCTCGGCCAGTGCATAGGCCTGGCGGATGCCCTCGGCGCCGGCCGTGCTTCCGCCCGCGCCGAGCGAACTGATCACGGACTTGATCCGCCCTCTTTCGCTCCCGCGGGTCGGCTCGAGCGCGGTTCCGGCGCTACCCGCATAGGTGACGATCGAGATCGTGTCCTCCGGGTCGAGCTGGTCGACCAGCATGTTGAGCGACTGCTGGACGAGGGGCAGCTTGTTCGGCTCCTGCATCGATCCGGACGTGTCGATCAGGAAGACGAGGTTGGCGCGCGGCCGGTTCTCCTGCCGGATCGAATAGCCCTTGATCCCGATGCGGACGAGCTTCCGTCCCTCGGTCCAGGGGCTTGGGAAAACGGAGACATTGCTCGCGAACGGCTGGGCCGCGCTGCGCGGCGCCTCATAATCGTAGGAGAAATAGTTGATCATCTCCTCGGTCCGGACCGCCGCCGGCTGCGGAAGCACGTTCTGGTTCAGCGAGGCGCGGACGAACGAATAGGACGCGGTGTCGACGTCGATCGAAAAGGTCGAGACCGGCTCCTGGGCCACGACCTTGAATGGGTTCTCCGAGACGCTGGTGAACTTGTCCCGGCCTACGTCCGGCGGCGACCAGCCAAGGTTGGGCGTCGGGATGCGCGACCCGGTCACCATGACCGGCGCGGGCGGCGGCGCGGGCGGCGCATATTGCGCCATCGCGTCGGCCCGGGTTTCGGCCTTGGCGTTGTTGCGGACGCGGGTGGCGGTGAGGACGATATCGCCCTCACCTGAATCCTCTGCCGGCTCGGCGGCCGCCTGGTCGATTGGTGCGATCGGCTCGGGACGCGACTTGGAGCAGGATGCGAGCGTGACCGCGGCGATTCCGAGGACGATCGCGGGATGGAATTTTCTCATGATATTCTCCCTGATGACAGCGGCGCACATCCGTCCGCATGTCACTGGGACGCGCCCCGGCGGGAAATCCTTGGGCGCGGCATAAAATAATTTTGACGGGGCGCGGATCAGCCGCTTTCGGGCGTCCCCTCCCCGTCCCCGCCGAGCATCCGCCGGGCTTCGTGCATCCGCCACGAGACGGTTGCTTCCGACACGCCCAGTATCTCCGCCGCTTCGCCGTGGCTGAGCTGCTGGCCGGCGACGAGCACCACGGCGTCGCGATAGGCGGGCCTGAGCCGAGCGATCGCGCTCTTGAGCCAGACTGAATCGTGAAGGTCGCGGCCGTCCGGACCCCGGGCGAGGCCCGCAAGCACCGCCAGCCGCTCGGTCAGTCCGCCGAGCGACCTTCGCCGCCGGCCCAGGTCCCGGCACGCGTTTACGGTGATCCCGTAGAGCCAGGTGGTGAATTTCGATTCGCCGCGGAATCCGTGGATCTTCTCGACCAGGGTGCAGCACACCTCCTGGGCGATATCGTCCGCATCGGCGCGCGATCCGGTCAGCTGCCAGGCGAGGCCGTGGATCCGGTCGTAATGGCGTTCGAGCAAAGCGGCGAAGGCGTCCCGGTCGCCCGCGGCCGAAGCCGCGGCCAGCTCCGGATCAGCAAGGTCGCTTCGCTCAACCATCGCAGCCGGAAGCGCGGACGGACCGCGGCTCGGGCACGCTCGGTCTCGCCCGCACAGCCATGCCGATCGGCCCGATTGTCGCCCCTGTCATCCCGCTTGCTGATGCCCCATTCGCTCGCCCGGCGCCATGCTCGCCGATGCAATATGCCCAACTTCCCGGTCCGCCGCCGCCTCGGCTGGCCTTGGGCGGTCCGAGAGGATAGAGGCGTCGGCAATCGGCGGCCGCGAGCGGCGCCTCCCACTTCATACATTCGGAGCTTTTCATGGGTTTTCGCTGCGGGATCGTCGGATTGCCCAATGTCGGCAAGTCGACCCTGTTCAACGCGTTGACCGAGACTGCGGCGGCGCAGGCGGCCAATTATCCCTTCTGCACGATCGAGCCCAATGTCGGCCGGGTCGCGGTGCCCGATCCCCGCCTCGACCGGATCGCCGCGATCGCCAAATCCGCGCAGGAGATCGAGACCCAGCTCGAGTTCGTCGACATCGCCGGCCTGGTCCGCGGCGCCTCGAAGGGCGAAGGGCTGGGCAACCAGTTCCTCGGCAATATCCGCGAGGTCGACGCCATCGTCCACGTGCTTCGCTGCTTCGAGGGCGGCGACGTCACCCATGTCGAAGGGCGGGTCGATCCAGTGGCCGACGCCGAGACGGTGGAGACCGAGCTGATGCTCGCGGACCTCGAAAGCCTCGAGAAGCGGGTCCCCAACCTGGTCAAGAAAGCCCA
>Ga0193706_1000330_pt1 | contig 29190 bp, 18 predicted proteins | sample U3c1metaG_FD_160130 | JGI IMG/M metagenome (GOLD analysis project Ga0193706, IMG submission 160130) | Soil microbial communities from a riparian zone of the East river system, Colorado, United States - U3c1 | ecosystem: Environmental > Terrestrial > Soil > Riparian zone | place: USA: East River... | reverse complement strand
CCCGGCTTGCCGATGCGAACGCGACCGACAGCCCGAGCAACCGCGACGCGGCAAATACCCACGACGCATCCGCTCCTGACGACGCCGCCGGCGACGCAAATCGATCGCGCTCCGATGCGGCCATGACCGGCGATGCAGGCGGCGCGCCGGACGTCGCGGAGTCCAGCTTCGACGTGACGTTTGATCGAATCGACGCAGACGCGCAAACGCCGAGCGCCGATGGCAGCGACGCAACTCTGGCTGATGCCAGCGGTACCGATACGGCCGTTCTCGATGGGGCAAGCTCCTTTCCCGACGTGGAGAACGACGGCGCGGGGGGTTTTCCACCTCCGACATTTCGCGTCGTGAGGGTCGGCGATGGCACGACGCCATTGTCGGCCGAATCCGTCGTTGTGCTCATCGAGGAACGCGCGTGGGACGGCGACATCGTGGGGCGTCCACTCGCGTTGCCCAAAAGCGCCTCCGGCGACCAGCAGCCTCTGACTTTGTCGGGGAGCGCGACGTCAGAAGGCGCGCTCTCGTTGTCGAGTGACGGGCGTTACCTCACACTCGCGGGTTATGCCACGTCCCCCGGACGCGCCAACATCGCCAACAGCACGGGCGTCGAGCGCGTCATTGCGCGTATCGACGCCGCATCCAAGATCGATACGACGACGGTACTCGGTGACGTGTTTTCCGGCGGCAATCCGCGGAGCGCGGCATCGGTCGACGGGGCGTCGTTCTGGGTCGGGGGGTCCTCGAGTGGCGTGTGGTACTTGCCGCTCGGCGGCTCCCGGCCCACGCAAATCGTGACGACACCGAGCAACGTCCGCCTGGTGGCGCTGTTCGGCGATCAACTCTACGGCTGTTCCGGAGCATTTCCACTGACCGGCGTCTTCAGCATCGGGTATGGCAAGCCGACGAGCGGTGCGCAGAGCGTCGCCGCGTTCGACGGTATGCCGCGATCGGGAACGAGTCCGTACGCGTTCGCGCTTTTCGATCGCAAGCAAGGCCCCGCTGGCCCCGATACCCTGTACCTCGCCGATGACCGTAGTCCAGAAATCGACGGCAATGGCGGTGGCATTCAGAAATGGACTTGGAATGGAAGCACCTGGTCGCGCGTCGCCACCTTCACCGCGGTAGGGAGCGGCACAGCATCCTTTCGGGGCGTCGCTGGCTTCGCGAGCTCAACCGGTATCACGCTCGTCGGCAGTACCGCGGAAACGAGCGCCAATCGCTTGGTGGTGTTCGTCGATGACGGTTCGCCCGGTCCCGTCGGACTGGTCGTCGCCACGGCGCCGAGCAACACCATCTTCCGCGGCGTCGCCCTCTCGCCCCATTTTTGACCGTATCGCCTGCGAGCGAGGCGCGCTCCCGACTCAGCCGGGTCGACCGAGCAACGCCGATCGCTTGGTGTGCTCGACGTATTCGGACCAGGTCTTCGGGCCGCGCGGCTCTTGAAACGCCCAGCGGCGCGGACCGTACTCGTCGTCGAGATGGCGCCGCAGTTCTTCGAGTGCCGAAGTCTGAACGCGACAGCGCTTGGCGGCGACGTCGATGCCGTAAAGCTTGGCCGAGTTGAGACCGAAGATCTTGGCCCGGTTGGTGGCGTCGAGCGGCGGATATCCGTATTGCTGTTGCAACTCGTCGGGAATGGTCAGGTTGCGAAACCACTCGATGTACGGCTGGGGCGAGCCATAGATCACGCAGTCCGTGCCCCACACCACACGGTCGATCCCGACGTACTTCATCAGTTTGCCGAAGAAATGCGCCGACGCCATGGCGTTGGTGTTGACCTGGTTGATGGCGCTGCCCACCTCGGCATAGACGTTTTCGTTGGGCCCGATCCCGTTGTCGATGAGCGAGCGGATGAGCGCGTTGACCCCGACGGGATTGGGCTCGTCGGGATTGTAGGGCCCCTCGGGGGGCGCCTGGTTGGTGGTATCGAACCCCGAGCAAATCCCGGAGTGATAGATGATGAAATTCGCCTCCGGATAGGCCTTGGCCACGATTCCGACTTCGCGCGGATGGTTGTGCTCTTTTTCGAAAAAGCTGCCGATGGGCAGCCCCTTGTGAACGCAGAACCGGTTGAGGCCGAGAGCGAGACCGTGCTCGATCATCTGGCGCGACTCCGGCTCGTCCAAGAAATAGCCGCCCGGCCCGCGGGGGTCGATCGACCCGGGATTGAAGCCGGGATACATCTTCCACCCCGAGACGCCGCGTTCGCAATAGAGCTTGGTCATGAGCTCCTTTTGCTTGTCGACACCTGTCGCGTCTTTCGGCAATACCTGAAAGTGTTGCACGATGCGCTGGGTGTTCCATGCGAGCGTGTTGATCTTGTCGCGCGAGGCCACCATCGACTCGTTGGAGAGCGGAAGGCCGCACGGGTCCATGTTGGACGGGTCATCGGGACACGCGGTGCCCGGCCACGACGTCAGCACGCTCATGGTGGTGTCGCTCTGCAGGAACATCGAGTTGATGTACGCGTTCTCGTTGGCGAGCGTGAAGAGCGGACCGAACTGGGCGAGCACCGAGGGCGGGAACCGGCGCGTGTCCTCGCTGCTGAACCAATGCGTCTGCACATCGAAAATGAATTGATCGCCAGCGACGACCTCGCACGCAGCGTCTTTGTCGAACATGGCGTCGGGCGGGACGCAGAGCGGCCCCCCCCTGCCTGCGTCTTTTCCGGCGTCGAGTGGGGCGCCGACGCCGCTCGAGCTGCTGGAACAGCCGCTCACCGAGTTGATGCACCACAGCGTCGTGACCATGCCCATCGAGCTGGCCAGAAATTCGCGGCGTTCCATGCCGACACGGCGAGCATTGTCGTCGACTTTGCGCAGGACGAGCTCGCGCAGCCTCTTCTCATAAGGCGTCTGGAAATGGAAGTACTCACCGTTGGAGCACGACTTCATCCACAGCGGCGGCTCGAGCAAAAGCTCGGGGTCGGTTTTCCTTCGTCTCGTAAGCCACGGGAACTTGGTCTTCATTCGACGTGCCTCGTCTCACGCGGGCATCGCGCCCGGTCGCTCAATGGCGAAAGGTCAGAAGTTGCTGGCCGACCAGGGCCGGCCGGTGGTCGGTGCGTAGTAGCCGAACATGTTGCACATCTCGCCCGTGTAGACGGCGTCGCCGAACCGGAGGGGCACGTTGCCGTCATTGACGACTTCGCACTCCCACTCGATTCTGTCGCCCGCCGCCAGATTCAAAACGCCGCTCGAGGCGCCCGCTTTTTTCTCGCTCGGATTCCATAGCGGATTCGTCAGCACGGTGTCGTAGGTGAACATCGTGGGTTCGTGCCAGTCGTAATCTTCCAGAATCTGCTTGCGCTCGCCCCCGATGACGGAGAATGCCGAGAAGCGAACGGTGTGCGCGTGGTAGTGGCCCGTTGCGGCTACGAGGCGAACATCCTGCGGGGCGACGGCTTGACCCTTGGTGATCTTGGTCGTGGCGGGCGGAATGTTGGCGGCCAATCCCGCCAGGAAGAAAATGGGGTCGGAAAGGACCTTCACCGTGCTCGCGTCCCGGTAGATGACGTTCACCCATGCCTCGCGCAGCATCGGCTTCGCCGAGGAGTTGAGATAGTGCAGTTGGAATACGGCTTGGGCTCGAGGGGTCAGCTTTTGCGCGAGACCGTCGTTCTCGGGCGCCGGATTTTGGCTGCGATCGATGTCGATGGTCGGCGTCTGCGCGCCGAGGATCATGGCCGTGTCGAGCCCTTGGTTGCAGGCTTCGGGGCCCACGGAATCGGCCGCTTCGCTCGACCGGGTGAAGACGAGCATGTGATGCGAACCCGGTCGCATGCGGCCGTGGTATTCGGAATGGAAGATCTCGACCTCATTGGGCGTCTTCATGAAGACGCAGTCGGTCGTTTCCTGCCCGGGCATCAGCACGTATCGCGCGACCTCGTCGGGGTCTTGGTAGTCCTTGGGCCCGTAGTGAAGCTGAAAACCGAGGCTCGGATCCGGCGGCTGGATGCAAAATTCGTCGCCGTCGTACCCGGAGTGGATGTCGCACGGCATCGCACCCGGCCGGCCGCCGGCATCGACGCCCGCATCGGCACCGTTGCCATTGCCATTAGGCCCGGACGCAGGCGCGAGCGCCGATTCGGAGCCGCATCCAGCGGCGAAGGCCAACGCGAATACTGACCACGAGCGAATGCTGATGCTTCTCATGATGCCTCCCTCGGACGCGAGTGCCGCCCGACTCCCCATTCTTGTTTCTCGAGGGACATGGCGCACGGGCCAAGCACGCCCGCTCGCAAGCGGTTGCCCAGTGCGTGACCCAGTGGTTGGACCAGTACCAGCTTCACCAGGACCGGGCAAGGAAAAAAGCCGATTCTCGGCCTTCGCGCCGACACGATCGCGCACCGTAGGCACGCCAGGTTTCCCTGATCGCGTCGCGATCGCGACGGGACGGCTACGAGCTCTTACGTGCGCGCGGTGGAGCTTCCGCCACCGCCTGCGTCGTCTTGAACGGCGCGCCGAAAGGCAGATCGAAGCGGTCTGCGAAAACGGCCACGGCGCGACGCATCGCTTCACGTGTTTCGGCTTCGGCTTTGACGGCGTCGCCAGAAGCGATCGCGTCGGCGATTGCGACCCGGTATCCGTTGTCGCGCAGCTCGTTGGCCGACCAATCTTCGGCCAGGCGTCCCATCGCGTAGGAGCCTTTGATGAGACTGTTGAAGGCGAGCTGGTACGCGAGGTTGTCGGCGCCTTCGACGGCGCGCTCCCAAAACTGCACCTCGAGTCGGAAGAGCTGCTGGCTGGAGGCGGCTTTGGGCATGGCGGCAACGATGTCCGTCAAGTCTCGTTTGAGACTGCTGGACCCGCGCAAAGCACAAAGCCGCGCGACGTCGGCGGCGATGGCGGCTCGCATTTCGAGAACGGCGAGCCACACGCTGGCAACGTCTTTGCCGCCCCGCGCGTGCTCGGCCATGAGGGCGAGCAGATCCAAACCCGCGTGTCGCTTGAAATCCAGAACTTGCGTACCGCCGCCCTGCGAGATTTTGACGAGGCCAATCTGCTCGAGCCGCTTCAGCCCTTCGCGCACGACGTGGCGATTCACACCGAAGACTTCGGCGAGCGTGCGTTCGGCGGGCAGACTGGAGCCGGACGCATAGCGTTCGGCCATGATCTCGCTGGCCAGCTGCTCGAAGACTTGGTCGGCTAATGAACGGTTTTGGATCGCGCGCAGCGGCACGAAGACTCGGAGGCTGGAGGTGGTTGGACCATTTACCACGACGGTCACAGCTTGGCGAGCCAACGCACCGAAAAGGTGGTCAAGGGAGGCCGAACGCCACGAGACCTCCGGGCGTCGCTGCGGAGGGGACCCAGCTCCAGCCGTGCCCGGCATACACCATGGCACCCGCCACCGATACACCGCCACCCATCGACTGGCCGGCTTGGGCCGACCAGAGAAGATTGCCGTTATCGGTGTCGTAAGCGCGCGCCTCGCCAGCGAGCGTTGGAACGAAGAGCAGTCCATTGGCCAAGGCGAGGGCCCCGAAGGTGCCCGGCGTGGCTGTCACGCGCCACCGAATGGCCCCGCTCACCGCGTCGAGCGCGAAAATCGTGGCCTCGCCGGGGCCGCCGCCCACGCCGGCGGCGCCGCCGGTATTACCGTTGTTGGAGGCGACGTAGATCACACCATCGGCATAGGCACTCGAAGCCATGACGCCGCCGTTCGACCCGCCGGGCGTCAGAAGCGTGTGCCAGACCTCGCTACCGGTATCGCGGTCGAGCGCGAAGTAGCGCCCGCCCTTGTCGCCTACACCGACCAGCGCTCGGCCTCCGGCTTCGAAAAGATTGGGGCTCGCGCCCACGTCGAAATCGGGGCCATTCGCGGTGCTGACCTGGAAGCGGTCGCCCGCGGTGAATTGCTGTGACCAAACGAGCTCGCCGGTCTCGTAGCGAATGGCGACGAGCGCGTCGGAATTGAGGGTGCTGACGCCCTGCGAGTATTCCTGGCCGGTGCCGATGAAGGCGAGTTTGCGAACCCGATCGACGGCGGCCGACGACCACACCGACACGCCGCTGCCTTCGGTCAAATAGAGCTTCCATTTGACTGCGCCCGATTGCGCGTCGACGCCGACGACGTTCCCGCGAAACGGAGGCGTTGACGGGAAGAACACCTGGTACGACCCGACCCCAATGACAAGCAGGTCGTCGACGACGACGGGCGATGACCAGAGCATGAGGGCAGCTTGATCGTCGATGGACGTTTGCCAAAGAATATCGCCCGAAGATCGGCGGACGGCCGAAAGCAGCGCGGTGTGCGCGCCGACGTAAACGGCGTCTTCCGTGACGCACGGCGTATCGTTGATCTGATTGGGCGGCCCCGCGGGCTGCACGGGCGTTGCCCATAGCGATGCGCCGGTTTTTGCGTCGACCGCGTGCAGCACACTGTTCCAATCGCCGAAGTACACCGTGCCTTGGTAGACGGAAGGCGTGCTGGTCACCGCGGATTCGGAGAAAGACCAAATGGGAGCGAGCGCGGCCACGTTGCCGCGCGCGAGGGTGTGCTCTTCCCGGTTGGAGCGGCTGTTGTCCTCGTCGTGCCCATAGGACGGCCAATCGGGAGACGCCGGAGGCGCCGCATCGGGCGTCGGCGGCGTCGGCTTGCCGAGCGCGTCCGAATCACTGCTGCACGCGCCGCCCGACGCGAGAAAAACGACGCCGGCGAAAAGGTGGACGGCGCTGATGCCCTGAAAGCCGCGAATCGTCATGGCTGTCGTCGGGGACCGGCCCACCCGGGCAAGTCCAATGGTTGGACCAGTAACAGGGAGAACGGGGCCCTTCAAGCGAAAAACGACGGCCCTCGGCGCTCAACGGCGCGAAGGGGTATCCGCCGCCGCGCCGCTAGACGGCACCCCTGCCTGCAGCTCTCCCGCAGGCGCGTCGATGATGGCAGCGCACGTCGAGGGTCAAAGCAAGATGCGGACGAAAGGACGAGTGGGATGCCGTACGGCGCCAAACGTTTACTCTGCCGAGAGAACCGCGTGCCGTCAGAACGACGTGCGTAGCCCGAAGCGGAACATGTGCGGCGGCTGGTATTCGGTCGGCTTACCGAAATTGGAGTTCAGGTCGCCGCTGAACGGAGTGCCGTCGGCATTTTGCAGCTGGGCGATGGGCGCGCCGTTCCCGCGTTGAACTTGCGCCGCCGTCAGCACGGCACTCGGAGCCTATGGAGTCTTGCGGCTTTCGGGAAGTTCTCGGCCGACCGTTGTGTTCTCCGAGCCTTACTCGGGTTCAGGGCGGCCGATCCCGTACTCTTCCATTTTGGCGTAGAGCTGAGGACGCCCTATCCCGAGCTGGCGCGCAGCCTCGGAGCGATTTCCTTTGGCGCGCTCGAGTGCCTCGAGAATCATCCGTTTCTCGAGCTGAGCCACCGCGTCCCGCAGGTTGGACGTGGATTCGAAGGACGTTGAAGGGGCGCGCGAGTTTCGCGCGCCGGCGATGCCCTCGAGCGACGCCACATCGATGACTTCGCCCCCGAGGACGGCCGCGCGCTGAATGATGTGCACGAGCTCCCGCACGTTGCCCGGCCAATCGTAGGCGCAAAGCTGATCCATGGCGGCTTCGGAGACGGCACGCGCCGGCGAACCGTGCAGGGCATGGGCGACGAGCAGAGGGATATCGCTGCGCCGCGCGCGCAGCGGCGGAACCTCGACTTCGATGACCGCCAGCCGATAGTACAGATCTTCGCGCAAGGTCGAACGCTCTTCGCTCGGCCGCACGGGCTTGTTGGTCGCTGCGATGATCCGCGCCCGTGTCGTCAGCACTTCCGAACCGCCCACGCGCTCGAACGTGCCGTCGGAAAGGACCCGCAGCAGCTTGGTTTGCAAAGCGGTGTCGAGATCGCCGATTTCGTCGAGAAAAAGCGTGCCACCGGCGGCGCCCTCGAAGCGCCCTGCGCGACGCGCAGTGGCGCCGGTGAAAGCGCCGCGTTCGTGGCCGAAGAGCTCACTTTCGATGAGCGACGGGGGGAGCGCGGCGAGATTGACGGCGACGAACGGACCGGACGCGCGCACCGAGTAATCGTGAATCGCGCGCGCGACGAGCTCTTTGCCGACACCGGTTTCGCCGGTGACGAGCACGGGGGCCGAGGTAGCGGCGGCACGCCCGATGAGCTTCCAAATAGAGAGCATGGGCGCGCTCGTGCCGATGAGACCGCTCTGCCCAGCCGTTTGCGGCAAAAGAACGGGGGCGGTGCGGGCGAGCGCGCGCTGACGGACGGCGCGGCTCACGGCGTCGAGCAGGACAGGAAGCTGGAACGGTTTGGTGAGGTATTCGAAAGCTCCGTCGCGCATGGCGCGGATGGTGCGCGCGCTATCGCCATAGGCCGTTACGACGATGACGGGAATATCGTGATGGGGGCCGTCGCGCAGCGACTTGAGAAAGTCGAGGCCGTCGCCATCTTTCAGTCGGATGTCGAGCAGCACGCAGTCGAGCGTGTCGTCGGTGAGCCGCTGCGCTTCGGCAATGCCCGCCGCCTTGCGCGCCTGGTATCCGAGCGTGCCGACCGCCGAGGCCAGACCGTCGCGCAGACCTGCCTCGTCTTCCACGATGAGCACGGTAGCGGCGTTGCTCAAGCGAATCTCCTGTTGCCGTCGGAGTCGGAAGCTGTTGCCTTTTTGGGGGGAGCGGAGGCGGTGTCGATGGACAAGACGAACCGCGTCACGGCGCCCTTGCGATCGTACACCAAATCCCCGCCGTGCCCCCGCGCGATGGCGCGCGAAATGGCGAGCCCGAGCCCCGTTCCGTCGGGTTTGGTCGTGAAGAACGGCTCGAACAGCTCGGTTGCGCGTTCAGCGGGCACCCCCGGACCGCGATCCTCGACCGCCACCACGACGCGATCGCGTTCGGTGCTGACGCGCGTTACCACCTGTCCCCCCTCCGCGGACGCTTCGATGGCATTGCGCAAGAGATTGTCGATGGCGCGCGCCATCGCGTCCGAATCGATCGATGCCGCACCGGCACCTGTCGTTTCGAGCGCCACCTTGCGTTCGGCAGCCCACTGCGTGAGCGCTTCGGCGCGCCCCCGCACGAGCGCGCCGACGTCGAGCGTGGCCTTCGGTCCTACGGCGCGCCCTGCGGCGAAGAGGAGGTCGGCGACGAGACGATCGAGCCGGCTGATCTCGCTCGTGGCGTGAGCCACGGCTTCCTCGACCGCGACCGGAAGCTTGGCTGCCGCCGCGGCGAGATCGAGACGCAATTTGATGGACGCGAGCGGATTGCGGACTTCGTGAGCCACGCCGGCGGCGACGCGCCCGAGCGCGGCGAGACGTTCGCGCTGAGCGAGCTCCTGCGCGAGCCGCTCTTCCTTGGAGCGCGCATCGGCGAGTTTCGCGGCCAACGTGGCGATGCCTTCTGCGATCTCACCGAGCTCGCGGACGGAAGGACGCGGGACCGACGCATGGAGATCCGTGGCCAGCGCGTCGAGCGACTTGCGAAGCTCGGCGGCGCCCCGACTCAAGGTCACAATCGAATAGGTAGCGGTAGCGACGAGCAAAACGGTCGCGCCCACGAGCAGCGACACGATCCGCCGCCACGCGACGATGGATGGAAGCGGCCTCACGATGTAGGTCCCGAACACGATCGCGCTCGGCTCGTTTTCGACCGGAATCGCCGCGACAATGACCGTCCCCTCCGGCGACGGTGCCTCGCTCACGACCCGCGCGCCCGAGCTGCGCGCTTGTTCGACCGCGCGCCGCACGGCCGGCTCGCGATCGGGAGAAAGCGCGCGCGGCCGCTCCTCGCCTACCCATATGCCGGCGTGCAAGCCCACCAGCGTGGTCGGCGTGCGGTCGCCCGCTCGCGTCGGCGTGCGCGCCAGGTGCGCGACTTCGTCGAGCATGGCGTCGCGGGCACGCTCCACGCGATTGGCGGTGTTCGTGGACAGGAGCTGGACCAACGCAAACACCGACAGCGTCCACGTCAGTACACCGAGCACGATGATCGTTACGAGGCGGTGCCGAATGGCCAGTTTCATACCGGTGGCTGCGCCTTAGAAGCAAGCGAGATTCCGCACGCGCATCTCAGCGAAATCGGGCCATTTTGCGCGAGCTAGACGGCCGCGACCTGTCCGAAACGAGAACAGCCGTTCGAATTCCGAACAATTCGCAAGGCGGCAAAGCGCCCGGAAACGGTGCCGGAGGTCGATAGCGCCCGCCGGAATGGCTGCCCTGCCAAGGGCCAATGCGGGTGGCGCAACCTTTGCGACGGGGCCGCCGGTGCTCGCCACTCCTCTTTTGATTTTGTCGCTCACGCTCGACGCCGTCACGCCGCGGAGCTCGTCGGCAGTCGCGCCCGCAGCTCCGTTCGACGGCACGCCGCCCGCGCCGACCACGGCCGGGCAGCCAGGGGGCGTTTTGCGTCTCGCCGATGCCATCGAGATCGGGCTTAGGAACCAGCCCACCGTCAAGCAGGCGCATGCCCAAACGCTGGCGGCGCAAGCTCGGGCCGACCAAGCCGGCGCGCCCCTGCTGCCCCAGGTCGCGCTCGCCGCGTCGTACCAGCGCCGCTACGGATCGGCGTTTCTTCCAGGTACCGCAGGCACAGCGGGCGGCGTCCCGACCAACGTCGTATCGACGACGGACAAGAGCGGTATCGACGTGTTTACGGTGGGCGGTAGTGCAACGCAGCTCATCTGGGACTTCAACCAGACGAGTGGTCGCGCGCGCGCCGCCGATCGGTTGGCGATGTCCATCGAGGAGCAGGAGCGGGTCGCCGCCTATGTCACCGCCGCCAACATTCGGCGCAATTTTTTCTACGCCCGCGAGCAAAAAGCGCTCATCAAAGTGGCGTCGGATACAAGAGCCAACGTCGAGAGCCACCGCGAGCAGACGCGCGGCTTCGTGCGCGTCGGACTTCAGCCGGACATTGCCCTCGCACGTGCCGAAACCGATCTCGCCAATGCCGAGGTCGCGCTCGTCAACGCAGAGAACTCCTACGCCGTGGCGAGGACGTCACTCGCGAGCAGCATCGGCGAGCCCGCGGTAGCCACGCTCGAAATTGCCGACGACGAGATCGACAACGTCGATGGTGAAGACCTGCCCGCCGATACGTTGGTGGCGCGCGCGATGACGGCGAGGCCCGAAGTGCGCGCGCTCGATCGGCAAGGCGAGAGCCTCCAGCTGACCATTCGGGCCCTGCGCGGCGGATATGGGCCGGCGTTGACGGCGGCGGCTGGGGCGTCGGAAAGCGGTACGGCGCTCGACCGCCTCGGGCCGGCGTGGAATGTGGGCGTGACGCTTTCTTGGCCGGTGTTTCAGGGGGGCCTCACGCGCGCCCAGGTGCGTGAAGCAGAAGCCAATGCCCTCGTCACGCTCGCCCAACTCGAAGCGCAAAAATTGCAGATCCGGGTCGACGTGCAGCAGGCGGCGCTGTCGCTTCGCGCAGCGAAATTGACCCAATCGGCGACGGAGCGCGCCGTGGTCAGCGCACGCGATCAGCTACGTCTTGCACAGGGGCGCTTTGCCCAGGGAGTCGGCAATTCCATCGAGCTCGGTGACGCTCAGGTCGCGATGACGAATGCGGCAACGCAGCTCGTGCAGGCTCGCTTCAATCTCTCGACGGCGCGCGCCAACATCCTCGCCGCTTTGGGCCAACCATGAAAAAGGTGCTCGCCATCCTCGCCGTCCTCGCCGTCTTCATCGGCGCTCTCATTTACGTGGGCAAATCGCGCGGCGCCGGATCGGGCGCCGCGGGAGGGCCCGCCCCAGCCGGGTCGGGGGCCGGCGACCGCGTCGTGCCGGTAACGACCGCCGTCACCGAGCGGCGGGACGTTCCCGTTTTGGTCGAGGGGCTCGGCAACGTGACGCCGCTCATGACCGTGACCGTGCGTCCGCAGGTGGATGGCCGGCTAGAGCGTGTTTTCTTCAAAGAGGGCGACAACGTGAAAAAGGGGGAGGCGCTGGCGCAAATCGATCCTCGTCCCTTCTTGATACAGCTGCACCAAGGCGAGGCGGCGCTCGCGCGTGACACGGCCAATTGGGAGAACTCGCGCAAGAACCTGGAGCGCTATTCCAACCTCTTGGAGGGCCGACTCGTCGCCCCGCAGCAGGTCGACGATCAGCGCGCCAGCACCGTCCAGCTCGAGGCGGCCACCAAAGCCGATCAAGCGACGATCGAATCGGCGCGCCTCAACCTCGACTACGCGCGCATCGTGTCGCCCATCGACGGCGTGACGGGCGTGCGCCTCATCGATCCGGGCAATATCGTCAAAGCCGCCGATTCGATGGGAATCGTCACGGTGACCCAGCTCGACCCCATCGCCGTCATTTTTACGTTGCCGCAAGACGAGCTCCCGCGGGTACAGCGCGCAATGAGTCAGGGCAAACTGGTCGTCGACGCGCTGGCGCGCGATGGAGGAGAGCCTCTCGGTTCGGGAACGCTGGAGCTCATCGACAATCAGGTCAATGCGCAAACGGCCACCATCCGCCTCAAAGCGCAATTCCCGAATCCCGCCCGCGCCTTCTGGCCGAGCCAGTTCGTCAAGGCGCGGCTTCATCTCGAAACGCGCAAGAACGCGTTGGTGGTGCCGGCTGCGGCAGTCCAGCGCGGACCCAAAGGGTCGTTCGTCTACGTCGTCGCGGCCGACAAGACGACCAATCCGAAGCCGGTCGAAGTCGCGTCCATCGAGGGGGAAAACGCCATCGTCCAAACCGGGCTCGAAGCCGGCGACGTCGTCGTCACCGAAGGTCAAAATCAGTTGAAACCCGGAGCCAAGGTGAACCCGCGCACGGCGCCGCCCGTGGGATCATCGTCGCGGCCGGGGCGCCCTTCTTCCGCGCCCAAGGACGGCGCCCGAGAAGAGGCGCAGCAAAGCAAACCATGAGCATCTCCGAGCCGTTCATTCGGCGGCCGATCGCAACCACCCTGCTCATGATCGGCCTGCTCTTGACGGGCATCGTCGCTTATCGGCAATTGCCCATCGCCGCGCTACCGCAGGTCGACTACCCGACCATCGTCGTCTCCACGTACCTGCCGGGTGCCAGCGCCGAGACGATGGCGAGCTCGATCACCACGCCGCTCGAACGTCAATTCGGGCAGATGCCGTCGCTCGCCGAAATGACCAGCGTGTCGAGCCTCGGTCAATCGCAGATCACGCTCGTCTTCGCGCTCGAGCGCGACATCGATGCCGCCGAGCAAGACGTTCAGGCGGCCATCAATGCCGCCTCGAATTTGCTTCCCACCACCCTTCCCGCGCCGCCCACGTACAGCAAGAGCAACCCCGCCGATGCGCCGGTGCTCACCCTGGCGGTGTCGTCCGATGCCTTGCCCCTCGCCGAGGTCAACGACGTCGCCGACTCCATTCTGGCGCAGAAGATTTCGCAGGTGTCGGGTGTCGGTCTCGTCACCATGAACGGCGCGCAGAAACCAGCGGTGCGCATTCAGGTCGATCCCGCCGCGCTGGCGGGCACTGGACTGTCGCTCGAGGACGTCCGCACCGCCATCGTCGCGGCCAATGTGAACCAGCCCAAAGGCAACATCGACGGGCCGCGCCAGGATTACACCATCGCCACCGACGATCAGCTCGACAGCGCGGCCCGCTTTCGTCCGGTGGTTCTCGCTTACAAGAATGGCGCGGCCATCCGCCTGCGCGATGTGGCGAACGTCGTCGACGGCGTCGAAAACACGCAGCTGGCGGCATGGGCCAACACGAAGCGCGCCGTCATTCTCAACGTGCAGCGCCAGCCCGGCGCCAACGTCATTCAAGTGGCCGACGGGGTGAAAGAGCTGCTTCCACGGCTGCGCGCCGCAGCGCCACAGGGAGTCGAGCTCACCGTCTTGAACGACCGCACCGAGACGGTGCGCGCCTCGGTCGAGGACGTCGAGATCACCCTGGTCATCACCATCGGCCTCGTGGTGCTGGTGATGTTCGGCTTTCTTCGCAACCTGCGCGCCACCACCATCCCCAGCGTGGCCGTGCCGCTCTCGTTGGTCGGCACGTTCGGGGTGATGTACCTGCTTCACTACAGCCTCAACAACCTTTCGCTCATGGCGCTCACCATCGCGACGGGCTTCGTCGTGGACGACGCCATCGTCATGATCGAGAACATCGCGCGGTACATCGAAGAGGGCGAGCGGCCCTTCGACGCCGCCCTGAAAGGCGCGAAACAGATCGGCTTTACCATCGTCTCGCTCACGGTCTCGCTCGTCGCCGTCCTCATTCCGCTGCTCTTCATGACCGGTCTCATCGGACGGCTCTTCCGCGAGTTCGCCGTGACGCTGGCGGTGGCGATCGTGGTCTCGGCGCTCCTGTCCTTGACGCTCACGGCGATGATGGCGGCGCACGTTCTCAAGCCCGAGCCCAAGGCCGAGGAACGCGGGCGGCTCTATCGCCTGTCGGAGCGTGCTTTCGACGGTCTGCTCCACACTTATGATCGGGGGCTCCAATGGGTGCTGGCGCATGAGCGCACCACCCTCGTGGCGACGCTGGCGACCGTGGCCGTCACCGCCGGGCTCGTCGTTGCCGTTCCCAAAGGCTTCTTTCCTCGCGAAGATACCGGGCTCGTCATGGCCATTACCGAAGGGCCGCACGACGTCTCTTTTCCACGCATGATGGAGCTGCAGCGCGCTCTCGCCGATGTCGTTCTCGCCGATCCCGCCGTCGCCAGCGTGGCCTCGTTCATCGGCGCCGACGGCACCAACATGACGTCCAATACGGGGCGCCTTTCCATCGTCCTGAAACCGCGTAACGAGCGGAGCGATGCCGACACCATCGTGGCGCGACTGCAGCCAAAGCTCCGCGACATTCCGGGCGTCAATGTCTTCTTGCAGTCGGTCCAAGATCTGCAGATCGATGTCCGACCGAGCCGTACGCCGTTTCAATACACGATAGAGGACGCCGACCCGCTCGAGCTCGCCGAATGGGCGCCCAAAGTGGTGGCCAGCCTCGCCGAAGCACCGCAGCTTCGCGGCGTGACGAGCGACCTTCTCGACGCCGGTCTCGGTCTCGAGATCATCGTCGACCGCGACACGGCGGCCCGTCTCGGCGTCTCCGTGCTCGCCATCGACAACACCCTCTACGACGCCTTCGGACAACGGCAGATCTCGACCATCTTCACGCAGCTCAATCTCTATCGCGTCATTCTCGAGGTGGCCGATCGCAAGGATGCCCGCGCGCTCGACCGCTTGTACGTGCGCGCGGCGAACGGAACGCCGGTGCCGATCTCGGCACTGGCCAAAACGCGGGAGACGGTGGCGCCGCTCACCGTCAATCATCAGGGACAGTTCCCCTCGGTGACCATCTCGTTCGATACCGAGGAAGGAACATCGCTGGGCGACGCCGTGGACATCGTGCACGCCCGCCTCGACGCGCTGCGCCTCCCCCCCGGCCTGCACGGCGATTTTCAGGGCACCGCCAAGGCCTTTCGCGAGTCGCTGGCGAGCTCACCGGTCCTCATTTTGGCGGCGCTCATCACCGTCTACATCGTGCTCGGCATCCTCTACGAAAGCACGATTCACCCCATCACGATTCTCTCCACGCTGCCGTCGGCGGGGGTCGGCGCGTTCCTCGCGCTCATCGTGTGCCGCACCGAGTTCACCGTCATTGCCCTCATCGGAATCGTGCTGCTCATCGGTATCGTGAAGAAGAACGCCATCATGATGATCGATTTTGCGCTGGAGGCGGAGCGCGAGCAGGGAATGTCGCCGCGCGAAGCGATCCACAAGGCCTGCTTGCTCCGTTTTCGTCCCATCATGATGACGACGATGGCGGCGCTCCTCGGTGGCCTTCCCCTCGCGCTCGGGACGGGCGCGGGCTCCGAGCTGCGCCGTCCCCTCGGCATCACCATCGTGGGCGGACTTCTCGTCTCGCAGGTGCTCACGCTGTACACGACGCCCGTCATCTATCTCTACATGGAGCGAATCGCCCGCTGGCTGCGCACGCGCTTCCGCTCCCGCGAGTCCACGGAAAACGCGCCGGCCAAGGCGCCCGCGGCATGAGCATCTCCGAACCGTTCATCCGCCGCCCCATTGCCACGACGCTGCTCGCGATCGCCATCGTCTTGGCGGGGATCACCGCGTTTTTGCTCTTGCCGGTCGCGCCGCTACCGCGCGTCGACTTTCCGACCATTCAGGTCAACGCCAGCTTACCCGGGGCGAGCCCGGAGACCATGGCGTCGGCGGTGGCCACCCCGCTCGAGCGCCGGTTTGGTCGTATCGCGGGGGTGAGCGAAATCACGTCGACGAGCTCGCTCGGGGGCACGTCCATCACGCTCCAGTTTTCGCTCGATCGTGACGTCGAGAGCGCGGCGCGCGACGTGCAGGCGGCCATCAATGCCGCCGGCGGCGAGCTTCCGACCGATCTGCCGACCCGCCCCAATTTCCGCAAAGTGAATCCGGCCGACGCGCCGATCATGATCCTGTCGTTGACGAGCGACACCGTACCTCTCGGCGAGATCGCCGACGCGGCGACGACCATTCTGGCCCAGCGCATTTCGCAGGTGAGCGGCGTGGGGCAAGTCTTCGTGGGCGGCTCGCAGCAACCCGCCGTGCGCGTGCAGGCCGATCCCGAAGCCCTGGCCGGAGTGGGCATGTCGCTCGACGACCTTCGCACCGCGCTGCAACAGGCCACGGCCAACACGCCCAAAGGCTTCGTGCAAGATTCGGCTCAGGCGCGCCGCATTGGCGCCAACGATCAATTGTTCGGCGCGGACGCTTTTCGGCGCGTCGTCGTGGGAACGGCGCCAGACGGATCCATTGTGCGCGTATCCGACGTCGCCAACGTCGAGAACGGCGTGGAGAACAACCGCGTTGCCGCATGGACCAACGGTGTCCGGTCGGTGCTGATGATCGTGCGCCGCCAACCCGGCGCCAACATCGTCGCCACCAACGATCGCATCAAGCGGCTCTTGCCCGAGCTCATGTCGTCCGTGTCACCCGCCATCCGATACGAGATCGCGATCGACCGCACGCAGAGCGTACGAGCCTCCGTACACGACGTCGAGCTCACGCTCATGATCAGCATTTCGCTGGTGGTGCTGGTGGTCTTCGCGTTTCTGCGCTCGGCACGCGCGACGGCGATTCCGACGGTGGCCGTTCCACTTTCGCTCATCGGTACGTTCGGGGTGATGTACCTGCTCGACTACAGCCTCGACAATCTGTCGCTCATGGCGCTCACCATCGCCACCGGGTTCGTGGTCGACGACGCCATCGTCGTGACGGAAAACATCGCGCGCCACGTCGAGCAGGGTAAACCCCCCATGGAAGCCGCCATCATCGGGGCCAGGCAGATCGGATTCACCATCGTCTCCATCACCGTGTCGCTCCTCGCCGTGTTCATCCCGATTTTGTTGATGGGGGGCATCGTCGGGCGGCTCTTTCGAGAATTCGCCGTCACCCTGAGCGTCGCCATCGCCGTCTCCTTGCTCGTCTCCCTGACGCTCACGCCGATGATGGCGTCGCGCCTCCTGCGGCGCGACACCGGTCGGCATGGGCGCCTTCACCGCGCTTTGGAAGGCGGATTTCAGTTTCTCGCCTCCGGCTACGAGCGATCGCTGCGTTGGATGTTGCACTACCGCGCCCTCGTGCTCGGGCTGACGCTCGCTACGGTCGCCGGCACGGTGGCGCTTTACATCTTCATCCCCAAGGGACTCTTCCCGCAACAAGACGTCGGCATGCTCTCCGGCTTCTCCGAGGCACCGCAGGACATCTCTTTTCCGGCGATGAGTGCGCGGCAAGAAGCGCTGAATCGGATCGTCCTCGGCGATCCCGACGTGTCGCACGTGATTTCTTTCGTCGGGTCGGGCGGGGGCGGCGGAACCGTGAACACCGGAACCATCTTCATCGAGCTGCGCCCCGGAAAACGCGCCAAGGCGGACCAGATCATCGCGCGGCTTCGCCCCAAGCTGGCGCAGGTGCCCGGCATCGCGCTCTACCTCCAAGCGGTGCAAGACGTGCGCGTGGGGGGGCGTATGTCGCGGTCCCAATACCAATACGTTCTCACCGACGCGAACCTCGACGAGCTTCGCGCTTGGGCGCCGCGCACGTTCGAAGCGCTGCGCAAGCTCCCCGAGCTGAAGGACGTTACCACCGATCTGCAGACCGCCGGGCTCGAGCTCCGTCTGGCCATGAATCGCGACGACGCCGCGCGCCTCGGCATTTCACCGCAAGCGATAGACAGCACCCTCTACAACGCGTTCGGCCAGCGCCAAGTGGCGACGACCTATGCGCCGATGAACCAATACCGGGTCGTCTTGGAAATGAAACCCGAGCTCGCCGGGCGCACTGATTCGATCCGGCATCTCTATGCAAAATCGGCGGCCGGCACGTTGGTGCCCCTCGATCAGCTCACCACGCCGAGCATCGGTTCGACCGCGCTGTCCATCGGACATCAAGGACAGTTTCCCGCCACGACGATCTCGTTCAATCTCACGCCCGGCGTCGCGCTCGGCCAAGCGGTGGACGCGATCCATCGCGCCGAGCGCGAGCTGGGCGTGCCGGCCTCGATCAATGCCGAGTTCTCCGGGACCGCGCAAGCCTTCACCTCGTCGCTCGCCAGCGAACCGTGGCTCGTGCTGGCGGCGCTCATCACCGTCTACATCGTGCTCGGCATGCTCTACGAGAGCCTCATTCATCCGGTGACGATCTTGTCGACGTTGCCGTCGGCGGGCGTCGGCGCACTTCTCGCGCTCTTGCTCTTCAAGACCGAGCTCAGCATCATCGCGCTCATCGGCATCATCCTGCTCATCGGTATCGTCAAGAAGAACGCGATCATGATGATCGACTTCGCTATCGAGGCCGAGCGCGACGAGGGCCTCTCTCCGGAGGAGGCGATCACCAAGGCGAGCATCTTGCGCTTTCGCCCTATTCTCATGACCACGCTGGCAGCGCTGCTCGGCGCTGTCCCCCTGGCGGTGGGGGGCGGTATCGGCTCCGAGCTCCGTCAGCCGCTCGGTATCACCATCATCGGCGGTCTGCTCTTTTCGCAGATGTTGACGCTCTTCACGACGCCCATCGTCTATCTCTACATGGATCGTTTGCGCCTTCGGATGGCGGGAAGATCGGCGCCCCGTGCCGCGCCGCCCCCCGAGCGTTCCATGACCCCCGCGACGTGACGCCTAAAACGAGTTGAAGTTTCCACTCATCGTCAGCGCCATCAAGAGACCCACGGTGGCGTTGTAGTAAGTGTACGCGCGCGTGGCGCCGGCCATCGCGGCAGGGTCTGGGGTATAGGTCGCGTCGAGCAGAAACTGGTACGACCGATCGAGAAAGCTCTTGGCGTCTGCATTGCTGCCAGCGATCGCCATGGCTCCCGCGGCAGCCGTGCCGATGAGCGACATCGAGTTGGGCTTGGCCGTGCCTCCCTTGGAACCGCTGGTCGCGTAAATGTCGGCCAGCCCTCCGAGGCCCGCGGCTTTCGATTGTGCAGCGAAGAAGTTGGTGGTCGCCGTGACGTAGCTGATGGCGCGCGGTTCGTTGTTCCAGCAGGCGTCGAGGCCGATGCGCCATGGCGTTCGGTGAGAGTCGTATTGGTACATGTTGTTGTCGGGGTAGCTTCCACCGCCGATTCCGGTGCATTGGCTGGTGCACCACGCCGGCACGAGCCCGCCGCTCACTTTGGATTGGATGCTGGCGAGCGCCGTGTAAACGGCGCTGAGCACACTGTTCCAAGCGTGGCCCGTGTCGGCGGTCGCAAAGAGTCGATAATAGGCGGGCGCGAAATAGGAAGGATTGGTGAGAGCGGAGCCCGAGCCGGTAAAGGTGCTACCCCCCTTCGGATAAAACGTGCTCGCCTCGATGTCGTTGGTCCAGATATTGGCGATCATCGCCGTGGCCGCGCTCTGGTACGTGCCGCCCCACTGTTTTTGGGCCATGAGAAGCGCAAAGGCGGCGTCTTGGTCGGCGTCTGTCGCCGATCCCGTGCCGCCCGGGACTTGCCAGGTCATGAGCGGTCCGGCGCCGGTACCGGTGGCAGAATTCGAGGTCCAGTAATTGAAGAGGCCGTCGAACAGCGTCCTGTCGTTCATATAAACAGCAATAAGCATACCGTAGGCGATTCCTTCCGATACGCTGTCGTTGTTGTTTTCGGGGCGCTGCACCCGCAGACCGCTGCCGGCCGTTACGACGAATGTCTTTTTCCACTTCAGATAGGCGTCGACCAGAAATTTGCCGCTGGCGCCGGCCGGCTTGGTGCAAGTGCCGACGCTCTGATCGCGCGGGAATGGGAACGTGCCTCCCGCCGGCGGCGGCGCGAGGCCGGCGTTACCGGTGAAGAGCTTCACGTCGTCGATCCAGAGATCGTACCCGCCGGAATCGGGCGGGAATTGATCATAGACGGAGAATTGCAGGCCGAGCATGCTCGCGCGATTCAAACGCGGCGCTTCGCAGAAAGTTCCCGCCACGCATTGCGCGCTCGGCAAGTTGCGCGGGCCCATCAAACCGAAGGGAATTTGGATCGTCGTCCAGGCGGACGGCACCGCCGAAAGCAGCACGCTTCGCGTGTTGAATTGATCGGCCGGTCCTGCGGCGGTCCCGCCGTTGGCCGGGGGTTGATTTTCTTTCGTCAGTAGCTCGAAGAGCACGGCCTGGCTTCCCGCGCCGGCCTTGATGCGAAAGGAGACTCCGTCGTACGCGCTGAAGTCGACCGCGCTCCGCGTCGTACCGCTGGCGAGAAAGGTCGCGCCGACGCCCACGTAGCTGGGGTGCCCTGTTGCCGTCGAATGAAGCGCATATTTACTGCACATGGCTTGCTCGCCCGTGGGAACCGCTTCGGCGGGGAGCATTCCGGCCACCGGATTCGGCGTCGGTGGAGCCGTGCCGACCATATCGGCAAACGTGTACCACGAGCCGTTTCGGCCTCCTTGCGCCACCACCACGCCTTGTCCTTCTTCGAAATCGGAAAGGAGGTCGGCGGTCGCCGGACAACCGGCAGGTCGACCCGTCGTGCCCCCTTCGACGCCGCCGCCGTCAGCGACGGGGCCCGTACCTCCCGCACCTGCGCCGCTCGCGCCCCCGGATGAACCGCCTGCGCCGGCTGCGCCTCCTTTACCCGACGATCCGCCAGCGCCGGCCGACGAACCGCCCGCGCCGGATGCGCCACCCGTCGTGGTGCTCCCACCGGCGGCAGCGCTGCCGCCGACGCCACCACCGTCGCGACCACTCGTCCCGCCGGACCCGCCTTTACCGGTGCCGGTACCGCCGGTCGAGCCTCCATCCGTCGCGCCGCCCGCTCCGCCTCGACTCGCACCAGCGCTGCCGCCCTGATCGCCCGGTGGTTGCAGAGGGCCGTCCTCGGCTTCGCTGCACCCGACCATGCGCAGGGAAAGGAGCAAAAAAAGAGCGCACCCAGTGTGCCTTAGTTTCAAGGTAGAAGACTCCTCGGCTTAATGAACAGCGCGTCACGCCAGAGCGTCGTGCGACGTCGATCGCACGAAACCTCGGCAGCATCACGCCTCGTTCGATGATGGCCAGTGATTGCTATGAGTCGTCCTAGTCGCTGCCACTCGACACCGAGGCTCGCCGAAATGCGCGGGAGGGCCGCCGGTCGGAGTGAAGGCGAATTTCGAGCCTACAGCGACCCTCTCGGACCATTTCGGACCGCCGGCATGGAATGGACGGCCTGAGCGTGGGGCGAGCTACGAGGGGACGCCGAACCGCATCGGCCAGGTCGTCAGCAATGCGAAGCCTCGGGGGCGCCGCTCATGGCGTAAACCCGATCAGCCGCCACAACGTGCCCGGGTCGTACGTCTTGCCGCGCGCGATGACGGTGTCGATTTTGCGGATGTTGTGAATGTCGGCGAGCGGGTCGCCTCCGAGAACAACGAGGTCGGCGCGCTTTCCCGCTTCGATGGTGCCGACTTCCTTGTCGAGATGCATCACGCGCGCGGGCACGATCGTCGCCGCTTGGATGGCCTCCATCGGCGTGAAGCCCGCTTGCACGTAGAGCTCGAGCTCGCGATGTAGCGAATGCCCCGGAACGGAGATGTCGGTTCCAGCCACGACGGGCACGCCGCGCTTGTGCAGCTCGCCGACGAAGGCAACGTAGCGATCGAACAAGGCTGCGCGTTCGGCGACGTCCTCCGGCCGAGCCCCCTCGAACATCCCGCGTAGCTCGCGCGGCACTTTGGCGAGCCCCGGCTCGCGCTTGCCGCTCTCTTCCTCGCTGTGGTTCATGAGATCGAAGAGCGCCAGCGTGTCGTCGAGGAAGGCTTTTTTATTGACGAAAGCACGCACCACTTGGCCGAGCTTGGGATCGTCGAGGCGCGTCTCGATGATCCTGCGGCGAACGGCGCTGCGCGAAAGTTTGGCCATCTCGCCTGGAGCGAAAAGAGGGGCGAAGAGGTAAGTGGCGTGGCTCACGCCGTCGAATCCGGCGTCGAGCGCCGCAACGATGTCCATCCCTTCCGGCACGTGACCGACGACCCGCATGCCGCGGCGGTGAGCTTCGACGGCGATCGGCTTGACCAGGTGCGGATCGATGCTGGAGTAGATCTTGACTTCGGGACACCCCGCCTTTTTCAGCCGTTCGAGGACCGGCACGATGTCGGCGTTCGATTTGATGATGATCGTTCCCAACACTTTGGGGCCTTCGCCGTCGACGATGCCGGAGGCGAGGATGCGCGGACCGAGCCCTTTGCCGGCGTCGATGGCGTCGCGAACGCCGGTCACGAACTCGAGGATGTTGCCCATATCGCGGACGGTCGTGACGCCGGCGGCGAGGTAAGCAGCACCCTGCTCGACCTGTTGGAAGTGAGCGTGCATGTCCCACATACCGGGCACGATGGTTTTGCCGGACACATCGACGGTCGTGGCTCCAGCGGGCACGGTGACGGACGCGCGCGCACCAGCGGCCACGATCTTGTCGCGATCGTAGACGACGACCGCGTCGTGGATGGCGGCGCGCCCCGTGCCATCGATGAGATCGGCGCCGGTGAGCGCGACGAGCCCCGAAGCGCCGCGCTCCGCGGTTTTGGCCGCTTCCGACAGCCACTTCACGCCGTCCGCCCCCGCGCTGGTCATGAGCTGGGGCAAGATGGCGAGGAAACCTTCACGCACGGCCTCGAAATGATCGAACTCGGCGTCCCGGGTGACCACGGCGACCAGCTTACCGGCCGCGTCGAGCCAGGCGTCTTCGCGTCCCCATGCGAGCCCGCGCACGCTGACATGCTCGAGCTCCACCGCCTTGTCTTCGACGGTGTACGGTTCTTTGCCGCGCGACTCGAGGGAGAGCGTCCCTTCGGGAAGGAGCGGCATCGTTGCTGGTCGTCCGCTTTCGGCCCATTTGCGCAGCATCAGATCTTGCGCCAGCACCGGCGCATATCCCGACGCCACCGCGAACGGGGCGCGCGGCGTGAGACGCAACGGCGTCTCACCGAGCCGGCGCGCGATGTAGGAACCGTCTTCGTGGAGCTCGACCCGCTCGTCGATGACCGCCTGCCGCGCTGTGTTTCCCCACGCTTCGTAGGATCGGAGCACGCCCCCGGGGTCGATCACGAACGCAGCGCTCAGCGGAACCTGGGTGCCTCGATCTTGGAAGCCGAAGCTCGCCTTGATCTCCGTCGCGCCGCCGCCGATGGGCGTGAACGTGTCGCGCTCGATCCCGATTTTACGGAGCATCTTGTGAAGATGGAAAATCGTCACTTCCGTCGTTGTCCGTTTGCCCTCCGATTCTGTGGAGACGCGGCTTCGGTCTGCCGGGGCGGCGGCCGGACCGCGGGCGACGGGTGACGACCCCGCTTGACTGCTTGCAATGGGCGGCCGTGCCGCGGGTCCCCACGCACCGCGACAGGCCACCACCGAACAGCAAGAAGCCGAGAGCACCAACACAATCCGAAGGTTTCGCATGCGCCAGCGCTTCTACCCCGAACTCGCCCTCGCCGACCATTGGGGGGTGTTGCGCGCCGCGCCACACCCGCGATATTGCAAGTATGTTTCACAAATTCGGCAGAGACGGCATTGCGTTTTGGAGGCAGTTTTGCGGGCCATCGTCTCTTGAGAAGAGCTCGACAAACTGTGTAGGCTCCCGGCCGAGGTGTTTACATGGATGATCCGACGAATAGGCCGAGCCGAACTCCCGATGGGCGTGCGTCGCTGAGTGCGATGGCGCGTGCCACGAACCGCTCGACCCCTCCGCCGGAATCAGCGCCAGGCCGCCGCGTCAGCGTTCCCGATAGCCCCTTCGCGTCGGATCCCACCGAGACGACGCGCGAGGCGCTGCCGCCGCCGTACGAAGATGCCTCGGGCTTCATCGATCTCGACAAACTGCGGGCGGCCGCAGCGGCCGAAGCTGCTGCCCGACCACCGTCGTTTGCGCCGCCGCCTCCGGCATCGAGGGGCCCGCGTACGCCGCCTCCCACGGCGCAAAGTATTTTTGCCGCGCCGCAACCCTCGCCATCGGGACCGAGTCAAACGATGGGGCTCATCATCGGCGGATCGATCGCCGCGGCAGGTCTGGTGGCCGCTTTCTTCATCGTGTCACGCAACAATTCCGTGCACGAAACGCGCGGTCCCAGCGCTGCGCAGCACCCAATCGCGATGAACGCGGTCGCGCCCGCGAGCCAACCTGCCGTCGCGGCGCTCAATGCACCTGCCCCGCAGAACGCGCAGCCCGCCACACCTCCGCAAGCGATAGCGCTCCCTCAACCGGCTGCTCCGGTCGCGGCAGCTGCCAATGCGCAAGCCGAACCTGATCCCGGAACGCCCGCCGCTGCCCATGCGGCCGCTACTGTGGCCAATGAGCCGGGTGCGGCTGCGGCCGCGCCGGCAATCGCTGCTGCCCCGGCAGCTCCCGTCGCTCAGCACGCGCCCGCCGCTGCGAACGAGGCTCCCGCCACGCACGGAGACGTCGCGGCAGGCGATCCCAACGATCACGCCGCCAAAGGCAAAGCCGGCAAGGGCGGCGCCAAAGTCGCGGCGCGTGGAGCCAAGTCAGAAACGCCGAAGGGTGACATGCCCGCCTACGAGGCGCCGAAAGAGGCGCCCGCAGCGGGAGGATCGTTCTTGCAGGCACTCGGCAAGACGCCAGAGCTCGCGGGTCAAGCGGCCGCTGCGCCGCCCGCTGCTGCGCCACCTGCGGCAGCCGAGCCCACGCCCCCCGCGCTCCCGGCGGCGCCGACGGCGCCCAAAACCGGACTCGCCGCCGCCATTCAAAAGGCCGGCGGTGCGCAGGATGCGCCGCCCGCGGCGGCGGCGCCCCGTGCCGCAGCGGCTCCTGCAACTGCACCCGCAGCTGCACCGGTGACCCCTGCGGGAGCGGGCGTACCAGATGCACCCTCGCAAGGCGCTATCGCCAGTGCCCTCGCTGCCAACAACCGCGCCGCCAAAGCTTGCGTCAAAGGCCAGGAAGCCCCCTCGAGGGCGAGCGTGACCTTCGGTTCCGATGGCAAGGTGCAAACCATCTCCGTCGCGGGGCCTGCCGTCGGCACGCCCGCCGAGGAATGCATCAAGCAAGCACTCCAGAAGGGGACCGTGCCGCCCTTCAGCCGGCCGAGCTACAACGTCGGCATCACGATTCGCCCCTGAGTCGGCGGAAGAGGCCCGATCGGCGCACGACCGTGTGCGCCGATCACCGTGGCCGCGATAGGTAACGCGTTCGTCAGAACGGCATGTTGATGCAGGCGAGCTTTGCCCCTGCGAGGCCGCCGTCCATCGTCAGCATGTCGTGGATCACGACCGACTTCGCCTGCCCCGTTCGCGGAACGAAATCGACCGTCGTTTCCTTCGAAGCAGCGCCACTCGCGTCGGTGACGAAGTCGAGCCACACCTCGTTCGCGGCGTTGGCAAACGCGGGGTCATTCGCACCGCCGTCAGGTGCCGGATTGTTTTGGTAGTGACCGCCCGCCTTGGTGTCTTCACAGGCAAGCTTGTGGATGTGCGAGCCGAAAGGGCGATTGGCCGGCAGCGCTGAAACCGTGAGCTTGACCCGCATTTTGCCGCCGCCGAGCGCGAATGCGTCGGCGCTTCCCATCATGGTGTCGGCGATGGGGCTCGCGCGGCCGTCGGCATAAGGGTCGCGGTAGACGTTCCAGGCACCGGTCGAGCTCGCGATTTTCATGTCGGCAGCATCGGACGTGCCGCCGCCGTCGCCACCTGCGCCACCACTGCCGCCCGATCCTCCGCTACCAGCGGAACCCGCCGCGCCGCCGGGCTCGCTGTCGTCGCCCCCACAACCGGCAACCAGTCCCACCAAGGCCAAAAAGATCATCGGGGTGAAGCAACGAAGCGTGGTTTTCATCGATTGTCCCTCAAAGTTCTGGGCGAAGGCACCCAGCTGTCCCTACCTGCTTCTTGTGCCCCGCACCTTCACCAGAAGGCGCCGCGGAAGGCAACCATGATCAACCAATCCGCGCCCCTAGCTCACGACAGCACTGAATTGTCACCGCCGGCACGTACGGTCGCTCGCGATCCGGCTCGGTCTCTTCACACTTCTTCACCCGCAACCCCGCACGGGCTTAACGGGAGGGCAACACGTTCATCTTGGGTCGCAAGGGAGCGGCTCCAGGAGGAACATCATGTTCATTGGGTTTGCAATCGGAACGATCTGTCTCATTGGGCTCGTCCGCGCCGTTGCACGACGGCGCGGCTATGGATTCGCGCCGTACGGTGGCTACGCCTACGGATTTGGGCATCACGGCGGGTTTGGCGGGCATCGCCGCGGGTTCGGCCGCCATCACGGGCCTTTTCACCACGACATGTGGGGGGACGATAGCCCTCCCTGGCGCGGCGAGGGCGAAGGGCGGCGCGAAGGGCCTTGGGGCCGCGGTCGCGGCGTCGTGTATTCGCTGCTCGGCCGGCTCGAGGCAACGCCGGGCCAAGAGAAGGCCATTTTGGCGGCGCTCGACGAGCTCAAAGAAATAGCCCGTGAGCTGCGTGGAATCGGCCGCGACGTGCGCGGCGACGTCGCGCGCGCGATTCGCGGTCCCATGCTCGACGACGTCGCGCTCGAAGGGGCCACGGCTCGCATCGACGACGCCACCCTCAAACTGCGCGCTGCGGCGCGCGCTGCCATCGCCAAAATCCACGGCGCGCTCGACGATCGCCAGCGAAAGATGCTGGCCGACATCATCGATTCGAGCTGGCGCGGCGGCTGGTAACGAAAGGAGAACACCATGCGAAGATTCGTCAGCATCCCTCTTTTGGCGGTCGGGACCGTTCTTGGGTACGGTTTTGCTTTCCACTCCATGCACCATCACCCCTACCAACGCGACGCTTGGGAACGCCACATCGCCGACGTGTGCGTCGGCGCCAGCCGCGGCGTCAGAGGCGACAATGCCCGCCCTGAGAGCCCGGCGCCGAAAACCGAAGCACCCGAGCCCTGAACCCGATGCCCCGCGTCCTGCTCATCGATGACGACAAGCGGCTGCACGAGCTACTGACGACGTACCTCGAGCAAAATGGGTTCACCGTGGTGGGAGCCCCCGATGGGCAGCGGGGGCTCGCCGAGCTAGAAAGCGCGCCGTTCGACGTCGTGCTGCTCGACATCATGATGCCTGGCCTCGACGGGCTCGAGGTGTGCCGCCGCATCCGCGCCAAAAATCAGGTCCCCATCTTGATGCTCACCGCCAAGGGGGACGAGACCGATCGCGTGGTCGGACTCGAGCTCGGCGCGGACGACTACATCGCCAAGCCCTTTGGACCGCGCGAGCTCGTGGCGCGCCTGCGCGCGGTCCTCCGGCGGGTCAATCCCTCGGCCGACGCCGAGCTCGTCGTCATCAACGAAATCTCCATCGACGTGCCCGCCCACAAGGCGTGGGTCGAAGGCCGCGAGATCGAGCTCACCGGCATCGAGTTCGACATTTTGCTGGCGCTCGCGCGGCGCGCCGGGCGCGTCGTTGCGCGCGATGCCTTGCTGAGCGAAGCCGGGCGCGGCGACGTCACCGTGAGCGACCGCACCGTCGACGTGCACATCTCCCATCTACGCCAGAAGCTCGGCGACGACCCGCGCTCGCCGAAAAAGATCAAGACCATCCGCGGCGTGGGATACGTGCTCGTGAAAGACCGGCTGTGAGGCGGGGTCGCGAACACCGGCGCGAACGGTGGGGCCCGCATTCGGCCCGGTATTTCCACGGTCCGCGCCTGCGCCGCAAGATCTTCGTCTGGTTCGGCGTTTCGATCGCAGTGACGGCGGCCGTCGTGATGATGCTCGCCAACCGTGCCGGCGCGGTTGGCTGGGGGCCGAGCCTTGCGCGGGCTCGGACGTTCGTGGGCGGACAGTTTGCGGTGGTGTGGACCGATGCCGCGCGACGCGACACCTTCGCCGGCGATCTCGCGCGCGACCTCGAGCTCCAGGTCCGGCTCGCCGACGAGAAAGGCGAGACCATCGGCACTTTCGGCAAAGCATGCAAAGGATCGCACGTGACTGCGCCGGTCGAGCGCGAAGGAACGGTGCTTGGCTCGGTCGACCTTTGCGAGCCGCGCCGGCATCACCCGGGGTTCTTCCTTCCCTTTGCCGTCGCCATCGCCATGCTGTGGGGAGCGTCGGGCGCCATCGCGCATCGCTTGGTGCGTCCGCTCTCCGAGCTCGCGCGCGTGGCGCAAGACATCGGCAAGGGTCAGCTCGCGAGTCGCGTGCGGCTGTCACCCCGGCAAGGGATGGAGTTCGTGATGGTCGGCAATGTCATGAACGAGATGGCCTCGCGCATCGAGAAGCAGCTGGCCGACCAGCGCGCGCTCCTCGCCACGGTATCGCACGAGATACGTACGCCCCTCTCGCGTATGCGTTTGCTCATCGAGTTTGCGCGGGAAAAAGCAGAAGCCAACCTGGCGCGGCTCGCCGAGCTCCGGCCCGCGCGCGGGCCAGACGCGAGCGATGCGCCGACGTCGGTTGCAGCAGCGAACGCGGAGCGCCCCTCGCCCAAAGGTCCCCTCGACGAGATGGCGCAGCTCGAACGCGAGGTGACCGAAATCGACGCGCTGGTGGCCGATCTCTTGGCGAGCTCGCGCATCGATTTCACCGCGCTGACCCGCACCGATCTCGACGCCATCGAGATCGCGAAGAACGCGCTCGAGCGCACCGGCGTCGATGCATCGCGTCTCGAAGTCTCGGGCGGCCCCATCGTGTTCTCGGGCGACGCGACGCTCGTCGCGCGCGCAGTCTCCAACTTGCTCGAAAACGCCAAGCGCCACGCGGGCGGCGTCGAGACCTTGCGCGTCGAGTCGCGCGGCGGGATGGTCGCCTTCGTCGTCGAAGACGGCGGACCAGGATTTGCTCCGGGCGACGATCAGCGTGTTTTCGAGCCGTTCTACAAACGCGTGTCGTCCGCTT